>Ga0209370_1001613_pt1 | contig 19201 bp, 16 predicted proteins | sample AgamicAtPrz_FD_187164 | JGI IMG/M metagenome (GOLD analysis project Ga0209370, IMG submission 187164) | Agave microbial communities from Guanajuato, Mexico - At.P.rz (SPAdes) (version 2) | ecosystem: Host-associated > Plants > Phyllosphere > Phylloplane/Leaf | place: Guanajuato, Mexico... | reverse complement strand
TCGAGATCGGCTTCCGCCGCTTCCAGCTCCGCCAGCGCGCGCACGCAGCGGTCGTAGTACGCCTGGCCGTCGTCGGTCAGGCTCTGGCTGCGCGTCGTGCGCTGCAGCAGCCGTGCGCCGAGCCGCTTCTCGAGCCGCGCGATCGCCTTGCCGACCGCCGAGCGCGTCATGGCGAGCCGCTCCGCGGCCAGCGCGAAGCTGCCCGATTCCACGACCTGGACGAAGGTCGTTACGCCGTCGAGTCTGTCGGTCATTGGGGTTGGGGGGGCGTCGATTGGGTCCTGAGATTCCCCAGTGCATGGAAATGCGTGCGTCAATGGGGAGGTGAATTCTCACTATAGTACCGATTCCCGCTCAGCGTGCGTCGCCGGCCGCACGCGGCGAATCCTACTTACCTGGAGGCGTGCGGCCCGTCGCCGGGCCGCCGCGCAATACGCATGACGCTATCCGACTCCCGCAGGAATGCGGTCGCGCTCGCGGCCGTCTGTCTCACGTCGCTGATGTTCGGCCTCGAAATATCGAGCGTGCCGGTGATCCTGCCGACGCTCGAACACGTGCTGCATGGCGATTTCAACGGCATGCAGTGGATCATGAACGCGTACACGATCGCGTGCACGACGGTGCTGATGGCGGCCGGCACGCTCGCGGACCGGTTCGGCCGCAAGCGCGTGTACGTGATCGGCACCGTGCTGTTCGGCGCGACGTCGCTGCTGTGCGGGTTCGCGCCGAACGTGCTGGTGCTCGTCGCGGGCCGGCTGCTGCAGGGCGCGAGCGGCGGCGCGATGCTGATCTGCCAGATCGCCGTGCTGTCGCACCAGTTCCGCGAAGGGCGCGAGCGCGGCCGCGCATTCGGGGTCTGGGGGATCGTGTTCGGCATCGGCCTCGGTTTCGGGCCGATCGTCGGCGGCGCGATCGTCGCGCTGGCGAGCTGGCCGTGGGTGTTTCTCGTCCATGCGCCGCTCGCGGCCGTCGCGCTCGTGCTGATCGGCGGCGCGGTGCAGGAATCGCGCGATCCGCATGCGGGCTCGCTCGACGTCGCGGGCATCGTCACACTGTCGCTCGCGGTGCTCGGCCTTGCCTTTTACATTACCCAAAGCGCCGAACTCGGGCTCACGAGCGCGGCCGGCCTCGGCGTGCTCGGTGCGACCGTGCTCGCGGTGATCGGCTTCGTCATCGCGGAGCGCGCCAGCGCGCGGCCGATGTTCGACTTCTCGGTGTTCCGGATCCGCGCGTTCACCGGCGCGATCTTCGGCTCGATGGGGATGAACTTCAGCTTCTGGCCGTTCATGATCTACCTGCCGATCTGGTTCCAGGTCGCGCTCGGCTACGACAGCGTGACGGCCGGCCTCGCGTTGCTCGCGTACACGCTGCCGACGCTGATCGCGCCGCCGTTCGGCGAACGGCTCGCACTGCGCCACGGGCCCGGCGTCGTGATTCCGGGCGGCCTGTTCACGATCGCGGCCGGTTTCGTGCTGATGCGGCTCGGCAGCGCGGCCGACCATGCGAGCTGGCTGACGATGCTGCCGGGCTGCGTGATCGCCGGCATCGGGCTCGGCTTGACCAACACGCCCGTCACCAACACGACGACGGGCGCGGTGCCGAGTGCGCGGGCCGGGATGGCGTCGGGCATCGACATGAGCGCGCGGATGATCTCGCTCGCGCTGAACATCGCGGCGATGGGCTTCGTGCTGGTGGCGGGGATCGTCGCGAGCCTGAAGGGCGGGCCGGCGGGCGCGATCGGCGACGCGGCGCTGCGCCGGCTCGCGCAGGAGATCGCGTCGGGCCGCGCCGACGGGCTGCAGGCGATCGCGCCGGCGCTCGCGCACGCCGACCCGAGCGGCGCGGCGCTGCACACGGCGCTCGTGCACGGTTTCGGCTGGGTGATGGTGTATGGCGCGGCCGGCGTGGCCGTGCTCGCGACCGCGAGCGCGGTGGCGTTCGCGCCGGCGCGGCGCGGGGCGGCCGTCTGCGAATGACGCGGCCGGCGCGCGGCGGATGGCGTGTGGCGGCCGGTCAGGAGGTTCCGCCGCCGAGCGCGCGGTACAGCTTCATCTGGTTGTTGAGCCGGTTCAGGCGTGTGAGTTCGTCGGCGCTTTGCGCGCTCCTCAGCACCTGCTGCTGGTCGAGCCACGGCTGCACGGCGGTCGCGCCGGCCGCGAAGCGCGCGGCGGCCAACCGTTCGGCGCGCTGCGCCTGGGCCAGTGACAGCGCGCGTTGTTCTGCTTCGCGTTCGAGCTGCACGCGCGCCGACAGTGCGTTCTCGACTTCCGCGAGCGCCGTGTAGAGCCGCTGGCGGAACCCGACGACGGCTTCCTCGTACTGCGATTTCGACACCCTGATCTGCAACTGCATCGTGTTCCACTGGATGAACGGCAGCGCGAGGCCGAGCCCGAGCGTGCCGACCGGGTTCGTCAGCACGCGCTCGAGGCTCGTGCTGGCCGTACCGGCGCTGCCGGTCAGCGTGAAGGTCGGGTAGAAGCTCGTGCGCGTCGCGTCGACCTGCGCGAGCGACTCGCGCAGCCGGAATTCCGCCGCGCGCAGGTCGGGGCGCCGGCCGAGCAGGCTGGCGGGCAGGCCGGCCGCCACGTCGGGCGGCGCGGCGTCGGGCAGCGCCGCCGGCTCGGCCGCGAGCTGCTGCGGCGGCCGGTCGAACAGGATCGCGAGCGCGTGGCGATTCTCGGTGCGCTGCTGGATCAGTTGCGTCTGCGCCGCGCGTTGCGCGGCGAGGCTCTGTTCGGCCTGCGCGAGATCGAGCCCGGACACGGCGCCGGCGGCGTGCCGCGACCGGACCAGCGCGAGCGTGCGCGCCGCATACGCGATGTTCGCGTCGCCGAGCGCGATCTGCCGGTTCAGATAGCCGATCTGCCAGTACAGCGCCGCGGTCGTGCCGATCAGCGACAGCCGCGCGGCTTCGAGATCGGCGGCCGTTGCGTCGGCTTCCCAGTGCGCGGCATCGCGCAGCGCGGCCAGCCGGCCCCACAGGTCGACTTCGTAGCTGAGCGAACCGTTGACGCCGCTCGAGCGGCTGATCCGATGCGTATCGAGCGTGCGCGACACGGCGCCGTTCGCGCCGAGCGTCACGTTGGGCGTCAGGTTCGTATCGACGAGCCCGGCCTGCAACTGCGCGCGATACACGCGGATCGCCGCGATCGCGAGGTCGCTGTTGGCGCGCAGCGCGTCGTCGATCAACGCGTCGAGTTGCGGATCGCCGAAGCTGCGCCACCAGTCGCGCGTGGCGCCGGGCGCGTCGGCCGCGACCGGCGCGGCCCAGTTCGCGGGCATCGCGACGGCCGGCAGCGGATCGTGGCGCGCGCCCGCGCAGCCGGCGAGCAGCGCGGCCGCGCACGCGAACGCGCCGAGGCGGTGAAGCGGGGAGGAATGCGGGATGGCCATGTTTCGTCAGTCGCGCGCGAGCGCATCGATCGGATCGAGCCGCGACGCGTTGCGCGCGGGCATGAACCCGAAAATCACACCGGTAAGCGTCGAGCACACGAACGCGGTCACGATCGCGCCGGCCGAGAACACCATCTTCCACTGCGTGACGAACATCGAGAACAGCGCGCCGAGCCCGAACGACAGCGCGATGCCGATCGTGCCGCCGAGCAGGCACACGAGCACGGCCTCGACGAGGAACTGCTGCAGGATGTCCGACTGGCGCGCGCCGACCGCCATCCGGATGCCGATCTCGCGCGTGCGCTCGGTGACCGACACCAGCATGATGTTCATCACGCCGATCCCGCCGACGACGAGCGAGATCACCGCGATCAGCGACAGCAGCAGCGTCAGCGACTGGCCGGTCTTCTCGACGGTCTTGACCACGCTGTCCATGTTGTACGTGAAGAAGTCCTTGCGGCCGTGGCGCTGGATCATCAGCTTCTCGAGGCTTTTCTCGGCGGCGGCGCTCGGCTGCCCGTCGCGCACGCGCACGGTGATGCTGTCGAGATAGCGCTGGCCGAACAGGCGCCCGCTCGCGGTCGTGTACGGCACCCACACGTTCAGGCTCTTCACGCTGCCGAATGCGCTTTTCTTGTCGGCGGTCACGCCGATCACGATGCACGGCACGTTGTCGGCCAGGATTACTTCGCCGATCGGATTGCGCGTCGCGCCGAACAGCTTGCGGCGCGTGTTCTGGTCGATCACGGCGACCTGCGCCTGGCGGCGCACGGCATCGTCGTCGAACGCGACGCCGAGCGCGAAGCGCATCCCGCGCGCCTGAAAGTAGCGGTCGCCGACGCCGCTCACGAGCGCGTTGACGTCGATGTTGCGGTAGCGCAGCAGCAGCGTGCGCGACGTTTCGGGCGTCGCGCTGTCGACGTACGGCTGCTCGGCGAGCGCGGCGACGTCGGCGGGTACGAGCGTCTGGATGGCATCCGCGCGGCTGTCGCCCCAGTCGGTGCCCGGATAGACGTTGATCGTATTGGTGCCGATGCTGCCGATTTCTTCGAGCATGTAGCGCTTCGCGCCTTCGCCGACGGCGACGATCGATACCACCGACGTGATGCCGATGATGATGCCGAGCATCGTCAGCAGCGTGCGCAGCCGGTGCGACACGAGCGCGATCCATGCCATCCGGCACGCCTCGGCGAAGCGGCGGGCGGGCGGGGCGGGATCGGTGTCGGCGCTGGCGGGCGGCGGTGCATCTTCGGGAGCCGGTGCGGATGGCGCGTCGGCTGCCGTTTCGGCCGGTGCGGCCGCACCGATGCCGGCTTCCGCGAGCGCGTCCGCGTAATGGCGGTTCGGCCGGTCGGCGACGATCTCGCCGTCGCTGATCTCGATGATGCGCCGCGCATGGCGCGCCACGGCCTTGTCGTGCGTGACGATCACGATCGTATGGCCGAGCGCGTTCAGCTCGTGCAGGATGCGGATCACGTCCTGGCCGCTTTTCGTGTCGAGCGCGCCGGTCGGTTCGTCCGCGAGGATCACCTGGCCGCCGTTCATCAGCGCCCGCGCGATGCTCACGCGCTGCTGCTGGCCGCCGGACAGTTGCCCGGGCCGGTGATGCGCGCGATCCGCGAGCCCGAGGCGCGCGAGCAACGCGCGGGCGCGTGCGTGCCGCTCGGCGCGCGGGGTGCCCGCATAGATCGCCGGCATTTCGAGGTTCGCGACCGCATCGACGTGCGGCAGCAGGTGATAGCGCTGGAACACGAAGCCGAAGTGCTCGCGGCGCAGCTGCGCGAGCTCGTCGCTGTCGAGCATGTGCGTGTCGCGTCCGCCGACCGTGTACGTGCCTTCGCTCGGATGATCGAGGCAGCCGAGGATGTTCATCAGCGTCGACTTGCCGGAGCCTGACGCGCCGACGATCGCGACGATCTCGCCCGCATCGATCGACAGGTTGACGTTGTTCAGGACGACGACGTCCTTGTCGCCGGCCGGAAAGCGTCGCGTGACGGCGGCGAGTTTGAGCAGGGGCTGGCTCATCGTCACACCGCGTCCGACAGCGGGGCGTGCTCGTCCGCCGACGCTTCGCCGATCACCACGCGCTCGCCGTCCTTCAGGCCGGCCAGCACTTCGACGCGCACGTTGTTGTTGATGCCGATGCGGATATGGCGCGTTTCCGTGCTGCCGTCGGCGTGCAGCACGCGTACCGCGACGGTGCCGTCCTTGCGCTTCTCGCCGAGCGCGGCGGCCGGGATGATCAGCGCGTTGCGCGCGTCGCCGAGCACGATGTTGACCTGCGCGGTCATCGCGATGCGCAGCCGGTGCTCGGGATTCGGCACGTCGAACAGCGCGTTGTAGAACACCGCGGCGTTCGGCTTCGCGCCGCCGCCCGCCCCGCCGCCGAGCGGGCTTTGCGCGTCGGCGTAGTTCTGCGGCGCCGGTTCGATCGCGCGCAGCTTGCCGTAGTGACGCTTGTCCGGTTCGCCGAGGATCGTGAAATAGGCGGTCTGGCCGGCGCTCACGCGAATCACGTCGGCTTCCGACACCTGCGCCTTCACCGTCATCGTGTCGAGATTCGCGAGTTTCAGGATCACCGGCGCCTGCTGCTGCGCGATCACGGTCTGGCCTTCCTGCGTGACGATCGCGACGACCTCGCCGTCGATCGGCGCGACGATGCGCGTGTAGCCGAGGTTGGCCTGCGCGGTCTCGATCTGGATGCGCGCCGAACGGATCTGCGCGGCGAGCGATGCGAGCGTCGCTCGCTGCACGTCGAGCGTCGCCTTCGCGGCCTCGAACGACTCGCGCGACGTCGCGTCGTCGGGCAGCATCGCCTGCTGGCGGCGGAACGCGAGTTCGGCCTGTGTCAGTTGCGCGGCCGCCGATTGCTGCTGCGCGCGCAGGCTTTCTTCGCTGGCGCGTGCCTGGCGCAGCGCGTTTTCCGAAATCACCGGGTCGATCTCGGCGAGCCACTGGCCCTTCGTGACCTTGTCGCCGAGCTTGACCTTCAGCGTCTTCAACTGCCCCGACACCTGCGCACCGACGTCGACCTGCCTGAACGCCTGCAGCGCGCCGGTCGCGAGCACCGCGTTCTCGAGATCACCGCGCGTGACGGGCGCGGACAGGTACTGCGGATGCTTGTCGGGCGCGCAGGCCTTCAGCGTGACGCCGGCGGCGATCGCGACGACGGCAATAGTGGCCAGCACGATGCGCCGGCGGCGATGGGTCTTCTGGGTCATGAGCATGCAGCGAGGATGAAGCGGGCGCCGGCGATGCGTGCGGCCGAGCGGAACGATCCGGTCGGCGTCGCATGTCGGGCGTGTCGCCCGCGACGGAAGCCGCGTACGCATCGTGCGGGCGTGCCGAATCGAATCAGGCGCTCATGGTAAGGGAGGAATTCGCGCCGAATCGTGTGGAAATTGTGCCGAATTGTGCGGACGCTGCACCGTTGCGCGGGCGAAACGGCGAGTGTGTTGCGATTTGTGAAACGGGCCCTACCGCCGCGCGGCGTCGGTATAGCGCCGGCCGTAGCCGAGATTGAACGCGTAGTCGAAGTCGGGCGGATTGCTGCCCTGGTTGTGCTGCAGGATCGTCTCGAGCTTGTCGAGCGCCTTCGCCGCGCGGGCTTCGGGCGATGCGGCTGCCTCGTATTCGTCCCACAGTGCGACGATCTCGTCGCGCATCGTACGGTCGAGCGACGCGGTCAGCGCCAGCAGGTCGTCGCGTTCGTGCATGCTCTTGTCGGGATGCGCGGCCTGCTCGATCGCGGGGATGTCGCCGTGCAGCGCCTCGCCGAGGTCGTGGACGACGCACAGTTTCAGCAGCTTCAGCGTGTCGACGCCGGGCAGCGCATCGGCGAACACCACCGCCATCAGGCACAGCCGCCAGCTGTGCTCGGCCGTGCTTTCCGGGCGCCCGGCCGACGTGTGGCCGCTGCGCAGCACGTCCTTCAGGCGTTCGGCTTCGCGCAGGAAATCGAGCCGCGCGTGGATCGTATCGGGATTCATGGTCGGCGTCCTTGCGATGAGCCGCCCAGCGTACGCCGGCCGGCCGAGGTTCGTCCACGCATGAAATATGCGCGGCGCGCCGGTGCGCCTCAGCGCGCGTCGAGCGTTTCCACGAGCCGCACGGCCGAGCCGTCCGACAGCGTCATCCGCGTCCATCTGCACCGGCTGCCGCGAATCGGGACGACGCGCGACGCATTCGCGCCGGTGTCGAATTCGACGCTCGGCGGCCCCGCGCGGTCGTGCCAGCCGAGCGGGTCGAGCGCGGCTTCCATTCGGACGATTTCAGGCGTCGCGTAGCGCCACAGCGACGTGCCGAGCAATGCCGAAAGCGGCTGCGAGAATTCGGCCGCGCGCGCCGGCGAACTCGCGAGCAGCCGGTGCGTGAGGTCGCACACGAGATGCATGCGGCCCGCGCTGCCGGCGATCAGCCGCGCGAGGGCGTGGTCGCCCGCCGAATCGATGCGTGCGGCGAGCAGCCGTTCGGCCGTCGCGCGCTCGTCGGGCGACATCTGCTGAAAGCCGGCCTCCCAGCGCGAGATCGTCGATTGCGCGACGCCGAACAGTTCGGCTGCGTGGCTTTGCTTCACGCGGTGCAGCGCGCGCCAGCGCTTGAGTTGCGGGCCGAGCGGCGGGGCGTGAAGCGGGGAGGCGGGCATGATGGTGCTCCTGTTACAGCCGTACCGGGCGCGCCATTACAGCGCCGTTACATGATCCGGAGGCCGCCGTTTGCCTGGATCGCGATTGCCGCGAACGGTACCAGCACGATGCCGCCCAACACGAGTACGCCGTCGGCGGCCACCGTAATCGGCGTGGCGAGAATCCGCAGACCCATGCCGACGACGGACGGCGATTCCTTGATGTAGACCGAGTACGGGCGGTTGAATGGTTGCGCGGCCGCCTTGTCCTTCGCGGCGAAACCTTCGGTCGAATAGCGCCTGCCGTCGATGTTGCCTTCGAGCACGAGGCCGGCTTCGGCGGCGGTGAACCCGTCGGCTGCCGCTGCCTGTCGCGCCTCGTCCGATGCGTCCTTCGGCAGCACGATCCGGTAGTGGCCGGTGACGCTGCCGCCGCGCGCATGAAAACCGGTGAACGTGGTGCGCAGCGATTGTCGGTAGCCGGATTGCAGTACGGGCCGCAACCCGGCCGGCAGATCGAAGATGTAATGGTAGTGCGTGCCAAGGACGACCAGCTTTTTGCCGTCCTCGGTGATCATGAAACCGGATACGCTTTCGCTGTAAGCATCGTCCTCGTACAGCTTCGGCGTGAAACAGCCCGACAGCGCGAGGCTGCTCGCGGCCATGCCCGCAGCCAGCAGGCGCCGGCGCGTGATCGATGTACTCATTTCTTGTTGTCCCGTCTGTGCGGTTCGGTTCAGTTCAGTGGCTTTCGCCCTCGGAAGCCGGATTCTCGCGTATTCGCCGCACATTGTCGAACCGGAAGCTGCCGTGGCAGCGGGCGGCCGGGCTCGTACGCGCGCCGTCGACAACGGTTCCGCCGCGCTTTCAACTGGCTCTTTCATATCTTATTATTCGGCCAGAGCGGCGCGTGCCGGCCGCCATCGATCATGTCGACAACATGACGCGGCCGGCAACGGTGACCACCTTTCCGGCCGTTGCGTTGCAGCAGGCGCGGCCGAAACGACAGGGAGCGCGAGGCCGCGCGTATCCCGAAAAAACGAGGGCGCGATGGTACGACTGGTGTTGCTGCTGCTGGGCATCGAATATCTGCGGACCCGCTGGCGCGGGCTGACCGTGCTCGGCCGGCTGTGGGTCGCCGCGGGCGTCGGCATTTTCATCGACGCGCTCGACGGTGCGCTGCATTTTCCGATCGAACTGTTCGCGTGGCTGTTCCTGATCGAGGGGCTCGCGACACTCGCGGTGGCCGGCAGCGGTGTCGGCGGGCAGCGCATCCTGCGCTACGTGAAGGGCGTCGCGGTCGTGGTGGCCGCGGGGCTCGTGTTTGCCGGCCATCATCACGGCCACTTCCTGCTGTCGATGATCTTCGGCACGCTGTTTCTCGTCGACGGGCTGCTGCAGTGCACGTCCGCATGGATGGTGCGCTACCGCCGCTGGAACGTCGCGTTCGCGTGGGGCGTCGTCGAGATCCTGCTGGCGATCTTCTTCTTCCAGCCGTACCCGACGCACTACGTCGGCACCGTGCCGTACTGCCTCGGCCTGTTGCTGATGTTCGGCGGAATGCACATGCTGAGCCTCGCCGCCCGCGTGCGGCGGCTGACGCGCAATCCCGCATTCGCGACGTCGCCCGCGCCGGCGCTCGCGCCGGATCTCGACGATGCGCCGGACCCGCCGCAGTTCGCGCAATCCGAATGGGACGGCCCGCCGGCCGACGGCGAGCGGGCGCTCACCGTACACGTATGGACGCCGACCGGCACGTCGAAGGCCGAAGCGCAGCGCTATCCGGTGATCGACCGCTACATCGCGGCGGTGGACGTCAACGGCGTGATCTCGACCGGCCATGCGGCGCTGGAGTCGCCGGAGGGCATCTACATCAGCCTGTATCCGGGCGTCGAAATCGATCGTTCTCCGGACGAATTCACGCGCATCCTGCGCGCGACGCGCGAGAACGACGTGCCCGGCCTGTTCCAGCCCGACTATGCGACCGAGTCGAAAGCGTGGTGCCCGTCGACCGTGCGCGTGCGCATCCGCAACTACGATCCGGCCAAGCTCGATGCGTTCTGGTCGTCGTACCGGCAGAACACGACGTACAACCTCACGTACCGCAACTGCTCGAGCACCGTGTCGAACGCGCTCGAGGCCGCGCTCGACGGCGCGGTGTGGCGGCTGAAGGGCACGCGGGCCGGGTGGGGCGCATTCGTGCGGCTGCTGCTCACGCCCGAGCTGTGGGTGGCCGCCCAGATCCGCAAGCGCGCGGTGACGATGGCGTGGACGCCCGGGCTCACGCTCGACTATGCGCGCGCGCTCAGCATGCTCGCCGATCCGCGTCCGTTCGCGTGGTGGAAGGTCGCGCGCTCGGCGGTGAGCGCGATCATGGCGTCGCGTCGCGCGTGGCGCGAGCAGGACAGTGCGGCGTTGTCGCCCGGCGGATCGGAGGCGGCGTCGATGAAGTGAAACGCGTGGCGCCGGATGAGGGCCCGGCATCACAAGGGGTGCCGTCGCGCGGCCCGGCGAAATTGCCCGCTATGAAAACCCACGGACGACAACATTGAACAAGACGAGAGCGTGCCGCATCCTGATCCCCGCCGCGCTGACGCTGGCGCTGGCGAGCGCCGGCCTCGCGCAGGCGGACACGGACGAAGTGCCGCGCATGAGCAACGACGTGTACCGGACGTCGGTGTCGTTCTGCTCGAACGTCGCGGCTGCCGAGAAGATCGCGTGCCAAGGTGACATGATTGCCGCCGGCAGCCGGATCGTCGCGGCGATCGGCGGCTTGCCGCCGGCTTCCGCCGTGGCGATCGACGAAGGCGCGCGCAACAAGTTGCCGCCGGCGGAGCGCAACGGGCTCGTGCCCGTCGAGCCGGCCGCGATCGACAAGGACGACACGCTGGCCGGCCTTGCCGGCATGGTGCGCCTGTGCGACGTGTACGAGCCGGAACCGGCGGCGCGTGCGCGGCACCACGCTGCGCTGCAGCAGAAGGCGCCCGATGCCGCCCCGCGTGTCGAGGCGTTGCTGGCCGATCCGTCGACGGCGGCGCGCCAGCGCGTCAGCATCGGCGTGTGGCAGATTCTCGCGCTCGAGAGCCCGGAAGCGTCGGCGCGCGCGTGCACGCAGCTCGGCACCTGAGCGATCACGTGGGGTCAGCGCATGCCGTTGTGTTTGCTTCGCTTGCGATGGCGGCGCCGCACACGGTCGAAGGCGATCGTCGGTACCGGTTCCGGTTGCAACAGGCTCGACAACGCCCCGAATTCTTTCGTGCACCTTCACATTCGTGCCATGTTGCGGCAGCAACAATCGCGGGCAGACATTCGACAACCTTGCGGCGCATCCCGCGACCGCAAGCCTTTTCCGAGGAAACACGCCATGCTCAAGACGCTCGCCCGCGCCGCTGCCGCACTCGCCGTCGCTTCCGTTTCACTGCACGCCGCCGCGCAGACCAGCTACGACTACCTGTTGCTCGCCGCCTCGTGGGAGCCCGGCTTCTGCGCGTCGCACGACACACCGGAATGCACGAACCTCGCCGGCTCGTATGCGGCGACGAGCCTGTCGCTGCACGGGCTGTGGCCGAACCGCTATGACGGCAACCAGCCGTTCTACTGCGGCGTGCCGCAGAACGACATCGACCTCGACAACGCGCACCAGTGGTGCAGCATGGACGCATACCCGATCAGCAGCGCGACGCGCAATACGCTGTCGACGTACATGCCGGGCGTCGCATCGTGCCTCGACAAGCACGAGTGGTTCAAGCACGGCACCTGTTCGAATTCGGCGACGCCCGATGCGTACTGGAACCAGGCGTCGGGCATGATCAGCCGCTTGGGCAACACGTCGTTCAACGCATTCCTGCAGGCGAACGCGGGCAAGACGGTCACGCGTAACCAGTTGCTGTCGGCATTCGAAGGCGCGTTCGGCAGCAACACGCGCAGCGCGGTGTCGCTGAAGTGCACGAAGACGAACGGCGTCAGCTACTTCACCGAAGCGTGGATCGCGGTGAAGACGAATGCGACCGCGCAGTTCCCGAGCGCCGCGTCGCTCGTGACGGACGGCAATACGCAGGGCACGTGCCCGACGTCGGGGGTGTTTATCGCGAAGTGAGGCGGACGCGGCTGACGTGCGCGATGTCGCGCACGTCGCGGGCGGTCCGGGCTGCGGCAGGGCGGATCGCGTGGGCGTTCGAGAATGTCGGGCGTGCCATTGATGGCACGCATGGAGATTTGTCGGTCGGCAGCTTCCTGCGTCGGGCGGTGGCGCTCAATATGCCGCGCACGGCGTGCCGAACCATCGTGTGAGCGCATGCGTGGCAGCGTCGATGTCAGCGTCCGCGTGCACATCGTCATCGCAGGCCCACGCGACGAAACCATCGGGGCGCACGAGCACCGCGCGCAATCCGAGCCGGTCTTTCGCGTCGCTCGCGATATAGGCGATGCGGTTGCGCCAGCGGTTTGCCGTAGCGTGAAGTGGCCGGCCGACATCGAAGTCCAGCAGCACACCCTTGCCGTGTCTGACGTGGTCGCCGAGCCGCGTGCCATCAGTCAGTTCGAAGTCCGGAACGCTGCGGCCCACGAGCGGATGGCCGCCGCCGAGATCGTACGCGAGCGACACGCCCCACAGGCGCTCGGCGAAGTACGTCGCGCCGTCGCGCGTGTCGACGAGATCGCGCATGATTGCCGCGAGCGCGCGCGAACCCGAGGACGGCCGCATCAGCGCGACCTGCGCGCGCGACCAGTCGAGCACGCGCGCGCCGACCGGATGCCGTTCGTCCGTGTAGCTGTCGAGCAGGGCGGCTGGCGCGTCGCCGCGGATCGTCGCCGCCAGCTTCCAGCCGAGATTCATCGCGTCGCCGAGCCCGAGATTGAGCCCTTGCCCGCCGAGCGGCGAGTGGATGTGCGCGGCATCGCCCGCGAGCAGCACGCGGCCGTTGCGGTACGTCGACGCCTGATACGCGCGATCGGTCCACGTGGCGGCGAGCCGGAGCGCGGTCAACGTGACGCCGGTGCCGGACACGCGCCGCAGCACGGCCTGCGCGTGCTCGAGCGTCACCGGGCCGCTCCTGTGGAACGTGCCGCCGTCGAACTCGACCAGCGCGACGGTCCCGGGCTGGGTGTACGTATACATGCCGGCCGGCGTGTAGTGACGGCCCGGTCGCAGCGCGTCCGGATCGGCGAACTCGGCTTCGATCGAGTAGCCGGTGAACTCGGCGTCGGTGCCGGCGAACGCGAAGCCGCCGGCCTTGCGGACCGCGCTGCGGCCGCCGTCGCAACCGACGAGCCAGCGTGCGCGGAATGTCTCGCCGCTTGCGTGCAGCGTAACGCCATCGTCTGACTGATCGATGCCCTCGACGGCAAGACCGCGCCGAATCTGGACGCCCGTTGCGCGCGCACGGGCGGTCAGCACGGATTCGACGCGCGCCATGTCGGTCGCCATGTGCGTGCCGGCCGGGCCGGGCAGGTGGTACGGCCACTGCGACGCATCGATGTCGTCGTGGAAGAACTGGATGCCGGCGAAATGGCCGGCTGGACGGCGCGCTTGCTGCATCCAGTGCGCGGTGTCCTTGGCGCGGGATGGCAGCGCGATGCCGTCGAGCAAGCCGCGACGGTAGAACGTGTCGATGGTCGGCGCGGACAGGCCGCGCATGCCGAACGGGAGATGCTTCAGTGGGGATTCCGGATCGTCCGACTGCTCGACCAGCAGCACGGACGCACCGGCGAGGCGCAACTCGCACGCGAGAAACAGGCCGACAGGGCCGGCTCCGGCAATCACGACATCATGGGTCACGGGCGGATTCATCGGTGGCTCGGTTTCAGGCCAGGGCGGCCCGGTGTGATCGAGAGGGCGGTACGCGCCGCATCGCGCGCGCTTCGGAAAAGCAATGGAACGTTGTTCCATCGGCGAGATATTGGAACGATGTTCCAGATGTGTCAAGCTAGCGCGCATGAAAACCAGCAACCGGACCGAGCGGCGCGCGGACGCGCTGTCGAAAGAGCGGATCGTCGAGGCCGCGATCGGGATCCTCGACCATGCAGGCGAGGGCGCGCTGACGTTTCGCGCGCTTGCCGCGCATCTGGCGACTGGAAGCGGCGCGATCTATTGGCACGTCGCCGACAAGCACGATCTGTTCGCGGCGGCCGCGGATCAAGTGATCGCGGCTGCGCTGACGGACGTACCGACGGAACGTGACGGCGATGCGGCCGAAGCGATCCGGCGCATCGCGCTGTGCCTGTTCGACGCGTTCAGCGCGCATCCGTGGGTGGGCGCGCAGTTGTTCCGTGAACCGTGGCAGCAGGCGGTGCTGCGGATCCTGGAGCGCATCGGCGAGCAGCTTCAGGCGCTCGGTGTGCCCGAACACGCGCAATTCAACGCGGCGTCGGCGCTGATGCACTACATCTTCGGGCTGGCAGGCCAGTATGCGGCCGGCGCGCGGCTGCATCCGCGCGAGACGGGGCAGCCGGAGATCGTCGCGGCCGTTGCCGAGCGGTGGGCGCAGCTCGATGCGGCGCAGTACCCGTTCGTGCGCAAGGTGGCGGCGCAACTGGCTGCGCACGACGAGCGTGCGCAATTCCTGGCCGGCATCGACCTCATTCTGGCGGGGATCGGGGCGGCCCGGTAGGCCGCCGTCGGGCGGATGGTTCCGGTTGGCGGTGCGGTCGTCCGTTGTTACGCCAGCAGCCGCAGCGCATCCGCGAGCGACAGCACCGTCGTACGCGATTCGAACGCGGTGGCGAACAGATGCTCGTGGACGATCGGGTCCGGGTCGTAGCAGCAGTCCTTGACCGTGTAGAGGCGGAAATCGGCGTCGCTCGCGTGGGCGATCGACGACAGCATCACGCCGGTCGACGCGATGCCGACCATGATCAGCGTATCGACGCCTTGTGCGATGAGCCGCGCCTGCAGATCGGTGCCGAAGAATACGCTCGCGCGGTGGGCCAGGATCAGCGGTTCGTCGGGCCGTCTGGCAAGTTCGGGGGAGGGGCCGTCGTTGATGAACAGGCCGAGTTGCTTGATGCCCTGGCCGTTCTTGTTGAGGGGGCTCACTTCCGGATAGCCGGGGCTGAACCTCAGATTCGCGAACCAGACGCTGACGCCGGCAGCGCGTGCCGCGTCGCAGAGACGGCGCGTATTGGCGAGCAATTCAGGCGCGACCGACGGGAAGAGGCCGAGGATGTCGGTCTGGTAATGCATGACGAGCAGCGCGGTTTTGGATGGCGTGATGGGGGAAATCCGGGAGGGCGTGCTTTGAGCATGCGTGTTGTCATCATTGGCGGGCGAGTGGGTTGCCATTTCGATATCCGGTGGGTTTTCCTTGTTCATGAATGACGTTCTCCGTGTCGTTGGCGCGTCGCATCTGAATTTTCCGCGCGTGTCGTTCCCAGAGTCGACCGCTCGGTATCAGTCGTCAACGACTCCAGCGCCAGCATGCCCGTACGCGGAAAATATCAACCCGAATGTGATTCATTCCGAACGGGTCATGCGGGCAACACGCCGCCGTCAACGGCCGGGATCGGCGAAACGGTCGATCGCGGCGGTTGCAGCCCGACATCCAAAATGCTGCGCGCTGCGGACGCGTTTTGTCCTTTCTGCAAGCCGCTATCATGGACGTTCATCTTAAAGGAGAACACCCGATGAGCCGGCCAGATTTCATCAAGCACTGGACTGAACTCGAGGAACCGGATGCGCATTCCTATCGCGGCGATACCGAGCCAATGGCGCTCGACGCGCCGCTTTCAGCCGCGCTCGGCATTACGCGTATCGGAATCCATCATGTCAGGCTTCTGCCCGGACGGCGGACGTCATATCCGCACGCCGAAAGTACCGAGCAGGAGTTTGTGTACGTGCTCGAAGGCAAGCCCGATGTATGGATCGACGGCGTGCTTCACCCCGTTGCCGAGGGCGATTCCGTCGCGTTTCCGGCAGGCACCGGAATTTGTCACACCTTCATCAACAATACCGAGGATGAAGTCAGGTTGATGGTGATCGGCGAACGTCCTCGCGACGACAACCGTATCCGTTACCCGCTCAACGAAGCGTACGAACTTACCCGTACGGACCGATGGGTCGACTGGCCCACCCGACCGCTCGGAGACCATAATGGAATGCCGGACTGACGCGCACGCGGAAGACCGCATCGCCCGACTACCTGCCAGCGACGATACCCCGGCGAGTGACTGCCGTACTTGCGGGTTCGACCCGTCGATGCAGCGAATGGACGAAATCGCTTAGCCGATGTATCGATGTTCAGCGTTCTATTTCGTTGAAATCAATTCAGTCATATATTGATTGAGATCGCGAAAATCTTTAACCGTCCATGAATGTGGAGGCAGCTTTATGCCATTTTCCCGCAATGTTTTTGGAATCAGATCTCCGTTTGGGCGAAGTATGATGGATGAAACGATAACGCCGGGGTAATCACTAAGCCGTTTTTTGAAAGCGGGTGTCGTAAGGTCGGGTGTGGGCGGACTGCTTTTATGGGCCAGCGGTCCCGTTCCTCTGGCGTCTGCTCCGTGACACATGGCGCATCTCGCCAGGAAGATCTTTTTCCCGTTATCACTATCCGCAAAGGATGCGGATGTTTGAGAAAGCAATGAAATTCCTAATGAGGCGATGAGCAATATTTTCATTTCTGGATTTTTTGTATAAGCCTTCGGATGTGTACGCCGATATTTACCCGCCGCCGTTGCACCACATGAGGCGCGCTCAACTCCGCCACCTCAAAAAATCGACCGCCCCGTATAAGTCGTCAACCACTCCAGCGCCAGCGTCCCCGCCAACGAATTCCCGTTCGCATCCAACCCCGGCGCCCACACGCACACCGCCATCTCCCCCGGCAGCACCGCGACGATCCCGCCGCCGACGCCGCTCTTCGCCGGCAGCCCGACCCGATACACGAAATCGCCGGCCGCATCGTACGTCCCGCAGGTCAGCATCAGCGCCGACAGCCGCTTCGCGGAACTCGAATCCACGACCCGCTCGCCGGTTGCCGGCGCGACACCGCCGTTCGCAAGAAACAGCGCCGCGCTGGCGAGCTCGACGCAGTTCATCTCGATCGCACATTGCCGGCAATACGCGTCGATCACCGTATCGGGCGGCATCTGCATGTTGCCGAAACTCGCCATGAAATGCGCCATCGCGCGGTTGCGCTCCGCGTGCTGCAACTCCGACGTCGCGACACGCGAGTCGTAGTCGATATCGTTCGCGCCGATCAGCCGCCGCACGAATTCGACGAGCGCCGTCTCGGCCTTCACGAAGCGGCGGCACAGCACGTCGGTGACGACCAGCGCGCCCGCGTTGATGAACGGATTGCGCGGCTTGCCGCGCTCGCTTTCGAGCTGGACCAGCGAATTGAACGCGGTGCCGGACGGCTCGCGGCCGACCCGTTCCCACAGGTCGTCGCCCAGCAACTGGAACGCGAGCGTGCACGCGAACAGCTTCGAGATGCTCTGGATCGAGAAGCGCTCGTGCGCATCGCCGACCGTGTAAACGTTTCCGTCGAGCGTCACGACGGCCATTCCGAACTTGTCGGCGGGCACTTTCGCGAGTTCGGGAATGTAGTCGGCTACCCGGCCCTGGCCAATCCAGGGGGCGAGTTCGGTATGGATGCGTTCAAGAATCGATTGGTAATTCATCACGTCAGGCAGGGTAGAGGCACGGCCGGATTCCGGCGAGCCCGTATGGAACCGTCCCGGCGCCGATTCGTCAAGCGCGGCCCGAATCGCGCCCTTATTTTCAAGACGGGCAAACAGGCGAGCGGCGGGCGCAGTATCATGCGGTACGTTTCGGCCGAGGGCCGGCGTCCGGCACCGGCCGGCGCCGCCGCGGCTTCCCCGATGATCCGACCGCCGCCCATGTCTTTTCGCATCCTGCTCGTCGAAGACGACACCCGCCTGTCCACGCTGATCGCCGGCTACCTGCGCAAGAACGACTATGAAGTCGACACTGTGCTGCATGGTGACGCCGCGGTGCCGGCGATCCTGTCCATTCGTCCCGATCTCGTGATCCTCGACGTGAACCTGCCGGGCAAGGACGGCTTCGAAATCTGCCGCGAGGCGCGCAAGCAGTACGACGGCGTGATCATCATGGTGACGGCGCGCGACGAGCCGTTCGACGAGCTGCTCGGCCTCGAATTCGGCGCGGACGACTACGTGCACAAGCCGGTCGAGCCGCGCATCCTGCTCGCACGGATCAAGGCGCAACTGCGCCGCGCGCCCGCGCGCGCGGCCGAGAGCACCGCGCCGCAGCCGGAGCGCTACGCGTTCGGCAAGTTCTCGATCGACCGCACCGACCGCACCGTCGTGCTGCCCGACGGCAGCACGCCCGATCTGACGTCGGCCGAATTCGACCTGCTGTGGGCGCTCGTGTGTCACGCGGGCGAAGTCGTCAGCCGCGACGATCTGATGCTGCAGTTGCGCGGCGTCGAATTCGACGGTCTCGACCGCACGATCGACGGGCGCATCTCGAAGCTGCGCCGCAAGCTGCGTGACGACGCGAGCAACCCGCAGCGGATCAAGACGATCCGCAGCAAGGGTTATCAATTCAGCAAGCACGCGTGGGAATGACGCCGCCGTCGCGCGACGCCGTCACGTTCCGCGCGGGCATTCCGCCCGCCGCCCGGGAGCCGCGATGATTCGACGAACCCGCTCGCACCCCGATGCACCGCCGCTGCCGACGCTGCGCTACGTCAAATGGCGCTGGCTGCATTTCCGCCGCGCGTGGACCGACACGCGCGCCGACCGCATTCCGAGCTGGTCGCGCCTGTACGTGCGCACCTACCTGCATCTGCTCGGCCTCGTGTTGCTGACCGCGCTGGTGCCCGCGCTCGCGCTGTGCGTCGAATTGTCGCCGCAGGTCGTATGGCATGCGTTCGACGCGCTGCCGGGCGACATCTGGATCGTGCTCGCGTTCGTGTTTACCGCGCCCGCGCTCGCCGCGTACCGGTGGATGCGGCCGGTCTGGTCGGATCTCGTGATGGTGCGCGAGCGTGCGATCGACTTCACCGGCGGGCGCTTCAATACGCGTGCACGCGAATCGCACAGCGTGATCATCGGCCCGCTCGCGCGCACGCTGAATGCGCTCGCGATGCGCATGGAGCGGCTGATCGCCGCGCAGCGCGATCTGACGAACGGGATCTCGCACGAACTGCGCACGCCGCTCGCGCGCGTGCGCTTTGCACTCGAAATGCTGCGCGAACC
>Ga0209370_1001612_pt1 | contig 19201 bp, 19 predicted proteins | sample AgamicAtPrz_FD_187164 | JGI IMG/M metagenome (GOLD analysis project Ga0209370, IMG submission 187164) | Agave microbial communities from Guanajuato, Mexico - At.P.rz (SPAdes) (version 2) | ecosystem: Host-associated > Plants > Phyllosphere > Phylloplane/Leaf | place: Guanajuato, Mexico... | reverse complement strand
AGAGGTAGCACCATGTCGCAATTGAATGTTGATTTACAAGAAATCGCAAAGTTTGAAGCACTTGCTGCCAAATGGTGGGATCAACATTCTGAATTTCGCCCACTTCATCAAATTAATCCACTACGTCTAAACTGGATTGATGAACGTGCAGGCGGTCTAGCTGGTAAAAAAGTACTTGATGTCGGTTGTGGTGGCGGTATTTTGGCCGAAAGCATGGCACGTCGTGGTGCAGATGTACTAGGCATCGATATGGGTGAAGCACCTCTAGCCGTTGGCCGTTTGCATGCTCAACAAGAGAATGTTCAAAATATTGAATACCGCCAAATTCCTGTAGAAGAATTAGCACAAGAACAAGCAGGCCAATACGACGTGGTGACTTGCATGGAAATGATGGAACATGTTCCAGATCCAGCCTCTATTGTAAAAGCTTGTCAGACTTTGGTTAAACCGGGCGGCCATGTGTTCTTCTCGACCATTAACCGTAACCCAAAATCTTATTTATTTGCCATTATTGGTGCAGAGTACGTACTACGTATGTTGCCAAAAGGCACGCATGATTATCACAAATTTATTCGACCATCTGAAATGGCACATGATATTCGTAATGCTGGCCTTACCTTAAAAGAAATGACTGGACTGCATTACAACCCTCTGACCAAGCATTATTGGTTAGCGCCGAATGTCGACGTTAACTATATGGTTCATACGATGAATACAGGTGCATGATGAAAGCTGTTTTATTTGATTTAGACGGTACGCTTATCGATACAGCTGCGGATTTCATTCGTATTATTCAGCAAATGTGCCGTGATGAAAGACGTCCTGTGGTTGATGCAGACATCATTCGCACTCAAGTTTCTGAAGGTGCGCGTGCGATGGTGAAATTGGTCTATCCAGAGCTGGATATTGCCAATCCCATTTTCTTGGCCCATCGTCAAAACTTTTTAGATATTTACGGCAATAATATTGTGGTTGACACAGATCTGTTTGAAGGTATGTATCCACTTCTAGAAGAGTTAGAGGCTGCGCAAATCCCGTGGGGTATTGTGACCAATAAACCACGAGGTTTAAGTGAATCTCTTTTAGAAAAGTTAAATCTGACAGAACGCTGTGCGGTTTTGGTATGTCCTGAAGATGTCAGTAAAACAAAACCAGACCCTGAACCCATGTATTTAGCTGCCAAACAGTTAAATATCCCAGCAGATGAAATTATTTATGTAGGTGACCACCCACGTGATATTGATGCTGGTCGCAATGCCAATATGTACACTATTTTAGCTGCATATGGCTATTTACCAATCGAACATCGTGATGATCTCGCCGCTTGGCAGGCTGATTCGATTGTAAATACGGTGACAGAATTACACGATATGTTACGTCAAAAGCTTCCTGCTCTACAGGAAAATCAGCGTATGATAAGTTAACATCAGAGTTTTATAGACTTTTTTTAACGGTTACTCGTTTTATCAATATAAAAAGAAGGAGGTTTACCAATGAAATATTCAGAATATCAACCTCGTCCGGATCTACTCAAAGATCGTGTTATTTTAATCACCGGTGCTGGTGATGGAATTGGGCGAGCTGCGGCTCTAAGTTATGCCCTACATGGTGCAACCGTTGTCCTGCATGGTAGAACCTTAAATAAACTTGAAGTGATTTATGATGAAATTGAAAGTCTCGGTGCACCGCAACCCGCCATTTTACCGCTACAACTTTCAAGTGCCTCTGACCGTGATTACGACTTTTTAGTCGATACGCTCGAAAAGCAGTTTGGACGTTTAGACGGTATTTTGCATAATGCGGGTATTTTAGGTGAGCGTGTGGAGCTGGCCCATTATCCTACAGAAGTATGGGATGACGTGATGGCAGTTAACTTACGTGCTCCGTTTGCCCTCACTCAAGCCTTATTACCACTTTTGCAAAAATCAGAAAACGCCTCTGTCGTATTTACCAGTTCTGGTGTAGGCCGTGAAGCGCGTGCTTTATGGGGTGCCTATTCTGTCTCCAAAATTGCAATTGAAGCAGTGAGCAAAATTTTTGCAGCGGAGAATACTTATCCAAATATCCGCTTTAACTGTATTAATCCAGGCGCAACACGTACTGCAATGCGTGCTAAAGCCTACCCACAAGAAGATCCGAAGACATTACCTACACCTGAGTCAATCTTGCCTGCCTACCTCTATTTAATGGGTGAAGACAGCTTGGCGCTCAATGGGCAAAGTATTGATGCACAGGATTAAAAAGTTAAAGATGAAAAGCTAAATTAAATTACGGCCAATCATCAAATCTGGCTTGCCTATACCTGAAAAGATATATACAAGCCTTTTTTACGATTGATAAAAACTCTTGATCTATCCGTAATTTTAATTGAACCATTAAATGATCTTCACAGTTTCTCTGCATTTTGCGCGTAGAGTATTCAACATGAGAGACATCAGATGTAAACGAGGATGCATCATGAAAAAGTTGTTCACCATCTTAGCCCTATGCATAACCGTACTGACCATCAGTATGGCAAGCTTTGCTGATCCCCCTTTTGACCGAGGCCATGGCCCTAAAGGTCCTAAAGGCGGAGGACCACGCGGTGAGTGGAATGATCGTGGGCCAGGATTTGGACGTGATCATGATGAAGATCGTATCCGTGACGAACGCCGTATGCGCGAAGAACGTGGCTTTGAACGGTTGAAACAGCATCGCTGGCAGCCGGGTTATGTGATGCCACAGCACTATCGTGGCAATGGTTATAAAGTCGACTATAAAGACAGCAACCTACCTAAACCGGGCCGTAATCAGCAATGGTACAAAATCAATAATGACTATATTTTAGTCGATACAGATTCTAATAGTATTGTCAGTATTCGTGGTTTTTAAAGCGATAGAGCCTCGCTATCGCTGAATAAAAAGGATAAAGCCTTCGTGTTTTATCCTTTTTTTATGCCTTATCTAGTTTAAAAATAAAAACTTTTTATATTTTCATATTAAGTATTTTCTTAATTTCTTCTTATTTCATATTGGGTTTTCACATTTATTCTTCTTTGTCTCCACGATTTATCTGCAATTATTCACTAATCTTTAGTTATTGAAATTTAGCTCATGATTCGAGGTTCATAATGAAAAAATTAACAACAGCAATTGTTCTTTCACTTACTGGTTTAGTTGCAACAACAGCAATGGCAGCGCCTAATGATCATAATCACCATGGCAACTATCAAAACCATGAAGTAAAAACAGTTAAAGTGATTAAAAAAGATGACCATCGTAATGCTTGGCGAGTGGGTCAAGTTGTACCTCATGAATACCAACACTCACGTTACGTGATTGACTATCGCCAACATCAAAAATTAAGTAAACCGGGTCGCTACCAAAAATGGTACAAAGTGAACGGAAATTATGTACTGGTGAATGAACAGAGCCATAAAATCATTAGAGTTGTTCACTAATTTAAAACTTTTTAAACACCCAAACTTAGATTTGGGTGTTTTTTTATCTAAAACATGCGGCTTTAATCTTTTTTGTTTAGAATCATCTTTATATCTTTTTGCTGTTGATTCGAGATCGGTATGTCAAGTAAGCCTGTAAGTAAGTCGCATAATAACACCCAGCATTATGTACACTGGTTTCGACACTCAGCACCCTACATTAATGCGCATCGCGATAAAACGTTTGTCTTGATGTTTGGTGGCGAAGCAGTTCGCCATCCTAATTTCCAGCATATTATTCATGATATTGCACTATTACATTCTCTTGGTATCCGATTAATTCTCGTACACGGCGCACGTCCGCAAATTAATCACAACCTTAAAGAAAAAGGAATAGAAACTCCTTTTTATGACAATAGCCGAATTACCACACGTGAATCTTTAGGTTGTGTCATGAATGCTGTAGGCTCTATTCGCCTAGAAATTGAAGCATTACTTTCTATGGGTTTAGCGAACTCACCCATGTATGGCGCTCGAATAGATGTCGTATCAGGTAATTTTGTGACTGCGAAGCCTTATGGTATTCGTGATGGGATGGATTTCCAGCTCACAGGTGAAGTTCGTTCTATTGATACCGATGCGATTGATCGACACCTCGATAATCATAATATTGTGCTATTGGGGCCAACAGGTTATTCCACTACAGGCGAAGTATTTAACTTACGAGCAGAAGAAGTTGCGACCAAAACTGCAACTTACCTAAAAGCAGATAAACTCATTTTTCTAGGTGAACAACAAGGATTGCTAAATGAAGATGAGCAAATATTACGTGAGTTAAGCCCACATCAACTGGACTACTACATTCAACAATACCAAACCATCAGTCCAACACTCACTTTGCATTTGCAACAAGCAAAAAAAGCGTCTTTATCAGGCGTACACCGTGTTCATCTCATTTCTTATGCTTATGATGGTGCACTAATTGAAGAGCTGTTCACACGTGATGGTGTTGGTACCATGATTACCGATGCGCATTATGAAGAAGTTCGCATGGCCAACATTCAAGATGTGGGCGGTTTAATGAATTTATTATGTCCGCTAGAAGAAGAAGGTATCTTGGTTTATCGTTCACGTGAACGTTTAGAGCAAGAAATTAGCCAGTTCGCTGTCATTGAACGTGATGGTACAATTCTAGCATGTGCTGCACTTTATCCAATTCCGACCGAATTTAACGAGACTCGTTCCGCAGAAATTGCCTGTGTTGCAGTACATCCAAGTTATCGTAAATCAAATCGCGGTAGTCAAATTCTGCAATTCCTTGAAGAAAAGGCAAAAGAACAAGGTATTCGTCAATTATTTGTTTTAACAACGCGTACTGCTCACTGGTTTTTAGAACATGGTTTTCATCAGGTGAGTGTTGATGACTTACCAAATGCTCGTCAGGCGCTTTATAACTACCAAAGGAATTCTTTAGTCTTTAAGAAACTGCTTCCTTAACCTTTGCTCTTTTTAAGATATTCTTATTTCAGATAAGCTTAGTTTAAAAAGTACAACCATAAATACGATTAATTTATGGTTGTACTTTTTTTAAATCTTTAAATTTCATTATTCTAATAATTTTTTATTTTATTTACATAATCTTAAATAATTTTTTATAAAGATCATCTTATTTAATAAATCATTTTTTTGCATAAGTTTATCGCCGAAAGTTTTTAGCTTTTTTTTACATAAATAAAGTCCGAATACTTATTTTTTCTGAAATAAAAATCCCTTTAGGGTATCTGCTCATCCAATTATTTTTTTCTTTTTCTCTTTCGGGGAGCACGAAATCTCATGGCACTTTTCAACACCACTTCATGGGCAAAATATTCAGTCATCGCGGCCAGCCTTGCAGGAGTGATGATGTTAAGTGGTTGTGCCAAAAAAGAGGAACAGGCCACCACAACTTTAAATATTGGTTATCAAAAATATGGCATCCTTCCTATTTTAAAGGCTCGTGGTGACTTAGAAAAAGCACTAAAAGAACAAGGTGTACAAGTAAAATGGGTTGAGTTTCCTGCTGGACCTCAATTACTTGAAGGTTTAAACGTAGGAAGTGTTTCACTCGGTGAAGCAGGCGAAGCACCTCCAATCTTTGCGCAAACTGCCAATCCAAATTTAGTTTATGTCGCAAACCAACCTGCTGCGCCAAAAGCCGAAGCACTATTGGTACAAAAAAATTCTCCTATTCACTCTATTCAAGATTTAAAAGGCAAACGTGTTGCTCTTAATAAAGGTTCGAATGTTCATTATCTATTGTTAAAAGCTTTAGAAGCCAACAACTTAAGCTTAAGTGACATTCAACCAGTTTATTTACCGCCGTCAGACGCTCGTGCTGCCTTTGAAAAAGGTGCAGTAGATGCATGGGTGATTTGGGACCCGTTCTTTGCTGCAGCTGAACATCAAATTCAGGCACGAGTTTTAGCAACAGGTGAAAATTTAGTAAGCAATCATCAGTTCTATCTAGCTGACCGTAAATTTGCAGAAAATAATCCGAAAGTACTCAATACAGTTGTGCAAACCCTTAACCAGACAACCCAATGGGTGAGCTCACATCAGGATGAAGCAGCCAAGCTACTCGAAAAACCTACAGCACTTGAGTTTGATGTACTGAAGACTTCCATTTCACGTATGGGTTTTGGAGTTCAGCCAATATCTGACAAGGTGGCACAAGAACAACAACAAGTAGCTGATGCCTTTTATACGCAAAAGCTCATTCCAAACAAACTCACCATTCAAGATGCCATTTTAAAACTGAAATAAACCCAGCTTGGGCACGGCAAATAACCATATAAATGCTGTGCCTTGCCTCAAGGGGAACAAGGATATCAATATGCAACATCAATCATTATTTAATAAGAATCAGTGGACCCAGTTAATTAAACGCATCAGTGCAGTCACTGTATTAGGTTTAACAATTGCCGCACCCGCTTGGGCGATTGACCCAACTGTAAAAGAACTTCGTATTGGTTTTCAAAAAAGCTCGATCAACTTTGCGATTGCCAAACAGCAAAAATTATTTGAACAAGAATTTCCTAATGCCAAAGTTACTTGGAATGAGTTCCCTGCTGGTCCACAAATTTTAGAAGCTTTGGCTGTCGGTTCACTTGATGTAGGCGTTACTGGAGATACACCTCCTGTCTACGCACAAGCAGCCGGCAAGCCTTTGTATTACATTGCCTATGAAGCGGCTAAACCACTAGCATCGGCAATCTTGGTTCCTAAAAACTCGCAGCTCAAACAGCTGAAAGACCTTAAAGGCAAACGAATTGCTCTGCAAAAAGGTTCTAGCTCACATTACTTACTTGTACAAGCCGTACGTAAAGCAGGCCTAAACTGGAGTGACATTACTCCGATCTGGCTTACTCCAGCCGATGCTCGCGCAGCATTTCAAAAAGGTGCCGTAGATGCATGGGCAATTTGGGATCCTTACTTCGCTTCAGCACAACTAGAAGATCAAGCTCGTGTTCTTGCGTCGGGTAAAGGTTTAAGCCCGAACTATACCTTTTATTTAGCAGCTCCAAATTTTGTTAAACAACATCCGAAAGCTGTTTCAGGGCTGATCAAACAAATCAATCAAGCCGATAAATGGGTTCAAAGCCATCAAGCAGAAACAGCAGGTGCGATTGGGCAAAGTACAGGTCTTAAACCTGCGACCAGTGATTTATTCATTAAACGTCGTCCACGCCCTTCATCGGCAGCTCCTCTTAACAGCAAAGTGATTGCTGAGCAGCAGCAACTCGCAGACATCTTTACTCAACAAGGCATCATTCCAAAACCAATCAGCATCAAACAAGCTGTTTGGATTGCTAAGTAATTTCAATAGACATATAGGTAATGCACATGAAAATTTTCTGGTTTATTCCTACCCACGGTGATAGTCGCTATTTAGGTACAAGTAAAGGCGCTCGTCAGGTTGACCATGCCTATATGAAGCAAATTGCTGTGGCAGTAGATAACTTAGGTTATGAAGGTGTACTTATTCCGACAGGCCGTTCATGTGAAGACCCATGGATTACGGCGGCTAGCCTGATCGATGCAACTCAACATCTTAAGTTTTTAGTTGCATTACGTCCGGGTGTAACAACACCAGCTTTGGCTGCTCGTATGGCTGCAACATTTGACCGTTTATCGAATGGTCGCGTGTTACTCAACTTAGTGACTGGTGGTGATGAAGCTGAACTACGTGGTGATGGTTTATATGAAGACCATGAAACCCGTTATCAAACAGCTAATGAATACGTAAAAATCTGGCGTGAAATTTTGACGCGCTCACATACGGGTGAAGCGTTTACATTTCACGGTGAACGCTTACAAGTGGATGATGCAAAACTACTTTACCCACCTGTTCAAAAGCCTTACCCACCACTTTGGTTTGGTGGTTCTTCAGACGTCGCTGTCGACCTCGCGGCTGAACAAGTGGATACCTATCTCACTTGGGGTGAACCGCCAGCAGCAGTCAAACAAAAGATCGAACATGTTCGCGCCAAAGCTGAGGCTAAAGGCCGTAAATTAACTTATGGCATTCGCTTACATGTCATTGTTCGTGAAACTAACGAACAAGCTTGGGCAGCGGCAAATGAGCTGATTCAATATCTAGATGATGCAACTATTGCTGCTGCACAGAAGAAATTTGCGCAAATGGACTCGGTAGGCCAACAACGTATGGCAGCTCTCCACGGCGGTAACCGAGACAAGCTTGAAGTATCTCCAAACCTTTGGGCAGGAATTGGTTTAGTCCGTGGTGGTGCTGGTACAGCACTTGTCGGCGATCCTGAAACCGTTGCTGCACGTATTCAAGAATATGCGGATTTAGGTATCGATACCTTTATTTTCTCAGGCTATCCACATCTTGAAGAATCAATCCGTTTTGCAGAGTTAGTATTCCCATTATTACCAATTGAAACCCGAGCTAAACTTGCTCAGCCAAATTTGACCGGTCCGTTCGGTGAAATTATTGCCAATAACTATGTTCCAGACGAGAAGAAACAAAATAGTTCCGTCAAGGAGCCTGCATGAACAAAGCTGAAAGTATTGTTTCACGTGGAACCAAGCAAATCGGGCAGCGTTTGCTGCCTTGGATTTTCCCGATTGTTCTATTGGTGGTTTGGCAAATTGCCTCAAGTTCGGGACTTTTAGAAAATCGTATTTTGCCTGCTCCGACTGCCGTGGTTTCCGCTTTTTGGCATCTACTCATTAGCGGTGAGCTTTGGCAACATGTCAAAGTCAGTGCTGGACGTGCTTTACTTGGATTGTTGATTGGTGGCGGCTTAGGTCTGCTATTAGGTCTACTTAATGGATCTTCCCGTTTCGCCTCAACTCTGCTTGATACGACCCTGCAAATGATTCGTAACATCCCAGCATTAGCTCTGATTCCACTCGTCATCTTGTGGTTTGGTATTGATGAGACAGCGAAATTATTCTTGGTCGCAGTAGGTGTTTTCTTCCCGATTTATATCAACACCTATCACGGTATACGTTCAGTTGACCCACAATTGATTGAAATGGGCAAAAGCTATGGACTTTCACGTTGGCAGCTCTACAAAGAAATTATTCTACCGGGCGCGATGCCTTCTATTTTAGTCGGTTTACGCTTTGCTTTAGGTTTGGTGTGGGTATTGCTCATTGTCGCTGAAACCATTTCAGCTCAAGCAGGTATTGGTTATATGACCATGAATGCACGTGAGTTTTTACAAACTGATGTCGTTCTGGTGGGTATTCTTCTGTACGCCTTACTAGGCAAACTAGCAGATGTTTTAGCACAACTTTTGGAACGTTATTTACTACGCTGGCATGCCGGTTATCAAAAATAAAGGAGCTTAAAATATGACAAATCTGAATTTAAATATTAATCAGAATGACGTAGAGCTCATTCCAGAAAACCATCCAGAGTTACAAGAACCTGTGTTAGGCGCAGAGATTCTGATTGAACAGCTTTATAAGTTTTATGGTGAAGTTAAAGTTCTTGAAGATCTTAACCTTCATATTCAACCGGGCGAATTTTTAGCTATTGTTGGACGTAGTGGTTGCGGTAAAAGTACTTTATTGCGCTTAATTGCCCAACTTGAAAAAGCCAGTTTTGGAGAAATAAAATTTAAATCTGCCCGACATTTGCGTGAAGGTATTACTAACGATGATATTCGGGTTATGTTTCAAGACCCACGCCTACTCCCTTGGAGGAATATTCTTCAAAATGTGCAACTGGGTTTACCTAAAGCGCAACATGCTTTAGCAGAAGAATTACTGGAAAAAGTTGGTTTAAAAGAAAAAGCGGGACAATGGCCTTCACAGCTCTCAGGTGGTCAACGACAACGTACTGCCCTAGCCCGTGCGTTATCTCATACTCCCCGTATTTTGCTGTTAGATGAGCCATTAGGGGCTTTAGATGCGTTAACTCGTCTTGAGATGCAAAGCTTGATTGAGCGCTTGTGGAAAGAGCAAGGCTTCACTGCAATTTTAGTCACCCACGATGTAAGTGAAGCAGTGCAATTGGCTGACCGTATTATCTTATTAGATAAGGGCCAGATTGCTCAAAGCTTCCAAGTTAATTTGCCGCGTCCCCGTAAAAAGAGTATTTCTTTTGCTCAGCTTGAACAGCAAGTACTCGATGCGGTTTTAGCGACCTAAGGTTGCGATGAGTAATGAGAATCGCTCAGCCGAAAAATGCACAATTTACGAGCAATAAAATTGCTGTTTTATTGCTCTTTTTTAGGGCGAAATTTAAAAAATATTTTTAAGAATAACAATAAACTAGTGAATCTCTCTATTTTTTGCACAATAGTATATCTATTACGCAAATAACTAGCCTTTTTTTGATTAAAAAAGCAAGACACCTGTGCACAAATCAAACAATTTCCCTTACAATGGGAATATTATTTTTTTAATTATGCAGCAGATGGAACAAAAAAAGAGTACCCAAAAGCGCAATCAGCTCCTTGCTGCCGCCCTTGACGTATTTTCAGTCTATGGGTTCAGTGGTGCAAGTCTGGATGAAATTGCCCAACTCGCCGACATGCATAAGTCGAATATTTTCTATTACTATGAAAATAAAGAGTCTTTATATGTAGAAGTGCTCACAACTGTTTTACAAAAATGGTTGGCTCCCTTACAAACTTTAGAAGCTGAATTAGAACCAGCCGAAGCCTTATCGCACTATTTAATTCAAAAAATCGAACTGTCTCGTAGCCAACCGAAAGCCTCTAGATTGTTTGCATTAGAAATCATTCAAGGTGCTCCGCATATTTTACCTATACTGAAAGGGCCTTTGAAAAAGTTATTCAAGCGCAAAGCTAAAGTCATTCAGACGTGGCAAGAAGAAGGGAAAATTTCCCCAGATATCGACCCGGAATTATTAATCTTAAATATTTGGGGCCTTACGCAAAACTATGCAGATTTTGCAACCCAAATGGAAATGGTAACTGGAAAAACTCTGCGTAACCGCAGTATGTTCCAGCGTTCAATTGAGCATACAGTCCACTTAATGCTCTACGGCGTATTGCCTCGTTAAAACAAAAAAAGATCGGCAAATTTGCCGATCTTTTTTTAGAAATGATTTTGATAAAGTGCTAAAAGCTTTTGTGCACCTAATAATAAGTTTTCTTCCCAATCTAGATGAGCTGTGTCATCTGCCCCATCAGTAATATACTTTACCGAAATTAGACGTACGCCTAATTTATGGCAGACTTTGGCTAAAGCATACCCTTCCATATCCACTACATCACAAGCTACTTTTGGCTGACCCGTTTCAAATGAATCTCCAGTTCCGCAAATTGCTTTTGGCAAATCAGCAAAATGTGATTGAAGATGAATTTCAGCTGGCAAGTGATCATCTAACGGCGTTACACCTACTTCAAACCCTAGGGGTGAAACATCCATATCACGTTGTACAAAAGTCTTCACCTCGACTAAATCATGTCGATTAAATGCAGAGCTTCCAGCTGTACCTAGATTAATTAAAGTTTTACAGCCAGTTTTTTGAATAACCTCAAATGCTTTAAAGGCAGCATTAATCTTACCAATCCCGCTGTAATGGACTTCAACACCTGCCTGTTCAAACAAACCTTTAGATTCATTAGGAAGTGCCATAATTAAAGCAATATCAGTGTTCATTCAAAAAGCTCAAATCAAAATTAAATAAATTAGAAAATAAGTATAAATCAGGTGCAAAAACTTTTTGCACCTTTTCATTACTACTGCATTTTTTGTTGTAAGGCGATTAAACACGGAGAGAAGAACAGTTTGCCACTATATGCGCCTACTAGCGTTTTTTTCATTACCACACTCCACATTGCCAACAATAAAAGGCTCAATGCCACTGCAACGTATTGTATAAATACAATTTCAACCTGATGACCTAAATTAAATAGTGCCAGAATAAATACGCCTAATGGAAAAGTTAAGCCCCACCAGCCTAAATTAAATGGAATACCTGTTCTTGCATGACGAAGCGTTGTTAAAATCGCAAGACCGAGCCACCATAAACCGAACCCCACAAGAACCAGACTTCCTACAACTCCTAAAGCTTGAAAGACATTCGCAAATTGATGAAATCCTACATGTGGAGCCACTCTTTGCGCTTGCTCACCTAGCAATAAGAGACCTAAAGCACCAGTCCCGATAGGACCTAAAGAAAGCCAGCTAGAAATTGCAACTTCTTTTTCCGGTAACTGATGCAAAGCCATACGCAACATTAAAATTGTCAAAATACCAAATGCGGGTAAAACAGAAATTCCCCACAGCACGTAGCCTGCTAGCAATAAATGAAAGCTATGTAAATCAGCTGGTAAATGCGCTACTAGCACTCCCGCAGAACTTGCTGAGACTTCACAGGCAACCACTGGTAATAGCCAGATTGCAGTCATGGTATGTAGCTGATGGTTCTGACGGCTAAACATACAAAAAGGTACGATCCATGCAATGGCTAGGGCTAAAAAGACATCGATATACCATAAGGTTTGAGCAATATGTATGGCAACTTCACCGTAAAGCCCCACACCAAAGCTTAAGAAACCATTTAATATGGTAGCAAGCCCCATCGGGATAGCCCCTAAAAATAAGCTCATATTGGGATGGTTAAATATTTGCTTCGCTTCATAAGGGAAAAGAAACCACCGTAATAAATAGAGAGCTGAAAAAACACTGAATAAAACAATATTAAATTGCCATAACAAAGTTGCTAGCGTGAATAAAAATGATTGAGCAAATGGCAGCTGAATCAAAATCATACTTACCACACCAGTACCCATAGTCGCTGTAAACCAATTTGGGGTAAAATGCCGTATAACATCTTTGCTTTGATTTAATTGGTAAAAGGGTTTTTTCATCTTAGTTCTCTAATCAAAGAGTGGATAAAGATATAGTAGAGCAAAACACTAATAAGAAAAATTGATTTATTTTTATTTAATTCATCAATATTTTAGATATAAAGATATTCATATTGAAAAATAACTGAGTAAAAACACAACAACAAGACGAATCTGTGAGATTATGGCAATATATAGCCCTTGCAAAAATAGCCATATTTTAAGTTCATGAAACTGCTTCGTCTTAATGCGTTATCACCCAATTTTCAGTTACCTCAAACAGCGGTAACTATTGGTAATTTTGATGGTGTCCATTTAGGTCACCAAGCGATGATTGCGCAACTCAAAAAAATTGCTGCAGCACAAGGCTTAAAAACATTGGTCATGATTTTTGAGCCTCAACCGCTTGAGTTCTTTAAAGGTTACGATGCTCCTCCTCGTATTAACTCATTACGAGAAAAAGTCGAATATCTAACCGAGCTTGGCGTTGACTATATTGCGGTTGCTAAATTTGATCAGCATTTCCGTAGTATGAGTGCGTCTGAGTTTGCAGATTTATTAAAAGATAAACTAAATGCTCAGGCTTTGGTTTTAGGGGATGATTTTCATTTCGGCAAAGACCGTCAAGGTAACAGCGAATTTTTAAAGAATTACGGCTTTCAAGTCACAAATTTACATACGATTGAACTTGAAGGTGAACGCGTCAGTTCAACTCGTATTCGCCAAGTGCTTCAAGTGGGTAATCTCGCTTTAGCAGCTAAATTATTAGGTCATCCGTACAGTATTACCGGACGTGTCCAATATGGCGACCAAATTGGACGAACTTTAGATTTTCCAACCATTAATGTTCGCCTCAACCGCCACAAGCCCTGTTTAAATGGTATTTATGGGGTTGAAGTCATTTGCGAAACCACTTCGCTCACTGAAAAAGTGCGCCAAGACACACCTGAAAAACCAGGAATTGCCGGATACCATGAAAATAGCCTCTATGGCGCAGGCCATGTTGGTACACGTCCAGCCATTCAGCAAGAACATCCAGAATGGAGATTAGAAGTACATTTCCCTGATGTTTCTGCTAATCTGTATGGCTTATTTATGCGGGTGACTTTTCTTCACTATCTTCATGGTGAATTGAACTACCCTTCGCTTGAGGCACTTAAGGCAGGAATTGATAATGACGTGCAACAGTTACGACAATATCGTAACGACACGACACAATTTCCTTTTTAATTCGAATTTTGATTGTAAAACATGTCAGCTCCCAAGCTGATTAAAACTGGAAGAAAACTTGCATGAGCGATAAGCAAACTCCTGAGAATGCAGTGGACTACAAAGCCACGCTAAACCTGCCGGATACTCAATTTGCAATGAAAGCAAATTTGGCAGTACGTGAAGTGAAATGGTTAGAAGAGTGGTATACCGACAACATTTATCAGCAGATTCGTGCATCGCGTATTGGCAAGAAAAAATATATTTTGCATGATGGCCCTCCATATGCAAACGGTACAATTCACTTAGGCCATGCGGTCAATAAAGTACTTAAAGACGTTATTGTAAAAAGTCGTACTTTGTCAGGTTTCGATGCACCGTATGTTCCAGGTTGGGACTGTCACGGTTTACCAATCGAACTAAAAGTCGAAGAAAAAGTGGGTAAAGTAGGCGAAAAAGTTGACGCAGCTACTTTCCGTAAACTCTGCCGTGAATACGCTCTAAAACAAATTGATTTACAGCGTACTGACTTTAAACGTCTGGGTATTTTAGGTGACTGGGATAATCCTTATCTCACCATGAACTACAAACAAGAAGCTGATATTGTTCGTGCTTTAGGTTTGATTCAGAAAAATGGTCATATTCAGCCGGGCTTAAAGCCAGTGAACTGGTGTATGGACTGTGGTTCTGCACTTGCTGAAGCTGAAGTTGAATATGAAGATAAAAAATCTGACGCAATCGACGTTGGTTTTGGCGTTGTTGATCTTAAAGATTTAAGTGCCCGTTTAAACGTAGAAGTTCAAGATCCAACTGATATCGTGATCTGGACGACTACACCGTGGACATTGCCGGCAAACCAAGCGGTTGCGTTGCATGCCGAAATTGAATATCAATTGGTACAAGTGACGACTGAGCGCGGTAAGCAAAACTTCATTCTTGCTAAAGACTTAGTTGCTTCAGCAATTGAACGCTATAAACTTGAAAACCCAGTTGTTTTAGCAGATTTTACCGGTTCAGCTCTTGAAAAGCTTACTTTACAGCACCCTTTAATTACTGATCGTCAAGTTCCGGTTATTTTAGGTGAACACGTTATCGCAACAAGCGGTACAGGTGCCGTACATACAGCGCCTGGCCACGGTGCAGACGACTATAAAGTAGGTCTTCAATATAACCTTAAAGTAGATAACCCAGTCGGTGGTAACGGAGTTTATCTCCCAACTGCCCCAATCTATGCTGGTGAACACATCTATAAAGCCAATCCAAAGATTATCGAAGCTTTGGGTGCTGTAGGCCGTTTATGGGCTCATCAGCCAATTAAACACAGCTACCCACACTGCTGGCGTCATAAGACTCCTATTATTTTCCGTGCTACACCACAATGGTTCATTAGCATGGATCAAAAAGGTTTACGTGATGGCGCACTGAATGCCATTGAAAATGATATCGAGTTTGTCCCGAACTGGGGTAAAAACCGTATTGAATCAATGATCGAAGGTCGTCCGGACTGGTGTATTTCACGTCAACGCACGTGGGGTGTTCCAATTCCTTTCTTCGTTCATAAAGATACGAACGAATTACACCCGCGTACACCTGAGCTCATCGAAGAAGTCGCTCAACTGATCGAACAAGAAGGTATCGAAGCATGGTTCAAACGTGAAGCAAAAGACTTCATTGGTGAAGATGCTGAACAATACAACGCCGTTCGCGATACACTCGATGTATGGTTCGACTCTGGTACAACACATTATGCTGTACTTGAGCAACGTGAAGAATTAGAAAGCCCTGCTGACTTATATTTAGAAGGTTCAGACCAACACCGTGGCTGGTTCCAATCTTCTTTATTGACATCTATGGCAATTCACAATCGTGCACCATATAAAGCTCTGTTAACACATGGTTTTACGGTAGATGAAAATGGTCGTAAATTATCAAAATCATTAGGTAACTACATTCCGCTTGAAGAAATCATCAAACAACTTGGTGCTGATGGTTTACGTCTATATGTAGCTTCTAGCGACTATCGCTATGAAATTGCGGCGTCTAAAGAAATCTTTAACCGTGTAAGTGATAGCTACCGCCGTATTCGTAATACCCTGCGCTTCTTACTTGCTAACCTCAATGGTTTCAAATCAAGTACTGATGCTTTAGCAGTAGATGACCTTATCGCTCTTGATCAATATATTTTGCAGCGTGCGAATGAAGTACAACAAACCATTATCACTGCTTATGAAGAAATGAACTTCCATGTGGTGTGTAGTGCGTTAACAAGCTTCTGTATTAATGATTTAGGTGGTTTCTACCTAGACATTATCAAGGACCGCCAATATACAACGAAGGCTGACTCACAAGCACGCCGTTCTGCACAAACAGCGCTTTACCATATTGTCCAAGCATTTATCCGTTGGATGAGCCCAATCTTAAGCTTTACCGCTCAAGAAGCTTGGCCACTGATTCCAGAACAAACTGAAAAGTATGTATTTACGTCAGAATGGTATGACTTGCCTGTTTCATCAAAAGCAAACTTGCTTTCTGAGGAAGATTGGCAAACATTGATTAGCGTAAAATCTGCAGTAAATAAACAGATTGAAGCAGCACGTAACGCTAAACTTGTCGGCAGTAATCTTTCAGCCAAAGTTGAACTTTGGGCAAATGAATCATTACAAACAGTTTTAAACCAACTGGCTGATGAACTCCGTTTTGTTCTTATTACTTCGCAAGTAGTAGTACATCCATTTGCTGAGCAAGGTGAAGCAACTGAAATGGAAGGCTTACGTGTACAAATATCTGCAGCTGAAGGTGAAAAATGTGCACGTTGCTGGCACGTCCTTCCAGATGTAAATACACATGCCGATCATCCTGGTTTATGTGGTCGTTGTATTGTGAACGTCACTGGTCGTGGCGAAGTGAGAAAATATGCCTAATTCACAAGCTAAAAAAGGCTTATTCCAGTTTTATCCACACAACCTGATTTGGCTTGGACTTTCTGTCCTCGCCATTGTATTGGATCAATGGACAAAATGGATTGCAAGTACACATCTCAACTATGCAGATCCTGTACCAGTACTTCCATTTTTAAACTGGACACTATTACATAACTATGGTGCAGCTTTTAGCTTTTTATCAGATGCCGGAGGATGGCAACGCTATTTCTTCACATCTTTGGCAGGCTTAGTTTCAGTACTTTTTGTATTTTGGTTAATGCGTATGCCTAAAAAAATGGTGGTGCTACCTGTAGCCATCGCTTTAATTTTAGGTGGAGCTTTAGGCAATTTAATTGACCGTATTACCCTAGGTTATGTGGTCGATTTCATTCATGTTTATTACCAAAATCATCACTTTCCAGCTTTTAATATTGCGGACAGTGCCATCACTCTAGGTACGATTTTGCTACTCATTGATACATTCTTCCTTGAGAAGCAACGTAACCAAAATTCGGATGCATAATATGACCGAAATTATTCAACCTAACGAAGAAATTCGTATTACTGACGGTTCTAAAGTCGACCTACACTTTTCTGTATCTATCGAAAATGGTGTAGAAATTGACAATACACGTAGCCGTGAAGAGCCAGTTAGTCTGACTATTGGTGACGGGAACCTTTTACCAGGTTTCGAAAAAGCATTATTCGGTTTACGTGCAGGTGACCGCCGTACAGTACACCTTCCACCAGAAGATGCTTTTGGTCCGTGGAACCCAGAAAATGTTCAAACTTTCGATACAGTTAAGTTTGAGCAACGCCCTATTCCTGGTCACATGATCGAATTTGAAGATAAGGCAAAAACTACTTTATTCGGTGTAGTTAAATCAGTTAATGATGACATTACAGAAATTGATTTTAATCACCCGTTAGCTGGGAAAAATATTACCTTTGAAGTAGAAATATTCAAGGTAACACCCGAAGGCCAACAAGGCATTAAGCTAATGTAAATAAAAAAGCCCTCTCAATGAGGGCTTTTTTATGATTCAATTTTTATTAGTGACATAAGAATCCTTACAAATTCTATATTCTCTCCTACCTATATAATGAATTAAGTTATAGAGATAAAAATTCTTAGGACAAATACATGCTGGTCTATATTATCGTAGGAAGTGTTCGTGAAGGACGTACAGCAATTAAAATCGCCAATTGGCTACAATCAACAATTCCCTCATTTAATTTAAAAGATTTTCAAACAGAAGTAATTGATTTAAAAGAATGGAATTTACCTTTATTTTCAGGTTCTCACCCACCGGCTACCGGGATTTATGATCAGCCTCAACAGCAAGAATGGGCGGACAAAATCGCACAAGCAGATGCATTTATCTTTATTAGCCCAGAATACAATCATGGTTATAGTCCAGCTTTAAAAAATGCACTCGACTATGTAGGTAAAGAATGGAGTGGCAAACCTGCTGCATTTATTGGCTATGGTTCAACGAATGGTTCTCGTTCTATTAGCCAAATACGTCAAGTCACCTCAAGTTTAAGTATCATTGATCCCAACGCTGTCATAGAGATTCGGGATATTTTTAAACGCAATAAAGATGAAAAATTCGAAGCTAATGAGTTTGAAGTAAAAGGACTTCAATCAATTATTGAGAAACTACAGAAATATCATTTGTCTTAAATTGAACAAAAAGCCTCTTTTTCAAATAAAAGGGGCTTTTTAATACTATAAACTTCTTAAATAATTTACTATCTCAATATTACCTGCCATTTCTGCTAGCTCTAGTGCCGTGTATTCGCTTTTGTAAGCGACATGAGCACCTTTTTCAACTAAGAGTTGAACTACCTCTAAATGATCATTTTCAGCAGCTGCTTGCAGAGCACTGTACCCCTCATCATCTGTCTGGTTAGGATCTTCTCCATCTATTAGTAATTCTTTTACGTGATCGATATCACCCAAAGATGCCCAATAAATCAATGCAGGAAGAGAGAGTTCGTTATCATCTTCAGGTATAGGAGAGAAAGAATTAATTTTCATAGAGGTGACCAAAAATAAGAAATTCCATCATTATATTCATAGAATACAGCCAATATAAAAATCTGAAATTGAGCTTAGATTTTATTAAAAATCAAATTCTCTTATATTTCCCACGCATAAAAAAACACCCCCAGTATAAGTGGGGGTGTTTAGAATAATGAGCTGGCGATGACTTACTCTCACATGGGTAACCCCACACTACCATCAGCGCTAAGAGGTTTCACTTCTGAGTTCGGGAAGGGATCAGGTGGTTCACTCTTGCTATGG
>Ga0209370_1001606_pt1 | contig 19265 bp, 18 predicted proteins | sample AgamicAtPrz_FD_187164 | JGI IMG/M metagenome (GOLD analysis project Ga0209370, IMG submission 187164) | Agave microbial communities from Guanajuato, Mexico - At.P.rz (SPAdes) (version 2) | ecosystem: Host-associated > Plants > Phyllosphere > Phylloplane/Leaf | place: Guanajuato, Mexico... | reverse complement strand
CGCCGGCCCTCGGGCATCACTTCGCGGCCGATGCCGTCGCCGGGGATCACGGCAATCCTGTAAGTCCTGTCGGTCATGCAACTCTCCTTGGCTGGTTGGCCGGCTGCCGGGAAGGCAGCGGCCCGTCACGTCATTCTATTTATTTCCATCTGGATTAAAATCGCTCAAAAGTTAATCGACTTTCCACGAATCGTGAATAAATCGCCGAACCTCGACGACCTGCGCGTGTTCAGCCTGGTCGTCCGTCTCGCGAGCTTCAGCGCGGCCGCCGAGCAGCTCGCGGTGTCGCCTGCGTATGTCAGCAAGCGCGTCGCGATGCTCGAGGCGCAGCTCGGCACGCGCCTGCTGCATCGCTCGACACGCCGCATGACGGTCACCGAAGCCGGCGAACGCGTGTTCGCGCGTGCCGAAAAGATTCTCGACGATGTCGATCATCTCGTCGAGGACGTGTCGACCACGCGCACGGTGCCGCGCGGCACGCTGCGCATGTCGAGCAGCTTCGGCTTCGGTCGGCACGTCGTCGCGCCGGCGCTGCTCGACTTCAGCGCGCGCTATCCGCAACTGAACGTGCGGCTCGATCTGTTCGACCGGCTCGTCGACGTGGCCGGCGAAGGCTACGACCTCGACGTGCGCATCGGCGACGAGATCGCCGATCACCTGATCGCGCGCCGCCTCGCCGCGAACCATCGCGTGCTGTGCGCGTCGCCCGACTATCTCGCCCGCCGCGGCACGCCGCGCTCGCTCGCGGATCTCGCGTCGCACGACTGTCTCGCGATCAAGGAGCGCGATCATCCATTCGGCGTATGGCGGCTGACGGTGCGCGGCGAAACGGCCACGGTGAAGGTCGGCGGCACGCTGTCGACGAACCATGGCGAGGTGGCCGTGCAATGGGCGCTGGCCGGGCGCGGCATCGTGCTGCGCTCGATCTGGGAGGCCGGGCCGTTGATCGAGCGCGGCGCGTTGTGCCGCGTGCTGCCGGATGCGGTCCAGCCCGCGAACATCTGGGCCGTGTATCCGGAACGCGTCGCGGCGTCGGCGAAGGTGCGCGTGTGCGTGGATTTTCTGGTGGAGACGCTGGCCGGCCTGAATGCCGCCGCGGCTGACGATACGGCGTGAAACCGGCTAAAGGTGAGCTTTTACGGGGGCGTGCGCAGGCACCGTCGACGATGCCTGCGGGCGCGTCACGCCGCGCCTGACGCGCCGAGCATCAAGTCGAGATTCTGCACCGCTGCGCCGGATGCCCCTTTGCCGAGATTGTCGAACACGGCGGACAACAGCACCTGAGCGCCGTCTGCGTTGACGAACACGCCGAGCCGCAGATCATTGGTGCCGTTCAGCGCTTGCGGATCGAGATGCGTTGCCGCGCGTGCGTCCGCGAGCGGGATCACGTCGACGTGACGCGCATCCGCGTAGTGATGCGCGAGACACGCATGCAAGCGCTCGCCCGTCACCCCGGCCGGCAGCAGGCGCAGTTCGATCGGTATGGTGAGCACGATGCCTTGCCGATAGGCACCGTAGGCCGGCACGAAGAACGGGCGGTGCGCGAGCCCCGCATGCTGCCGGATTTCGGGCACGTGCTTGTGCTCGAGTGCGAGGCCGTAGACCTGCAGCGGCAACGCGCGTGCGGCCGCGTCGCCCGATTCGAATGCGTCGACGGCAGCCCTCCCGCCGCCCGAGTAACCGGACACCGCGTGGATGCTCGCCGGGTAGTCGCGCGGCAGCAGCCCGGCCTGCAGCAGCGGGCGAAGCAGGCCGATCGCGCCGGTCGGGTAGCAGCCCGGATTGGTCACGCGCTTCGCCTGCGCGATGTTGTGTGCGTGTCCGTCCGCCATCTCGGGAAAGCCGTAGACCCATTCGGGCTGTGTGCGATGGGCCGAACTCGCGTCGATCACGCGTACCGCCGGGTTCCGGATGAAGCCGACCGCTTCGCGCGCGGCCGCGTCGGGCAGGCACAGGATCGCGATATCGCACGCGTTGAGTGCGTCGGCGCGCCGCGCCGCATCTTTGCGTTCGGCGGCGGGAAGCGTGAGCAGCTGCACGTCGGTGCGATCGCGCAGACGCGCGTGAATCTGCAACCCGGTCGTGCCCTGGTCGCCGTCGATGAAGACAGTGGGGAAGCTCATGATGGTCGTGTGCGTCGCGTTCGGTCGTCGGGGGAAGCCGTATCGTCCACCGAACGCCTAGAATAGGAAAAGTTGAATTTGCTGACCGTCCGATTCAGCTTTCCTGAACGAGAGGTGTGTGATGCGCGAGATCAGTCTGGACCGCCTGCGTACGCTGGTCGCGATCGCGGACCACGGATCCTTCGTGGCGGCGGCGCAATGGCTTCATCTCGCGCCGCCGACCGTCAGTCTGCATATCGCCGAGCTGGAAAGCCGCGTCGGCGCGCCGCTGCTGTCGCGCACACGCGGCAACGTGCGCCCGTCGGTGATCGGCGAAGTGCTGGTGGAGCGGGCGCGGCGTCTGCTGGCGGAAGTCGAATCCACGCTGGACGACGTGCAGCGACAGGTGCAGGGGTTGACCGGGCGCGTCCGCCTCGGCGCATCGACCGGCGCGATCGCGCACCTGTTGCCGCAGGCGGTGGCCGGGTTGCGCGCGCAGCATCCGGATATCGACGTGCAGATCGCGGTGCTGACGTCGCAGGACACGCTGGCGCGCATTGCGCAAGGCACGCTCGATGTCGGGCTGGTCGCGCTGCCGCAAGCGCCGGTCGCGGGACTGTCGATCCGCCCGTGGCGTCGCGATCCGGTGATGGCCTTCCTGCCCGCGGACTGGCCGCTTCCGGCCCGTGTGACGTCCGCGTATCTGTCCGCGCGGCCGCTGATTCTCAACGATGCGACGACGCGTCTGTCGCGGCTCACGACCGAATGGTTCGCGCTCGGCGGCCACCGGCCCGAGCCGCGGATCGAACTCAACTACAACGATGCGATCAAGAGCCTGGTCGCCGCGGGTTACGGCGCGACGCTGCTGCCGCACGAGGCCGGGGCCCCGCTGCCGGACGCGCGCATCGTCATGCGGCCGCTACGTCCGGCGTTGTGGCGTGAGCTGGGGATTGCCCATCGGGCCGGCCCGGTCGAACGGGCGACGCAGCACGTGCTCGATGCGCTGCGGGCGCTCGGCGCGCGATAGCAGGCCGTCGTGCGGCTGACCCGCGCGGGCCGTGCGGCCCGAACGCGCGTTCAGAGCCGGTTGTCCTTCGCCAGCGTGAGCACGCGCGCCCAGCGCTGCGCATCGCGCTTGTCCATCATCGGCAGCTTCCATTCGCCGCGCACGGCGTCGCGCACGCGCACGACGAGATGCCAGCGGCCGTCGATCGGCGCGGCCTCGCAGCCGTCGAGCTGCGACAGCGTATAGCGGCCGTCCGCGCCGTCATGCGACAGCCACAGCAGCCCTTGCGTCGCGGACACGCGCAACTCGCCCCAGGCGCGATGCACGATATGCGTCCAGCCTGCTTCCTTCGTGTTCGGTGCGATGTCGCGACGGCGCTTGAGCCACCACACGATCAGCGCGATCAGGAGCGCGGCGGCCAGCACGGCGGCCGCGATCGCGACCGGCTGGCCGAACTGCGAGGAGATGACGTGAAACAGGTGAACGGCGCCCCATCCGAGGGCGATGAGCGCGAATAGCGCAATGAAAATCGGCATGTCGAATCGGAAAGGAGGACGGGCCGGCGCATGCTGCGCGCCGGCCCGTCGCACACGGCATTACCGGCGGCGGTGAATGTCGTGCGTGATGAATCCCGCGTCGTTGACGGGCAGCGCGAGGCCGTCCTTCACCGCGAGCGTCTTGCGGATGTCGTCGAGTCCCGCGGACCAGTGGTCGCGCATCGTCGACAGACCGAACTGATAGTCCTTGTAGTGATGCTCGTACGCTTTTTGCTGATAGATCAGGTGCTGGATGTTGTACTTCTTTCCGCTCGACATCGCGTCGGCCTCGACGCACCACGGGTCGTTCTTGCGTTGCTCTTCCGGCACCTGTTCGAGTACGTGGCGCAGCACGTTCCGGTAGCGCTGTTCGCGCTGCAGCGTGTCGGTGACGAAACGCGTGCGGCTCGAATACTGCACGTCCTTCGTGCGCTCGGCGACGTCGGCCATCGTGCGCGGCAACGGCCCGCGCGCGCTCCACAGGTCGACCTGGAACGCGAGCGTGTCGCGGCGCGGCCGGGCGCGCAGCACTTCCATCAGCGGCGTGTTCGACACGACGCCGCCGTCCCAGTAGTACTCGCCGTCGATCTCGACGGGCGGGAACGCGGGCGGCAATGCACCGGACGCCATGAAGTGCTCGGGCGCGAGACGGATGCGCGAGTTGTCGAAGTACACGAAGTTGCCGGTGCCGACGTTGACCGCGCCGACCGACACGCGCGTCTCGCCCGAGTTGATCCGGTCGAAATCGCACAGTTTGAGCAGCGTCGTGCGCAGCGCCGACGTGTCGTACCAGCTGATTTTCTCAGGATGGTCGGACACACCCGGCAGCGGCGGCGGAAAGCGCGGCACGAAGAAGCCCTGCTGGCCCTGCATCATCGCGCTCGCGGCCTGCGACGCGGTGAAGAACGTGCGGATCTGATCGATGCTGTTGAACAGCGCGAATTCGAACGCGGCCGGAATCGTCGGAAAGAACGCCGGCTGGCAGATCGTTTCCCAGAATTCGCGCAGGCGCTCGACGCGATGCTCGGGCGCATTGCCGGCGATCAGCGCGGTGTTGAGCGCGCCGATCGAGATGCCCGCGATCCAGTCGAGCGGAATGCCTGCTTCATGCAGCCCTTCGAATACGCCGGCCTGATACGCGCCGAGCGCGCCGCCGCCCTGCAGGACGAGCGCGATCGTTTCGTACGGCAGCGACCGCGCAGCGGCCGGCGCACCGGCTTCGTGCTGCAGATCCGCCGCATCGACGGCCTGCTTTTCTGTACGCGCGTGCGGTTTCATCAGTTGCTCCGAGAAAGCCCGCCGTGGACGGCGGTGAGGGATGGCATGACGTCGATCGACGGCACGCCATCTCGAGAAGGGGGGCGCGGAAGTCGCCTCCCGTCGGGGAGGCGACGGCGTTACTGCATGAACCAGCCGTGGCTGACGATGAACGACTGGCCGGTGAGCGCGGCGCTCGGGAACGCCGACAGGAACAGCACCGTCTGCGCGACGTCCTGCACCGTCGTGAACACGCCGTCGACCGTGTTGCCGAGCATCACCTTCTTGATCACTTCCTCTTCGCTGATGCCAAGCTCCTTCGCCTGCTCCGGAATCTGCTTGTCGACCAGCGGCGTGCGCACGAAGCCCGGACACACGACGTGCGAGCGCACGTTGTGCTTCGCGCCTTCCTTTGCCAGCACGCGGGCCAGGCCGAGCAGCCCGTGCTTGGCCGTCACGTACGCCGACTTCAGCGGCGACGCCTCGTGCGAGTGAACCGAACCCATGTAGATCACGACGCCGCCGCGATCGTCCTTGTACATGTGCTTGAGCGCGGCCTTCGTCGTCAGGAACGCGCCGTCCACGTGGATCGCCTGCATCTTCTTCCAGTCGGAGAACGAATAGTTCTCGATCGGGTTGACGATCTGGATGCCCGCGTTCGACACGAGGATGTCGACCGAGCCGAACGCTTCGGCCACCTTGTCGATGCCGCTGTTCACGGCGTCTTCATTGGTCACGTCCATCGCGACGCCGATCGCCTTGCCGCCCGCCTTGACGATCTCGTCGGCGACCGCGTTCGCGCCGTCCTGGTTCAGGTCGGCGATCGCGACGGCCGCGCCGGCCTTGGCCAGCTCCAGCGCGATTTCCTTGCCGATGCCGCTCGCGGCGCCCGTGACGACTGCGGTCTTGCCATTCAGGTTGCTCATGTTCGAATTCCCGTGGTGAAAGGATTGACAGGGAGAAAGGACTGCGGACTGGTTACTGGGCCAGGTAATCGTAGACGACTTCGCCGAGGCCCAGCGTCAAATCCGCGACGATGTGGCGGGCCTCGACGATCTCGAGCACGGGCAGATCGGCCACCGGCGCGAGCGCGTGCGGCGCCAGCTCCAGCGATGCGGGGCCCGTCCATGCGCCCTTCATCTTGATGTCCTGCATGTAATAGCGCACCAGTTCGCACACGCGCGCGGTGCCGTCGACGTGCGGGATGATCTTCAGCAGGAAATTGGGGCCGGCGAGCCGCTTCGCCTGTTCGTCGATGTCGAGTTCCTTGTGCTTGTAGCCCATCGTGCCGGTCGCGACGCGCACCTTGCCGTAGTCGAGCGTGCCGAGGAGGTGATCGGTGTTCACGTGCAGCGTGGGCGACGCGAGCTTCTTCGGGAAGCCCCACAGCTCGCGGCCGCCGGCGATCGGCGGGTGATCGTCGAGATACATCGCGAGCGTATAGCCGCCCGGCTGGCCGTCGTATTCGACGGGGATCACCTGACCGCTTTCGGTGTAATCGCCGAAGCCGGTCGAATCGGCCATGCGGATGAATTCGTAATGGACGAGCGGCTCGGTCACCTGCAGCGGCTCGGGGACGATTTCACGAAGGCGGTCCGGATCGGTGCGGTACGTGATGATCAGAAACTCACGATCGACGAAACGGTACGGGCCCATCGGGAACGCAGGGCTGGTCAACGGCATCGCAAACGCTTTCGATCGGACATCGCTGGGTTTCATGCGGACTCCTTGTTGTTGATCGCTTCGTGGATGAGTGGTCGTAATCGTATGCCTGTGCATTGCCGTTGTGCGATGCCGCATCTGGAATTAATTGTTGCCGATTTCGAATAATTTGCGGCGTCAATATTGAGATGAACGATGCAAACGGCCGGGACGGCACGCTGGTTGGGGCGATGGTCGCACGCGCCGATGACGCCATGACGTGAAAAGGTGAGCCTTTACGGGAATCGCGGTGAGCTTTTACGGGAGACGGTCGCGCCAGAATATGACAATTGTGTGAACTTGTGTTGCAGTGCAGGCTCTAAGTGCGTTCGCCGCGCGGGCCTTGTCCGGGCGGCGGCCGCATCAGGTACCGCTCGAGCGGCCCCGCCCTGGCATCGTTCGTATCCGACCGGGCAACCGGCCGATCTTTTTACGCCCCACGCAACCCGATTCATGCAGAACGTCAATCTCGCCCTCTTTTCCGCCATCAACGCCGGGAGTGCACCGCACCCGGGCATTGCCCGCCTCGCGATCTTCGCCGCCGACTGGCTCGTTTATGCGCTGCCCGCGATGCTGCTGCTGACCTGGATCTTCGGCGCGCGCCCCGCGCGGCGTCAGGCGATCGAGGCCGGGGTCGGCGTTTGGGTGGCGCTTGCGCTCGCGCAGGTACTCGGGCATGTCTGGTTCTCGCCGCGCCCGTTCATGGCGGGCGTCGGCACGCAGCTGATTCCGCACGCGCCGGACAGCTCGTTCCCGAGCGATCACATGACGTTCGCGTGGAGCATGGCGGTTGGCCTGCTGCTCGGCGGCACGACGCGGGTGACCGGCTTCGTGATGGCCGCGATGGCCGTGGCGATCGCATGGGGGCGCGTCTATGCGGGCGTGCACTGGCCGCTCGACATGGCGGGCGGCGTGCTGGTCGGCACGGCCGGCGCACTGGCCGCGCACCTGTACGGGCAACGTGTGACCGCGCTGCTCGAACGGCTCGGCGATTCGGTGCATGCCGTCGTGATGGGGCGCCGGCAGGCGCCGTAAGCGGAAGGAAACGACCGGGCTGCCGTCAGCCGGGCGAGCCGGACGTGCGGGGCGATTCGGCCGACGCGGACGGGCCGCCGCCGTCGCGCAGTTCGGGCGTATCGGCCGGATGCCGGGCGGCATCGCGGTCGAGGGCGCTTTCCTTCAGGATCGCGCACATCGCGACGAACAACGCAAGGACTACCGCGGCGAGGCCGCAATAACCGGCGATCTTCAGGTGGCGAAGGAAAGGCGAAGCGTGGCTTTCTTTTGTCATGACCGGGCGCTCCTGGGCGGGCTGCGGCGGCTGTCGCCCGACAGCGGCGCGCAGACACAGATATATACCAGCCGCGATGCCGGTGCCAAGCCCGCCGCTGCGCCGGCGCAACGATTGTTTCGGCCGCCGGCGAACCCGGTGTTTCCGGTCAGTCTTCCAGCGTTTCGTGCACGGCCGCCGCGCCGCGCTTCCAGTAGGCCGCCGCGCGGATGCGCGACTTGTCGATGCCGCGCTCGCCGGTCAGGTGCTGGCGTACCGCGCGCATCGACAACGCTTCGCCGGCCGCCCATACGTAGCCGTCGCCGGACGACGGCAGCGGCAGGCCGCGGACGGCATTGAGCAGCACGTCGCCGTTCGCCGCGGCGGTTTCGGCGCGGAAGCGCCAGATTTCGTGCACGTCGGCGCGCGTGTCGAACGAGATCTGCGCGGTGCGATCGGCCACTTCCAGCACGACCGCCGCGCGCGCGCCGGCCGGCAATTCCTCGAGACGCCGCGCGACGGCGGGCAACGCCGTATCGTCGCCGATCAGCAGATGCCAGTCGAAATCGGTCGGGACCACGAACGAACCGCGCGGGCCGCCGATGCCGAGCCATTGGCCGACGCGTGCCTGCGCGGCCCACTGCGATGCCGGGCCCGGATGATTCAGCACGAATTCCAGATCGAGCTCGCAGGCGGCGCGGTCGAAGCGGCGCGGCGTGAAGTCGCGCGCGACCGGCTTCGGTTCGCCTTCCGGAAACTCGGGGCCGTTCGCGCCGAGCGTCGGCAGCGCGGGCCGCTCCGCGCCGGGCGGCGGGAAAAATACCTTCACGTGATCGTCGAACGACGCGGATTCGAAGTCCGCGAGATCGGGGCCGCCGAGCGTGACACGCAGCAGGTGCGGCGTCACGGCATGCACGCGCAGCACCTGCAGCAGGCGGAACTTGAGGGTGTGGCGCACACGGGTGACGGTGCGTTCGGACGTGTTCTGCATCAATCCGTTCTCCTTGGGTGGTGACGGGGCGGCGCGGCTCACGCGCCGGCGCCGCCTTCGATTTCGGCCGTCGCGCGGCGCAGGATGGCGGCGATGCGGCGCTGTTCGTCGGTATCGGCGGCGCTCTTGTGCAGCAGCGCGCGCTTGAGCGCGAGACGCGCCTCGACGAATTCCGGCAGCCAGCCGGCTTGCGATTCCTCCTGCGCTTCGTTGCCCGCCGATTCCCCGGCGAACGCGCGGCGCATGAATTCCATCTTGCGGGCAAGGTGCGTGAGGCGTGCGAACAGCGTGTCGACGCGTTCACGCTGGGTATCGAGGTGCGCGCGGCCCGCGTCGGTCAGCGCATAGCGCTTGCGGTTGCCTTCCGCCTGCGACGCGACGAAGCCGACTTCTTCGAGGTACGTGAGCGCCGGATACACCATGCCGGGGCTTGGGCTGTAGAAGCCGTTCGAACGCGTGTCGAGCGCCTTGATCAGCTCGTAGCCGTGGCTCGGTTGCTCGGCGAGCAGCGCGAGCAGCAGCAGTTGGAGATCGTCGGAGCTGAACTGGCGGCCGCGCGGCATGCCGTCGTCGCCGAAATCGCCGAAGCCGCGCCCGCCGCGGCCGCCGAACGGACCGCTGCCGAATGCATCGGGGCCGCCGCGACGGTGGCGGCCGATCGCGTACCAGAGACCGGCGAACCCGTCGGGGCGGGCATACGTACCATGACTGTCGCAGCGGGCATGGCCGCGGAAGGGGTTGTGCCGCATGATCGTGTCCTATATGTCGCAAAACATATCTAAAGATATATATCGAAAGATAGGGCGTCAAGGGGATTATTGGGGGCGGGATGGTGGCGTTGGGCGGGAGTGGAGGGCTTGTGGTTGGGGTTTACAGAAAAGGTCGCCTTGCCCGCAGTTGACAGGATCTTCTGCCGAAAACGTGTCCAGCGTCTCGAGACGGAGATCGTTGCCGTAGCTTTGAGAACCCGGATCCGGTGATGGATTTTTCTCGGAGGTGCTGTCCGGACCCTCATCGAGGAGGGCGGCATGAGATTGGCGTTTTCAAAGTGCCGCCAATGAATGTTCGATTGGCCGCAAGTAATTCGGACCGCGTACTAATGCGGGGCTGGTGCGTGCCAGGTAACGGCGCTATTTCAGATCGGCACATTGCTCAACGGAGCGTAATGGTACTGCGCCAGTCTGTCGTCCAGAGAGTCCGGGCCGGTGTCACGCTATGTACCGGCGGGTAGGCGGGCGATTCCGTCCAATACGGCGAGCCGCACGCTTCGATCGCGCTGCGCCCGCGGTGCGACTATTAACACCATCGTATAAGGTCCAAACTCCCACGAGGTGATATTGCCGCGGCCGACTGTTCTCTAGACTTCCGGTTAATCCTTCTACCGCAACGATTTCCGGAGAACAGCATGGACCGTACTCTGCATGCGATGTCAGTGTTTAGTCACGTCGCCCGACTGGGCAGTTTCACAGCAGCGGCTGAGATGCTCGGTATCAGTGCAGCGTCGGCCAGCACGCTGGTCCGTCGATTGGAGGAGCATCTCGGCGTCACGCTGCTTCAGCGGTCCACCCGTTGTGTTCGCCTCACCACGGAGGGGGAGCAGTATCAGGAGCACTGCCAGCGCATTCTCGGCGAGATCGAGCATATGCAGCAGCAACTCAGCGGGGCGGGGAAGATCGCGCGTGGGCGGCTGGCGGTGGACCTCGACCAGGAGGTCGCGCATTCGGTTTTGCCGCTCGTGCCGGCTTTCCACGCCAGTTACCCCGAGGTGGGCTTGCGCGTGGACGTCGGCGGGGATGCGGACGGCCTGATCGCCAACGGCGTGGACTGCGCCGTCGTCGTCGGACAACTCGCGGATTCGTCGCTGCGTAGCCGGCGCGTCGGGAATTTTCACGTGGTGACCGTCGCCAGTCCGGACTATCTGCGTGTTCGGGGCACGCCGGCCGACCCGGATAGCCTTCATTGCCACGATGTCATCCATTACACCCCGAGGCGCTTCGGCCCAGCCCGGGAATTCCGCTACACCGTGGACGGAGCGGAGACACGGCTCAAGCTGGCGGAGCGCATTTCCGTCAATGACGTTCGTTCGGCGGTTCGTTATGCGGTGGAGGGTGTCGGTATTGCCCAGGTCAGCGCGCGTATGGTGACGGAAGAGCTCGCAAAAGGGCGGCTCGTCACCGTGCTCGACGAGTATGGTCCGCCGCCGCTACCGATTTCTGTCCTCTATCCGGACCGCCGGCAGGTGCCGATGTCGATACGGGCGTTCATCGACTGGATTCAAGCCCAGCTTCGCGATCTGGCGACTGCCAGCTTCGACGGCACGTCCGCGATCAACGGCGGGCGCGACGCAGCGCCATACTGGATGGCGGGCAGTGGCCGACACGACTCGCGGTTCATGCCCAAGGGGCTGCAGCAACTGGCAGCGACTGCCGCAACTGCATGACACACGCGGGCAACGCACGACGGTGTTGGCCGAGACGGCACTCATACCGAAGTATAGTTTGCGCGCCGATTGCCGGCGGCATAGGATGCGGTCGAGCCGCCGACCTCAAATGCTCGCGTTCTCGATATTTTTACTGAATTGAAGGTCAAGGACCGCTCGTATGCCGAACCAAGGTATTGTTTCCATCGTCGATGATGACCGGTCCATCCGCAGGGCCACGCGAAGCCTCGTTCGTTCGCTCGGCTGGGAGGTCAGGGTCTACGAGTCCGGCGAGGAGTTCCTTGACGCCGACTTGATAATGGACGTCGCGTGTATCATTTCGGACGTCCAGATGAAGGGCATCACAGGGCTGGAGATGTACGAAGCGCTTCTCGAGCGCGGACCGGCTCCGCCCGTGATCTTCATCACGGCTTTTCCATCCGAAACCACCCGCGAGCAAGCGATGAAGCTTGGCGCGATCTGCGTATTCAGCAAACCGGTGGATCCGGCGCAGATCAAGCAGCGCCTGGAGGAGATCGGCTCGGAGAGCAATCGGACCTGATCCGGAAATCCGTCTTTACCGAGTGACTCTATGAATAACGACCGCCAGGCGGGTGACGGCCACGGCGCATACGCGGATCCGGTCATCGCTCCGGCCGAACTCGCGGCAGCGCGTGCGTCCGAGCTCGGGCCCAATCTCCAGGCGCAACTCCGGAACAGTCAGCCCGCGGTGTACGCGGTCGCGATCGCGTTGGGCCTCGCGGTATTCCTTGTCGACGCGTTTGCGCCCGTCGACGTCGCCGTCGCGGTTCTGTATGTCGTCGTGGTGCTGCTGGTCGCGTCGGTCGCGTCCCAAACGGTCACCGTCGGCGTGGCCTGGGCCTGCGTATCCCTGACGGTCCTCGGATTTCTTCTGGCTCAGAGCGACCAGATAGCCGTCAGTTCGCTCGCGCGCTGTATCGTGAGCGTCATTGCGATCGTGACGGTCTCGGCATTGGCGTTGCGCAATCAGAGCAGCAGGGCGACGCTGCAGAACCAGGTCGACTTGCTCAATCTGACCCACGACGCGATCGTGGTGTACGGGCTCGACGGGCGTATCCGCTTCTGGAGCAAAGGCGCGGAGCGCCTATACGGATGGAGCGCGCAAGAAGCGTTCGGGAAAGCATTCCATGAGCTGACGCGCACCGGCGCCGCGCTGCCGATTGCCGACCTGATCGAGAAGACGGTGGCGCACGGCAACTGGCAGGGAGAGCTCACGCGCATTCGCAAGAACGGCGAGCGCGTCGTGATTTCCAGCCGATGGATCGTATCGCGAGACAAGTCGGGCCTGCCCGTCGCCATTCTTTCCACCGATAGCGACGTTACCCAGGCGAAATCGCTGGAAGCCGAATTGCGCCGCCAGAAGGAAGAGCTCGTGGCCACCGTCGACGCGATTCCCGCGATGGTCTGGAGCACGGACGAAGACGGGCGCTTGCTGTACCTCAATCGGCGCTGGACGGATTACGGTGTGCGGACCAGTGACGGCACGGATGTATGGCGCGATATCGTTCATGCCGACGACATCGAGACGTTGCGCGCCGCGTGGCGCCAGGCGATTTCCACGGGAAGCCCGTTCGAGGTGACGGCGCGCGTCCAGCTCGGCAGCGGCGAGTATCGTTGCATGATCGTCGGTGCCGCACCTTTGCGCGGCGGAGACGGCCGGATCCTGCGCTGGTACGGCGTCAACACGGACATCGAGGCGCGCCGGCAAGCCGAGCAGGCGCTCGAGCGATCGCGCGCGGAGCTCGCGCATGTCACGCGGGTAACGATGCTCGGCGAGCTGGCGGCTTCGATCGCGCATGAAGTCACCCAACCGCTGGCTGCGATAGTCACGTCAGGTGAGGCAGGGCTGCGCTGGCTGGACCACGACGTGCCGGATCTGGTCGAGGTGCGGGATTCCGTCGAGCAGATGACCGACGACGCGAGACGGGCGACGGATATCATCCGGCAGATCCGTGCGATGGCCAAGCGCAGAGACAGGGACGACGCGCTCGTCGACGTGACGTCCATCGTCGAACAATCGATCGATCTCGTGCGCCGCGAGCTTCAGATTCACGGCGTCGAGGTCGCGCAAAGCTGCGAGCCGTCGCTCTGGGTCCGCGGAGATCGTGTCCAGTTGCAGCAGGTCATCATCAACCTCCTGATGAATGCCGTTCAGGCGATGAGCGACGTCGCGGACCGCAAGCGGACCCTCGTCGTGTCGACCGGGCTGGTCGATGGCGCGAACGTGCAGGTACGCGTGGAGGATTCCGGCCCCGGCATTCGTGGCGAAGACGTCAATTCGTTGTTTACGCCGTTCTTCACCACCAAGAAGGAGGGCATGGGCATGGGGCTCTCGATTTGCCGTTCGATCGTTGAGGGGCATGGCGGCCGCATCTGGGCCGAGTCGCAAGAAAACAAGGGGGCATCGATGCAGTTCGTTCTACCGCTTGAAGGAATCACGCAGTCATGAGCCACGGTCCCGATCTCATCGCAACAAACTCCGTCGTGTACGTTGTCGACGATGACGATTCCATGCGCAAGGCGCTCGGCCGGCTGTTTCGCTCGGTTGGCTTGAGTGTCGAGCTCTTTGGCTCCGCGCAGGAGTTTCTGGATTTCGACAAACCCGATGTGCCGAGCTGTCTGATTCTCGACGTCCGGCTCAAAGGACAGAGCGGACTGGCGTTGCAGGAGCAGATCGTCGCGGGCGACGTGCAGCTGCCGATCATCTTCATTACGGCTCATGGCGATGTCGAGATGTCGGTGAAGGCGATGAAGAACGGGGCGCTGGATTTCCTGTCCAAGCCCTTTCGCGACCAGGACATGCTCGATGTCGTCCAGAATGCATTGCTGAAGGATGAGAAGCGGCGGAAGTCGGAGAGCCGTGTCGCCGACGTGCGCCGCCGCTACCAGACGCTGACGCCGCGCGAGCGCGAGGTGATGAAATACGTCGTGAGCGGCCTCCTGAACAAGCAGATTGCCGCAGAGCTCGGATTGAGCGAAATCACCGTGAAGATCCATCGCGGCCACGCAATGCGGAAGATGGGCGCGCGAACCCTGCCCGAATTCGTGCTGGGCGCGCAATCGCTGGGGCTGGATCCCACCGCGGAGTAGCAGTACCGATCTCGACGCGCGTCGGCGCTGCGCCGCGTCAGCGCAACGGAACACGCCGGTGGGGCGATCCGGCCGCATCGCCCTGTCGATCCGGAGCGAACCGGAATCGCGGCCCGGGGGCTATCTGTTGACGATGTGTTTCGGCAACGACAGCGTCAGGCAGAAGCCCAGCAACAGGCACGCGATCATGCACGAGACGGGAAGCGCGAAGCTCCCGGACGACTGTTTGAGAACGCCGACCACATAGGGGCCGAAAAAGCCGCCGATGTTGCCGATCGCGCTGATCCATGCGATGCCGCTGGCGGCGTTGCCGGGGCCGAGAACCGCCGTGGGCATTCCCCAAAACACCGGGGGAAGAGAAAGCAATCCCGCATTCGCGATGCACAGTGCCATCACGGTAAGCCACAGATTGCCGTGCCAGACGAGGGCGAGTGTCAGCCCCAACGCTGCCAGCAAGAATAGTGCGGCGGTGTGGATGCGCCGCTCTCGGCGGCGATCCGCACTTTGTCCGGCCGTGATCATCACGATCATCGCGAACGCGTTGGGCAGCGCCGCGATCAATCCGATGAAGAGATCCCTGCCCACGCCGAGCGACTTGATCATCGTGGGCGCCCACAGCGTGTAGCCGTAAATGCCGACGACGTCGAGGAAATAGATCAGCCCGAATACCCAAAAGATCCAGCTGCCGAACATCGCGTTGTTGTTCGCCGAAGCGGCGAGAGCACGATCTTCGGCAAGCGTTCGGGTGAGGTAGGCTCGGTCGGCCTCCGTCTCGTGGCGGCTTTGGGTGACATCGTCCTCGAGATACTTCCAGCAGAGAAGCGCGGCGACGAACGCAGGCAGCGCCTCGACCATCAACATCCATTTCCAGCCGGAAAGCCCGCCGATTCCGTCGAAATACTCCATGATGAAGCCGCTCAGCGGCGAGCCGATCAGACCGGACAGCGGCAGCGCCGCGTAGAAGGTGGACAGCACCCGCGCGCGGTGGTATCGCGGGAACGACTGGGAGATGTAATAAACGATGCCGGGCACGAGCCCGGCCTCCGCCACCCCGAGCAGATAGCGCATGACATAGAACTGCTTGGGCGTCGCGATGAAGGTGGTCAATGCCGAAACGATCGCCCACGACAGGATGATTCGCGTGAGCCATCGCTTGGCGCCCACCCGCTGCAGGATCATGTTGCTCGGAACTTCGAACACCACGTAGCCCAGCGCGAAAGTACCCGCGCCGAATCCGAACACCGCATCGGTGAAACCCAGGTCGACCCCCATCTGGAGTTTCGCGAAGCTGACGTTGATGCGGTCGACGTATGCGGCAACATACGCAAACATGAAAATGGGCAGGATTCGCAGCGCGAGATGCCGCGAAATACGATTTTCCCGCGCTTCGTCGTTCGGGTCGTTGCTATCGACCGGATGACCGGATGCGCGCGTCGCGTTCAGATCCAAGAGGTTCCCCCGTTGCTCGGCGAGCAAGGCCGCACAAATGTGTCGACATCGACGCCAGTGATCGTCGATATCGGATGCCAGCAGCAATTCATGTATCCACTCCACGACGCACGGCCGTGCCCGCACTTCGTTCGCGTCGGTAACGAGGCGCAGGCAATGCTGGATGAGGTGGAAGAACGGCGACTTTGCCCATCGTTCACTCGAGGCGTCCGGACCGGGACGCCGGTGTTGACGAAGGCATATTTTTCTCAGGGCCCGCGATCGCGGAACTGCCCGTGCGGCACATGACGGGCTGGCGTTGCGCGATTCGAACTCGTCCGGAGATTTTACCGGATAGTGTCGATCGCAGGAGAGCGGCTGTCAGCATTTTTATCGTGGCGGCGACGACTGAATTGGAAGCGCGAAAGCCGCCGCGACGCAAAGCGCGTCGTGGCGGCACGAGCATCGGGCTGGCCCCGCGTTCGGTGGGGCAAGCCAGGCAAATGGCAAAAGCACTCGCTTATTTGATGGTGGCGAAGAGCAGATTGAGGCCTTCGGCGAGAAGCGGATGGGCGATGATGGCGTCGCGCACGGACGTGTACGGCAGGTTTCCGATCATTGCCATTTGCACGACCGACATCACTTCGCCCGCCCCCGAGCCGACCATCGTGAACCCCAGGATCTGTCCGGTTTCGGGCGCCACGAGTGCCTTCATGAAGCCTCGCGTCGTTCCGTTGGTGCGGGCTCTCGGCACGGCCGCCATCGGCAATTTCGCGACGATGACGGGCGTGTTGCGCGCCTTGGCGTCCGCTTCGTTCAGGCCGATGCGCCCCAGTTCCGGATCGGTGAACAACGCGTACGGAATGATGCGCGCTGCCGTGCTGCCTGCCCGCCCTTCGATACCGGCCTTCAGTACGCGATAGTCGTCGAACGACGCGTGCGTGAACATCGGCGTGCCGGCGACCTCGCCGATCGCCCACGTTCGTTCCGCGGTGGTCGCGAGCGCGTCGTCGACCTTGATGAAGCACCGCTCGTCGCGATCGACGCCTGCCAGATCCAGGCCGATGCCGTCGGTGACCGGCCGCCGGCCTGCCGCGACGAGCAGATGACTGCCGTCGATCGATGTGCCGTCGTCGAGCTTGACCGTGACGCCTGTACCCGAGCGCCCGGTTACGCCGGCAATCCGGGCAGACAGATGCAGCGAGATGCCGTCGTCCTCGAGCGCGCGCTGGATTTCGACGCTGACGTCCTCGTCCTCGCGAATGGCGACCCGCGGTGCGTCGTGAATGAGTGCGACCTCGCTGCCGAGGCGCCGAAACGCCTGGGCCATCTCCAGGCCGATGTAGCCGCCGCCGATCACGATGAGCTTTTTCGGCAGCACGTCGAGGTTCAGCGCTTCAACGTGTGTGAGCGGGCTCGAGTCACGCAGGCCGGGCACGTCCGGAACCGCCGCCACGGTGCCGGTGTTGATATAGACGTTCTCGCCTTCGAACAGCTGTTCGGAACCGTCGCCGGCCCGAACGAGGATGCGTCGCGGCGCGACGAACCGACCGGAACCGATCACGAGATCGAGGCCCGACTGTTCGAAAGCGCGCCGGTTGATATCCACCATGCCGTCGACGACTGCGCGGACGTTCGCATGCACGCGCGCCATGTCTGCAAGATGGTGCGCATCGGCGGACGCCGCTCGCCACGCGTGCATGTTGCGCGCGTTCTGAATCAACGTCTTGCTGGGGATGCACGCGACGTTGATGCATGAACCGCCGATCATGCCGCGTTCGATGATGGCGACGCGCTTGCCGCTTCGGGCGAGGTCCATCGCCAGGGATTTTCCGCCCTTGCCGCCGCCGAGGAACAGATATTCGTATTGCTTCGCGCTTTCCATAACGTTACTCCTTGATTAATCCGACAGACGAATCCGCGAGATCGACGCGCGACGTCCGCTCGGCGCGCGCACGCCGGCCTTACTCGGCCCAGATCGCAGTACGGACACCGGCGGCATACGCCGGATCGATGCGCTCGAGATGGGCGAGCACTCTGTCGACCACGTCCTGCGGGACGCCGCTGATCGCCCGCCCGATGTTGGCGAACAGTCTCTCCTTCTGGTCGGCGCTGAACAGACGGAACAGCGCGCGGGGCTGGCTGTAATAGTCGTCATCGTCACGATGGTCGTAACGGTCGACCGTGCCTGCCTGCACCGGCGGTTCGGCCGCTGCCGGATTCGCGGCGAAGTCGCCTTGACGGCTGGGTTCGTAGTTCACGGTGCTGCCGAGGTTGCCGTCGACACGCATCGCGCCATCGCGATGGAACGAGTGAAACGGGCAGCGCGGTGCGTTGACGGGAATCTGGTGATGATTGATGCCGAGCCGGTAGCGCTGCGCGTCGCCGTACGAAAACAGCCGCCCCTGAAGCAAGCGGTCCGGCGAAAACCCGATTCCGGGTACGACGTTCGCCGGCGTGAACGCGGCCTGCTCGACGTCCGCGAAATAATTCTCGGGGTTCCGGTTCAGCTCGATCGTCCCGACGTCGATCAGCGGGTAATCGTTGTGCGGCCAGACTTTGGTGATGTCGAACGGGTTGTACGGCACCTTCGATGCGTCCGCCTCCGGCATCACCTGGATGCGGAAATGCCATCTCGGGAAGTTACCGTGTTCGATCGCCTCGTAGAGATCGCGCTGCGCGGACTCGCGATCCTGACCGACCACGCGAGCGGCTTCCGCATCCGTATAGTTTTCGATGCCTTGTGCGGACTTGAAATGGAACTTCACGTAGAAGCGTTCGTTCGCCGCGTTGACGAACGAGAACGTGTGCGAGCCGAAGCCGTGCATTTGCCGGTAGTTCTTCGGGATGCCGCGATCGCTCATCAGGATCGTGACCTGATGCAGCGACTCGGGATGGCGCGACCAGAAATCCCACACCGCGACGTTGTTGCGCATGTTCGTCCGCGGATCGCGCTTTTGCGTGTGGATGAAATCCGGAAACTTGAGCGGATCCCGCACGAAGAACACGGGCGTGTTGTTGCCGACGATGTCCCAGTTCCCTTCCTCCGTGTAGAACTTGATCGAGAAACCGCGCACGTCGCGCTCCGCGTCGGCGGCGCCGCGCTCGCCCGCGACCGTCGAGAATCGCATGAAAATCGGCGTTTCCTTGCCAACCTGGTCGAAGACCTTGGCTTTCGTGTAGCGCGAGATGTCGTGCGTGACCTTCAGCGTTCCGAAGGCGCCCGATCCCTTCGCATGTACGCGACGCTCGGGAATTACCTCGCGGTCGAAATGGGCCAGCTTTTCAACGAGCCACATGTCCTGCAATACGACCGGGCCACGCGCGCCGGCGGTCATCGAGTTCTGGTTGTCGGATACGGGGGCGCCGGCGGCGGTCGTCAGGCTCTTGTCGGACATTGTTGTCAGCCTCAAGTCGTTTGTC
>Ga0209370_1001605_pt1 | contig 19277 bp, 16 predicted proteins | sample AgamicAtPrz_FD_187164 | JGI IMG/M metagenome (GOLD analysis project Ga0209370, IMG submission 187164) | Agave microbial communities from Guanajuato, Mexico - At.P.rz (SPAdes) (version 2) | ecosystem: Host-associated > Plants > Phyllosphere > Phylloplane/Leaf | place: Guanajuato, Mexico... | reverse complement strand
TTCTACCACAAGCGCTTCAACGTGCTGGTGGCCTCGACCATCATCGAAACCGGCATCGACGTGCCCAGCGCCAACACCATCGTCATCGAGCGTGCCGACAAGTTCGGCCTGGCCCAGCTGCATCAACTGCGTGGCCGAGTCGGTCGCAGCCACCACCAGGCCTATGCCTACCTGCTGACGCCAACGCGCCAGAAGGTCAGCGGCGACGCCGAAAAACGCCTCGAAGCCATCGCCAACACTCAAGACCTGGGCGCCGGGTTCGTGCTCGCGACCAACGACCTGGAAATCCGCGGGGCTGGCGAATTGCTCGGGGATGGCCAGAGCGGCCAGATTCAGGCGGTGGGCTTTACCCTGTACATGGAAATGCTCGAGCGCGCCGTCAAGGCGATCCGCAAGGGCACCCAGCCCAACCTGGAGCAACCACTGGGCGGCGGCCCGGAAATCAACCTGCGCCTGCCGGCCCTGATCCCCGAGGACTACCTGCCGGACGTGCATGCGCGGCTGATCCTGTACAAGCGCATCGCCTCGGCAGCCGATGAGGAAGGGCTCAAGGACCTGCAGGTCGAAATGATCGACCGCTTCGGCCTTCTGCCAGAGCCCACCAAGAACCTCATGCGCCTGACGCTGCTCAAGTTGCAGGCGGAGAAACTCGGCATCAAGAAAGTCGACGCCGGCCCCAACGGCGGCAAGCTGGAGTTCGAGGCCGAAACGCCGGTCGATCCTCTGACCCTGATCAAGCTGATCCAGAGCCAGCCCAAGCGCTACAAGTTCGAGGGCGCCACTCAGTTCCGCTTCCTGGTGCCGATGGAACGGCCTGATGAGCGCTTCAACACCCTTGAGGCGCTGTTCGAGCGCCTGACACCAAAGCCTGCCTAAGGAAGATCCATGCGCGCCATTCGCTGTCTGACCCTGCTGCTGGTGGCGTTTGCCCCAGCGGCATTCGCCCAGGGCCCGTACCAGGTCGAAATGATCCTGGTACGGCAGAACAACGTACCCGCGTTCACCAGCCCCTTCGCTCCCGAAGACTGGAGCGCTGGGGCGCCACGGCTGGACAAGGGCGCAGAGCAGCGCCCAGCCCTGGAAGACGAGGCCACGCGCCTGGGCGCCACGGCCGACTACACGGTGCTCATGCATCGGGCCTGGCAACAGCAGGTAGGCGATGGGCCCAGTCGCATCGCATTGGGTGAGGGTGCCGAGCAGTTCGGCCATTTCCCGATCGAGGGCAACCTGAGCATCACCCAGGGCCGCTTCATCCAGGTTGAAGCCAACCTCTGGGTCAACCAGCTCGACAGCAACGGCAGCGTGCTGCAGAGCGAGCAGTTTCGCCAGGCCAACAGCAATGTGAAAGGCGGACAACTGACCTACCTGGACGGCGGCCATCTGGCCATGCTCCTGAAGATCACCCCACCCGGCACACCCAAGATGCCATCGCTGGACATGCTGGAGCAGTAGCCCATGAGCCGCAATGGACCGGATGCCTTCGAGCTGCTGAACGAGTACCCCAACTGGATCGAATGTTTCGACGCAGGCACGCTCAGGCGAGGCGAGGTTTACGCGAGCAAGGGCATGTCCGAGCTGGAGTACCTAAACGGGCAAAGGTTTTCCGCTCTGTGCAAAGGCAGTGCAGGACAAACCTACCGGCAGGACATCGAAGTGAGCGTGCATGCCGGGCGCCTGCTCGTAAAAGGCCGGTGCAGTTGCCCTGTTGCGCGCAACTGCAAGCACTGCGCGGCTGCGCTGCTGCTGATCAGCGACCCCTTCGACACGCCACTGATAGCCAAGCCCACCTCTGCAAGGATGTCAGCCGAGCTTCAACATTGGCTCAGCAATCTCGAACAAGCGCCCGCGCCGGTCGAACCGGGCAAGGACAGGCGCGGGCGCTCGGTCTGCTACAACTTGCGCCTTCAGGACGATGCCAGTTGCTCAGTGGTCGTGCGCAAGGGCGCCGAAACCGAAGACGGCATTCGCTTCAGCCGGGTGCAGTCGGTCTACGACTTCCTGTACGACCGACCGAAGTTCGTGACCGAAGAAGACGCGCGCATCCTGCGTCTGCTCTCCTCGCTCAATCAGGGGGGCGGCCAGGAGCGAGGCTACAGGCTGACCGGGGCCGAAGGCGGTGAGTTGCTCCAGCGCATCATCGACACGGGCCGACTGTACCTGTTCGACACCCAACCGCAACTGGTGCCCGGGCCGGTGCGCCAGGGCGAGTTTCGCTGGGTGCGCCTGGACAATGGTGCGTACCGTGGCTTGTGGTTCACCGGCGGGGATAAAACCAACTGCGTCATCCCGTTGCTTCCGCTGTACTACCTGGACATGGTCACCCATGAGATCGGTATTCTCGAACATGGGCTCAACCCCCACGTTGCAATGCAACTGACCCTCGCACCCGAGGTGCCGGAGCACTTGGTCGTGCCACTCAGCCACAAGCTCAATGCCTTGAGCCATGCCGTGCCGACGCCGACCGAGGTCGAAGAGCAACACGTCGATGACATCCAGCCCAAGGCGCACCTCGCGCTCGGGAGCCTGGAGTTCACCGCCTACATGCCCAAGACCGGCCGCATGCAGCGCCAGATGCAGCATCGCGCCGCGTTGTCGTTCGACTACGACGGCCTGTCGGCCAGCGGTAATACCGACAAGCCGCTCACGCGCCTGGTGGGCAGTGTGAGCCAGCGCATCAGCCGTCAACCCAAGGCTGAGCAAGCCCTGCGCAATGTCCTGCGCGACATGGGGTTCAAGGTCGCGACCCGGCAGAGCAAGGCGCTGCCCGACAGCGCGGGCGAGATGTTCCTGCTCGCCGACGACGAAGCCTGGCTGCAGTTCGTGCGCACAGACCTGCCCCGGCTGCGTGAGGCGGGCTGGCAGGTGGATGTCAACCGCGACTTCGCGTTCGACTTGCAGGAAGTGGAGGACTGGTACGCCACCGTCGATGAAACGCCAGGCCATGAATGGTTCGACCTCGAACTGGGTATCGTCGTCGATGGACAGCGGCACAGCCTGCTGCCCATCGTGCTGCAGCTGTTGCGCAATAGCCCTGAACTGCTGCGTCCCAGCGAACTGGCCAAGCGCAATGACGAGGAGCACCTGCTGATCGATCTCAACCGCGGCCGGATCGACGCCTCCGCCCTGCGCGTGGCACTGCCTTATGGCCGGGTCAAGGCCGTGATGGCGACCTTGGGCGAGCTGTACATGAGCGAACCCGAAGCCGGAACGGCACTGCGCATGAGCCGAGCAGACGCTGCGCGCCTGAACGGGATCGAAGCGCTGCCGCTGCATTGGGAAGGCGGGGAGCATGTGCGCGATTTGGGTCGCCGCCTGCGGGATGCCAGGGATCTGCAGGTCGCCCCACCTGCCGGCTTGCACGCCAGCCTGCGCGGCTACCAGCAGCAAGGGCTCAACTGGCTGCAAGCACTGCGGGAGATGGGCACCGGTGGCATCCTTGGGGATGACATGGGCCTGGGCAAAACCTTACAAGCCCTTGCCCATGTGCTGCTGGAAAAAGAAGCGGGCCGTTTGACGACGCCAGCACTGGCGGTCATGCCGACCAGCCTGCTACCCAATTGGCTGGACGAGGCGCAGCGTTTTGCACCTGACCTTCGGGTGCTGGCCCTGCACGGGCCAGCACGCAGCAAGCATTTCACCCGTCTGCAGGATTACGACCTCATCCTGACCACCTATGCCCTGGTGCCCCGCGACCTCGCGCATTTGCGTGCGCAGCCATGGCACCTGCTGTTGCTCGACGAGGCGCAGAACATCAAGAGCAGCACCAGCAAGGCCGCCATGGCTGTGTGCCAACTGCAGGCTAGCCAGCGCCTGTGCCTGACCGGTACACCGATGGAAAACAACCTCGGCGAGCTGTGGTCGATCTTCCACTTCCTGATGCCCGGCTGGCTCGGTGACCTCAAGCGTTTCAATCAGGACTACCGCACGCCGATCGAGCGCCAGGGCAACACCGAGCGCCTGACCCACCTGATCACGCGCATTCGACCCTTCCTGCTGCGCCGCACGAAGGAGCAAGTCGCCACCGAACTGCCAGCCAAGACGGAACTGGTGCACTGGGTCGAACTGAGCGACGCACAGCGTGACACCTACGAGGCCGTGCGGGTGGCGATGGACAAGAAGGTTCGCGACGAGGTAGCCCGTAATGGTGCCGCACGCAGCCAGATCGTCATTCTCGACGCACTGCTCAAGCTGCGCCAGGTGTGTTGCGATCTGCGGCTGGTCAAGGGCGTGGATATCAAGGGCAACCAGAGCGACAAGGGCAAGCTGGGCGCGCTGCTGGAGATGCTCGAAGAACTGATGAGCGAAGGCCGCCGCGTGCTGCTGTTCTCCCAGTTCACCTCGATGCTGGCGTTGATCGAGCAGGAACTGAAAACACGCAGCATTCGCTACAGCCTGTTGACCGGTGACACCCGCGACCGTCGCACCCCTGTCCAGCAATTCCAGGCGGGGGATAGCCAGGTCTTTCTGATCAGCCTCAAGGCAGGCGGGGTGGGCTTGAACCTGACAGCAGCCGACACCGTGATCCATTACGACCCATGGTGGAACCCGGCCAGCGAAAACCAGGCGACCGACCGGGCCTATCGCATCGGCCAGGACAAGCCCGTCTTCGTGTTCAAGCTGATTACCCGCGGCACGGTGGAGGAAAAGATCCAGCTGTTGCAGCAGGAGAAAGCAGCGCTGGCCACCAGCCTGCTTGACGGAGGCAAGGCTGGGCAGTGGCGACTGGGGGACGAGGAAATCGAAGCGTTGTTTGCGCCCTTGCCGGGCAAGCGGGGTCGGTAAAACCTGTCGGGACGCGCACTGGCTGGGTGAACGCGTCCCGACAGCCTGCTTGGCAATAAGCGGCTAGTCGATCAACTGCGCGTCCTTGAGCGCACCCAGCGCCTGCAGCCAACGCGGATGTTGGCGATAATCGGTGCAGGCCGTGCCTTGACCGCGCATGCTGGCGATCCGAGGCGACGGCGTGACCCGCAGGCGCTGAGCCGCGCCCAGCGCCAATTCGGCTGCAGCCCGGTCGTTGCAAACCAGCCCCATATCACACCCGGCAGTGAACGCAGCTTCGATGCGGCTGGCCGCATCACCCACCACATGAGCACCGGCCATGGACAGGTCGTCGCTGAAGATGACCCCGTCAAAACCCAGCTCGCCGCGCAAAATATCTTGCAGCCACCGGCGGGAAAAGCCTGCCGGGCGGTTGTCGACCTGCGGATAGATCACATGGGCAGGCATCACTGCCGCCAATTGACCGCTCAGCCGGCTGAACGGCACCAGGTCCGCCGCTCGCAGCTGCTCCAGGCTACGCTCGTCAGTGGGTATCGCTACGTGGGAATCAGCTTCTGCCCAGCCATGGCCTGGGAAGTGTTTGCCACAGGCCGCCATGCCTGCCGCGTTCATGCCGCGGATGAATGCGCCCGCCAGTTGCGTAGCTCGAAGCGGATCGCCCTCGAAGGCTCGGCTGCCCACCACCGCGCTGCGCTGGTGATCCAAGTCCAGCACCGGGGCGAAGCTCAGGTCCAGGCCAACGGCGAGCACTTCGGTCGCCATCAACCAGCCACATTGTTCGGCCAGGTACTCGGCATTGGCAGTGTCGGCCAGGGCACGCATGGCCGGCAAGCGCACGAACCCCTGGCGCAGACGCTGCACTCGGCCTCCCTCCTGATCGACGGCCAGGATCAGGTCAGGGCGCAGTGCGCGAATGGAGGCGCATAACGCGCGCACCTGCCGCGGACTTTCGATGTTGCGGGCGAAGATGATCAACCCCGCCACTTCAGGCTGGCGCAACAGCTGCCGGTCTTCGGCGGTCAGCCAGGTGCCGGCGATATCCACCATCAAGGAGCCTTGCAGGCTGACGGTCATGAGAAATCCTTCAATAGAGACAGGGAAAAGCCCGCTTGCGGCTGGCAACAGGCCAAGTTATGCCTTGACGGGGGCTGCACCGCTGGCGGTTTTGCTGCGCGGGCGCAACTGGGCGCTGGCCATGGCCGCGTCGGTGACGCCGGTATCGGCACGCATGCCGGCAGCCAGGAACGGCACCATCAGGCGCATCACCTGCTCGATGGAGGTGTTGATGCCGAAGTCAGTCTCGGCGATGGCCCGCAGCGCCTTGATGCCCGACATGCTGAACGCAGCAGCCCCGAGCATGAAGTGCACACGCCAGAACAATTCGATCGCAGGAATGCGTGGCGCGGCTTCGTTGACGAGCAACATGTAGCGGCGGAAGACCTTGCCGTACATGTCTTCGAGGTAACGGCGCAAATGGCCCTGGCTCTGGCTGAACGCCAAGCCAAGAAGCCGCATGAAGATCGACAGGTCGTTGTTGCTGCGCGGCTGCACGGCAAGGGCTTGCTCGACCAGCATCTCCAGCAAATCTTCAAGGGTGGGCTTATGCTCGGGGCGGGCCTGACGCCGTTCCAACTCGCGCTCGAGACTGGCGCAGAAGGGCCCCAGAAAACGAGAGAAGACCGCTTGGATCAGGGCTTTCTTGGAACCGAAGTGGTAGTTCACCGCCGCCAGGTTGACGCCGGCCTTGCTGGTGATCAGCCGCAACGAGGTTTCGGCGAACCCGCGCTCGGCAAACAGCTGCTCGGCAGCATCGAGGATGCGTTCAACGGTTTCCGATTGGGCCATGACTACTCCGAGCACTCCGCCATACAAACAGGTGTTTGAAACATACGTTTCAACCCCACATCTGTCAAGCGCTCGTGACCGGCCGGTCAGTCAAGCCATTGCAAGGTCGTGAAGCGGTGATCTCGAGGTGATCTGCTCCAGTCGGCTTACCTAGGGGCTGCCAAAGCTTGCGGCTAGACCAATACTGTATATAATCCCAGTCACTGTACAAAAAGACAGAGCGCTGATCATGTTGAAACTGACGCCACGCCAAGCCGAAATCCTCGCCTTCATCAAGCGCAGCCTCGAGGACAACGGCTTTCCGCCGACCCGTGCCGAGATTGCCCAGGAGCTGGGTTTCAAATCCCCTAATGCCGCCGAGGAGCATCTAAAGGCGCTGGCTCGTAAAGGCGCTATCGAGATGACGCCAGGCGCCTCCCGAGGCATTCGCATTCCCGGCCTCGAAGCCAAGGCCGAGGAGGCCGGGCTCCCGATCATCGGCCGCGTTGCTGCCGGCGCCCCGATCCTTGCCGAGCAACACATCGAGCAATCCTGCAACATCAACCCCGCCTTTTTCCACCCCCAGGCCGACTATCTGTTGCGTGTTCACGGCATGAGCATGAAGAACGTGGGCATCCTCGATGGCGACCTGTTGGCGGTGCATACCTGCCGTGAAGCCCGCAACGGCCAGATCGTCGTGGCGCGCATCGGCGACGAAGTCACCGTCAAGCGCTTCAAGCGCGAAGGCAACAAGGTCTGGCTGCTGGCCGAAAACCCGGAATTCGCCCCTATCGAAGTCAACCTGAAAGATCAGGAACTGGTGATCGAGGGCTTGAGCGTCGGCGTCATTCGCCGCTGAATCAGGAGGCGTCATGCAGCCATTCACCCATACAACCGAGCAAGTCCAGTTGCCGCTGTTCGAAGCATTCCTCGCCCAGCCCGTCCTGCCTGGCCTCAAGGCCAGCGAACTGGCGCGCAAGAGTGACTTGCCCGACCTGTTCAGCGAATTGTCACTGCACGGCGCCCCCAGTCACTGTCATACCTTGCTGGCACCTGTGCTACGTGAACTCAGCGAAGAAGACGAAACGCGCTGGCTGACCCTCATTGCGCCACCGTCGAGCCTGACACAGGCCTGGCTGCGCAGGGCTGGCCTAAACCGCGAGCGCATTCTGCTGCTTCATCCGCGCGGCAACCAGCCTCCCCTTCAGTTGGCGTGTGAAGCCCTACGCCTGGGCCGTAGCCATACCGTGGTCAGCTGGCTGGGGAGCGTCAATGCCAATGCACGTCAGTTGCTGTTGCGTGCAGCAAGCGTGGGTAACGCGCAAAGCCTGAACATTCGTTTCGGCTAACACTGCGGCATTCGTGCTACCAGCCTGACCGCTCCCAGGCCATGCTCACGCTGACGAGTAAAGATCGCCGGGAAAGCGCAACGCCTTTCCGACTGCCCCACATTCATCCGTCTGATACGCTTGCCGCCATCACCGGCCAGGCCGGTGGCAGCGATCACACGACTGCGCGTTTCAGTGCAGAACGCGCGGCCCTTCGTCACGTTCGAGCTCGCCATCCACAAGCCGTCCAGCCATCTGTACCCCCACGCTGAGCATGGCTTTGGCCACCTCGACGTGCTGACCTTGCAGAAATACTTTGGCATCCTCTGAGAAATCCAGGGTTACCAGTGAGCCTTCATCCTCGGCGCGACGCAGTTCGATGCGGCCATCAGGCAACTCGACAATTTCCAGAAAAGACGTAGACATAAAGGGCGGTTCTCCACGAAAGGCGAGCATTGTACCAGCGCTCGAGGCCGTCAGCACTCACTCAACGCATCACGAAAACGCCTGACAAGCGCCTTGAGGTTGCTGCGCCACGCTTCAAGCTCGGCACGGGACAGCGGCGCAGGCACCTGCTCATCGAGGCTGACGGCCTGGATCAGCGGCTGGGTGACGTCAGTCTTGGGTGGTTTGCGCATCACGGGCGCTCGGAACAAGTCAGCATACGCAGCCAGCATCTGCGCCAGCCAGGTCTCCCGTTGCCGGGCAAGCTCCAGAAGCTCGGCAACTTCTGGTATGGCGATGCCGTTAAAGGCGTCATGGGCCAGGGCCTGCTCGACGGTTGCCAGCGCAGGCAAGCGATAGTACCCACTGATTTCGTGACACAAGCCAAGCAATGCACCGTGCAGATGAAACAATGCCGACTCCCGCTCAGCCTGCACCAGCCCCTGGGCGTTCATGGCCTGACTCTGTTCAGCCTTGGCCATCGATTCCAGTGCCAGCCCGGCAAAGAACAGTTTTTGATTGGTACGGGTATAGAGCTCCTGGGCCATGTGTCGCCCTCCCATCAGGTGGCTAAGCGGATTGCTGCATCATAAATGAAAGGGGCCGTGCTGCGGCCTTTCGTGGCATCAGCTCACGAAAGGCCGCCGCGCGGCCCCATCCCTGAACGCTAGACCTCAGCGCTTGTCTTCGACTTTCCAGGTCTTGCCATCGTAGAACGCCTTCCAACCGGTAGGCTTGCCGTCCACTTCGGACTGGACGTATTGCTCCTTGGTCTTGCGGCTGTAGCGGATCACGGTAGGACGACCGTCCGGATCCTTCTGGGGCGCTTCGCACAGGAAATGGTACTTGGGATCGATCTCATGCTTGTGCGGAACAATCTCGCACACCAGGGGCGCACGCGTTTCGCGGTTCTTCGGGAACTGGCTGGCAGCCAGGAACAGCCCCGAAGCACCATCGCGCAGCACATAGGTGTCGTCCACCTTCTCGCACTTGAGCTCAGGCATGTCGACCTTGTCCATCTTCGGCGGCGCCGCTTCACCGCTTTTGAGCAGCTTGCGCGTGTTCTTGCACGCAGGGTTGGTGCACCCGAAGAACTTGCCGAAGCGCCCGGTCTTGAGCTGCATTTCGCTGCCGCACTTGTCGCACTCAAGGCTTGGGCCTTCGTAGCCTTTGATGCGATAGCTGCCCTCTTCGATCTCGTAACCCGGGCAATCGGGGTTATTCCCACAGATGTGCAGCTTGTGCTTTTCATCGAGCAGGTAGGCGTCCATCGCCGTCGCACAGACCGGGCAGCGGTGCTTGCCAAGCAAGACGCGCGACTCCGATTCACCCTCGTCGTCTGCAGCAATCTCGTCACCAGGCACGAGGTTGACCGTGGACTTGCAGCGCTCCTTGGGTGGCAGGCTGTAACCAGAGCAGCCCAGGAACACGCCCGTGGACGCTGTACGGATCATCATCGGCCGGCCGCACTCCTTGCAAGGAATGTTGGTCATCGTCGGCTGGTTGGCGCGCATGCCGCCTTCGCTGGATTCGGCCGTCTGCAACTTTTTGCTGAAGTCGCCGTAGAACTCGTCCAGCACGTTCTTCCAGTCGCGTTCGCCGTGGGCGACGTCGTCGAGGTTCTCCTCCATGCCGGCGGTGAAACCGTAATCCATCAAGTTGGAGAAACTCTCGGAAAGCCGCTCGGTCACGATATCGCCCATCTTCTCCGAGTAGAAGCGACGGTTGTGCAACGTCACGTAGCCACGGTCCTGGATGGTCGAGATGATCGCCGCATAGGTGGATGGACGGCCGATACCGCGTTTTTCCATTTCCTTGACCAGGCTGGCCTCGGTGAACCGTGCAGGCGGTTTGGTGAAGTGCTGGGTAGGATCAAGCTGCATCAGCTTGAGCGCTTCACCCTGGACCATTTCGGGCAGCACGTCGTCTTCACCAGGCTTGCTCTGCTGCGGCAACACGCGGGTGTAGCCATCGAACTTCAGGATACGGCCCTTGGCACGCAGCTCGAAGCTGCCTGCTGCCACGGTCACGCTGGTGGACAGGTACTGGGCCGGCGGCATCTGGCAGGCCAGGAACTGACGCCAGATCAGCTCGTACAGCCGCTCGGCATCGCGCTCCATACCGCTGAGCTTGGTCGGGTGGGTGCCCACGTCCGAAGGCCGGATGGCTTCGTGCGCCTCCTGAGCCCCCTCTTTGCTGCCGTAGACCTGCGGGGTTTCGGGCAGGTACTGCTTGCCGAATTCCCGCTCGATGTAGCTACGGGCCATTTCCAGCGCATCGCTCGACAGGTTGGTCGAATCGGTACGCATGTAGGTGATGTAACCCGCTTCGTACAGACGCTGGGCCATCATCATGGTTTTCTTCACGCCGAACCCCAGGCGATTGCTCGCCGCCTGTTGCAGGGTCGAGGTGATGAAGGGCGCTGAAGGCTTGCTGCTGGTCGGGCGGTCTTCACGCTTGACGACGCTATAGCTCGATGCCTTGAGCTTTTCCAGCGCGGCCATGGCCTGGGTTTCGTTCAGCGGCTTGAAGGCCTCGCCATTTTCACGGGCGACTTCGAAGCGAACCTTGGCGTTCTTGGCAGTGCCGAGATCGGCATGGATTTCCCAGTATTCCTGAGGAATGAAGGCACGAATCTCGCGTTCGCGTTCGACCACCAGCTTGACGGCTACCGATTGCACACGCCCGGCCGACAGGCCACGGGCAATCTTGGACCACAGCAACGGGGACACCATGTACCCCACTACGCGATCGAGAAAACGGCGCGCCTGCTGCGCGTTGACCCGATCGATGTCGAGCTCACCGGGCTGCGAAAACGCTTCCTGAATGGCTTTCTTGGTGATTTCGTTGAACACCACGCGCTTATAGCGGGTGTCGTCGCCACCGATGGCCTCACGCAGGTGCCAGGCGATCGCCTCCCCTTCGCGGTCCAAGTCGGTTGCGAGGTAGATGGTGTCGGCGTCCTTGGCCAGGCGGCGCAGCTCGTCGATCACCTTTTCCTTGCCGGGAAGGATCTCGTACTTGGCTTTCCAGCCCTGGTCCGGGTCGACGCCCATGCGTGCAACCAGCTGGCGACGCGCCTTTTCTTTGGGCGAAAGGGCCGGTGCCTCACCCGCCGCCTTGCCACGCTTGGCGGCCGGCTCTTTGCTCGCGCTAGCCGAACCGCTGGTGGGAAGGTCTCGGATATGGCCGATACTCGACTTCACCACGTACTGGTTGCCCAGGTACTTGTTGATGGTCTTGGCCTTGGCCGGGGATTCCACAATGACCAGCGATTTGCCCATGGATCGGAGTATTCCTGAATCTGAAGATTGAAAACACGTCAGGTACCAGACGCGGCACCGCTATATATAGTGGCAAAACTGCGAGGTCAAGTTCAGAACATCACGCCTGCGACTTGTCCGACATCCCGCAAAGCCCTTCTTCGGCCTTGATCAACGCAAAGCGGGGCACCTGTTCGCCATCGACTTCCACCGACTCGCGGAACATCGACAGCGGGCGCACCCAGAAGCTGTAATCACCATACAGGCATTGGTAGAACACCATCCACTCCTCGCTCTCGGAGTGCCGCGCAACACTGAACACACGGTACTCCGGGCCCTTGTAATGCCGGTACACACCTGGCTGGATCTGCATGTCGTCTACCTCCTGATGCCATCGAAACCCAAAAAACAAAACCGGGGCACGAGGCCCCGGTTGCTGTCCTTCTCCTGCGCCTTAGACGCGTTCAAAGACAGTGGTGATACCTTGGCCAAGGCCGACGCACATGGTCGCAACCCCCAGCGTGCCGCCATTTTGCTTCATGACGTTGAGCAGGGTGCCGGAAATACGCGCCCCGGAGCAACCAAACGGGTGACCCAAGGCGATCGCGCCGCCGTGCAGGTTAACCTTCTCATTCATCTTGTCGAGCACTTTCAAGTCTTTCAACACAGGCAGCGCCTGTGCGGCGAACGCCTCGTTGAGTTCGATGAAGTCGATGTCGGCCATGCTCAAGCCCGCGCGCTTGAGGGCTTTCTGGGTGGCCGGTACTGGGCCGTAGCCCATGATCGCGGGGTCGACGCCCGCCACTGCCATGGCCCGAATGACCGCCAGAGGCTCGATACCCAGGTCCATCGCACGCTGGCCTGACATCACGATCATGCACGAGGCACCGTCGGTGATCTGGGAAGAAGTACCTGCGGTCACGGTTCCGCCTTTGGGGTTGAAGGCCGGCTTGAGCGACGCCAGGCCCTCGAGGGTGGTTTCCGGACGAATGGTTTCGTCGAAGTCGAACACTTTCAGGAAACCGTTCTCGTCATACCCCTGCATGGGGATGATCTCGTCCTTGAACTTGCCCTCGATGGTGGCCTTGTGCGCCAGCTGGTGCGAGCGCACGCCGAACTGATCCTGCTGTTCACGCGTGATGCCGTGCATCTTGCCCAGCATCTCGGCCGTCAGGCCCATCATGCCCGAGGCCTTGGCCGCATGCAGCGCCAGGTGTGGGTTGGGGTCTACGCCATGCATCATGCTCACGTGCCCCATGTGCTCGACGCCGCCAATCACGAACACGTCGCCATTGCCAGTCATGATCGCCTGGGCGGCGGTGTGCAGTGCGCTCATCGACGAGCCGCACAGCCGGCTGACGGTCTGCGCCGCAGAGGTGTGCGGGATCTGGGTCATCAACGAGGCCATGCGGGCGATGTTCCAGCCCTGCTCCAGGGTCTGGTTCACACAGCCCCAGATCACATCCTCGACTTCCTTGGGATCGACCTTGTCGTTGCGCTCAAGCAACTTGCTGATCAGGTGCGCCGACATGTCTTCGGCACGGGTATTGCGGTGCATGCCACCCTTGGAGCGGCCCATTGGCGTGCGACCGAAGTCGACGATCACCACGTCTCTTGGATTAAGGCTCATATCAAATCTCTCGCTCTAGCTCGTTGACCGCTCAGTTGAAGAAGCGCTGGCCCGTCTTGGCCATCTCACGCAGCTTGGCGGTCGGGTGGTACAGCGGCCCCAGGTCGGCATAGCGATCGGCCAGGGCGACGAATTCGGCTACACCCAAGGTATCGATGTAGCGCAGCGCGCCGCCACGGAAGGGTGGGAAGCCAATGCCGTAGACCAGGCCCATGTCCGCCTCGGCGGCCGTCTCGACGATGCCATCTTCAAGGCAGCGAACGGTTTCCAGGCACAGCGGGATCATCATCCAGTTGACGATGTCCTCGTCACTGACTTCACGCTGCTCGTACACGATGGGCTTGAGTACCTCAAGCACGCCGGCATCGGCGACTTTCTTCGGCTTGCCACGCTTGTCGGTTTCATAGGCGTAGAAGCCCTTGCCGTTCTTCTGGCCCAGGCGGTTGGCATCGTACAAGGCGTCGATGGCCGAGCGGCGCTCGTCCTTCATGCGATCGGGGAAGCCCTCGGCCATGACGTCACGGCCATGATGCCCGGTGTCGATGCCCACCACGTCCATCAGGTACGCCGGGCCCATGGGCCAGCCGAATTTTTCCATGACCTTGTCGATGCGCACGAAGTCCACCCCCGCGCTAACCAGCCTGGCGAAGCCGCCGAAGTACGGGAACAGGACACGGTTGACCAAGAACCCTGGGCAGTCGTTGACCACGATTGGGTTCTTGCCCATTTTCTTGGCGTAAGCGACGGTGGTAGCGACTGCCACTTCGCTGGATTTTTCGCCACGGATCACTTCCACCAACGGCATCATGTGCACTGGGTTGAAGAAGTGCATGCCCACGAAGTTTTCCGGGCGCTTCAGCGCTTTTGCCAGCAGATTGATGGAAATGGTCGAGGTATTGGATGCCAGAATCGCATCCTCCCTCACCTGCCCTTCCACCTCGGCAAGCACGGCCTGCTTGACCTTGGGGTTTTCAACCACGGCCTCGACCACGATGTCCACGTGGGCGAAATCGCCGTAGGACAGGGTCGGACGAATCGCGTTGAGCGCCTCGGCCATCTTGGCCGGTGTCAGCCGACCTTTCTCGACCCGATTGCCCAGCAGCTTGGACGCTTCGTTCAACCCAAGCTCGATGGCCTCTTCACGAATATCCTTCATCAGGATCGGCGTGCCCTTGACCGCCGACTGATAGGCGATGCCGCCGCCCATGATACCGGCGCCCAGCACGGCCGCCTGCTTGACGTCACGGGCAATCTCGTCGTGGGCCTTGGCCTTGCGCTTGAGTTCCTGATCGTTCAGGAACAAGCCGATGAGGCTCTGTGCAACCGACGTCTTGGCCAGCTTGGCAAAGCCTGCCGCTTCGATTTCAAGTGCCTTGTCGCGACCGAAGTTGGCCGCTTTCTGGATGGACTTGATCGCCTCGACAGGCGCTGGGTAATTAGGGCCGGCCTGCCCAGCGACGAAACCTTTGGCGGTTTCGAAGGCCATCATCTGCTCGATGGCATTGAGCTTGAGCTTTTCGAGCTTGGGCTGGCGCTTGGCCTTGTAGTCCAGCTCGCCACTGATGGCGCGCTTGATCAGGTCCAGGGCACCGGCCATGAGCAACTCAGGCACTACCACGGCATCGACGGCACCGACTTTCAGGGCGTCTTCGGCACTGTTTTCCTTGCCCGCGGCAATCCACTCGACGGCGTTGTCCGAGCCGATCAGGCGCGGCAGACGCACTGTGCCACCAAAGCCTGGATAGATGCCCAGCTTCACTTCGGGCAGGCCGATGCGCGCGGTGGTGGCCATGATGCGGTAGTCCGCTGCCAGGCACATCTCCAGACCACCGCCCAGGGCGATACCGTTGATGGCTGCAACCGTAGGCACCTGGAGGTCTTCGAAGGCGTTGAAGATATGGTTGGCTTCCAGGCTGCCGGCGACCAATTCGGCCTCGGGCAACTTGAAGTTGTCGACGAACTCGGTGATGTCGGCACCGACGATGAACACGTCCTTGCCGCTGCTAACGATGACACCCTTGACCGAAGCATCGGCCTGGATGGCGTCTACAGCCTGGCGCAGCTCGCTCAGGGTCAGGCGGTTGAACTTATTGACGGACTCACCCTTGAGGTCGAACTTGAGCTCGACGATGCCACTTTCAAGAGCCTTAACCGTGATGGCTTTACCTTCGTAAATCATCAACTGATCTCCAAGATATGGAAGCTGAACTGTACACGCCGATCACTGCAGCACCGCAGCCGTCATGGCCACCTGCTCCAGGCACACCCGTCAGCGCGCGAGTCGTACGCATGAATGAGTGGCGTGCAATGCAAACGCTCAATTCATACGCCCGTTTGATTTGGGTGTGCACACATTCTCCGAAAAGATCTGCATTGTCAAATGCTGCACCCACGGGGAGAAAAGCCGACTTTGCGGTCACTTTCCACAAGCCGGGTACGACCGATCATGCCGCTGATCGCTGGCCATTCATGCTGGCAATCCTCACACCTTGCCAGCCTCGGCACCCCTTGCAGTCTGGCTGATCCAGGCACAAGCGCCAGGCGTTACTTGACGGAGTGAATTCAACGGCCTGCCCAGCCTTTTGGCGTGGTAGAACGAGAAAGCGGCGATTGACCGGTTCCTGTCAGGGAACCGCCGAATCGCCGCTTTCTCGTTGCGCTGCGTGTCAGGGGCCATGGACAGCCCGCCGAGCACCCTTGGAGTCAGGCCAGTGTCTCCAGCACGTAGGCAACATCCTGCAATACAGCCGTGTCCCCCCGCTCCGTCCAGTAGAGCGCTATCATCCGCGCATCGGCCTCGACCTTGTAGGCGCTTGCTGGCAGACGGGCCAGGGCTTGCAAGAAGCGCGGGTCTTCGCACGGCTCGCGCCACTGGTTCCACCATACGCCGGGGCTGATCTGCCAGAAGCTGAAGCTGTCGACATGCCCCCGCTTGCGTGCCCGGTGATATTGCGGGCAAGGGCTCGGCGGCTGTTTTTCCAGCCAGTGCGGCCACTGCTGAGGCGCCAGCTGCATGGCCAGGCCCATGCGCCGCGCTTCCAGGCGCAGGCGCATCTGCTCGCTCTGATTACGCGAGTTACGCAGCCAGGAGAGCGGACTGAGAATCAGCGCAAGGATTGACACCACCAGCAATACCGTCATATCAGTAGCTCCCATAAACCGTTGCAAATGAGCTGGTTAGCCATTTTTCACGCATGACCCGCCCGAAAGCGACCATACTTCTTCTATAGCGATTGCCTGGAGTACAGCTCATGACCTACCAACATCTGCTGGTCGCCGTCGACCTGACGGAAGAATGCGACCCTGTGATCAAGCGCGCCATGGCGCTGGCCCAGCCTACCAACGCCAAGGTGTCACTGGTGCACATCGTCGAACCCATGGCCATGGCGTTTGGCGGCGACGTGCCGATGGACTTGTCGCAACTGCAACAGCAGCAGTTCGATCAGGCCAAGGAACGCATGGATCGCCTGTTCAGCAAGTACCCGGGCATCCAGCGCGGCGACTCGCACTTGACCTACGGCCAGCCCCGCCAGGAAATCCATCAATTGGCCAAAGAACAGCACTGCGACCTGATCGTCGTGGGCAGCCACGGTCGCCACGGCCTGGCGCTGCTGCTGGGCTCCACAGCCAACGACGTGCTGCACGGCGCACCCTGCGATGTGCTGGCAGTGCGACTGCAGAAAAAGGACTGAGCCTGTCTACCGCCAGGGGTTAAGCGGCCACGCCAGGTGCCTTGGGGTTGCATCCTCCCTCTGGCACCTGGCAGCGGGCTCGCCCGCTACGCGCAGGCGATCAACGCCCTGCCTGCTTAGCCTTCCAGCTCGGCCCAGCGTTCCACCAGGGCATCGAGCTCACCTTGCAGCTTCTCGATGTTCGCCAGCACCGCTGACGTCTCTGCGATCGGACGCTGGTAGAAACCGACCGCGCTCACCTCTTCCTGAGCCTGGGCCATGCGCTGTTCCAGCGCGTCGATCTGCCCCGGCAGCATCTCCAGCTCACGCTGAAGCTTGTAGCTGAGCTTTTTCTTCGATTCCTCGGCCACTGGCGCAGCGACGGCTTGCGGCTTGGCCTCGACCTTCTCCACCACCGCACTGTTGAGCGCCGACTTGCCGCCTTTACTCTCCGTAACGCCGAGCAGCTTTGGCGAACCGCCCTGACGAATCCAGTCTTCGTAACCGCCCACGTACTCGCGAACCAAGCCATCGCCCTCGAACACCAGGGTGCTGGTCACGACGTTGTCGAGAAATGCCCGGTCGTGGCTGACCATCAGCACGGTACCCTTGTAGTTGGAGAGCACCTCTTCGAGCAGCTCGAGGGTTTCCACGTCCAGGTCGTTGGTGGGTTCGTCGAGCACCAGCAGGTTGGCCGGCTTGCTGAACAGCTTGGCCAGCAGCAGGCGCGCACGTTCGCCGCCGGACAATGCCTTGACCGGGGTGCGGGCCCGCTGCGGACTGAACAGGAAGTCGCCCAGGTAGCTCAGCACATGCCGGTTCTGCCCTTCGATCTCGATGAAGTCTCGGCCCTCGGCGAGGTTGTCGATGACGGTCTTTTCCAGGTCCAGCTGATGGCGCATCTGGTCGAAATAGGCGACCTCAAGCTTGGTGCCGCGCTCGATCTTGCCCGAAGTGGGCTCCAGATCACCCAGCATCAGCTTGAGCAAGGTGGTCTTGCCGGTGCCGTTGGCGCCCAGCAGGCCGATCCGGTCCTGGCGCTGCAGCACCATGGAAAAATCCTTCACCAGCATCGGCCCGTCCGGGTGCGAGAAGCTGACGTGCTCGAGCACCATGACCTGCTTGCCCGACTTGTCGGCCGCCTCGATCTGAATGTTGGCCTTGCCCTGCCGCTCACGGCGCTCACCGCGCTCCACGCGCAGCGCCTTGAGCGCCCGCACGCGGCCTTCGTTACGGGTGCGACGGGCCTTGATGCCCTGGCGAATCCACACCTCTTCCTGGGCCAGGCGCTTGTCGAACAGCGCGTTGGCGGTTTCCTCGGCGGCCAGCGCGGCCTCCTTGTGCACCAGGAAGCTGGCGTAGTCACCGTTCCAGTCAATCAGGCCGCCGCGGTCCAACTCGAGGATGCGGGTGGCCAGGTTCTGCAGGAAGGATCGGTCGTGGGTGATGAACAACACGGCGCCGTTGAACCCGCGCAGTGCTTCCTCGAGCCAGGCGATGGCACCGATATCCAGGTGGTTGGTCGGCTCGTCGAGCAGCAACAAGTCGGGCTCGGACACCAGCGCCTGGGCCAGCAGTACACGACGACGCCAGCCGCCGGACAACTCCGCCAGGGTCTTGTCTGCCGGCAACTGCAGACGGCTCAGGGTGCTTTCAACCACTTGCTGCAGGCGCCAGCCATCGCGGGCCTCCAGCTCGTGCTGCACGTGCATCAGTTTTTCCAGGTCTTCATCGCCCTGGATGTTCTGGCTCAGGTGATGAAACTGTGCCAGCAGCTCGCCGACGCCATCCAGCCCTGCCGCCACGACGTCGAACACCGTGCGCTCGTCGGCCAGCGGCAGTTCCTGGGGCAACTCGCCGATTTTCAGCCCAGGGGCGCGCCAGATGTCACCGTCATCGCCTTTCTGCTCGCCCTTGACCAGGCGCAGCATGCTCGACTTGCCGGTGCCGTTGCGGCCGATGATGCACACCCGCTCGCCACGAGCGATCTGCCAGGACACCTTGTCCAGCAGCGGCATGGCGCCGAATGCGAGGGACACATCGCTGAATTTGAGCAGGGTCATGTTGGTCTCCATAAATCGGGCGCGCATTCTACCTGACTTGGCCCACGACGGCATCCGCCTGGCCACCCGGCGAGGGCATTACGACATCTGGTCGAACTTAATATCCCGATACAAGCACAGTGCTTTCACCCGCCGCCGGCAAACGGCTAAGCTAAGGCAATAGCTTCCAACAGTGCTGGCTCCGCCGTCACTTCCCCATGGTTCAACTGCCCGGACGTATCATGCGCAGCCGCCTGTTACATATTGCATCCTGCCTGCTGCTCACCGCCGCC
>Ga0209370_1001599_pt1 | contig 19363 bp, 9 predicted proteins | sample AgamicAtPrz_FD_187164 | JGI IMG/M metagenome (GOLD analysis project Ga0209370, IMG submission 187164) | Agave microbial communities from Guanajuato, Mexico - At.P.rz (SPAdes) (version 2) | ecosystem: Host-associated > Plants > Phyllosphere > Phylloplane/Leaf | place: Guanajuato, Mexico... | reverse complement strand
TCCTTTTCTTAATCCGTTCGCGTTTCAGTAGCTGGAAAAAGCTTTCCGCAACCGCGTTGTCGTGGCAGTTACCGCGACGACTCATGCTGCCTTCCAGACCGTGTGATTTCAGGAACGACTGCCACTCATGGCTCGTGTACTGACTACCCTGATCAGAGTGAACCAGTACCTGCTTTTGAGGATTACGCCTCCACACCGCCATAAGTAATGCGTTCAGGACAATCTCTTTTGTCATGCGGGGTTGCATTGACCAGCCGATAACTTTTCGGGAGAACAGGTCAACCACCACGGCCAGATACAGCCAGCCTTCGTGGGTTCGGATGTAGGTTATGTCCGTCACCCAACGCTCATCCGGTGAGTCCGGATTGAACTGCCGCTGGAGCCTGTTGGGTGTCACGATACTGGCTTCGCCTTTACGTGCTCGTGGGCTACGGTACCCAACCTGAGCTTTTATTCCGGCACGCTTCATCAGCCGCCAGACCCGGTTCACTCCGCACTGCTGTCCGGTATCACGCAGATCGAGATGGATCTTGCGATAACCATAGACGCAGCCAGACTCAAGCCAGAAATAAAATCCACTCGGATGGACATCCAGAACCCGACAGAGCAAACGAACAGGCCAGCAACGGCTGTTGTCGCGGATAAAGGCGTACCTCAGTCGGACAGCTTTGCGAAGTACGCCGCGGCTTTTTTTAATATGTCCCGTTCGTCCGTAACCCACTTCAACTCTTTCTGAAGACGGCGGATCTCGGCCTGAGCATCTGACTGTTCATTATGAGTGGAAGAATCCGGCCGTACTTCTTTATCCAGGCGTAAAGACTGTGAGTGGTGATATCGAGACGTGTTGCAACACTGGAAACAGAATGACCACGATCAACAACCTGTTTGACTGCTTCAATTTTAAACTCTTCAGGATAACGCTTACCGCTCATGGGCACCTCTCTTTAAGTCATCTTAAATGACTCTGAGGTGTCTGTTAAACCCGTGGCGATTCAAGACGGCTACAGCACTTCATCCCCAATGCTATCCTCAGGGTCAGTAAAGCCGACTGGCTCTGCGCACAATGCGAGACCAGTTAGTTATTGCCTGAGTTGTCGTAGCGGAGATTTCAGTTATCCAACTGAAATAGCGTCATGAGAATGCTGAAGCTCTTTTTTGCCGCCAATCTTTAAACTTACGTAGGAAGCGGTGAAATTAGTCGATGTAGGGCTGTGGCTAGCGATAACGTCCAATTGAGTTGCATGCTCATCCTGCAAAGAGGCTCACAATCGAAAACAATCCGGTTTGGGTCGGAATACGCAAGCGTGTTAATGCTCATTCTTAAATGCTAGGAAATCTTGCTTCTTATTGTTACTGTATAACAAAAAATGAGGTCACCATGAAAACTACGTTATACAAAGATTTCACATTTGAAGCCGCACACCGTCTTCCCAATGTTCCTGAAGGCCATAAATGCGGCCGCTTACACGGACACTCTTTTGTCGTGCGCCTTGAGATAACTGGTGAAGTTGATAAACACACAGGTTGGATTATTGATTTCGCTGAACTCAAGGCCATTTTCAAGCCGACGCTAGATCGCCTGGACCACTACTATCTCAACGACATCCCTGGCTTGGAAAACCCAACCAGCGAAGTACTGGCCAAATGGATATGGAATCAGGTTAAAACACAGTTGCCAATTCTGAGTGCTGTCATGGTGAAAGAAACCTGTAGTGCGGGTTGTGTTTATCGGGGTGAATAGCCCAAGATTGAACTTAGCTGTGACGTTATAGGTTACAGCTAAGTTTTTTACCTTTACTACAATTTAAGATAACTACGTATGCAATCCAGCATACTGGTACTGCCTTTTCCGGAAGGTTGCAATAAAGGTTTATCCCCTCGCTCTTCCTTTATCGCGTAATAAGCAGAATGTTTAGAACTAAGCCAAGCAAAAATAAATACATCCGCTTCTCTAGCCAATGAACGCAGCATGGTTGAGCCGCCTTTATCGTTGTTGAGGCGAATATCGGCCTGAGGATAATCGGCTAGTAGTTGTTTTTTCACACGCTGTGCTACCGACTCAGTCAATGTATAAATGCCCACTACCTTGTCATTCAATGTTGATCCGACACGAACCTCATCATTTTTCTCCCCACTGTCCTCTAAAATTTGTGGGGGAATTTCACAGACAAGTCCGCACTCACCAGCAAACTGAGCCAATAGGTTCCACTGCAATTTACTATAGCGGGCTGGGTTGCGGTAAAACATGTTGAGTACCAGATTGAATAATTGTTCTCTGGCAAGTTGGTCAGCAGTTGGGTAGACCAAGAACAGTTCCAGCAAATCCAGCCAGGCGCTAGCGCTGGTGGTACCTGAACTCTCGATCATCATCTGCAGGTTTTCTATTAGTTCGCGGTAATCGTGCGCATTACTATCGCCCTCTAAATAACCGCGTGTTAGATCACAGGCAGTAAAGATATCTTCGCGAGAACTATTGTCGTCCAGCGCCAATTGTTGCAGCAATGCTAACCGGACAGACTGCCAGGAAGCACTTGTTTGATGGTTATCCAGCCACTCGAGCAGTACTGGAATGGCATCGCGCAACACCATGCTGGCGCAGTTGTTGGTTTTATCCAGCAACGAAACAAATGCCTCGGGCTGGAAAGCCGCTGCGTTCCATTGGCCGCAGGCCTGTTCTACCGCTTCTATCGCCCCCGACCATTGAGGGTTATTTAAGACTTCCTTCAACCAGTCCTGCCAGTTATTGATACCTGCAGTATCATGTTCTGTTCGTTTGGATGGCAGCATCAACTGTAAGGCAGTGTAATAACGCTGGAAGGCTGGTTTCGCCAGTAACAAGTCGCGCTCTTGTTGAGCCAGTTGTTGCAGATAACTGACAGCACTCACAGCAGCTTCTGCACTGCCTACGACCCAGGCACATTGCAAAGCAATGGCTGCGCCGCGAGCGCTGACCGGTAGCAACAGTAACTCTTTCAGAACGCTTTCAGGATATTCATCGGCTCTGGCAAGCAATTCATCGATGCTCGCCGTCGGTAGGGAGGCCACTGCAACGGTCGGGAATGCTTCCAGCAACCGGCGGATCCAGTGCAGGTCATCGTCTGTTGCACCCTTCATACCGGCAACCACTTGCTGTGCCTGTTCCCTCAGTCTTGCCGGATCACTTTGTGTGTCAGATAGTAACCACAGTAGGATATTTTTGATTGCCGATGGCGTGTTGATACCCTGCGTCACTTGGAACAGGCGCGGTACGTTCTTCACCAGCAAATTATTAAATGCTTGTCGTTGGGCGGCGAGGTCGCTCAACTGCTCATACTTCAGCAGAAACTGCTGATAGAAGACTGTCATTACTTCTTCAGCCAACACCAACGGGTGCGGCATATCCAAGACCTGTCGCAACTGAGTCGAATCCAGCAGGCTTTTGGCGTCACCTTCCAGAGCCATACAGCGCAGTTCGATAAACAGTTCGTTAATATGGCCTATGCCACCAGCTTCACGTAGTTCCTGCAGATAGAGGCGAGTCTGCGGCACATCACGACGGCGCAAGGCGGCACGAATATCACGCAGAATACGGCCACGCGGGCGCAGAAGTGTGAGCTGGTAACTCGGGCGGCTGGCGAGTTGTTGGCGCAAGCGCTCTATGCCATTGAAAATCTCCGGGATCCTCGACAGAGAAAGAGAGCTAAATTTATATACTCTATCGCTATAGTGGTCTATCAACGCTTTTTCCACCGGGTCGCTCGGATCCAGCATCGTGCGCTGGCGGTTAAAGTCTGACCACGAGGTACCGACGTGCGCGTCTAATAATTCGCGCAACTCCGCATAGTCTCGTTCCTCATCGGCCATTGCATACCAGGTGACTTTGTCATTGCTGCCCTTTACTACGCGCGGCAGGATCACCGGGAAACATCCGTTGCGGACATCGTCAAGCCAGGGGGTCAACCGCTGTTGGGTTGATGCTTCTAGCAGGCCACCCGCGATTTTTTCCCAAGAGATAATATTGTTTTCTCTATGGAAAAAGGCTCGCAGGAACTTTTCGCTATCAGCGCTGTTCATTGCACACCTCCCTGTGCCGGTTGGTAAAAGTCGTTAAATGCTAACAACGCCTGCACGATGGCGGTTTTGTCTGTGGTCAAGTTAATCTGTTCATCATTGATCACGATCCCGCCGATCGTCAGATTCATTGAACCGCTTAGGAAGAAATGATCTCCGAGGAACCCTTTGGTATGCAGTACCTCTTTCTGGCCAATGTACAGGTTATCCAGCATGCCGTAGTTGGCGACGCGTTCGGTTAACTGGCGGATAAAGCGTGCATTATGCTGGGTCTCGTTGGTCATCACTTTAAGCGTACCGCCGTTGGCTACCGCACGCGCCAGCAGTTCTGAGGTCTGCACCTGACGCTGTCCCCAGGCTGGTTCGAGGTAGTCGAAACGGCCGGTGCGATTATCCAGCAGGTCGAGGTCGGTGATCCACGGCGAGACTATCCACAATTCCGCGCTGGGCTGAGCGATCTCCGCTACCAACAAGGAGCTGAGTACATCAAGAACTTCACTCTGGCGTGAGGTTCTGGATTTAAAGATACGACGGGTATTCATTGGATCGCCTCCGGAATTTCAATCATGGCGAAGGTGTCATTGTTGTGGCGGCGCAGGGCACTGACGCGCGGGTAGAAGAACAACCCATACATTTCTACTGGGGTGACTAAAAGAGTAGCGATGGCCTCATTTATTGCATCGCCCGGTTCGGCTAGTAACTCGCATTTACCATTATTTTCCAGATGCTGGTGACACTGCTGCATCCAGTCTGGTTGGCTGAGCGCCACCTGAGCACAACTGTGCTGCACCACATGGGCCAGCAGGAGGCGCTCGGTTGGCCCGGCAAAGCTGTAAGGGTTGTACCAAGTTAGCCAGCTATCACGAATGGTATGGCCACGTGGCCACAGTAGGCCATTACAGGTATTTAAACGCCAACTCTCCAAGTTGTGCTGCCCTTGGCTAGCTTGTTGTAGTTGCTGGTCAAGCGCGCTGGACTGACTACAGGTAAAGGCATAGACACGCTGTGGCAGTTCAATACCCAGTCGCTGCTCCTGCTGTCGCCAATCCTGTTGCAGTTGCAGTAAAAAGACATCGCTGCTGGCATCGGTCCCCGGCCGTAATAGGCGGGTGTTGATCGCCGACAGGAAGCTGTGGCTGGTCATAAAGCCGCTGCGCTGCAATTCTCCCAGCAAGTTGCGCTGCGCCTGAACCTGGCTGGCATGATCGTTGGCAAGGCGCATTTCGTTCATACACGCAGGCAGGGATGATGTCGGGTTTACCATGGTTTGCAGCAGGTGCCAGACATTATTGTCCATTGTTTCGTAGTCGCCTGGACTGAGGTTAAAGTCTAGCAACTCGAAGAAACTGCGCGGATCTTCACGGTAAATCTGTTGGATCTTCTCAATGATACCGCCACCGCCCACGGTGGTTTCCGACAGCCAGATTTCGCGCTGGTCAGGCGCGAGCAGCGCAGTGCGCACCGGCCCACCGTTGAGGTCAAGGATTAGGTCGTTGTCGTCGGCATCTGGGCACAACTGCATAGCGGTTTGCAGCAGCGCCGCACCCAGTGTGTTGGTGAAGTTGAGGGTCAACCACTCCAACCAGGTGTTATCCAGCGGTTGCCACAGCAGTTCCACCCAGTCGGCAATTCTTGCCATCACCGGAGCCTGGGACAACAGTTCACGCAAGCTTTGCTGTAGATCCTGCTCTATCTCTTCACCAGTCTGCGCATCATACAACGTCTGGAAGATTCGAGCAGGAACGTCAATCAAGGCGATCCCTGCGCTGTTGTGTTCCATTGCGCGGAACGCCTGCTCCGGGGTGCAGTTTTTCAATACTGCTTCGCTGCCAATACCTGCCAGGACAGTTTCTGCCAGCCAACCGCCGAGGAAAGTATTAACACTGATTGCCTCGTCGTGGCTGACTTCATACAGGAAGCGCGCTGTGCGCAATCCGGCCACCAGTTCACGGTTGTTGCTGATGCTAGCGAGATCAAAATTAGGTAACCGACACTGGAATTTTATCGCATCTACCCACAGCGAGAAGCCAAACGCAGCGGGTTCGCCTTGATGTTCAAATTTGAAGTCAATCTGCAGGTCTTCACGCTGGTCGCTGAATTTAATATTGGCACGTGATCCGGTGGCAAAGCGTACGGCTTCGATCGGACAGTGCTGCTGGTGGCTGTAAAACTCCACCTGCTGGAAAATATCCTGCCAGGCATTGTTGGATGGCACTTCCGCAGGGATGCCGTTCTGAGGTGGACGGATCTCGCTGTGCCAGTTAAGAAACGCGTTTGAGGTTTCACTCAGTTTAAGGTCATCTGGTGGCGTGCTGGCAGCCACTTCCCAGGCGCGGAAGCAAGGGATAACCTGCATGCCAGTGCGAGTGGTAATGTGACAATCGGGCATGGACTCCCGTTTGTCTGGCGGGCAGTAATCATCAATCGGGAATGGATGCGAACCATCTTTCAGCTCGAGTTTTTTCGGCACTAGCCAGTGGCATTCGCGAATGTTTTTGATGGCAAAGCGCTTGCTGATACGCCCCGGGGCAAAATCTTTCATCCCCTGCAAAATCGGCATGCTGTGCGCATCGGGTTCCTGACCGACTTCACCTAGCAGGTTAATCTGTAACTCCGGCAGGCAGAGGTCGTTAAACAACGCTGACGGTATAAAATCAGGCATCGGCGTGCTTTTGCGGCAGTTATCGGCCTGCTCAATGCCAACGCGCGACCAGTTGGAGCGCAGTCTTCTAAGTACCGTAGGAAGAAACGCGGTCATAATCGCGCGTGGGGGTTGCCACAGCAATGACTGCAGCAGTTTTTCGTCCTTAATCCCCAGTGCTTCAGCCAACCATGAGTTAAACTCCTGCTGGGTTTTCTGGCTGTTCAGAAGGTCTTCAATCAGATCGGCCAGCTTTGACTGAGCTTCAGATGGCTTACCTTTGTCCTGCGGGACGGATAGGTCATCCCAGATACCACGATTCCACTGATTAAGATACTCGTTACGGCTGGAGAGCCAGTCCATAGTGGCAAAGGCCGCCTGCATACGCAGTACGTAACTGTTGCCGACCGGCAGTTGGCGCGCCTTTAGTACCGGCTCAAACAGGTTTTCGTAGCACTGAAATGCCATGCGATCACGGCCATAGTCGGACAGCACAACCACGGTCCACGGGCGCATGGTTCGTTGACGTCCAGCACGCCCTTTACGCTGCAGGAATTGGGCATTATCGCGCGGGGCTTTATGCTGGATAACGGCACCGACGTTCGGGTCGTTAAATCCGACCTCAAGTGACGCGGTAGCGACAATCAGATCCGCAGCATGGTCGACGCCAGCATCCTGCGAAGAGGTGCGCTTAACGTTGCTGCGGTCAGCAGAATCGAGTGTATGGCCAATCATTTTAGCCAACGGCCATTGCTGACCAAAGGTAAATTTCTCTTCATTTGGCGCATCGCCGCGCAGCATCGCCAGCGGTTCTTTTTTGGCATTGATATTGCCATTCGAGTAACGACCCTCGGCATCCAGTAGCTGGAAATAGAGGCGGTTAATGACGTCAATATCATCTGTAAATACAAAACTGCGCGTGCCGTACATACCGTTGCTGACCGGCACTGCGGCGTTGTCGAGCATACGCCTGGTTAGCATGGAGGCCTGAATGGTGGTGGACAAAAGGCTAGAGCGGGACGCCGGGTCGCCACGTAGAGCCAGCATATACTCCGCGCCCTCTGTCTCCATATCGTCTTCGATCGGACTAACTTCCGCCACTAGGTACTCTTCCAACCCGGTTAACGAAGCCATAAAGCGCGTCGCCTGCTCCAACGTTGCGGACAGTCCAACAAAGTGCGGTGTAGCACCGGACAGATGCCGCCAGCGGCGGATCAGCATGCCGTTCTGTGCACCGCTGACGCCGGAATAGGTATGCACCTCATCAAGCAGCATCATCGATGGCGGGACGACATTTTTGCCGATGCCAAACAGCGATGCCAGAAACGGGTTGCCCATCTGCTTATTCAGCATTTCGGTGCTGGTAAACAAAATATCTGGCAGTTCGATCTTCATACGCTTACGCGTCAGGATCACTTCATCAGGCTCGATGGTCTGCGTACAGCTATCGCAATGCAGACGTTCAAAGCTGTTTTCAAGATCAGCGGTGCGCCAGACCATTTTGCCACGACAGCTATCCGTCGGGCAGGGAATATACTGGCAGGACATGCCGTCACGATGCCGGCTCCAAGCCGTTTTCATGTAGTCACGATAAATCGCGTCTTTATCTAGCGGCACCATGCCGAAAAGAGCGGCGATACGTACTTTGCGCACGCCTTTTTCTTCCAGCAAACCGTTCAGTTTACGTACCTGACGCAGCGTTTCGATAAACTGATCTTTCAGCAGTTCATTGCGAGGGTAAATTGCTAGCGCCTTTACCGCATCTTTTCTTTTGGCGACCAGTTCACTGCCGATAAAGGTCAGAGCAGGCAGATAGAACGCCAAAGTTTTACCAGTCCCAGTTCCGGCGCAGACAATGGTAGCAGTCGAGCGGTGCTGGCTCTGCTGCAATCCGCGCAGTACGTTTTTGCAGGCTTCTTGTTGAAAGTAGGCGAGGTTGTACATTCCGCTCGAATGGCTGAGCAGGGCCGACAGTAACTGGCGGTGCGTAGAGGTAAAACCAGTTATTTCATCAAGTTGCTGCAAAACTTCAGCAGCCTGTTGGTTACGCTTCGGGTATTTGCGTTGGCGGCGTAAGAAGCGATAGTCGGACACCAACGTCGATGCGGTACGCCAGTTATTATTAAGGCCGTGCTTAGGAAACATCTGGCGCAACTGGCTGTAAAGGCGCACTGCCTCCGCCATGCGGGTACGAAACACCGAAACACCATTTTGCTGGTGACGCAGTAGCAATCCACGATCGATCATAACTTTCGCTATGCCAAAACTAGTTAGGCCGTTGGCCTCGAGCGGGTGGTTCTGTAAGACCTGAGAAATAGTATTACGGAGCTCGGTCTCAGTGAAAAAACCTTGTGTGTTACCCCAAGTGAGGAGTACCGCCTCCTGCGACTCCAGCCCATCAAGTACTGCGCGAATAATCTGTTCCATTGAAACAACGGCTCCTTACAGGCGTCTTATGCGATAGCGCGTCGGGTCGTCTTCTTCCGTCAGCCAACTGAGTACATTAGGCGTCAACATATCGAGCGTGGCACCTTGCCCGGCTACGGCTTTGAGGAAGAGATTGACCTCTTCTGGCACATCCAGCTTAAGTGCTCCGCGTTGCTGGCAGAGTTTCTCATGCAGGTCTCTCACCGTATCAAATTCTTCAATGGTTTTCGGCAGCCCCCGGCTACTGCTGGTGAACTTTTCCACGAGATCACTGTAGTGCTGTTGTACTTTTCGTTGTCCTTCCTGATGCGCCAAGTTACTGAACAGTCTCTGATCCACTTCCCACTGCGCTTTTAATCCGCGAATATAGTTAACCCACGCCGCGGTGGTGTGCGTGCTGAGTTCGCTGGCTAAGCGCCTAATTTCTTGAGTAAGCAGGGCAAGTTCACCCTCTTGCTCAACATCATGTTTATGCGTCGCGTACTGCTGGCAAAAGGCCGTCAGCAGGATTTGTGGATTGCCGAAAGTCGCACGGTCAAACGGACCAACAATCGGCTTACCCGTTTCATCGTCGTGGACCTGCCTTAACACCCTATAGCTACAGAGGGCCTGTGCTAGTGTTTGAGTCGGAGTATCGATTTTTTTTGCTATCCGCAGCAGGTTATCGCGGATATCCTGAGCTTTCTCCATTTGTTGGTAGCGTTGAAGGCGTGCTTTAAAATCACCGCTGCGCCGTGCAAAAATACCGCGTTCTTCCGGTACGCTGGCTACGGGAGTTACCACGTCATTGATGTTTACTTCACTCATGATAAGTCCGCCTCCAGCAGCGTTAACTGTTCAGCCAGGTTTGCCAGGGTATCTGTAACTTGGTTTTCTGCATCCTCAACTTGGTCTCCGCCCTTATCGCTTATACGCTGTTGCACATACTTGTCGGTGGCGTCTTCGAACTTGCCCCAAGTCTCTAATAACTGTCGAAACGCCTCAAACTGCTCGCCATTGATGGCAAGGATCTCTCTCATCAACATGTTCGAGTTATCGGCTGGCAACGTCAGTTTTTCCAGTTGTCTGATCAGTTTTTTCAGCTCTGGATCTTTCCAGTTCTTCAGCAACTTCAGCAGTACCGGTACAGTTTCACCCATTGGACGGGCGACGTCCGCGCTATTCGCCAGTTCGACTATCTCCTTCATGGTGTCGCAGAGGTTCACCGCTGCCAGGCTGGCGCTGTTGCCGTCGCTCAGGCGTTCAGTGATGCTCTCTTGGGTCTTCAATAGCAGGGTGCGGTAGCCACCGAGCTTACTTTTGACTTCATGGATCTTGCCCGGTTGTTTGCCAGCGTCTGGCAGTTGTTTCTTAGACGCCTCCACCAGCATTAAGCCGTTAATAGCATACGGCTGAGCACCCGGTTTTTTCGCCGCCGTAAGCGCGATTAAACGCTCGCGACGTTTCAGATGCTCATCAATCACGGTGTCGCGCGCTTGGGTTAAGAACTCATCCAGCAGTGGATGGTTGCTGTTTGCGACTTGCGGTTCCGTTAACAGTGCCTGCACCAGCGTGGTCGGATGGGATGCTGATAATCCATCCAATCCAAGGAATGAACCACTTAACTGCAGATCGTTAATGATACTAGAAAGCTCATCGCGTTCTTCCTGCAACACCTTGAGTTTTACTTCGTGCTCAATGCAATCCATGAAACTATGAAAGGCGGCGTAGTCGATCTCACTGCCGTCATAATCCCAACTCTGATAATGGTTGAAGTGCGCCATCGCCAGACAGGCGCTACGCAACTCAGGAGTATCTTCAAGCTTCACCAGCGGATGTGACTGATTCCCTACAAGCACGCCGGGCAAGTGGATCCTACCCTGAGTTTTTGCTGAGCTGGCCATGAGAGTGGTCTGGATAAGCTCAGTTGACCAGTCGATACGGGCATTCAGCGCTTCCAGGAGCCACTTACGAATGTCGCGGGCTCTGGTTTGCTCGAGCGTCTTGCTCTGGTGCCATTTATCCAGCACGAGTTTCCATTCATCAAGTGGTGATGATGGTGCCGGTACTGATTCCGGTACTGGTACAGGTTCCGGTACTGGTTCCGGTGCTGGTTCCGGTGGCGTTCCACCGCCCCCCAACAGTACTGCCGCATCCGGCAGACCAAACTCTTTACAGATGGCGGGCGTAAGACCTGCCAGGTTTGTACTATTTCCCCCCCAAACAGCCAGCAGTGAATTAATCCGCTCAGGCTGGCTGAGGCCTTCCAGGCGTACCCTCTGCTGTAATGCCGGGTTACATACAATCTCAGCAAATTGTGATGGCGGGAACTGCCCGTCCAGATAATTCTGGCGATACTTTTTCAGTGGTTCGCGCAAAATTTCATGCAAAATATTACGCGGGATAAACACTAGGCCTTGTTCTTTAACTTTGCAGTGTCGTTCTACCAACTGCCCAATGGCTGCTGGGTTGAAGGGAAACAGCGGATGACCAATGCTAGTGCTGCCAAAACTGGCCAGCGCTGGCGCAGCAGATTCGTTCTCCAGCACCTCCTGATCCTGCCATACAGGAATCTCCTGATAACACTGCGCGTCCTGCTGGAGGTGATAAGTTTCCAGAGCAGCAGCGCCGTGACGGGCAGCGTTGAGATAGCGGCCGCAAAAGTCAATAACGCGTTTTTTCAGTGCGACATCGTTTTCGCTGGCATGCTGCTGGATCACCCATTCGTAGCGGGCACGGGTGCCTAGTGTATTACGTAGGCGCTTAAAGCTATCGTGACCCTCAGTAACCGCAATAATCGATCTTAGAGTACATAAAACCTTTTTGCCGTCGTACTCATCTTCCTCTATCAGACAGGCGATCAGGACATCTTCAATCGCCGAGGTGGCGGTAAGATCTTCCACAAGAAGGATCAGGTCGCGACCTTCTGCCAGCAGCTGTCGGCGGATCATACGCATCAGATCCTGGAAATTGGCCCGGTTAAAGCTAAATAGTTCGACGAAGGTGTCTTCTAACGCCTGGCTGCGCACCACGTTGACAACGCGAGCCGCTGCTTGCTTTTTTTCATCACTGGTAAGCAATTGTTGGTTGCGCAGGTAGGGAAGCACTGTTGGTGAAACCTGCCTGAAGTCCAGTCCGTTGAAGGTGAAGTCTTCCGCAGACATTTCATACCGCAAGTTGGCAATACTGTCGTCATTAGCTCCCTGGCAGAAGCGCTGCGCTATATTGTGAAGACAGGCGCCAGGAGCAGTGAAATACTGCGTCATCACGCTGTCAAAAAACAGCGCGGGCAGTCGGGATGATGCTGCGTGTTGTTGAATTTCTTCCAGCTGCTTTTTTCTGCTTTCTTCCAGCTGAATTTTTCCCATTTTTTCTTGGCGAAGCTCTTCAATGGCATCTGTATATGCTGCGTTTAGCGCTTGACGCAATTTAAGAGCAATATGTTCGGCAACGTTTTCGGGGATTAATTGCTTTCCAACTCCGTTAACCTTTTCACGAATACTCTGATACTCCTCGCCGTCAAGACCTTCCAGAATGGCGGCAAGTACACGTGGCAGAGAAGCATTTTTGGGGATGCGGATAATGTGGTATTTCGCATGATCTTCACGACGTTTGAGCTGAGCATGAACCCAGCGTACCAAGTGGGATTTCCCCACGCCAGAAGCGCCAATTAGCGGCAGCGGGCGGTTATGTTCAAGCAGAAAGTCCAGCAACGCCCCCTCTCCCACCTGCGTGACCTTACCACTTTGAAACTCAATGCGGTCGAGACGCATCGGTTCATGCACCGCCAGCAACTGGCTGTCAGCCAGTGACTCAGCCTCGGTTAGGATGCAGGCAGTAACGTTCTGCTCGCTGGGCCAGTAGCTCTGTAGTTGTGGCATTAGTGGACTCCCACATCATTTAAGGTCAGATGGGTTACGGTACGCAGCACGCTGCCGTTCCGGCCGGTTAACTGCATTGCGCCGCTGGCGTCAGACTCAGCCTTCATGTTGATTACTCCGGAAAGCTGAAGCCGCAGCAGCGCACGCGACAGCGAGGTGGAAAGGCGGTTAGGGCTAAGAGAGTGCCAGCCATACAGACTGATACGCTCCTCGACCTGCTGGCGATAACTGCCACCATCTAGCACCGGGAGCGCCCGATTAAGACGTTGCAGCACTTCGCCGATGGAAAGTTGTTCGCCAACACGCATAAGGAACGGTAACTCTTCACGAATAGAATCGGTGGGGTCAATGGCGTAACTGTCGCGAGTGAGTTGTTGAGCAAAGCCCAGCCAACTGAGATACCCCGGAACGACAGCAATTTCATTACTGTTGATACGAAAATCAGGTATAAACGTGTTCACCAGCACTTCAAGGTTGCCCGATTTGATTTCTGCGTTCTGATAGACATCCAGCGCCAGCAGCAACGCAGCCAAAAGGGTAAGGTCGACGGCGCGTTCATCGCGTGAGCTCAGGTCACTGTTATTTTCCTGAGCCTGTAAACAGCGGCGCGCAGCCTGGCGCAGCGGCATACTTTTTGTGCTGAAATAGTTCGCGTTGAAACTGATTTGTGTTGTCTCTTCTACTTTTTCTTCCGTCAGTAACCCCAAGTCCAGCCATGCTCTTAATTCCTGAGACGCTTTACCACGTGCATTTTGTGAGTCGCCGGTTTGCAATGTTTCCGGTGCACAGAGCGCCATCAGCTTTTCACGCGGTAGTTGGTTCTTCGGGCTGGCTTTCAGCACCTGATAAAATGCGGCCAGCACGGCATACTGGCTGCCACCATGGGCATTATTGATAATCGACACTGTCTAGTTTCCTTTGAAGTTGTTCGATGGTGATCCAATTGTGATTATCGAGAAGAACGTAATGCGCCCCGCCAGGATGGTGAGGATCGGGCATATCATGCGGGATCAGCGTCAGTTGTAATGGTGCTGGGTTGAAAGGCGGCAGGTAACCATTGGCGCAGGACTCTTGAGTGGGAAGTACCAACTCTGCCAACTCGGCCATTACATCGTTATCCGGCGCTGGCTCATCACGTGCAGGCAATTCGTCACTCAACAAGATCAGGCGCTCACCGCGCGGAATGGCGCTAAATATACTATGCAACAAGGCAGGATCTGCCCAGACGCGCTGGACAATGCCTCTATGATACAGTTGCACCAGTAGCGTCGCGATGCGGTGATACCAGTTCTCACGTTCCCACTCATCGTCGTTAACTGGCGGATAGGTGATAAAGCAACTGGAGTAAGATAGGCCGCTGAGCGCCTGCCAGCGGCTTAACGCCTGCTGTGCCACCGACGCTGGCGGGTTAAGCAACAGCGTCGGTGGGCTCGGATAATTACTAGTAAGCACCTGATTATCGCGACAGGCAGGGCAACCACCACAGGCGTGACCCGGAATAAATTCCGCCATGGAGTAGAGATCCACAAGTGCCTCGCACAGCGGTCTGCTCAGTGGTGTATGCAGCCAGTTGATTAATGCATTATGGTTAGCCCTTGCAGCTTGCAGCGTCTCTTCACGGGAAGGGATAATACGTGTTTTCCACAATTCTTCTCCGGTGTGGTGACTACGCAGGATGCGTACTACCAGTGAATTTCCGTTCTGTCGGATGATTTGCTCTTTTGCCGCTTCGTAGCGATTAACATCGGCAAAGTCTTTTTTGTCTGGCGGGTTTTGTAGATCGGCATCCAGTTCCAGCACTCCTGCACGCACCATCATCAGTACGGTACGCAAGTTCCATAATTTATTTTGTTTGCTGCGGAAATTAAGGCCGCTATGGATCCTCGCTATATCAATACGATACAGGTTGTCGCCCACCGATTCGGCACTGCCCCATAACTTTTTCCAGCGTTCCAGGCCCAACTCAAGACCAATCAACTTTTGTGAGGACAGATGTTCTGCCTGTTTGACATCCTGATGATTGTAAATTAGCAGTGAGGTGCAGGCATAGCCATCGCGTCCACCACGTCCCACTTCCTGGTAGAAGCGGTCCATGTTTTCCGGCACTGTGGCATGGATCACTGTGCGCACGTCGTTTTTATCCATACCTACGCCAAATGCTGAGGTCGCAATCATGATATCCAGCTGGTTTTTATCCCATTTTTCCAGCAGGCTTCGGCGTACTTCACTCGGTGTATCACCGGTAAATGTTGCCAAACGCTGATACCCCTGCAAACGCAACTGTTGCGCCCACTCTTCAGCTTCTTTCGGTCGCGTCACGTAGAGGATCAGCGGGCGTGGCGCATGAGCCAGTGATTGCAGCACCTTATCCCGTTTGTCGCTGTGGTCTTTTGCCCGATAACACCAGTAAGCAGGTTCCGGGCGCAGATGGCAGGCATGGACTTCGCTCATCTCCTGATCGAAGGTATCGCGCAGGATTTTACGGCTGGCTTCGGTGATAGTCGCACTCATCAGCAGTGTTGAGCACGGTGTAAGATTCGCTTCACGGCTGATGCGCTTCAGCCCACGAATTAAGCCACCAAGTTGCTGGAAATGCGGGCGAAAGTCGTTCCCCCAGCTGGCGACAATATGCGCTTCATCAACAATAACATGGCGCAGCCCTCCCTGTTTTGCTGCTTCAAATAAGGCGAACTGCAGGGAACTGCAGGTCGCTTCAGGAGAGGTGACGATCAGCCGCTGCTCACCCACACGGATACGCATGTACGTATCATATTTATCCTGCGCCGGTAAGCCGCTATACCAGCCGGTAACCGATTCTGCTTTGTTCCCTGCTTCAATCAGCAACTTCCGGAAACGGCGAGCCAGTTCCAATACCAGCGCTGTAGTCGGGGCGATCAGTACACAAAGTGCCCCAGGACCTGGGGCTGCCAGAGCTAATGCTTGCGCTACCAGTGTTTTCCCGGTGCCAGTGGGCAAATTGACCAACAGCGTACTGCCCGGTGGGGCGAACAGAGCCCGGCGTACCGCATCGCGCTGGCCCGGTGCCTGATAGCTGATATAGTTGTCCTTCTTGAAGTAACGGCGCAGGACATAGTCCATCGGTACTCGAGTGTCCTGGCGGCAGAATTGGTGCTGATCGCTGGCGAGAAAAGGCATGCCGTTTCCCTGCTCCAGCCACTGCGGACACCAAGCAGGGCCAGCGCTGAGCAGAAAGGTCTGACCTAGTCGTTGACAGTTAATACCGCTGGCTTCCCACTCCTCCTGTCTTGGCCAGCCAGGGTGGCTGTCATCAGGGACGGTCAGTTCGTTATCGTTGTGGTGGGCATGTTTTTCCCGGTACAGCCAGTCACGGATCAATGCCCGGCGGTCGAGGTGTCCGGCAGTCGCCTCTGGCAGCAGGCACTCACTCAACCTTGATGAAATAACATCATTATCAATCAGTTGTGCCAGATTCATCCGGTTTATGAGTCCTCATCCAATATAGCTTCAGATGCAATGATTAAGGCACGCGTCGCCAGGCAGGTCATTTTCGGCTGTGCAATACCCTGGCGCAGCGTCTGCCCTGTCTCCTGCCGGTTAGCATGATGCAGCGTGGCGCTGCTTAGATAATGTTCCAGTCGGCTCAGGCTGAGAGCCTGTTGTGTGGCGAACTGTTCCACCGCCAGTCGCTGGGCTATGCTATAGCTATCGTTACACCAGGTGCGCCAATCTTTAGCGCTGATGCAATGGGAAATCTGCGCCCAGCGTTCCTCATTGAGATTTAGGTGGCGTCCGCCCTTATCCTTCGGTTTATAGTCTTCATTAAGTATCATCAACACCTCTGCGTTGGTGACCTGCTCGCCGGCCTGGTCCAGCCACAAGGTAATGGTTTCAGGAGGCATCAGATGGTCGGCCAGTCGTTGCAGTGCTGGTGTATTGACATCAGCTTCAATCAGAAAATCGTAGCGGAAAAAAATATTTTCATCGCCCATGCCTGGTGTGATGCGGATAATCGCGCTAGCAACACCGCGTTCTTCAAAATCCAGCATTTGAAGGATGGCATCATGGAAAGGTTCACCCAAGCGAGCCGGGCGGATTTTACCCTGAGAGGTATCAACCCGGTAGTAGCTAAGCGGCCAAGTCATGGGCGAACTTCCGCTAGATTGGTTGAGATCAAAGCCCAGCAGGCAGTGTTTTTGTAGGCGCTGTGGACTGACTAAGGTGCCCGTCCCTCTATCACCAGGGTTGAAGCGATAGCGGAATATCGATGGATCTTTCTCATCTGGAATAAAATCGAATTTCAGTACATTACCTATCAGATTACGAGCGCAGCGGCGGAATTCATCTTCATTCTCATCTATATCCGCCAGTGCATCGGCATACTCTCTGGCTTCGATGATATCGCCATCAATTTGCAGCAGGACTTCCTGCATTTCGATGCGCTGCTTTTCCACCGTAAGGCGGCCATCTTCACCAGCCAGACGCGCACTGAGTTGCATCATGCTCTCTTCACCCAGCGGGTAAAGATTGGAAATAAGCCGCTGTAATTCCTCATCAATCAAGTATTGTAGGCTTGCAATCGACTCTTCGAAGACATCGAACACTTCATTGAGAATAGTCAGCCACTGATTTTGCAGACCCTCTGCTTCACTCACCAGCGCCATGCTGAGGATATTAGTCGCACTCTCAGTCGCGCAGTAGCGATTCAAGCGGCCAAGACGCTGTTCCATACGGTTAGGCGACAGCAACAAGTCGTAATGCAGCGCAATCTTGCGCCCGCCGTGCAGATTGACACCTTCTTCAGCCCGGCGATCGCACACTAAGATCTGGCATTTGCTTCCCTTGCCAAAGCGCACTTCTTTGTCGGGGTTATGGCGCTGGATTTTGCCAATAAATGGTATCATCAGGTCGGTAAATACCTGGTCGGCTACCCATGGCTGGTCACAGAACACCACAATATAAGGGAGTTCTCTGACGTTACTATCCAGAAGTTTTTCCAATACATCAATTAAGCGCTGGCGCTTGCTGTCACACTCCATTTTGCAGCGGTCTATCAGCTCAAGCAGGATCTCCTTCTCGCCATCAAACAGCGGATGCTGCAACAGCGCAAGCTGTGAATCACTATAGAGAAAGCCCTGCGCGGCACCAAGTGACTCCTGCTGTAAGCGATAGTTTGCAAGCCGGGCCAGTAGTTCCGGCGTAGCGATAGCGGCTTCAAACAGTAACTGATAAATTGCCGCCAACGTGGGGTCTTGTGGGTGCATCATTATTGCCGATTCGCGCCAGGCGATCATCATGTCGTTGCTGGCGTTCGTCGTGGCATATTTTTTTAGTGATAGGCCGGACAAGCCAGGCATCAGGACACTAATGGCGGGGTTGCTACGGCGGTTGCGTAGCAGGCGGTGGTGCAGACGGTAACGGTTACCAATGTAGTGGCGGATTTTATTGATCAGCAGATCACGCGCCTCACTCCGCAGCGGTTGCATCATATCTAAATGGGGAAGCAACTGTGAAGCCATCCCGTTTAGTACTTCATCCTCAGGAAACATCCTAGTCAACGCTTCCAGGTTCTCTTCCAGCGTCATGTTGTCGTTATCACAGTTAAACGCGTAGAACAGTGAACCTATTTCTTCGCGCTGCTGGATACGCTGCTGAAATTTCTGTAAGCCAGTGTCAGTCAGTGGGTAATTTTTAGCATCCAGCAGATGCAGCATGGCCAGGAAGTTCTTTTCATTGCCAGTTACGGGCGTCGCTGATAGTAATAGCAATTTTTCACTTTGTTGCGCCAAGTAGTTCACACTAGCGTAGCGCTGCTCGTACTCTGCATCCCATGCCCAGGCACCGACCTGATGAGCTTCGTCAATCACCAGCATATCGGGGCGGAACGACAGGGGGTCCGCTGTGCTGAAGGCGGCCATATCAATGATATGGATCGACTTATTAAGCAGTTCCTCCAGGTGAAAACGTGCAGAAAGTTCCTGCTGCCACTGCCGGTGCAGAACTCCAGGCGCCACAATCACCACGCAGTGGGTGAGCGGATTTTCCGTGACGTGTTGACGCACGATCAGCCCAGCTTCGATGGTTTTCCCGAGGCCGACTTCATCAGCCAACAGATAGCGTTGAATAGGGTCAGATAACACCCGACGCGCGACGGCCAACTGGTAAGGTTCGAGTTCAATACTGGACGACAGCGAAGAGGTAATCCCAGCACAAGCGTTGCGTTGTTTCAGCATCTGATGCTGATAAGCTAGACGGGCATCTTGCCAGAAGGGGGTATAGGTAATGCGCTCGGCCAGAAGGGCCGCAGCATCGCTGATAGGGCGATCCCAGCGCACAAAGATATCATTTAAGCTGACATCTTCCTGCTGCTTGTTAGGAAAATGCAAACGCACCCCTCCAGGCACAG
>Ga0209370_1001595_pt1 | contig 19398 bp, 23 predicted proteins | sample AgamicAtPrz_FD_187164 | JGI IMG/M metagenome (GOLD analysis project Ga0209370, IMG submission 187164) | Agave microbial communities from Guanajuato, Mexico - At.P.rz (SPAdes) (version 2) | ecosystem: Host-associated > Plants > Phyllosphere > Phylloplane/Leaf | place: Guanajuato, Mexico... | reverse complement strand
CAGTGCCACGTCGCGGCCGCGGAACTTCAGCTGGCTGAGCGACGTGTTGATGATCTGCCAGTTCAGCGCGAACGCCTGGCCGGGGGTAATACGGGTAACCAGGTGGAGCAGGGCGGCAATGGTGCCACCCGAAGTGAAGATGGCGATATTGTCGCCGCCGCTGGCGGCATCGAGCACCCGCTGCAGGCCGCCTTGCACCCGGGCGGTGAAGGCCTGCCAAGTCTCCAGGCCATCGTCGGCATGCTCGCCCTCGTACCAGCGCTGTACCATCAGTGCGAACAGGCGCTGGAATTCGCTGCGATGCTGCTTGCCGTTACGCAGGATGTGCACAGCGTCGGGTTCGTCCGGCAGCAGCCCGGGCAACAGGGCGCGGATCACGCCGTCGGCGTCGAACTCATTGAAGGCTGGGTCGGTCTCAACAGCCGGCACCGGGCAACCGCTGGCATGCAAGGCTGCCAATGCCAGGCGCGCGGTATCCTGCTGGCGGCGCAGGTCGCCTGCCAGGCAGCGGTCCAGGCGCACGCCGAGCTGGGCCAGGTGTTCGCCCAGGGCCTGGCTTTGCCGCACACCCACGGGGGAGAGGACGTCGTAGTCCTCGGCGCCGAAGGACGCTTGGCCATGTCGGATCAGGTAGAGGTTGCCCACGGAAGGTTCCGGCCTGTTGAAGGTTGCTGCGAGGTTAGGATGCGGCACACGGGCTGTCAACGAAAAAACATACAAGCGTTTGAAAAGGTTGTTTGAAAGATGTTGCCAGCGTTTGCACCGGCTGGCAGCACCTCAGGCGCAACGGTATGCTTGCTACAGTTACGCGCCGTTGTGGCGCAGGCATTTAAGGAGTCAATGTGGAGTTTCTTGCCGAATACGCAAGCTTTCTCGCCAAAACCGCCACCCTGGTCATCGCCATCCTGGTGGTGCTGTCGGCCATTGCCGGGCTGCGTGGCAAAGGGCGGCGTAAACCGGGTGGGCAATTGCAGGTCACCCGCCTGAACGAATTCTACAAGGACCTGCGTGAGCGCCTGGAGTCCGGCCTGCTCGACAAGGCCGAGCTCAAGGCGTTGCGCAAGCAGCAGGCCAAGGCGGAAAAACAGCAGCAGAAGAAGAAAGGCAAGGCCGAGGAAAAGGGCCGGGTTTTCGTCCTCGACTTCGATGGCGACATCAAAGCCTCTGCCACCGAAAGCCTGCGCAACGAAATCACTGCGCTGCTGACCCTGGCCACCCCGCATGACGAAGTGGTATTGCGCCTGGAAAGCGGGGGCGGCCTGGTACACAGCTACGGCCTGGCCGCATCGCAACTGGCGCGCATTCGCCAGGCCGGCATCCCGCTGACCGTGTGCATCGACAAGGTGGCCGCCAGCGGCGGCTACATGATGGCCTGCATCGGCGAGAAGATTGTCAGCGCACCGTTCGCCGTGCTGGGCTCCATCGGCGTGGTGGCGCAATTGCCCAACGTCAACCGCCTGCTGAAAAAGCACGACATCGATTTTGAAGTGCTCACTGCCGGTGAGTACAAGCGCACCCTGACCGTGTTCGGCGAGAATACCGAGAAGGGCCGGGAGAAGTTCCAGGAAGACCTGGACATCACCCATCAGCTGTTCAAGGATTTCGTCGCCCGTTATCGCCCGCAGTTGCATATCGACGAAGTGGCCACCGGCGAAGTCTGGCTGGGCGTCGCGGCACTCAACCGCAAGCTGGTGGACGAGTTGCAGACCAGTGACGAGTACCTCAGCGAGCGCGCCCGCACGGCCAACCTGTTCCACTTGCACTATGCCGAACGCAAGAGCCTGCAGGAGCGCATCGGCATGGCTGCCAGCGGCACGGTGGAGAACACCGTGGTGGGGTTGTGGAGTAAACTCGGCCGCCTGCGCTAAGACCTTGAACCCGTTGAAATTTTTTTTCGTTCAGGGGGTTGCAAGGTGAAACGAATGCAGACATAATGGCGCCCATCGAAACGCAGCAAACCTTGAAAAAGGTTCAGTGTTTCAAGGAGATAGCGAAGCGCAAGCCGCTAGATCCGAACTTTGAGGCCGAGTAGCAAAGTGGTTATGCTCCGGATTGCAAATCCGTCTACGCCGGTTCGATTCCGACCTCGGCCTCCACCATTCGAAAGCCCCGCAGATTAACGTCTGCGGGGTTTTTCTTTGTGCGCTGAAAAATACCGAAGTCCCCAAACTTCCTCAATTTTTGAAGGCTTGGCGATGCCCCCGACGCGCCGGTAAACGCGTTCGGTGATTCCCTGTTTCGAGTGCCCCAGCAGCACGCTCGCATCGCTCAGGTCGTTGATTTCCGAGGCTGCCTTCGGTCTGATATCGCGAAACTGGAATTGCCGAACGTTCGCGGTCAGGTCGGCACTGCCATCGGCCGTCAGCTTCCGAGTGGCCTTGTCGCGTGCTTCGCTCCTTGTCCGTTGGGCTGGGAGCCAAGCAACTCGCCTGATCGTTGTAGTCAAGACTTTGCCTTAGCCAGTTAAAAAACGAAGGGCCGCAATGCGGCCCCTTTCATTTAGCTTGGCCAGCAGGACTGGCGAATGATGCTGCAGAATTTATCAGCCAGGAAGCCAGGCTCCTTGTCGGCTATTACATCTGCCTTGACGTTGCCGAATGTCGTTTGCGGCTTGTGGCGGATGCCGTTGTAGAACGTCTGGATAATCGCTTCTTTGAAGTCATCGCCACGAGGATGTGCAAGAACGACGGCGTCCCGGTCATCAGCGCTGAGCTCTTCATGGTGCAACCCGAGAACATCAGTCTCTACACCAGCGGTGACCAATGCAATGAGCGGGTGCATATGTTCCGGAATGCCTGGTGTGGTATGAAGTGCAATTGCAGTCCACACGCGCTCTATGTCGCGCTCGTTGACGCCGTGACCATCCAGGAAATCACGCGCAGCATTCGCTCCATCGACCTCGAAACGGCAACAGTCGCTGCTGTGCTGGTGGGTTAGGCCCATGTCATGGAACATGCAACCCGCGTAGAGAAGCTCGTCGTCGTACTTCAAGCCCAATCGCTTACCAGCGAGCGATGCGAAATAAAAGACGCGGCTCGAATGATGGAAAAGAAGGGGCGAAGCGGTATCCCGGACCAGTTCGGTGATTTCTCGGGCCATCGAACTGTCAGGGACGTGAATGCCAGCAATAGCGTTAGTCATGTTGAGATCCTGGGGGGTGAGTGAGGGCTCCAGTCTGAGTGTCCAGGCAAATGGCATCAATTGACTTGTTGCGTCAAATTCTGCCATTGTCAGCCGGTATCGGACCTGGGCATCCTGCCCTCGCTTTCAGGAGCCGTTATGTCACGCCCTCAAATAACGCTCGCCATCCTGGGCATGCCAGGGGTTCAGCTTCTCGACGCTTGCGGTCCGTTGGACGTCTTCGCGGAAGCCAACCGGCAAGCTGGGTATGAAGCCTATCGGTTGCTTCTGCTCGCTTGTGAACCAGGACCGCTGGTGAGCTCTTCAGGTACGCGGTTAGTTCCTGATGCCTGGATCGGCGATGAGATCGAAGCAATTGATACCTTGTTGATAGCCGGAACCCCTCAGGCCGCTGATCAGTACCTTCGATCCGGAATTCTGGATTGGCTCCGCCAGCGTGCTCCGTCGAGCAGGCGTTTCGGTTCGGTGTGCACTGGCGCATTTGCGCTTGCAGCTGCTGGATTACTTGATGGCCGCCGGGTCACTACCCACTGGGCTGTGGCGCAGGCTCTATCAGAAAGATACCCACAAGTCACCGTGGAGGCGGATGCCATTCAGGTCCATGACGGAAATTTGAGAACAGCTGCGGGTGTAACGGCTGGGCTGGATCTTGCGCTGACGTTGGTTCAGGAGGATTTGGGCGATGAGATTGCGAAGGACGTAGCCGGCCACCTGGTCATGTACTTCAAAAGAACCGGTGGCCAGATGCAGTTCAGCCGTCAAGGATCTACTTCACCCACAGGGCGCTCTGCTTTACAAGCATTGCAGCGGTATGTCACCGCAAATCCGGCTCTTGATCATGGTGTTGCGAACCTGGCAGAGCGTATGGGCGTAAGCCCGAGACATTTCGCCCGGATCTTTCAAAATGATGTGGGCATGACCCCGGCAGCTTGGGTGGAGCAGACGAGGGTGAATGCTGCCCGCGAACGGCTGGAGGCTGGAAATGATGCACCTAAGCAGGTAGCTGCCATGTGTGGATTTGCTAACGCAGACACATTGCGCCGAGCGTTTGTCCGTCATATGGGTGTTACCCCTGCGGAATACCGTAAACGCTATGCGCGACCTTGTTGAGAACAGGGGCCGTTTGATAAAGGTCCAAAGTCAATTGCCGCCAAAGGCATACTGCCAAGGCTACCGATGTTGAATGAACGTCTGGCCACTGCGTTCAGAATCCAGGGGATGTAGGCGGCTGGTCCGTGGTGAAGTACCTGTTGGCAGCTAATCCAGTGAGCCGCGCCAAGGGACTGGGCTGTTCCTTGATCCCGGCCCACTCCATCAACTCCAGCAGGCCTGTTTAGCCCCTGGGCAAACCTGCCATCGAAGGTCTTCTTCCTGCACGCGCTTGGCCTGACCCTGCGCTTCTCGTCACGCTGCGGCTGCGTCAGAGCCATCACCGCCTCCATTTCGCAGGGCTGTTGCCGACTGGGTAATTCAGCAGGGCGCAAGCACGGTAGATGATCTTGAGTGCCGCGTCGAACCCCTTGCCATCACGGAATTCTTTTCCTAGACGGCAGGGAACCCACGGAATTTCGGCGCCGAAGGGCGCCGATTGGGTTTCTCACGATTTCGAACAGAGCCTGACCAGCATGTCGTTTTGAAATCACTGCCTGTTGTAAGATCCCTGTCGAGCAGGAGCTCGCCAGTTTCAGGCGCCTGGCTGACCCTTCAGCCGACGGCTGACAAGGAGAAAAAACAGAACAGCGCTGTCCCAAACTCAGCGATTTTGCGAGTTTGAGTTCTACCGCCTTGCGAGATGACACATGCCACTAGATAAAAGGTTTGCTGCATACCAGCTCCTGAGAGAGCTGGATGCCATAACCTCGTCGATCATGAACCAGGTAGCCTACGGGCGTATTGGCGACCCTTCATGGAAAGATGCGCAAGCCCACCATCGAGAAGTCTTCGAAAAGTGGATGAGCTTTGCTGCGACACTCGATCCTCCCGAGCTGGGTGGCCTCGGCAACGAGCGAGATGGGGATTCGGCCGAATTGCGATCCGGCTGATTCGTATCTTGAGGCATAGCCTGTCCCGGTCGTCAGGAAGCCATTTATTTGGCGTCAAGAATATTGAGTCGGCTTGCTCATTGCTGTAAGAAGGCATCTTTCTCAATAACTCAGGACATGAGCACGATGGCGAGGGAGCGTGGCGAGTGCTTCTGGCAATGGGGTGACCCGGTTTTACACACCAGAACTCATAACGAAACGTTGAGTGACGGAACACAAATTGATGTGCAAGTTCGGCTCTCCAGAACCGGTGCAACCCAGATGTTCATTGGGGTCTACGGCCCCGGTGGCGCGATGATCCACGAAGAAAGCTTTGATTCTCGTCCAGGCGAGACCATGACGCGGGCAATGGCTTGGGGTGTGGGGCGTGCTCGCGGTCTGGCTGGTGAAGCGCGAGCGCCCGGCCGAAAGGTTGCCACACGGTAACCTTGCGCGGCATCCAGATCATGTTCGAGACTTGCCGAAAGAACGAGACGCTCAAGCTCCAGGCGGCGCTGTTCGAGCGTTCCGCTCTTCGGACCCTGTTCAATAAACCCTGCGATGGGATGCAAGGCATCGGCCAGTATCGCACTGCAGCGCCTGGTTGGTTCGCTTGAATAACGCCCGCGCACGCACTTAGAATCACGCCCGGTCGGCCGGAGCTGCCGACTGTCTTTCCCATCCGCGAACAAGGAGGTGCCCCATGACCCAGTTTCCAATGATGTGTCCATCAATGAACCGTCAACGAAATCCTGGAGGGGCCATCGTTGCCCCGCGGAGAATCAAACATGTCCACTCCTTATCCATCAGTGCTTCTGGTGGGCCTCAGCTCGGCTGAGGAGCAAGCCCAATGCCGTGCCCTGCGGGTACGTGACGAGCAATCCGAGTTCATTGCCAGCAACAGCGAATCGCTGCAACAGGCCGCCGATAGTCCTTGCTGTGAGCCCTTGGCCGTGCGTGCCCAGCACAGCGGTGAAATGGTCGGTTTCCTGATGCATGCCCTAGATCCGGACGAGAACAGCCGCTGGATCTATCGCCTGATGATCGACCACCAGCACCAGGGGCGTGGTTATGGGCGCGCGGCCTTGCGGGCGCTGCTGGCGTACCTGCAACAGCTGCCGGGCGGCCCCGGCGTGGCCCTTGGCGTAGCCCCGGAAAACATCGGGGCACGACGCCTCTACGCTGGCGAAGGCTTCGTCGAGACTGGCGAAGTGATCGATGGCGAGCTGATCATGCGACGAATGTTGGTGTGAGCAAAGGCGGGGCGCCCAGGCGTCCCCGCCACCTCGCCTGGTTGCAAGTACTAGCCTTCAGGCGGGGTTACCCCACAGACGAATTCATCCGACCCCAAGCGGTGCGAGCCGAACTCCACGACGTAGCCATGACCACGGCGTTGCGCCTCGGCCCTAGCCGTCTTCTGGTCGGCATACACATCGACGAAATGCCAGGGATACCGGTCTCTCAGTACACCCCAGCCAAGCACCCAGCCCTCATTGCCTGGATCGGGTGGCAGATTCTTCGCCAAGCTGCGGATGCCCATGGCTTCACTCCCGGCGTAGCCTTCAGGTTTCTGTTTGCACAACCGCACCGCTCACGGTTTGCACAAGACCGTGTAGGAAGCATCACACTTCGGCTCCAGCCACACGGGCCTGTCGAACAGCATAGCGCCATTGATGATGCCGCCGGCTTTCTCCAGACGAGCCCATAAGCCCAGGTCGTGAATGATTATGCGCGTTGTGGTGTGCGGCTGATGAAGGCTGAGCTCGTACTCGATTCGCTCAAGCACATCGTTTGCTTCTTCTTCCGTCATGCTGTCCACCCCCTTCGAACCAGGTGTCACCCATGCCAGGCGGGTTGCCGGGCAGGAATTCCTGCACTTATACAAACCAGAGCCCGGCGAGCGCCCGTTGGTTCGCTTTCATCAAGGGCTAGCGTGCGCTGCAATCACAGCCAGCGCACCTGAACCTCAACCTTCGAACTGAATCACCATGCGCCCTTTGATCTTGCCCTCCAGCATCTCCTCGAAGATCTGGTTGATATCTTCGATAGGGCGCAGTGTGACCTTCGGCACCACTTTCCCTTCTGCGGCAAACTGGAAGGCTTCCTGCAGGTCCTGCCGGGTACCGACCAGCGAACCGAACACCTCGATACCGTCCAGCACCAGACGGGGGATATTCAGATCCATGGCTTCCGATGGCAGCCCGACTGCCACCAGGCGTCCCCCGGCGCGCAGGGCGTCGACCGCCGAGTTGAAGGCAGCCTTGGCCACTGCAGTCACTACGGCAGCATGGGCGCCCCCGGTCTGAGCCTGGATGACCTTGGCGGCATCTTCGCTGCGCGGGTTGACCAGCAGCTCGGCGCCCATTTCGCTGGCGAAGCGCAGCTGCTCGTCATTGACATCGATGGCGATCACCCTGGCATTGAACACGTTCCTGGCATATTGCAGCGCCAGGTTGCCAAGGCCACCGAGGCCGTAGATGGCGATCCACTGGCCGGGGCGGATGTTGGACACCTTCACCGCCTTGTAGGTGGTCACACCGGCGCAGGTGATGCTGCTGGCAGCCGCGGAGTCGAGCCCGTCGGGCACCTTGACCGAGTAATCGGCCTTGACGATGCAGGCTTCGGCCATGCCGCCGTCCACGGTGTAGCCGGCGTTCTTTACTTCGCGGCACAGGGTTTCATTGCCGCTGTTGCAGTATTCGCAATGGCCGCAGCCCTGGTAGAACCAGGCTACGCTGGCCCGGTCGCCTGGCTTGAGTGAGGTGACGCCCGGCCCGACCTCCTGAACCACGCCAATCCCTTCGTGGCCCAGTACCACCCCGGTCTTGTCACCGAAATCGCCATTTTTCACATGCAGGTCGGTGTGGCATACGCCACAGCATTGCATCTTCAACAGCGCCTCGCCGTGCTCGAGCGGGCGCAGGGCTTTCTTCACTACTTCCACGCGACGGCCTGGTGCAACAACAGCAGCTTTCATACGAGCCTCCATGTCCTATGCGGATGAACGTGCTTATCGCCGGCTAAGCATAGCCCTGGGCTGGTACGGTAAAACTGCTTCAGGTCATGGTCTGCGGCCCCGATGCATGCCACAAAAAGAAAAGCCCGCGGCAACAATGCGGCGGGCTGCAAGAACATAAGGAGCAGGGTCAAAGTGCCCCGTCGCATGTCAGCATTTTGTGAAGCTCAGGTGATGGGGGTGTCATGCATGGCTCAGCTCGAGCTGGCTGATGACGCACACCGACCCGTCCTCGGCTGGCGTGGTGTCGGTATAGTCCACCTGGTTGTACACCCCGCCATGGAAGTTCAGCGAGCGCGTGGCCCAGCTACCGCTGAGCTGAAGCCCCGAAGTCGTACCGGTGCGGCCATTGCAGCTGGCGCTGACCGTGCAGGCGCCGGCCCCGGTTACCTCGATGGTGACGTCGAACCGCGCACCCAGCGGGACGTCGGTCAGTACCGTGCTGCTGGTTGTCGTGAGCTGGTTGAATTCGGTGCGGAAGCCGACGGTTATCCTGGCCTTGTTCCAGAACACTTTGACAGGCGGGCTGTCATCGTCTTTGACATGCAGCTGGGCGATCACCACTTTCTGCGCCAGATTGACCTTCTGAAGCACCATGGTCTGCTGGTTGCGGTGCCGGGCGGCGCTGTTCAGCAGCCAGTAAACGGGTTCCTTCCACTCACAGCGGGTGCGGTGGGTGCTTTTACTGGAGGCGCCCTTGGTCGGGGCCGTCAGGCGCACCGAGCCATCACTGAGGCGGGTAACCACCTCGGGCAGCGTCGCCAGCGCCTTGGCGCCGGTCAGTTCCAGCGCTATTGGGTCGGTTGCGGATTTCGGAACAGGGGTGGTAATGATCAGGGTGTCGATGTTTACAGTCATGGATGTTCTCCTTGAAAACAAAGGTCCTGCATCATTTGCGAGCGTGGCCAGCATTGGCAGGGTTCCCTGTGATTTCTCTGCACTGGACGGAGGGAGAACAGCGGCCAAAAAAAAGCCCGCCGGGGAAGGCGGGCAAGCAACGTTTGAAGGGAGAGCCTGCAGCGTGGGTGGCGCCGGTTAACCCAGCATTAACCGCCATGCATTGACCTGCGCAACTGTTCAGCCTATACAGGCCTGCCACCCGCCCAGGAGCCAGCATGCACGACGAAGACGACCTGCACGAACCCGAGCATGATCACCTGCTTGATCACGAATTCCTCTATGACGACAGTGAGCCTGAAGCCGACGCCCGGGGCGTCGAGGATGATGTCGAGGAGGACGAAGAAACGCTGGATGACCTCGACGACGAGGAGCGCGATCACCCAGCCTGGTTCGACGACTGCGAAGAGGAGTGACTCAACGCCGGTCCAGCGAGAAACGCCCGGGACCGCTCACGGCCAGCAACAACAGGCCGCCCATGATGCCGAGGTTTTTCAGGAACTGGGTCATGTTGGCACTGCGCTCCGGGTCGACCATGTTCCAGAACGGGTGGCCCAGCAGCGCGGTGCCGAGCACGAACAGGGCGAACAGGAAGGCCAGCGGCCGGGTGTAGAAACCGAGGATCAGCAGGATGCCGACCACGAACTCCATGAGCACGGCGACGGCTGCGGCCAGCATCGGGGCAGGGGCGCCCAGTGACGTCATGTAGCCGACCGTGCCTTCGAAACCGGTCAGTTTGGCCCAGCCAGACACGATGAACAGCACCATCAGCAGTACGCGGGCAATCAATAGCAGGGCGTCGCGTTGACCATCGAACAGTGAGTAGCGCATGGCAGCGTTCCAGTGGGCCTGTTTAAGCTCACTCTAGCAGTTGCGACGCGGATTGCTGGCGGGCAATAAAAAGGCGCCCTCAAGGCGCCTTTTCAAAGAAGTTTGGTGCGAGTGGCGGGACTCGAACCCGCAAGGCTCACGCCGACAGATTTTAAGTCTGCTGTGTATACCAATTCCACCACACTCGCACGCTTGAAGGGGTCGTGCCGACCGGCTCGCTTCTAAGCAGAAGGGCTTCGCAATCAAGCGCGCTTTATAACCCATCGTTATAGTTGCGTCAACCGCAGCGCCTATCATCAACAGAGAAGGGGTCGATCGAAGGGGTAATTGACTCCTTGATGTCATTGCGCCACTTTCCCCTCTGGTTGCAACCAATGAGTGTGCAGCAATGACTCAGTCCACTGTTTCGCAGCCTAACGTGTGCCCACGGCTTTTTTGGCGCCTGGTGTTCGCGCAGATGCTTGTCCTGGGCGCATTCCTGTATATTTCGCTGATCAGCCTTGGTGTTTACCTGCTGATGCTGGGGTTCGATGCCGAACAGGCCCAGCCGCAGCAATGGCTGGCCTTGGCCGGTGGTGGCTTCATATTGCTGGTCAGCCTGTGGCTACTCAAAGTGACGATGCCGTGGTGCATTGGCCCGGCATCGATTGATTCCGAGCGCTGAGCGTCACCCTTCACCTGGGCCAGCCACCTGGCTGCTGGCGGGTGGCCCCGCTCGGCCAAGCCGGTTTTCCCTTTCCTGCCGTACCGGTGGAGTTTGCATGGTTTCAGCCGACCGCTTCGACCCCGTGATGCCTGACCACCGCTATGAGCAGTTGGTCCAGTCGGTGGTGGATTACGCCATCTATATGATCGACCCGTCCGGCCATGTGGTGTCATGGAATGCCGGTGCGCAACGCATCAAGGGCTACCGTGCCGATGAGGTGATCGGCCAGCATTTTTCGGTGTTCTTTACCCCCCAGGATTGTGCCGAAGGCCGCCCGGAACGCTTGCTGCGCCAGGCGCTGGAGCAGGGCGGGGCGCAGGACGAAGGCTGGCGCGTACGCAAGGATGGCACGCAATTCTGGGCGTTGGCCGTGCTGCATGTGATCCACGATGACCAAGGCCAGGTGGTCGGCGTGGCCAAGGTGATCCGGGATATCACCGACCGCCGCGAGGCGGCGCTGCAACTGGATGCGGTGCGTGCCCAGCTGTTCCAGGCACAGAAGCTGGAAGCGCTTGGTCAATTGACGGGTGGCCTGGCCCATGACTTCAACAACCTGCTGACCATCATCCTCAGCTCGGCGCACCTGGCCTTGTCCACCAAGGACCCGGCGCGCGCCCAACGCATGCTGCAGCACATTGTCGATGCCGGGCAGCGGGGCACTGAGCTGACCCAGCAATTGCTCAGCTTTGCCCGCCATCGCAAGCTCGATGTGAGCCGTGTCGCCCCGGCCAACCTGATCGACGCCACCCGCGGTCTGCTGGAGCATGCGCTGCCAGGCTCGATCGAACTGACGGTGCTGGTGCAACCCGACCTGCCGCTGATTGAGGTCGATGCCGGGCAGTTGCAGATGGTGCTGCTCAACCTGCTGTTCAATGCCCGCGATGCCATTGCCGGGGCGGGCCGGATCGGCTTGACGGTCGATGTGGTCGAACTGGCCGGCGAGGTCGAAGGGCTGCGCGGTGGTTTCGTGCGTTTCGAGGTGGAAGACAGCGGCGAGGGTATTGCGCCAGCGGTACTGCCGCGCATCTTCGAGCCGTTTTTCACCACCAAGCCCTTTGGCAAGGGCACCGGCCTGGGCCTTTGCCAGGTGTACGGTTTTGCCAGGCAGAGCGGCGGTGCAATCTGCGTGAAAAGTGAACCCGGCCAGGGAACTTGCATGCAGCTTTACTTGCCAATCTATCAGGCTCCGGCAGATAGCCAACTCGACGGGTAGACACCATGGCGCAGGCACTCAGGCGGCTGATGACCAACATCGAAGGGCTCGATGCGTTGCTCAAGGGTGGCCTGGTGGCCGGTGCGTCCTACATCATTCAGGGCCCGCCGGGGGCCGGCAAGACCATTCTCGCCAACCAGCTGGCCTGCGGGCATGTACGCGGCGGCGGTCGGGTGCTGGTGGCGACCCTGCTGAGCGAGTCGCACGAGCGGCTGTTCCAGTACCTGGCGACCCTGGACTTCTTCGACCCGGCGCTGGTCGGCGACCCGATCCAGTTCGTCAGTGCCTTTGACACCCTGGAACAGGAAGGCCTCGACGCGGTGGTACGGCTACTGCGCCAGGAAATCGCCCGCCAGCAGGCCAGCCTGCTGATCGTCGATGGCGTGCTCAATGCCCGGGTCCGCGCGGAAACCCCCCTGGACACCAAGAAGTTCGTCTCCGAACTGCAGGGCCATGCGGCCTTTGCCGGTTGTACCGTGCTGCTGCTGACCAGCGCCCGGCTGGAAGAGGGCAGCCCGGAGCACACCATGGTCGATGGCGTGATCGAACTGGGTGAGCAACTGTACGGCAGCCGTGCCGTGCGCCATATCCAGCTGCGCAAGACGCGTGGCAGTGCGGCGCTGTCGGGGCGCCACGAGTGCCTTATCGATGAAGCCGGCATGCATGTCTACCCGCGCCTGGAGTCGCTGTTCAGTCACCCCAGCAAAGCGGGCAGCGCAACCCGGGAGCGTGTCAGCAGCGGGGTGGAAACCCTCGATGAAATGCTCGGTGGTGGCCTGGCCACAGGCTCGGTGAGCTTGCTGATCGGGCCCTCCGGCATTGGCAAGACCTCATTGGGCCTGGCCTTCCTCGGCGCCAGCAGCCCACAGGCACCGGGGCTGCTTTTCGGCTTCTACGAAACGCCCGAGCGGCTGCGTATCAAGGCTGCGTCGCTGGGGCACGACTTTGTCGCGATGGAACAGGCCGGCAGCCTGCAGCTGTGCTGGCAGCCTACTACCGAGGGCTTGCTCGACCAGGTCGGGGCACGCCTGCTGGAGCGTGTCGAGGCACAAGGCAGCAAACGCGTGCTGATCGACAGCCTGGGGGCGTTCAGCCGCCTGGCCACCGACCCGGCGCGGCTCAATGCATTTTTCCGCGCGCTGACGGGCGAGCTGCGCGCGCGCGACGTCAGCGTGATGCTGACCTGGGAAATGCGCGATATCTTCGGCGCGGAAATCAGTGCCCCGGCGCCGGACCTGTCGAGCATCGTCGACAACCTGATGCTGATGCGTTTCGTCGAACTGGAGTCGCAGCTGCGGCGGATGCTGTCGATCCTCAAGGTGCGCGACAGCCATCACGACCCTGCCTTGCACGAGCTGCAGATCGGCCCACAAGGCATCACCCTGCGCAAGGCGTTCGAAGGCGCCTGTGGTGTGCTTTCGGGAACGCCGGTGCCACAGGGGAGTGGCTGACGGGGCGGAGCCATGAACACCATCCTGATCGTCGATGACGAGTACCTGATTGCCGACATCCTTGGTTTCGCCCTGGAGGATGAAGGTTTTCTGGTGGAGAAGGCGAGCAACGGCTGCAAGGCGCTGGAAGCGCTTAAGGAAAAGCGCGTTCAGCTGGTGATCACCGACTACATGATGCCGCTGCTCAATGGCGAGGAGCTGGTGCGCTCGATGCGCGAAGACCCGGCCCTGAGCGACCTGCCGGTCATTCTCATGAGTGGCGCACAAGCCAACCAGGGCTGCCCGGACCTGTTCGCCGCCGTGTTCGACAAACCGTTCGACATGGACTGTATGATCGCCAAGGTGCGCGAGCTGCTGGGCAGCTGAAGCGCGCGGCGATCAAGCGCATCCGTGCGGCTTGAGGCAGGTCGTTCAGTGCGAGTCGTCGTGCTTCTCCGGGGCCGGGCTGCCGGCCTGGATACGCTTGAAGATCTCTTCGCGATGGACCTGGACATCTTTCGGTGCATCGATACCGATCCTCACCTGCATCCCCTTGACGCCCAGAATGGTGACTTTGATGTCATCATTGATGACGATGCTTTCGCCAACCTTACGGGTGAGTATCAGCATGTAGTTCTCCTTGGTGATTAAAAGTCCGTCGGGCTAGTTGCCACGGCGGCGGGAGCTGGTCCCTCTTCCTTCTCATTAAAGACGCTTTCGGCGGATAGTAATTCCCCGACAGACAAATTCTGTTGCGTGCTTTCAGTCGCAGGTGCCGAAGCAAACCGCCAGGGGTTTGTCGGCCAAGGTGCTCGCTGGCAAGAATAGGGGGCTTGGTGGCCAATGGGAAATTTCTTCGCCTCATGGACTGAATAGACCGAGTCAATGGTCCTGCTGTTCCGCAAGTGCCTGAAGAAATAACAATAATGCCACTTCTTCACGGTCCAGGCCTTTGCGCAGGCGGCTTTTTGGCAAGTTGGCCAGGCGTCCCGCAGCAAAGTGTTCGAGTACTGCCGGATGGATGTAGCAGCGCCTGCACACGGCCGGTGTGTTGCCCAGGCGCGTGGCGACCTGGCGGACGATGGCGCTGACCTGGCGCCTGGCTTCGCTTTCGGGTTCCCAAGCCAGGGGGCGCAGCAGCTCCAGGGCCAGGCGGCTGCCGGCCCAGGTGCGGTAGTCTTTGGCGGTGAAATCGGCGCCGGTCAACTGTTGCAGGAACTGGTTGACCTCGCTGGAGCCGACGCTGTGCCGTTGGCCGTTTTCATCCAGGTACTGGAACAGCGCCTGGCCAGGCAGCTCCATGCAGCGCTTGAGCAGGTTGGCCAGGCGCCGGTCGTTGAGGGTGACGTTGTGTTCGACGCCACGCTTGCCACGGAACTGGAAACGAATGGTACTGCCCTTGACCTGCACGTGGCGGTTGCGCAGGGTGGTCAGCCCGTAAGACTTGTTGTCACGCAGGTAGCGTTGGTTGCCGATGCGGATCAGGGTGTGGTCCAGCAGGCTGACCACCAGGGCCATGACCTTTTCCCGATCCAGGCCTGGGCGGGCAAGGTGCGCCTCCAGCTGTTTGCGCAGCTTGGGCAAGGCCTGGGCGAAGGCCAGCATGCGCCCGTACTTGTGCTGGTCGCGGGTTTCCCGCCACTGCGCATGGTAGCGGTACTGCTTGCGGCCACGGGCATCGCGCCCCGTCGCTTGCAGGTGGCCCTGCGGGTCGGCACAGATCCACACGTCGGTGTAGGCCGGAGGTATCACCAGGGCGGCGATGCGTGCCAAGGTGTCCGGGTCACGTACCCGGCGGCCTTCGGCGTCCAGGTAGATGAAGCGGTCGCGCCAGCGTCGGCGGGTCAGGCCGGGCTGGCTGTCATCGACGTAGTGCAGTGTGGCGGGAAGCGGGCAGTCGAGCATCGGCAGCAGGCCTCGATCAGGTGACTGATCAATGGACAGCGGCCATGCGGCGGATGCTCAGCCCAGCAAGGCCACCGACTTGATCTGGGCAAACAGCAGCTGGCCCGGGTGCAGGCCGAGCTGGTCTGCCGAGAAGCGGGTGATCCGCGCCAGCAGGGCATTGCCGTCGGCATCCAGGCTGACCAGCACATGGGCCGGGTTGGCCGCCGCCCGGCTTGCGCACACGCGCACCGGCAGGCGGTTGAGGATGCTCGATGTGCCATCAGCCGTCAGCGCAAGGCTGATGTCACGCGCCTGCACCTTGACCCGCAAGGTGCTGCCGATCACCTGGGCCGGGTGGGCGATGCGCAGCAGCGGCCCGTTGTTGCCAGGCAGGCGCAGGGTGAGCAGGTCGTAGTGTGGATCGTGGCCCACCACCAGGCCGTCGAACACCACGCCGGCGTCCTCGCCCTGGGCCAGCGACAGGTCGAGGCGGGCCAGGGTCTCGCCGACCGGGCCGCAGGCCACCGCCTGACCTTGCTCCAGCAATACCAGGTGGTCGGCCAACCGCGCCACTTCGTCCTGGGCATGGCTGACATACACCAGGGGGATGTCCAGCTCGCCGTGCAGGCGTTCCAGGTAGGGCAGGATCTCGCGCTTGCGGGGCCCATCCAGCGCCGCCAGCGGCTCGTCCATCAACAGCAGGCGCGGGCTGCTCAGCAGGGCGCGGGCGATGCCCACCCGCTGCGCCTCGCCACCGGACAAAGTCGCAGGCCGGCGTGCCAGCAAATGGCCTATGCCCAGCAATTGGCACGCCTGCTCGAGGTTGACCTTGCGTTCGGCACGGGCCACCCGGCGCCAGCCGAATTCCAGGTTGCCGCGCACCGACAGGTGCGGAAACAGGCTGGCCTCCTGAAACACATAGCCTACCGGGCGCAGGTGGGGCGGCCGAAAGTAGCCGCGCGCGCTGTCTTCCCAGACTTCGCCATTGACCTCGATATAGGCACTGGCGGCCCGTTCCAGCCCGGCCAGGCAACGCAGGCAGCTGGTCTTGCCGGAGCCCGAGTGGCCGAACAGTGCGCTGATGCCGCGCCCCGGCAGGTGCAGGCCGACATCCAGGGTGAAGTCGTCGCGGGCCAGTTTCAGGCGTGCCACAATTGATCCGCTCATTTCAGCTCCAGCCAGCTTTGCCGCGGCGTCCAGCGTACAGCAGGAGCAGCACCAGGAAAGAGAACAGCAGCATGGCGCCAGCCAGCCAGTGCGCTTGCGCATAGGCCATGGCCTCGACATGGTCGAAGATCTGCACCGAGACCACGCGGGTCTTGTCCGGGATATTGCCACCAATCATCAACACCACGCCGAACTCGCCCACGGTATGGGCGAAGCCGAGGATGCTGGCGGTGATGAAGCCTGGGCGGGCCAGCGGCAGCACCACGTGGACAAAGCTGTCCCAGGGGCTGGCGCGCAGCGTGGCGGCCACTTCCAGCGGGCGCTGGCCGATCGCGGCAAAGGCGTTCTGCAGCGGCTGGACCACGAACGGCATGGAGTAGATCACCGAGCCGATCACCAGCCCGCTGAAGCTGAACACCACGCTGCCCAGGCCCAGTGCCTGGGTGGCCTGGCCCAGCCAGCCCTGCGGGCCGAGGGCGATCAGCAGATAGAAGCCGATTACCGTGGGTGGCAACACCAGCGGCAAGGCCACCACGGCACCCACCGGGGCGCGCAGCCATGAACGCGTACGCGCCAGCCACCAGGCGACCGGCGTGCCGACGATCAGCAGGATCAAGGTGGTCAGGCTGGCCAGTTTCACGGTCAGCCAGATAGCCCCCAGGTCACTGGCGTCCAGCGGCATCAGATTTCATAACCGTAGGCTTTGATCACGGCCGCGGCTTTCGGGCCCTTCAGGTACTCGACCAACGCCCTGGCGGCGGGGTTGTCCTTGCCTTTTGCAAGGATCACCGCATCCTGGCGAATGGGGGCATGCAGGGACGATGGCACGATCCACGCCGAACCGCTGGCGACCTTGCCATCCTTGTAGATTTGCGACAGGGCAACGAAGCCCAGCTCGGCGTTGCCGGTAGAGACGAACTGGTACGCCTGGGTGATGTTCTGCCCCTCCACCAGCTTCGCCCGGGTGGCCTCGGTCAGCTTCAGTTTGTCCAGCACCTGCAGGGCAGCCAGGCCGTACGGTGCGGTTTTCGGGTTGGCGATCGACAGGTGCTGGTACTGGTTCTGCTGCAGCACCTGGCCTTGGCTGTCGACATAGCCTGGCTTGGCCGACCACAGGGCCAGGGTGCCGATGGCGTAGGTGAAGCGCGAGCCTGGAACGATGGCCTTTTCCGCCTCGAGCCTGGCCGGCGTGCTGTCGTCGGCGGCGAGGAATACGTCGAATGGTGCGCCATTGCTGATCTGCGCATAGAACTGCCCGGTAGCGCCATAGGCAGCGACCAGCGTATGGCCGGTGTCCTTCTCGAAGTCCCGGGCGATGGCCTGGATGGGGGCTGTGAAGTTCGCTGCGACCGCGACCTGGACCTCATCGGCCCAGGCAGTGTTCAAGGCAAGCAGGCTGGCCAGGGTGGTGGCGGCCAGATAGGGAAGGCGGTTACGCATGAACGCAGCTCCTCGGGTTATCGTTATAGCCTTAACTATATAGCGATAGGCCGCGGATCTGAAAGGGGCAAATGGCGCAGGCCAGGCCTGCTTATGGAAATGCCGCTCGCCCGACCAGGGCCAGCGCTTTCTCGGCAATGTCGCGGGTCAACTCGCCCGCCGGCCGGTGCCGGCCCAGGCGCAATGCCTGCCCCGACCACAGGTTGCTGAAATCGCTGTTGCCCTGCGGGTCGGTGATCGCGCGCAACGGCATCAACGCGCCACCGGCCAGCGGAAAGCGTGGTGCCAGCTCGCTCATCGGCCCCAGCTCGCGCATGATGCGGTTGTTGATACCGCGCGCCGGGCGGCCGGTGAACAGGTTGGTCAGCGCTGTATCGCTGGCGGATGCGTTGTCCAGGGCCTGGCGATGCGCCGGCGAAACCTTGGCCTCGGGGCAGAACAGGTACGCCGTACCGATCTGCACCGCCGCGGCACCCAGGGCCAGTGCGGCGGCCAGGCCGCGGTGGTCGCCAATGCCGCCAGCGGCAATCACCGGCACGCGGACCGCGTCGGCCACCTGCGGCACCAGGGCGAAGGTGCCGATCTGGCTGGTGATGTCGTCGCTGAGGAACATGCCGCGATGGCCGCCCGCTTCATAGCCCATGGCGATGATCGCGTCACAGCCATGCTGCTCCAGCCACACGGCTTCTTCCACGGTGGTGGCACTGGACAGCACCTTGGCACCGCTGGCCTTGACCCGTTGCAGCAGGTCGGGCCGGGGCAGGCCGAAGTGGAAACTCACCACCTCCGGGCGCAGCTGTTCGACCAGCTGGCAACTCTGTTCGTCGAAAGGTGCGCGGTTGGACACCGGCGTGGGGGCCGCGAAATCCGCCCCGACTTCCCGGTAATACGGCTCGAGTGCCTGCTTCCAGCGGGCATCGCGTTCGGCATCGGGCGCCGGCGGCTGATGGCAGAAGAAGTTCAGGTTCAGCGGGCGGCCCGGGCAGGCGGCCCGGAAGGCGGCGATTTCGTCGCGCTCCTGGTCAGCCGTGAGCATGGCGCAGGGCAGGGCGCCCAGCCCGCCCGCCAGGCCCACCGCAATGGCCATGGGCGCACCGCTTGCCCCCGCCATCGGCGCCTGGAGGATGGGCAGTTCAACGCCCAGCAGGTCGAGGATGCGGCGGTCGGGCCAGTGGCTCATGCGGTTCTCCTTGCGTGGGCGGGCGATGCAATGGGGGCGGGGTTTACAAGGCTTTGCTGACCTGGATGTCGCTGATCTTCTCGGCGTCTTCCCCGTGGATCTTGCGCAGGGCTTCCAGGGCTTGTTCGAGGGAAGCGTCGGGCATCTGCGCGAAGTCCCAGCGGCGCTGGCCGTCGAGTTTGTATTTGATGACGTACTTGATGGTCTGGGTCATGGGGGCCTTACCTGAGTTTCGACGACGAACGACGGACAATCTTGATCTTGTGGGTCAAGGTCGGCTTGCGGGTGACCGAGATCGGACGGGTGGTCACGGTATCGATGGTGATGTTCCAGAAGCCGGTGCTGGGCACGGTGATCTTCGCCGGGAACTTGTCGAAATGGCCGCCGTGGTAGGTGTGACGGCCGCCGTTCTTGAAGCTGCGGAAGTTGGCGTCGTTCATCAGGCGGATGTTGCAGCGCTGGGAGCACT
>Ga0209370_1001594_pt1 | contig 19424 bp, 16 predicted proteins | sample AgamicAtPrz_FD_187164 | JGI IMG/M metagenome (GOLD analysis project Ga0209370, IMG submission 187164) | Agave microbial communities from Guanajuato, Mexico - At.P.rz (SPAdes) (version 2) | ecosystem: Host-associated > Plants > Phyllosphere > Phylloplane/Leaf | place: Guanajuato, Mexico... | reverse complement strand
GGGCTTCTGCTTCTTCGCGGCTCATAGAACCTTCTTTCGCAATTACGTTAATAAGTGTTTCATGGACGTCCTTCGCCATGTATTCCTTATCTCCACACACGTAGAAGTAAGCACCTTTTTGCAGCCATTCAAATAGTTCTTTACTATGTTCTTGCATTTTATGCTGAACATAGACTTTTTGAGCTCCGTCGCGGGAGAAGGCCGTATCTAATTTAGACAGTACCCCATCTTGCTGATATTGTTGCAACTCATCTTGATAAAGGAAATCTGACGCTTCATGCTGGTCTCCAAAAAATAGCCATGACCGGCCTGTTCCTTTATTCACTGCACGTTCCTGTATAAACGAACGGAATGGTGCAATTCCTGTTCCTGGTCCAACCATAATAATATCAATATCATGAGACTCTGGCAGATGAAAATGTTTATTTGCTTGAATAAAGACCGGAAGCGTATCTCCTTCATTTACACGCTCAGCACAAAGTACAGAGCAAACCCCTTTACGATCGCGTCCATGAGCTGTATAACGGACAGCACCAATGGTTAAATGAACTTCATCCGGATTAGCTGCAATGCTGCTTGCAATCGAATAGAGGCGCGGCGTCATTTTCCTTAAGATAGAAACGATTTCCTGAGCAGAAGCTTTCCATGGACCGAACTCACGTAACATATCAAGCAAATCACGTCCATAGCAATATTCTTTCACCTGGGCTGCATTTTCAACCAAGAGAAGTTTTTGTAGCTCTTCGTTCTCTGTGAAAGCTGCTGCCTGCTGTAAAACCTTTTTTGATAGCAGGGTAATTTCAAAATAGTTCGTTAGCGCTTTCTTCAGCGGAAGTGTCTCACCTTGCTTATTGATCGTTACAAGAGCTTCTTCATCCCATTGCATTTCGTCAAGAAGGGACGCCACAAGTTCTGGATCATTTGAAGGGATAATTCCAAGGGCATCGCCTGGCACATAAGAAAGGCCTGATCCTTCTAGTGATAACTCAACATGCCTTGTTTCTTTACTTGAGCCTGCACCATTTATATTAATGTTTTTAAGAATTTTTGCTTGAAACGGATTTGTTCGTGAATATGTTGTTGGAACCTGGTTGTCTTTTTGGTCAGTCTTCGTGTTATCCAATGTTTTTTGCATGGTTCTTAACCTCCAAAAGTGATATATACATTTTACCATTTATTTTGGAAAATCTGATGTGTATTTTTTCACAATTTTCTTTCCAATTTCGATTGAATTTACCAATCAACCTTTAAATGGGTCAAAGTTTTCTTCAAAGCTTATAAAATAAAGTTAGCAAATATATAAAAAATTACAATACTATAAAATAGATATATTTGAGATAGTAGCAATGATAAGGGAAATATTTAATCCAGAGATTGCACTTTCCACATTTAAAATTATATCAGGTAATTAGATATGGTTAAAATTTAAAAAGAAGTATCTAATTATTTCTATCGAAAAATAGCTTGTTTAAAAAGCCTTCTAAATTGCTCCCGATCTTCTGCTGTAAACGGCTTTGGTCCCTTTGTCCGCTTTCCGCCTTTTCGAGCCATTGCACTTAAGTATCGTGTTTGTAATAATTGATCAATATTTTCATGGGTATACCTAAACCCTTTATGGTGAAGGACGATACATCCTTTTGGTAAACCCAGCGATGCAAGTCCATAATCTTGCGTAACAATCATATCGCCTGATTCGGCTAACTTCATAATCCGATAATCAGCAGCATCCGCTCCAGAATCGACATAAATAATTTCCACTCCTGAAGGTTGTTCCGCATTTGAAAAGTGAGAAAAACTCGTAACAAGGATAACAGGAATTCCCGCTTTACCTCCTTCTGAAATAATAATATCTTTTACCGGACAAGCATCCGCATCTACATAAATTTTCATCTTAATCTCTCCTGTAAAGAAGTTCGAATTAATAGTGATACTATTGGTAAATTACGGTTTTGTCAAACCATGAGCCGAAGCAATGGTAAAAAAATAGAGGATGAATTTGAAACAAAAAAACTGTTTCGATTCATCCTTAACTACTTTATTTTATACACTTCCCTCATCCCACAGGGGAATGAAAACTCTAAAAGTGGTTCCAACTCCTTTTTCACTCTTCACTTCAATTCTACCTTTCATTCGTTCAACGATTTGATAGCAAACCATTAAACCCATTCCCGTTCCTTTTTCCTTTAATGAATAAAATGCTGTTCCTAATCTCTCAATTTCCTCTGGGGACATACCGATGCCAGTATCAGTGACTTTAAACACTCCGTACAATCCAATTTTTTGAACATTTATTGTTAAAACGCCCCCAGATCGCATCGACTCAATACCGTTCTTAGCAATATTAATTAGAACTTGGTTTAATTCACTTTGATTTCCTTTCACAAATACCTCTTTTTCCACTTCCGCTTTCAATGAAATATTTTTCGACATGAATGCGAAGGTGTTCATTAAATCTGACACTTTGTTGGCCAAATTACTTGCATCCACCATTTCAACATGTTCAAAGTCTGGTTTAGCTAGTGAAAGATAATCATTAATTATCTTCTCTGACTGGTTTAATTCATCAATCATTAATTGAATATAGGACAATTCTGTTTTACTTAAGTGCTCTTTCGTTAAGAATATTTGTAAGAAGCCTCTTACTACTGTCATTGGGTTACGAATTTCATGTGCAACAGAAGCGGCCAGCTGGCCAATCGCATTCATCTTTTCAGCACGCTGCAATTCCTTCTGTATTTTTGTTTTCGCAATAACCTTTTCCATTTCACCAATTGCTTCCTCAACTCGATGAATACTGCCAGGATTGTCCGGAATCGTACCAAATTCTCTATATGTATCCGAAAGTCGGTCAAACAATATCGTTAATTGTGAGGTCATATGATTAAATTTTTCACCTAACTTCGCCATATCCGCTTGATTCGAGATTTTTAACTTCACATTAAAATCTCCTGAACTTACAGCATCGATACCTGAGATAATCTCATGGACGGGCTTAAAGACCCTTTTAAGACCCCATCTTAATATAAAGTAAACCATCATGGTAATAGTTACTAATGAAAAAAATAAATACATAGCAGTTTTCCGTTTAAAATGATCAATCTTAGAAGCATCGACATCGACAGCAAGTACAGCAATCACCTTCCCACCCTCATCAAAAATAGGTTGGAAAGCAGTGATCCAAACTCCATAACGGTCATGATAATGACCACTGCTCGTAACCCTTTTTTCTTTAACTGCCTGATCAAAAGCATGAAGGAATTCTTTCCCCGCCTTATAAGTACTGTAGTTTTCTATCTTTAAAGCTTGGGCATTATTTGAAATTGCTAAAAAGGTAAGGTCATTTCCATTGTTTTTCTTTACTTCCATTATATATCCTTCTAAGTACTCAGCATTTCTCTCCTGTATTAATCCAACTAAATGGTTCAAATTCCTTAAGGAGGTATTGTCTGGATCATGAGATTCAATCGCCTCCAGCACACCCTTTGAAGGAATTGTGAAACTCCATAAACTAGCAATTCCCCTCGCCTGATCTGTCAACTGATTCGTTAATTGCTTTGATACATAAATAAAGATGAAACCCGCTGTTGACACAACTACCACGAATGTAATGAAGAATGAAAATAATAATATCCTACGATAAAGAGGTAAATCATTCAGATGCTGTCTACTCATATCTAATAGTCCTTTCAGATGCTTAATCATTTGAAAATTCGACATATTAGCGAGTAAATCCTTTGTCAAAGTTTGTCACTACTCAAGTTTTTTTTGCGGTAATGGACTGAAATAATTATTGGAAGGAATGTGAATTGCTTTGTGATTTAAGGCGTGCATTAAATTGAAACGTTCCTCATCTGAGTTAATAAGGACAAAACCCGGTCGTGCAATGCGAAAAATGTCCTTCATCCGGGTAATGAAGGACAAAACTTGGACGTACCACAAGAAAATGTCTTACATCATTTGAATCTTTCTTTCTAAATCCTTGGGTTCATTAGAATAATTATAAAACCCTAAGAAGGTTTGGGTTAGGTCCGGGTTCATCCCGATTAAACGATTGACCAAATGTTGTTCCTCCGTGAATGGCCTATTCTTCGTAAATTGGCAAGCCATTTCAAACCTTGCAAGCATCTTTTCATTCATTCTTTGGTTGTATTGGTTCGCCATTTCCCCCCAATTCTTGGACCAGTCTTGGTGCTGACTTAGGACTTCCGCAAGAATTCGTGCCCCGTACAGGCCATCATGCATACCTTGACCAACGGCCGGGTCCTTAAAGGAAAGGGCATCCCCAACTAATGCCCAACCCGGCCCCATTCCGTTGTACCAATCATTGTCATAGCCCAATAATCCTTTAACCTTACCTGTAAAATCGGCTCCCTGCAATCGCTCTGGAAAATCAGTATTCCCAAAACCAAAATCGACCAGAGCTCGAAAAGCACCTTCAGGATTAACCTTGAACCGTTCCATCCATTCCTTGTCTTCAAGCGGAAACATAATCCCAATTACATAAAGCTGATCGCTTGTTGGAAAAGCGATGATTAATTTATCCTTTATTTTATAAAATTCAGCACATCGTTCTCCCTTTTGGGTAAAGTTTTTGACATAGCCTACATAAGAAGCAAAATCGGTAGGAACCGATTTCCACTTCTCACTATTTACCTTTTTCCGGATTGTAGATTTTCTACCATCGGCGCCGATGACCAGTTTTGCTCTAAATTCAACCGTACTTCCGTTCGGATCAATGGCCTGAATTCCGGAAATTGTTTCATTCTCCATTAAAATATCGGTTACACGAAACTTTTGAAGAGCCGTTACATTCTCTTGTTTTTTCGCATGTTCGAATAGGATTTGATCGAGGTGTGTTCGGCGAATACATAAGCAGTTGGGTTCTCCGTCCATCTCGGGAAATTTTCCGTCAATCACTTCCTCATCGAATTGAATGAATGCCCGTTTGTAAGTTGGTGTGCCCGTTGCAAGCAGTTTCCCTAGGACTCCCATCTCTTTTAAAAAAAGCAATGAATTGTTAAAAAAGTTATGGGTGGAGAGGATATCACTTGGAAATTGACTCCGCTCCAGAAGCAGGATTTTGTAGCCTTTCTTAGATAGTTCATACGCTGTTGCAGCCCCCGCAACACGGCCGCCTACAATAATTACATCATATTGATTCTGCACTTTTAATAACCTCCTGTCACAGCCTTTGCTGTTGATATCTCCATGGTATCAAATCGTCCATTGCGGTTAATCTAACAAAGGTTATAGCAGGGGTTATATATGTTCAAATCAGCTCAAATCCTATCTCATAATGTTAAACGTGTGGGTATCAACTTTTATGTTCCATTTTTCGAATAGCATCGACTCTGCCTTTTGCTCCCAGCTTGCTGTAAATGCGGTTGAGATGGATTTTCACAGTCCCTTCAGTTACTACTAGCTTTGCGGCAATTTCTTTATTGGATAAGCCCATAGACAACCAGTGAAGAACCTCTATTTCTCTAGCCGTCAGTCTGTGAACTCCGCTTCTGTTACTGGATTCTTCAGATGATTCGTCTATCCCAACCTGTTTCAGGATCAAATTAAGATAGTTCTCTGACACGTCTGAGTAAAATTCCAACTGATGCCGTTTATTTTTCACTAGAAGGTATTGTTGAAACAATTCTGTAGGATTAAAACCGATATCGGAAAAAATCCGTTGGTAACCATGCTTTTCACCAAGTCTCAAAGCTTGGTTTAAGTGGGTGATGCTTTTAAAGCCTTTTCCTAGTCCACGGGAGATCTCGGCTAAATAGAAGTGGGATTCAAGCCTCGTCATCATTCGTCCATTTTCTTCAGTTTGATTTAGGAGGAACTTCGCAAAGGTATCGGCTTCCTTTAATTGCCCCTTTTTAATTAAAATGAGGATATAAACCAACAGCTCAAATTCCTGGTTAGGAGGAAGTTCTTTTAGATCTTGAAAACGACAGGATTCCGTCCATTTATTCACCTGTTCCATCTCGCCATTTGCAAGCTGAAATCGAACGATCTGTGCAGTTAATAGCCGACTCCAGTGACTAGATTGTAAGTTTAAGTCATTCAGGTACGCTTTTGCTAGCATAAGACTCTCAAAGGATTTACTATACTTTCCACTCGCCCATTCTATCTTTGATTTGATAACCATTGCCGGTACATACGCTCCCACTAACCTAAATGTCCTCGCGAGCCTGGTTGCCGTTTCCGCATATTCCAGTGCCAACCCATCTTGATTTCGTTCGTAATGAATTTCACTAAAAGCTGCACGCTGATAAGCAGCATAGGCCGTTTCCTGGTACTGATTCTTTTCAATAAAAGTATGGTATAGCTGATGGAATATGTAAGACTGTTTTCCTCTTCCATTCATCCCATAATACCCGCGAACGATAGGGACTTCTCCAGAATTTAGCTCAATTCCATAATCAAGCCATATTTTAACGTCAGGCATAGTGTCCCGTTCTGCTAATTGGCGTAATAAGTTAATAGCTCCCTCATAATCCCCCATTAATAAGGCATTAAAGTTTTCTAATACTACCACTTCCTCTTTTAGACGGAGGATTCGTTCGCTATGATTCTCTCTTGAAAAGGCTGCCTTTATTTTTGTAAGAAAAAGATTTACATTTTCATATTTACCAGCTAACATTTCGGTCCATGTTAAGACAATTAGAATCTCAGGACGTTCAATAATAGGGCTGGGTAATTGGTTTAACCACTTTTCCAGCGTTGTTACTTCCCTTCTTCTTAACAAAGGTGAGACAATACTTAAAATTAACTCGGCTGCTAGTTCATAATTTTCAGCCGTTATCGCATATGGAATCGCTTCCTCGATAGAACCAGACTGAATAAACCAATGACAAGCTTTTAGATGCAGAAATTTATAGGCATCTGGCATTTCCTTCTTCAAATGAGTGGCTAAAAAGTCCGCGAAGAGATGATGATAACGATACCAATATTGCTGGCTATCTAAGGGTATCAAGAAAAAATTTGACTGTTCAATTTGCTTGAGTAATTGACTAGAGTCATTATGATCTGTGACCATATCACATAAATGACTATTCATTCGATGAAGAATGGAAGTTTTCATTAAGAATAATTTCAGATCATCGGAAAGATGTTGAAAAACTTCCTCCATTAGGTAATCAACAATATATCGGTGGCTTCCATTAAACTGATGTAAGGTATCCGTTTGACCTGACCGTTCTGAAAGTGCAGCAAGCTGAATTCCGGCAATCCAACCTTCTGTAAAATCAGCTAGGAGCTGAAGGACTGACGGTTTTGGGAATACCCCCGTTTGTTGGAGCCAATAAGCTGATAGTTCCTCCATCGTAAATTTCAGATCATTGCTGTTAATTTCATTTATTTGCCCCTTGGCTCGAAGTGCGCCAATTTGAAATGCTGGTTCATTCCGACTTATTAAACAGATATGTATATGACTTGGCAAATGGTGTAAAAGAAGCGATATGGATTGATGGACTTCAAAGCTTTCAATATGATGATAGTCATCAAAAATGAGGACAACCTCTTTCGGAATATCCATCAGCCTATTTAGCAGATTGATAATCATTTGTTCGGAAGAGAACATTAACGACGGCTGTAACAGGGTTTCATATATCCCCGCCACTTCCGGATGGATTTTATCCAGTGAGGCAATTACATACGCCCAAAAGCGAAGCACATCGTTGTCACCTTCATCAAGTGACACCCAACAAGCGTTAATTTGTTGATCTCGGACCCAATCACTTACGACTGTGGACTTCCCATATCCGGGTGGTGCCGTAACCACTGTAAGTTTACATTGCAGGGTACCATTTAATGTATTGTATAGTCTGTCTCGGATTATGTGTTGATTGGGTGGATGGGGCAGGTGAAATTTAGTTGATAATAGAAAATTTCGGTTCGGAAAGTTTTCCGGATTATTTTGTGTCGATAAATTAGTACTCAACTCACTATCCTCTCTTTCTTCCGTGCTACGGAACTACAAAACCACGAAACCTAAAAAAGCGATAATCCATAGCATCGGGACTAAATTTATCATGATTGCAAATCGTGGCTTTTTCACTCGGAACACCCAAGCAAGAATGGAAGCTGCGATAACCGCAAACGGAAATAGCGAGATCACTAGAACAAAAGAGCCATTAGCGAGATTCACACCGCCGTCAAAGCTCATAAATGACAACCCCCAAATGACAAACCAGGGAACCAAAGAAAGTACATATAAGATTTGACTAATAATTAGATAAGGTTTCATAATTCCTCCTCTATAAAATTCTAAAAACAATTATGTCATTATGACTAATTATATGAGTGAATAACAAGATTAATCTATAGTATTCTTTAGAACTCCATGCGTGAAATCCGTGGTGGGGATTTTCTGGCGTCATTGGGGAAGCCGTGGAGATTCCCGTTTTCGATGTTCATGTTTAAGGTTATGACATGCCAAAACAGTACCTTCTCACCCAATACCTTTTTACTATTTTTAGAAAATTGCAAATAAACTTAGTTTATCCGATGGACGAACTAAGTCTATATCAGTTATACTATATTTAGGACAGGACTACTGCACCTAGAAGATTTTATTACATACTGACTCCCCAATGTATCTCCTGGCTTTAAACTAGCAAAAAGGAGGTTTCGTTTCGAATTTTTTAGAAAGCCCTTTCAAACAACCCCAACTAATAACTTATAAAGGAGATCAATACATGTTAAAAGTTATGCGTAAACCCCTCATTACTGGATTAGCTTTAGCTTTATTATTACCTGCAGGAATGTCTAGGGCAGCTGCTGGAGTAACAAGTAACCAGTCTTCTCATGCATTAACCGTACCCTCTATCGCTGAAAGATACAAAGATTCTTTCGCCATTGGTGCTGCCGTCGAACCCTATCAGTTAAATAGCACTGACGCAGAAGTTTTAAAACGCCATTTTAACAGCATTGTAGCTGAAAATATCATGAAGCCGATTAATATTCAGCCCGAGGAAGGTAAGTTTAATTTTACTGAGGCAGATAAAATAGTGAAATTTGCGAAAGAAAATGGAATGGAACTTCGTTTCCACAACCTTGTCTGGCACAGTCAGGTACCAGATTGGTTCTTCCTTGATGAAAATGGCAATCCAATGGTGGATGAGGCCGACTCCAAGCAGCGTGAAAAGAATAAAAAACTTCTATTAAAACGATTAGAAACCCATATTAAAACGATTGTAAAGCGTTATAAAAATGATATAAAATCTTGGGATGTTGTGAATGAGGTTATTGACGATGCTCCTCAAAATGAACGAGGTCTGCGTGAATCGGCCTGGTACAAAATCACTGGCGATGAATATATTAAGGTAGCTTTTGAGACTGCTAGAAGATATGCTGCAAAAGATGCCAAGCTTTATATTAATGATTACAATACAGAAGTAGAACCAAAAAGAACGAACTTATATAACCTTGTTAATGATTTATTACAGCAAGGTGTTCCAATCGACGGTGTTGGTCATCAGTCTCACATCCAAATCGGCTGGCCATCTAACGCGGACATCGAAAAATCCATTAACATGTTTGCTGATCTCGGTTTAGATAACCAAATAACTGAGCTAGATGTCAGCCTATATGGTTGGCCGCCAAGACCCGCTTTCCCTACTTATGAAGCTATTGTGGCTGAAGGTGAAAGATTAAAAGCTCAGGCAGCCAGATATGATGCTTTATTCCAGTTATATGAAAAATTAGGTGATAAAATCAGCAACGTAACGTTCTGGGGCATAGCGGATAACCATACTTGGCTAGACGACCGAGCAAAGCAATACAATGATGGTGTAGGAAAAGACGCTCCATTTGTGTTTGATCCAGAATATAAAACTAAGCCTGCTTATTGGGCTATTATGGACTAAGAAAATAGGTAATCAGCCAAAACCAGCTCCTCGCAAAGAAGGAGCTGGTTTTTTTACGGCTAATCGAAATAAAATGAAACAAGTCGGCCCTTATTGGTTAATAGTTACCACTTACCGCTAAATTTGGCTGGAGCTGCACGATTAATTGCATCCATTCCCTCCTTACATTGAAATCGACTGGTACCAGGCACGATTCTCCCTTTGATTATTTCAATCACGTCTTCCTCATTTGCAAGAGAATCAAAAAAAGCTGACCCAAGTCAGCTTTTTTCTCACTATTACCCTTTAACAGACCCTGCCGCAATCCCCTCTACAATGCGGTCACTTAAAATAAAGTACGCAATCAATACTGGGATAATACTAATCATCAGCGTTGCACCAATCGCACCCCAGTCAGTCAAGTACTGTCCTACGAAGTTGTTTACCCCAACCGTAATCGTTTTCCATTTGTCGGAACTAAGGAATGTATTAACAAATACGAATTCGTTCCAGTTATAGATCATGTTGATAATGACAGTTGTTGAAAGGACAGGTACTGTCATTGGCAGGGTAATTTGGAAGAAGATCCGATGGATGGAGCAGCCATCCACAACCGCCGCTTCTTCAATCTCCCTTGGGATTGTTCTGTAGAATCCTGATAGAATCATAATCGTAATCGGCAGGTTAAATGCTACATACGATAGGATAACGGACATTGGATTATCAATCATATTGGCCGTTTTAAAGAAATTAAATAATGGAATTAAGGTTGAATGAAGCGGAATCATATATCCAGCCATAAACAAACCTAGAACTAATCCACTTAATTTCCATTCCATTCTTGTGATTGCGAACGTTACAAAGCTCGCAAGAATAACAGTAAGAACAACCGCTGCGACTGTATACAGCACACTGTTAAAGAAGTAAACATCGATGTGACCCGCTGTCCAAGCCTTTGCATAGTTGCCCCATTGTGGAGCTTGTGGAAGTGCAAAAGGTGACATCCCAAAAACCTCTTGATTAGTCTTTAAGGAAAACAGGAACAGCCATACCAGCGGATAAACCTGAATAATCGCAATCACTGCCAGTACGAAGTACAAGATTCCAAATCCAATTTTGTTTCCTAGTGATTTACTGGTTTTATAAGAAGCTGATAGGGTCGTTTTTTGTATTTCAACTGCAACCTTACTCATCCTTTTCACTCCCCTTTTTAATAGTCAACATCTTTTGTATTAAGTAATTTTTGAATTAGCCATGTTGCCACAAGACAGATGATCAATAATCCGAATCCAATCGCACTTCCGTAACCGAAGTTATATTTACTGAATGCTTCTGTATACATGTAAGATGCCATAACCTCACTCGCACCGTTTGGTCCGCCGCCGGTTAAGACGAAAATCAAGTCAAAGTATTTTAATGAACCGACAATGGCTAGGATGACCATGACTTTTATGACGCCTGCAATAAGAGGAACCTTAATTTTATAAGCAATTTGAATTGGCGTTGCTCCATCTATTTTCGCCGCTTCGATCAGTTCTTCAGGAACATTTTTTAACGCTGCATAGAAAATAATGATGTAGAAACCTGCATATTGCCAAACGATGGGAAAGAAAAGCGCAAATAATACTATTTTAGAATCCGCTAGCCAAAGCGGAGGATTTTCAACGCCAACCAACACTAGCAATCTGTTAAGCATACCGTTCGTTGGGTCAAAAATTTTCGCCCAAAGCTGTCCGATTGCTACTGAAGATAATAACATCGGGATTAAGTAGATTTTTCTTAAAAAGTTAGCACCTTTGATTTTACTTGCTAAAATCAAGGATAAAATTAAATAACCAACCAAGCTTACAGTTGAAAAAAGACCGAGTAACAGAGAATGCCATGCACTTTGCCAAAACTTTGTGTCCTTTGTTAATTCAATGTAATTTTCTAAACCGATGAACTTCATCTTGCCGATGCCGTTCCAGTCCATCAAACCATAATACCCTGTTAAGACAATTGGGATATAGATTAATAAGAGAATAAGAATTAAGGCAGGAAGTACATAAAGACTGATTACCCATTTATTTGACATTACACTTCTCATATGAATACTCCTTTCTTATTTGAAAGGCTGTGTTAAACTTGTCTGTTGATTTCCGTTCCAGGCACGAGCGGTTCGCGGGCGTGCCGGGGAGCCTCCTCGGCGCTTTTAGCGCCTGCGGGGTCTCCCCTGCCCCGTACTATCGCAGGAGTCTTCGTGCCTTCCACTCCAATCAACAGAGTACAAAAATTAACATTAATCTTTAACACAGCCATTTGAAAAGAAGCTAAAATGATAGAGGGCATAAGTTGTATGCCCTCTACACCTGAATTTCTATTAGGTCATTTTACTTTTGCTCTTTTGCAAGCTCTTCCGCGTGCTGTTTGACAAACTCTTTCGGCGTCACTTGTTTTCCAAATAGAGCGGTTACTAAATCATGGTGTAATTCCGATACTGCCGGGCTGGATTGAGTATCAAAGTAGGTTGTTACGTTCGATGCTTCACCCAAATCCTTTAAGATTTCAATGTACATTGGAGCCAAATCCAGCTTAGATGTGTCTACTTTAGTCGCAGGGATAACACCCGCATCAGTTACAGATTTTTCTCCCCATCTCTTCACAAGATAGCCAACAAAATCTTTTGCTTCCTTTTGAACTTTAGAATCTTTTGCTACGAATAAACCAACACCAGGGCCGCCTACGTAGCTGTTGATGCTTGTCCCTTTTCCGCCTTCATAAGTTGGGAACTTGAAATAGCCAATCTTATCTTTAAATTCTTGTTTAACATCTGGGCTAGTTGTGTAGTTTGGTAACTCCCAAGTAGCCGTTAAGAACATCGCTGCTTGTTCGTTCATGAAGTAACCTTTTGCATCGTCATTTGATAATGCGCTCGCGCCTTTAACAAATCCACCCATGTCGACAAGGTTTTGTACCTCTTCAGCTGCTTTTACAATAGCTGGATCATCCATTTTTGCTTTCCCTTTAATAACATCTGTTAGAATAGTAGACCCGCCAATCCGGTCTGCTAGGTACATAAACCAGAAAGATGCCGGCCAGCCGTCTTTCGCACCAACTGTCGCAGGAACAACGCCATTATCTGCTAAAGTTTTAACAACATTTTTATACTCTGAGAAAGTCTTTGGAACTTCAAGATTATATTTCTTGAAAATTTCTTTGTTGTAGAACACGTAGGAAGTATTTAATTCTAATGGAAGACCATATGTTTTTCCGTCCACTGCATACGATTCTTTCACACCAGGGATAAACGCATCTTTAAGATCTGCATCTCCGTCTACGATATCATCTAGTGGAGCTAGCATGTTGCCTTCTACATAAGGCTTTATGAATCCATCTGACCAAGTCATGCCAATATCAGGCAGTTCATTAGAAGACGCTAACACCTTAAGCTTTTCTCTGTATTGATCTGGATTTAAAATTTCAGTTTCAATTTTTACATTATGATCTTTTTCATATTCACTAATAATGTCTTTTACAATGGAGAACTGAGCATTCGAGCTGCCTTCCGGCCATAAATGCATGAATTTGATAACTTTTTTACCATCTGAGCTGCTTTCCTCTGATGAACTTGAGGAAGAGCAACCCGCAAGCACTAGAGAGACAAGCATGATTACAGACATAAAGATTGCAACCGTTTTCTTTTTTAACAATGTGATTCCCCCTATGACCTTTTCTAGATTTTACTTACATTTATAGTTTACATTCAGATAGTTCTGAAAAATAGGTCACAACGATTAGGAAAAATACTACTATTTTTAGAAAGCCTTTTCATTGTTGTCCTTTCGGTATGCGCTTGGTGTCATTCCCTCTAGTTCTCTAAAAATCTTAATAAAATATTTAGCCGTTTTATACCCGGATTCTTCTGCAATATCGTTAATTGGAAGATTAGTAGATACCAATAATTCCTTCGCACGCTGGATTCTCCGTCGGGTTACGTATTCACTGAAAGTTAATTTGACATGTTCCTTAAAGAGGACACTTAAATAACTTGGATTTAAATGAACATGATCGGCTACTTCCTTTTGGGATAACTCATTTTTTAAATTGTTGTTGATGTAATCAATCGCTTCCCTAATCGGTTCACGGTTGGAAGGATTTTGGGAATTGGCATCAACAAGTTTCGTATCTACCACTTTCTCGATTAATCCGGCCCGTTCTTTTTTCTCCACCGTTTGGACTGCTTCCTCTACGGCCTCTATTAACGCTTTTTTACTAATGGGTTTTAGTAAATAGTTAATTACCCCTAAACGAAGAGCTTCCTGGGCATATTCAAACTCTGAATATGCCGATATCACAATGATGACAGGGAATATATTTTGTTCTTTCGCGATTTTTAATAATTGTAACCCCGTTATTTCGGGCATGTGGATGTCTGTGATGAGAATATGCACTTTATGTTGCTTCATCAGTTCAATAGCTTCTTCTCCATTCGAAGCTGTATTTATTTGATATTGTCCATTTGCCCAAGTATCTAATATTTTCTTTAGTCCTTGGCGGGTTCTTGGCTCATCATCCACGATCAAAATTGTCTTTGAATTCAACATGGTCTTCCTCCCTCTTTACCGGTATGGCAAATGAAACCGTTGTTCCAATGTTTACTTCACTCATAATGGTAAGTCCACTTTTTAGACGATCAGGATAGTATAATTCCAAGCGTTTGTGAACATTGGAAATCGCAATCCCGTTGCCGCTTTTAGAGATGATCCCGCCTGATTGAATGGCCTGTTTAATAGATTCTAATTTTTCCTGATTGATACCTGGGCCGTCATCCACTACAAGTATTTTCAAATAATTTTGATCAGCCGTTGGTTGAATAGTAACCGATATCGTACATGGGTTCATCGTATTGCCTGCTCCATGTAGAACCGCATTTTCGACTAACGGCTGAATCAACAATTTTGGAATTTTCACGTGCCCGGTTTCAACAGGCATGGATAAATTCCATTTTAAGTGATCACCGAAACGCATCTTCATAATTTCCATATAGTCTTCAATATGTTGGATTTCGTCCTTTATAGAAACCCAATCTCCATCGTTTTGCTTGGTTATCGTATAACGGAATAAGTTAGACATGGCTACGACAAACTCTGCCAGCTCTTCCTCATCTTTGTCCTCAAGCGTCCACCTTAGTGCGTCCAATGTATTAAATAGAAAATGGGGATTAATTTGCGCTTGTAATGCTTTTAATTCACTCCGGCTTCGGGTAATTTCCTTTTGATACACCATTTTAATCAGATGATTGGTTTCTTTCACCAGTTGGTTATAAGTACTATTTAATTCATTGATTTCATTGACCGTGGTAACGCTGGGGTTCATCGTTAATGAACCTGCGCTTGCCTGCTGCATCGTTTTCGTTAATTTAATAATCGGCCTTGTAATAAAAGTCGATAAAAAGAGCGAACTAATCAAAAAGATAATGAAGCCAATAATCCCAGATATAATTATTCCCGAACGTAATACACTAATTCCTTTTGTTAGAGCCTTAACAGGGGTTAAGATGACCATTGTCCACCCGGTTTGATTAGACGTTTGTTTTGTCATCATATACTCCTGATTATTCAGAGAAAGAGTTGGAGCTTCATTTTTTATAATCGGTTTAAGAGATTTTTGGTAGTTTGATAGAATCGGCTTTGAATTTTGATCTAATAATATCGAATACTGGTTTTCAATATTGGTTTCGTCTTGGTCCACGAACTGCAGATAATTCCGATAGATACTAATGAGCAGATATCCGCCATTTGCGTAGTCACGCCCCATTAAATTCACTCGTCTTAGAGCGAGGATGTTATCTGAGTTATGAGGATCATCACCAATCCAAACCAGTCGTCCATTCGCGCTATCAGCCTGCTGGATCCACTTCCCGTCAATCCTAGTGACTAGATTCGTATCATCTAGTGGAATTAAACGGTCCATCGTATTGGTATAAAGTTCAAAAGAAAAAATCCCCTCTGTATTAGCTTGTATGGTATTTACAATTCCTTTTAATTGCTGGCGCTCGGTGAAAGAAATAGGGTTTCCTCCATATGCCTTAGTTAAGGTTCTTTGAGTCGTATCATTCGTCATGACCAGTTTCGAGGCCGTGCTAATTTGTTTATATAATGATTCTAATCTTCCATTTGCCTCGACTGCTGTCTGTTGAATCTGTTTTTCAGCATTATTTTTCAGCAAAGTTGATACTCTATTAAAAGTTAACAGGCCGACAATCATTAAAACAATCAGCATAACGACTAAAAATACGACGAGTATTTGATTTCGTAACGTGTTCCATTTATGCAATCTCGAGAACATATTATCGCCCTTCTAGAATCGTTTTTAAACAACTATACCGCAATTTGTCGAATTCCGTAATATTATTTTAAAAAATCAAAAATCTGCTAATTTTTTAAAAGTTTGTCATGTTCAATATAGGTTCAATCGTCTATAATTTATATAAAACTAAGCACCATTAAGAAGGGGAGTTTTTATGAATAAGCTGTCGATGAGTGGTCTATATACCCTGACTGAATGGATCACCAAGTTTGCCTATGTTAATTTATTATGGATTGGCTTCTCACTCCTTGGACTCGTGTTGTTTGGAATTAGCCCATCCACCGTGGCAATGTTTGCGGTTATAAGGAAATGGCTCATGGGTGAAAGTGATATCCCTGTGTTTCAAACCTTTTGGGATACCTATAAAAAAGAGTTCCTAAGAAGTAATGGATTAGGACTGGTTCTCGCTATATTAGCGATTATTATTTACATTGATCTGTTCTATATTAAAATCGATACAAGCTTTCAAATTCCTCTATACTTAATTATTTTCACGATTGTCATTACGGTTTTGTATATTATCCCCGTATACGTTCACTATGAAGTGAAATTTATCCAGTTGTTTAAAAATGCTTTCTTCATCATGCTAGTGAATCCGATTCCTAATATGATGATGATCATTGGGTTTATCGCAGCGATTTTTGTCATGAAGTTTATACCAGCTCTATGGTTTATCTTTGGCGGGAGCATTACGGCGGGAATCATCATGGCATCCTGTTATGTAGCCTTTCAAAAAATCGAAAAAAAACAAGGGCAGGCAGCCGCTTAACACTTATAGAATTACTTGTGAAACTGGAGAAGCAAAAGGAAGCACAAACGCTTAATGTGCTTCCTCTTTTTATGCTAATTTTAATAGTTCACTCACCGTAACAAGTTGATAGCCTTGTGATGTTAACTCAGAAACTAGCATTCGTACCGCTTCTATCGTTTCTGAACGGTCCCCATAGCCATCATGAAAAATTAATATACTGCCATTTTTTATCCCGTCTCTTGATTTTTCGAGGATATGACTTACCCCTGGCTGTTCCCAGTCCTTAGCCTCTAAATTAAGTGCACCAATCATCGGATATCCCTTCTGCTCGAGTAATGAAAACGTTCCCTGATTATAATCGAGATAAGGAGGACGAAAGACAACAGGTTTTCGTCCGGTCAGCTCCTCTATTAATTCCTCATTTTGTTCGATTTCTTCTAAACATTCGATGTTACTTAGTTGAGATAATTTCGGGTGAGTAAACGTATGATTCCCGATTTCATGTCCCAGGGCAGCCACTTGTTTTACCATCTCAGGATTTTTCTTCATTTGCTCACCAATCATAAAGAAGGTCGCTTTTCCAACTGCCTCCGAAAAAATCTCTAATACTTGAGGTGTGTAGATGGGATTAGGACCATCATCAAACGTAATCGCCACTGCCTTACGCGATGTAGGAACTTCGTTAATCATATTTATTGAACACCCCCTCAATACGGACCTCTAATATAATCCTTTACTTTTTCCTGATAGAATCGTTGAAGCTCTTGCTTTTCTTCTTCTGAGAATGGTTTTGTCTCAAGTGCTGAGAGATTTTCCTCCACCTGTTTAACATTTTTAAACCCAGGAATAATACATGTAATTTCTTTTTGGTCCAAAATCCAGCGTAGTGCTCCGCTCGCCATCGATTTCCGTCCTTCTCCAATCCACTTTAACTGATCAGCCAATTCAACACCCTTCTGGAATCCAAGACCCGCAAAGGTTTCTCCTACATTAAAAGCTTCTCCATTTTCATTAAATCGGCGGTGGTCATCCTCTTCAAATCTATGCTCGGCAGTAAACTTACCAGTGAGCAGGCCACTTGCCAGCGGTAATCTTACGAGAAGTCCTACCCCTTTTTGATAAGCCTCAGGGATTAATTTCTCTAATGGCTTTTGGCGGAACATATTAAAGATGATTTGCAGGCTCTTCACATTTGGATACTCCAAACAAATAAGACCTTCTTCAACGGTTTCCACACTAACTCCATATTGACGGATTTTCCCTTCCTGTTTCAACCGATCCATTACTTCAAAAACACTGCCATCCTGCAAAATCTCCGTTGCCGGGCAATGAATTTGATACAAATCAATCGCCTCTCTATTCAAACGGCGAAGACTGTCTTCACAATAGGCACTAACTTTTTCATAGCTATAATTTTTCGGATCAAAAATGTCTCCCTGACGGCAGAACTTTGTTGCGACATAAATCTGGTCTTCCCTGCCTTTTGTGGCTTGGGCCAGTAACTCTTCGCTATGACCGTCCCCATATACATCGGCCGTATCAAAAAAATTAACACCTTGGTCAATCGCATATTGTAAAGATTTCAGTGCTTCTGTGTCATTTGTTTTCCCCCAAGCACCACCGATTGCCCATGTGCCAAAACTAACCTCACTGATCATGATTCCTGTATTACCTAGTTCACGATAATTCATGTTAATAACTCCTTTCTACTTAACGATTCCAATCAAATTCAATTTCTTTTAAAAATTCCCGAGCCAAAACCATATGCCCGGCAGTTGAAGGATGGACCCGATCCCAAGCAATGGCTGCAGAATAAAGGTCTTTTAAAACGATATTAAAAGCGGCTTGTGTATCAACAACTAAACAATTGGTTTCTTCAGCTATTTTCCTGACAACCTGACTGTACTGATCCATGGACCGGCGCATTTGATCCTGCTCATTACTCTCCAAGTAAAAAGGAGTCATAAGGACAATTTGTTTGACAAATGGCTTTGTCTCGGTCACAAGTTTCCTAAGTGTTTCCTCGTATTCTTCTAAATAAACATGCCATTCCTTGATGAATGGGGTATCGTATTGACGCCATACATCGTTAATTCCAATCATTATTGATAACCAGTCTGGCTTTTGATTGATGACATCTTCCTGCCATCTATTCTTCAAATCACGAACGGTGTTACCATTGATCCCCTTATTCACCACTCGAATTCCCAGCTCCGGATATACGGCCTGGAGCAGTCCATCAACAAAGGAAACATATCCCTTGCCCAGAGCAGCAAACAATCCTTCTCCTTCAGGTTTGGCTCGTTCACAATCCGTTACCGAATCACCAATAAACAAAAGCTTTTGACCTTGTTCCAGTTTCATGGCCTTAACTCCTTCATAAAGAGAGCTGACATAGGCCACCTCTCCGTTACTTTCTAAACTCTCTTAATTGCTCATTTAGTTCCTTAGTTTGTGGATAAACTTGTTGATAAATTGCA
>Ga0209370_1001592_pt1 | contig 19430 bp, 16 predicted proteins | sample AgamicAtPrz_FD_187164 | JGI IMG/M metagenome (GOLD analysis project Ga0209370, IMG submission 187164) | Agave microbial communities from Guanajuato, Mexico - At.P.rz (SPAdes) (version 2) | ecosystem: Host-associated > Plants > Phyllosphere > Phylloplane/Leaf | place: Guanajuato, Mexico... | reverse complement strand
TGTTCTCTATCTATGGTATTCACGTCGGGCAGATGCTGCTGACGCGTGCGGATATGGAAGACAGAGAGCGTTTCCTGAACGCGCGCGATACGCTGCGTGCGCTGCTGGACAACAATATTGTTCCGGTTATTAACGAGAACGATGCCGTGGCCACCGCTGAAATTAAAGTGGGTGATAACGATAACCTCTCTGCGCTGGCGGCGATTCTGGCCGGTGCCGATAAACTCCTGCTTCTGACCGATCAGCAGGGGCTGTTCACCGCCGACCCGCGTTCTAACCCGGAAGCCGAACTGATCACCGATGTTCACGGCATTGACGATGCCCTGCGCGCCATCGCCGGTGACAGCGTTTCAGGTCTCGGAACCGGTGGAATGGGCACCAAGCTGCAGGCCGCCGACGTCGCGTGCCGTGCCGGTATCGACACCATTATTGCTGCGGGCAGCCGTCCGGGCGTGATTGGCGACGTGATGGAAGGCATCTCTGTCGGCACCCGCTTCCACGCCCAGGAATCCCCGCTGGAAAACCGCAAACGCTGGATATTTGGCGCGCCTCCTGCGGGTGAACTCGTCGTCGATGAAGGGGCCACTGCCGCGATTCTGGAACGAGGGAGTTCATTACTTCCTAAAGGAATTAAAAGCGTGACAGGCAACTTCTCCCGTGGTGAAGTGATCCGCATCCGTAGCCTTGAAGGCCGCGACATCGCCCACGGCGTAAGCCGTTATAACAGCGACGCGCTGCGCCGCATCGCGGGACACCATTCGCAGCAAATCGATGCCATTCTGGGATACGAGTATGGTCCGGTTGCCGTACATCGCGATGACATGATTATTCGTTAAGGAGCCAGAATATGCTGGAACAAATGGGCGCAGCCGCGAAGGCCGCCTCTTACAAACTGGCGCTCCTTTCCAGCCGCGAGAAAAACCGTGTGCTGGAAAAAATCGCTGATTATCTGGAATCACAGTCCCAGGAAATTTTGCTCGCCAACGAGCAGGATCTGCTGGAAGCCCGTCGCAACGGTTTGAGCGAAGCGATGCTTGACCGTCTGGCGCTGACGCCGGCACGCCTGAAAGGCATTGCCGACGATGTCCGTCAGGTCTGTAATCTGGCCGATCCGGTAGGGCAGGTCATTGATGGTGGGCTGCTCGACAGCGGTTTACGTCTTGAGCGCCGCCGCGTGCCGCTCGGCGTCATCGGCGTCATTTACGAAGCCCGCCCAAACGTCACCGTTGACGTCGCCTCTCTGTGCCTGAAAACCGGTAACGCCGCTATTCTGCGCGGTGGAAAAGAGACCTGGCGCACCAATGCCGCGACGGTGAAAGTCATTCAGCAGGCGCTGGAAGAGTGTGGCTTACCGGCGGGGGCCGTGCAGGCGATCGAGAGCCCAGACCGCGCGCTGGTCAACGAAATGCTGCGTATGGATAAATACATCGACATGCTGATCCCACGCGGTGGCGCAGGCCTGCACAAACTCTGCCGTGAGCAGTCGACGATTCCGGTGATCACCGGCGGTATCGGCGTCTGCCATATCGTGGTCGACGACAGCGCTGAGATTGAACCGGCGCTGAAGATTATCGTTAACGCGAAAACCCAGCGTCCAAGCACCTGTAACACCGTAGAAACGCTGCTGGTGCATCAGGATATTGCGAACACCTTCCTGCGAGCTCTGAGCAAGCAGATGGCAGAGAGCGGCGTGACGCTGCATGCTGACGCCAGTGCGCTCGCCCTGCTTAAGGATGGCCCGGCTAACGTCGTTCCCGTCAACGCGGAGCAGTACGACGACGAATTCCTGTCGCTGGATCTGAACGTGAAAGTGGTTGCGGATCTCGACGACGCCATTGCGCACATTCGTGAACACGGCACCCAGCATTCGGACGCGATCCTGACGCGCACGCTGCGCAATGCAGATCGCTTCGTGAACGAAGTGGATTCATCCGCGGTGTATGTGAATGCCTCCACCCGTTTCACCGACGGTGGACAGTTTGGTTTGGGCGCAGAAGTGGCGGTCAGTACGCAAAAACTGCACGCGCGCGGTCCGATGGGACTGGAAGCGCTGACCACGTACAAGTGGATCGGCTTCGGTGACGATACGATTCGTGCGTAAATAATCACGGGTGATGCAAAAGTAGCCGTTTGATTCAAAAGGGCATTGACGCATCACCCGGATAGATCTAACCTTTTGCCCCGTGGTTACGCTCGTAACCGGCCTCTCAGGGCCGATATAGCTCAGTTGGTAGAGCAGCGCATTCGTAATGCGAAGGTCGTAGGTTCGACTCCTATTATCGGCACCATTCATTTCTATCTCCTTGATTTAATTAACGTTAAATTCATTCAGAGTGAAATCGCGTAGCCTCTACTACATAGAGGTCATACAGCCGATGGCTCAACGTGATAATCTGTATCGCCGTAGCAGCGGTATTTATGTTGTCCGTATTGCAGTTCCCGCCCGATACCGTCTCTACACGGGACAGCGTGAGATTCACGCTTCAACAGAAACAAACGACATCAGAAAAGCGAGAGCGATTGCCGCAGGTCTATTGGTTGTCTGGCAGCGATGTCTGGGTGAGTATCAAAAATTGGATAGAGAAAAGTTGGTAAGCAGTGCCCCTGCTTTGGCTGGAGAGGGGATGATCAGCCTTGCTGAATTTTGCGGTTTAACAAGTGCTTCCCTGCAACAAGTCGCTCAGCGCCTGCTTGATACGAATATCCCGCTGTTTTGGCTTGCTGATGGGCGTCCTGCTTACTATGTAGAAGACCTTTCACTCGTTGATAGGGACGATCCAGAGACTTCTGGGTATATTATCGATAGTGCTATTAACATTGGGATCAGAGGTTCTCTGAACGGTTATATTCAGCCCTTGGTTGCCTCACGTATATTACGTCAGATGATAGCAGGCGAGCTGCTGGAAGCAGAAACCGCGTTTAAATCCTCAGAGGCTTCATCCAAAGCTGCATGGTTCGTTGACTTTCCCGGTGTCGAAATCTCGCCTACTTCATTAATGATTCATCGTGTGCAAGCCGAGCGCTTACGATTATTTTGGCTGTCATATAGTCCCGTGCCCTCTCCTGCAACTCCTGAGAAGCCAAAAGCAATATCCACTGCAATATTGTCCCCATCATTGCCGGAGAATGAGTATGTAAATCGTAAATACTACTCGGTGAAAATGAGCGAGCTATGTGAAAAATATATTCGCTACAAGCGCGGGGGGAAATTCACCGAAAAGGCAGAGAATCGAGTTCGGGAAGGTTTTAGCCTACTGGTTGAAGTCATGGGTGATCCAAAGCTTATAAAAGTAGATCGTGACTATCTCCGTGAGTATGAGAGCTTACTAAGGTCGATACCTGCACGGCGTGATTTAGCTAAAATCCGATACAAAATCAATGACATTCATGATCTGGTGGTTAAAGCAAAAGAGAATGGCGACTCTCTAATGAGCGATAACACCGTTCGTAAATATATGCGGGTTATCTTCGAAGCTTTCCGGTGGGCTGATGGAGAAGGTATTTTTATTAAGTCCCCTGCGAATCAATTCTTCGCACCTGTAGAAAATGAAAAGATGGATCAGGACTTCAAAGCTGAGTTCACTGATGAGGATTTGCACGCTATTTTTAACCGCCCTTGGTTTAAACGTGGAACTGTGGATAGAAATAGCGAGGGACGCTTCCATCATTACCGTGCATTTCATTACTGGTTGCCACTCATTGGATTCTTTACCGGAGCAAGGATTAATGAGTTATGCCAACTTTATCTAGATGATATTAAGCAGGATGCTACCGGGTTTTATTTTTTTGAAATCAGCAACGAACGGGCCGATCAGTCACTGAAAACGATTAATTCACGAAGAAAAATACCGTTGCATCCGACATTGATAAAACTTGGATTAATCCGCTATTGCGAAGCATTGAAGAAATCAGGTCATGCACGTTTATTTCCTGAGCTTCCTTACCACCCTGTAAAAGGATATGGTGATAAAGCTTCGGACTGGTTTAATCGCTCGTTGCTCAAAGAACGGTTAGGCTTTGAAAAAGACAGCAAAAAATCCTTCCATTCATTCCGTCACACGTTTTCTACCAGGCTCAAACAAGCTGGAATCGACAGCGAGACGCGTGCGCAGTTTGTTGGACATATCCGCGGTTCTGGCGAGACAGAGAACCGGTATAGCAAAGATCATCCACCAGCAGCCCTTTATGCTGTGCTTGAGAGCGTTACGTTAGGGCTACCGGAAGTTGCTCCATTTGTTTGCGAAGATGGTGTAGATGCGGTAGCTGATGCGCTACGGATTAAGCAGAGCAATAAATCGCGGAAAGAACCGCAATAGCCTAACTTTCTTACTCTAACGCGCTCAGAACGATTCTGGCGCGTTTTTTATTAAGGCTGGTGTTATTTTATGGTGCGAAATTTGGCGGCGCTCAAAACGCGTCAGGTGAAGCCCGTTAACCTACGATTGCACCCGTAGCCCTTCCATGCTTTCCGGCGGCAGGTTCATCACTGTTTTAATGCTGGTCTCTATGCTGCCAACGATGTCTTCGCGCGGGCCGCTGCGCCAGTCAGCGCTTGCGTAAAAAGCATTGAGAACCGTAGCCATGCTTTCAGCGCTGTCAAAGGCGCGAATCAAGTAATAGCAATCCGTGTCATGCAGTGAGTTACCAAACGATACTACATCGATCCCGTGGCTTTGGTGTAGGGGAACACTGATTTTCTGCATGATGGTGTGAAAAGCGGCACCGCTGCCTTTGCGTAAGGTGTATTGCAGTATTTCGACGGTTCTCAAGTGTTATCTCCGTGTCGCTCTTGGGCGGCTCTTGGTTGATAGCAATAAAGTAAACTGGACTGGGCCATCAAGCTACCACTAATCAGACAGTCATCCGTAAGCAGAAGCCGCGATATGCGGTTCAAACGCGCTGTAAGGCTCTCTGGCGAGTTTTTAAAGAAGGTAGTCAAATCATGGTGCAGAATTCGCGGCGCTCTCATAGAGCAACTGGTGAAGCTGTTGTTTATCAGAAAGCCCGGAGTTGCTACCATCGATAAGGCTACTTGTGATTCTTCATATAGTCCGAAAAGAATTGTTCAAGATCCTTATTGTTTCTGATGGATACGAGAACTTTTGCGACAGCCTTCATGGCATTGGTTGCATTACTGACGGCACCAGCATCTTCATTGTTAATGATGGCATTATTCGCAATCTTATTTATTGAACTACTGGCTTCTTCTTCGCTAATTTTTCCGGCAAGTATCGAATCAAATATTGGGTAAGCCTGATTTGCATATTGGCTAAAGCGAACGTCATCAAAATTAGATGCCAGAGTTAATTTTACCTGCCGGATGTATACTTCTCGTGTGGTTGTTGCCAGCAAGTCTTGCGGAGTTTCACATGCAGCGGTGCTAGTGTTCCCTTGGATCATTCCCTTTTTAAAAAAACCAGCCACAATACCGTCTATCTCACCGTGCATAATCTGGCTGAAGCCTGTTACGGCAGAAGTGCCAGTGAATAGCGTTCTATAATTTTCAAGTTTATAGGACGCGCTAGCCGCCTCGCCTGTTTGGGTGGCGTTACATGCGTAGCGATAACCATCATCAAGTTTTTGGCTGATTTCTTCTGTATCGGCTGCGATAGTTGCAAGTGGGGCGCTAAGCAAAATTAAAAAGCTAAATGATTTAATGTTCATGGGGAGTGCCGATTGGGTTTCACGTAGTTTAGAAGTGCTAATTATGCTTAAACAAAAGCAAGAGCGTTATGCGTAAGAGACTGTAAAGCGTTGTTAGTCGCCTCGTGGCACATTTTTTATCAAGGTAGTGGATATCATTGTGAAGTGGTTTATTCAACTATGCGGGGGAGGATTTTTCAACAACGTTTATAGTGCAAGTATAAGGATGACTTTGTCGCCACCGAAGTTTTTGAACGCAACGCCTTTGAGAGTCGCTTCCAAACCTAGGAGATCCACTTTTCGGCGCGACAATTTTTTCGGTAGCTTTTGTCGTGTGAGTTGGGGGTTCTGGTGGGTTCTAAGCTGAAACTTCAAGACAACAAGAACTTGGTTCTTGAGTTGTATTTCTTCTTAACTTCCTGTTTTGTTTTATATGTTTTATTAAACCTCTTTTCTGGGGAGCAAAACTAGCCCTAAGGGCCAATGCGATGATTTGCAGTGAGGCACTTGGCTAATCAGGCTTCCAGAGTTTTAACCTCTTCTCCGGGTCCCTGCTTGGATCGGCGATGTGAGCTACTCTGCTTTAAAAAAGGCTCACGACGTAAGCCCTTTGCAAAACATGATAACTCGCTATTCTTATTGGCTGTGCAAGTCCAAGACTCAGCACCTTACACAACCTCACGCACCCTGGCATACGCCGCCTTTCGGAACCAGACCAGTGGGTAACGGTGCGCCCGCTTTAAACCCCGGCTCAGCTAGTTGCAGAGCCTTGTTGATACGCCATTTTGGGTAAGCGTCTGTATACCAAAACCCCAAAATGTATACTGATAGTAACATTTTGAGGCTTCAGTGCAAGAGAGTTATCTTGTTTAGAGTTGTTCAATAAAGCGTTTAAAGGGTGCCACTGCTCGCTCTCCATGATGCTCTTCCACCCAAAAGGCAAGCGGTTCAAGATTTGAAGCTGTCAGTAATTTTTGTGCAAGCGGTATGATCTCTTGGGCCATGTTAATTTTTGCTTGAATGTTGCTTGCATCTTTGGACAGCTGTGCAAGTTCACGAGACTTCAAATTATCGACATCACAATCTATTAATTGCCTTAGTGTTTGTGTAACGCCACGGATCAGTAGTTCTTTGAGATCATTGTCTTTAGACATTGCTTCGAGGTGGTTAATCGAGCCTGTAACGATGGTAACGTAATAAGGTTGGCCACGGTATTTATCCTCCAAAGACGGATTCATGGAAAAATCCCGCTCTCTTTCTTCTTTCGTTGCAAGACGAGATGAGAGTAGCTCTTTACGTCTCTCCTTAAGCATTTTACGAATTTCGTTAGCCGCTGCCTCACCAATTACACCTCGATTGCGGAGTTTCTCAATACGAGAGTAGATCCAATCAGCCCCTTTAGGCTGTTTCCGTAATCCCTCGACATGCTCAAGGAGTTGTGGTGCTGTTTCTTTTGCCTTGCGGATATTGTCGCGTTGTAGTGAGGTTTTAACATCTCGATCAAACCGCGTCTTCATTTCGACGAAATCTACGGAAAAGTAGTTTTTGCCACAATCTTTTCCGATGTTGGTTTCGTAACCTTCTTTTGTCACTACGATATAACCACGTTTATGCGGTTGATGACATGTTGTGAGTCCACACGGAACATCTTCTGGAAATTGGTAGCTACCGATGATCTCTTTAAGGTCAACGTTTGTAGGGTTGATGTTTGAGCGAAAATGCGGGCGCTCAACGATATCATGCCAACTGCTGATCTCAATGATTCCCTTGACTGTGTTGAGAGCAATCATGTTTGTTCCTTTTTTGGCCCAGAGAATTTTCATGTTATGTCATCCGGTTTTCCGCGGCAACGCTCTGCTGTATGTATAAACAGATCAGGAAGTGCCAACAAACGACCGTTTTCCGGCACCCCTTCGCAGGTATCTTCCGGGATGTTGAAAAATTAGCCTTGGCAATTGTTGGCAGGCGTCCTATTGTTGACACCGTTTTCTGACAGGTATTGAGAGGTGTTGAGAATGGCGATTTTCGGCTACGGGCGTGTCTCTACCGCTCAGCAAGATACGGAGAACCAGAGGTTGGAGCTTGAGCAAGCTGGTTGGATGTTTGACTTTTGGTATGCCGATATTGTTAGCGGGAAAGTTCAGGCAATTCAGCGTAAGGCGTTTGCTGAAATGCTTGGCAAAATTCGAACCGGTGAAACACTGGTAGTGGCAAAACTCGACCGTTTGGGGCGTGATGCTATTGACGTGCTCCAGACAGTCCGATTGTTATCTGATCGCGGCATCAAGGTGATCGTCCACCAGCTTGGAACAACTGACCTCACTTCTGCTGCCGGTAAGCTTCTATTGTCGATGTTGGCAGCGGTTGCGGAGATGGAGCGTGATCTACTGATTGAACGCACTCAGGCAGGTTTGTCGCGAGCAAAAGCCGAAGGCAAGAAATTGGGTAGACCTTCTAAAATCGCACCAGAAGCCCGTAGAGCGATTATAGAGAAAAAGAGTAGCGGAATCAGTGTCAGTGCGTTAGCGCGTGAATACGGCGTTTCCAGAGCAACTATAGCCGCGTTGCTTTAAACGTTTATTGCTTCTCGAAGCTCTTGGGCGACAACTCGTTGTATAGCGGTTCTAACTTTCAGACCGCAGGGCTTATCTCAGAGAAAGATTGCCAATGCACTTAATCATTTGGGCATAACTACGCCTCATGGTGGAACTTGGCGATTGTCTCAGGTTCATGGAATAATCAGTAGGTTAGAAGAAAATGTGAAAGAAGAGACTCAGTTTAAAATGCTTTCAGTTGCGTTAAATGAATTCTTCACTTAAAACATAACGGTGTCGCATATGTCGATGTTTATGAGAGAGTTAAGTTAAATTGAAGAGCGTGTTCTTCTTTGTTCCAATGTCTTCGGTGGATGCGATACAGTCTAACCTTATGAATTGCTTATGAAATCTCCTATCAACGCTATTATATGACAGATAGGAGGCAATTCTTATCTATAAAAATAACTGTTAGAGGCTATCATGGATGTCTTACAGGAAATATTGAAATGGTCTAGTTCTGAGCTACCCCTCTGGGCAAGAGACTGCTTAAGGAGACAATTGGCTTCTCCCTCATTGGAGGATAGTGATTATGAAGAATTATTGGAATTGATAAAGATAGAAAATAAAATATTGCCCTCCGATAAATTAGAATCTCTCCCCTTAAATAAGGATCATATTCCGGTTTCAGCGGTTAATGATCAAGTCATTAAGATTAAAGAACTAAGTAGTCTTGTTCACGTGAACAGGATTGCGCCTGACCAAAAAATTGCATTCTGTGATAATGGGATTACCATCATTTATGGTATGAATGGTGCGGGCAAATCAGGATACGGGCGAGTTCTCAAGCATGCATGTAGAGCACGAGATAAAGGTGGTGCGATACTCCCTAATGTAAACCTGCCTGGCTATTCATCCAATATACCTAACGGGAAATTTAAAATTTCTCTGAATGGGAAAGAACACGATTTACAATGGTCTTATAATTCACCATCCCCAGAATTGTTGTCCTCAATTAGTGTTTTTGATACTCTTTGTGCATCATCATATCTGAAAGAAGGCGAGGCTGCTTATTTACCTCGTGGTCTCGATATTCTTGAAGAATTTGCAAATATAATAATTCCTAAATTAGCAGAAAAAGTTTTAGCCGAGGCTAAGGCTATAGATGTGAATAAAGATATAACTCAAATTTTTACAGATGGCACTAGTGTATCTGATATATGTAAAGTATTGGACCATAAAACAGATGTCGTAAAATTAAGAGATTTAGCCACTTTAAGTGATTCCGAGCTAAGTAGGGATAAAGAGCTAGATAGAGTTCTGGCAGAAAAAAATCCTGAGGAAAAGTATAAAGAATTACTAAGAAGTGTATCGCACATAAAAGAGCTTTGCGTTAGGATCAATAATCAAAGTAAGTTTATAAATAACGCGGCCATGACAAAGCTTAAGTCGTTGATCGAAGGCGTTACTAATGCAGAAAAGGCATTAAATGAGTCAGCGCAAAAACTTGCGGCCGGAGATGATTTATTGCCTAACACTGGTGAAAGTATCTGGAGAGATTTGTTTCTGTCTGCCAAAAAATACTCGCTCAGTTGTGCTTACCCAGGCCATGATTTTCCCTCCGTTGATCGTGATGCAAAATGCGTTTTATGCCAGCAACCTATATCCGAAGCAACTGACAGAATGTTACGCTTCAATGAGTTTATTAATGATGATATATCTAAATTATTAGATGAAAGAAAATCTTCTCTAAAAACAGCTAGAGAAAAAATATATACTGCTACCCTTGATTTTAGTTTTAATGCTGCAATACATATTGAAATTGGCAATGAGCATAGCGAATTAATTGAAAGAGTTAATAAGTATCAAGAAGATATTATCAATACAAAGACTGCGATGCTTTCAATGATTGATAGTAAGAACTTCGCGAATATCGAATTTGATTATAATCCAATTTCAGAGCTAAGACTTCTGGCTGCTAGCAAGTTACGTGAAGCAAGGTTATATAAGCAAGCATCCAAAAAAAGAAAGATTGACGCTCTAATAAAGGAAAGTAAAGAACTCAAAGCACGAATTATGCTTGCGGAAAAATTAGAAGGCTTAATTTCTTTAGTTGGTAGGTTGAAGTTATATAACACTCTTAACTCAATTAGCTTTTCAGCATTATCAAAAAAAGTATCAGATAAATCTAAGTTGTTTGCAAATTCAATAATAAGTAATGCTTTAAAAAAAGATTTGGATGAAGAATTTTCTAAATTGGGTGTTTCTCATATAAAAACAGTTCTCAAACCAAGAGTTTCTAAGGGGAAGGTTTTTTATAGTTTGCTTTTGGATATACCTATCTCAAATAAGGTGGATTTAATTTTGAGTGAAGGGGAACAGAGGGCTGTATCGTTAGCATCTTTTTTAGCTGAATTAAAACTTGCCAACCATTCATGTGGGATCATTTTTGATGATCCAGTATCTTCTCTTGATCATCATAGAAGAAGACGGGTAGCAACAAGATTGGTTGAAGAAGCAAAAAATCGGCAGGTAATAATCCTCACGCATGATATCGCTTTTTTGAGCGAGTTAATATTTGCTACCGAGAAAAATAATGTCGATAGCTTAATACATCACCTGCAATGGACTGGAGATTTTTCAGGCTGCGTTTATGATGGTTTACCTTGGGACAAGGTCAGTTATAAAACCAGAGTTGAAAAGTTAAAACAAGAATCTCGGCAATTAGATCCTTGGCCTGTATATCCCAGTGCTGAGCAAGACAACTCGATGCGAAGATTATATAGCCGTATGAGATCAACGGTTGAGAAAATGGTTGAAGATGTGATATTCGCTGGGATTGTGGTTAGATTCAGTGAAATTATAGGAGTTGGCAGTTTACATAAATTAAGTGGGCTTGAGCGAGAATGTTGTATTGCGATTTCTGAACTCTGGTCAAAATGCCATCGTATTACTGATGCTCATGATCAACCTGCATACAAACAGACAGCGTTACCAAGCCCTGATGAATTTCGAGCAGATTTAGAGCTTATTTTAGATTTAGCAAAAAAAGCAGCAGCGACTCAGGTTAAAAAATAGTTAATCTTTAAGCATTCAGGGAAGAATTCCCTGAATGCTTTCATTCAAATGAAGCCGCGATGACTTCCCCAGTGTTGGCGTTAAAAACACAAAAGTATTGCAATGGTATCAGCATATTCATGCTGTTAATGGCCTTAGCCTGTTGTCCAAATGCTTGAATCGTTTTCTTTTTCTCGTCGTGCCATAAGTAAGTTCCGAAAATCGGTTGAGCTTCACTTTCCTGCCACACATGGCGAAACGTCGCTTTATTGTCCATTACCTGCTTGCACTGTCTGACGGGGTTGTGGTGTGCTTTTGCATAGCATTCCGGTGTATTATCTGAGCAAGCAGCACCTTGCTTTTCTGTTGTGTGTTCTGCACTCACAGCAGAAAACGCACACACTCCCAGCACCAAAGCGAGAGTTCCCAAAATGCCCCATGATATTGCTCGTAGGCTGCTGATCTGCCGTTTTATTAAAACGTGAGCAACTATGCTGTAACTGGCCCAGCTAAGCACGGCTCCCGCTGCCATCGGTAATATAAAGCCTGATTCCGTCATGATTTCCTCATTTGCCAAACAACATCACAGCTTGTAGTGAGTGCTGGAGACACTTAACCAGTGATGACCATCATACGGTTTTGATTTTATTTGTCACTATTGGTATTCATTTTGAATCTATTTGGTGTAGTGATACAGGCTTCTTGCGAGGGAGATTGTGCTCACAAATAGAGTTTTTAGATTCAAAATGTCTCATATGGAGCGTGGCCTTACAGTGGTCAAAACTGCACATTCAGTGCATGAAAAAGACCTTGAGAATACAGTTTGGCGAGCGGGTAAAAGAACTGCGCATTGCCACCGGAATGAGCCAGGAAGCCTTTGCTGATCGGTGTGGGTTTGCTCGTAGTTATATGAGTCGTATTGAACGTGGTGGCTCCAACGCGTCTCTTGATGCGATTGAGGTGTTGGCTAACGCTCTGAGTGTTGAGCCATGGCAGTTATTAGCGTCTGACTCATCTAAAGATGACGACCCGGAACTGTTGGTTCCATACGCGGCCGATGGCTCGTGCTTTAATCCTGGACTTGCGAGTAGTCGCGATGGTTCGTTTGGCGTAGGTGATAAAGCGGCTCAGAAGCGTTTTGGCACGTTTTCCGAAGCACTTGAGTATCTACGTAGCATGGAGACCGCAAAGTGGCGTAGGCCTAATGCCAGTGGCAATTGGGGCATTGTGTCAGCGGTGCGATGGGACAAACTGAGAAGGTAGAGCAAGTATAAGTTTAAGAATTCCGATGCTGTATGGATGAACAGTGTTTATTGGGTGCTAATATTTTACCGTTTCATCAGCCTTTTGTTTCTATAAGAGTGAATGAAACACCAAAATTCAGGTGCATTACGTAGGCGTTACGGTGGCGTTTTTTCAAGGCTAAGTCAAAGTAAGTGTAATAAAAGTCATATATAACATAGGCTTGGTGGGGTGTCCTTGAAAGTGACTGATATTCATTTGTCCTTTCGGAATTTGAACGCAGTTGCATTTCCGGTTTGAGTGAGTAACGGCAGTATTTAACCTTAGGAAAAATCATTGAACGAATCCGCTCCACTCTTAAAACCGCGCCACACACTACAAGTTGTGCGTATTCCTTCTTCAGAGGTTCAGAATTTGGGTTTTACTTCATTTTATAGCTGGCTCAATAGCTTAGGGTATGACACGACCAATCATAGTAATCAGCGAGCTGATTGGGCGAGAGATGGTGGCTGGCACTTGAAGGCATGTAAGAATAAGGTCAGTAACCAAGAAGATTTCTGGTTAATTTCATTTGATGGAAAAGGCGGTGTTTTACTTTCTGAAAAGTCCCAACAAGACTACCGAAGTGCTTATCGTCGCTTGATTAAAGAGGGCTATCAGCCCGCACGAATCGAAGCAATGACGAGAGGAGAGCTTTACTCGACTTACAACGAGGTTAGAGGATCAGCACGAAGCCACCCTCACTTAAAACCGAGTCAGGTTGATCAAGCTGATTTCGAGCTACATCCCGATCAGATACGGCATATGGTGAATAGCTCAATGATTAAGACCTATAACACATATAGTCGCTTCGGTCAGGCTCGCTTCCGTAATGCAGTATTGCTGAATTCCTTGAATGTGTGTGCTGTAACTGGTGTTGAGTATCGTGCCGCATTGGATGCTGCGCATATACACCCGCATAGTAATGGAGGTGCGATGAAGGTAGCGAATGGGATTGCTCTTCGAAAAGACCTTCATGCTGTTTTTGATCGCGGTGATATGGCAGTCAACCCGGAAACCCTCACGATTCATTTTAGTGAGCGAGCAATTGATAGCTACCTCGATTTTGAAGGACACGTAATTCAAACAGTGCTGTCACTTGATAAAATTGCCTTGGTCGCTCGCTGGGAAGAGTTCTGTTCTCGTGTAAAGTAAAATCTAAATGTCATCAGGAGAGAGCTGTAAAAGAGTTTAAGGTCTTTCGGAGTAAGACTGCTTCATCATGTAGCATCTACTACAAATGCGTCCTACAATCGAACCCCACAAACTCATGTGGTTACGCGAGTTTCGGTAATGCGAAGGTCGTAGGTTCGACTCCTATTATCGGCACCATTTCAACTTCCTCAAGCGTCCGTATTCATCCATAACCCTCCTGATTTATAAAGATTTTACTGTTTTTCAGTCCATTGTTGTTCGTGACCATCCAGTAGAATCCGATACAAAATGTGTATAGGGTTGTGTATATGTTCCTGTTCGGTCCTGAATTCCTATACACATGCCTTTAAGCGATATGCAGATTCGCCGCGCTAAGCCTGAAGATAAACCCTATACGCTTGGGGATGGGCAAGGCTTGTCATTGAATATTGAACCTAATGGAAGTAAGAGCTGGCGGTTCCGCTATCGCTGTGCTGGTAAACCCAAGATGATCTCGCAATTACTGATGATTACAGACGTGAGAACCATCGAATTAGGTGCGGCATTAGGGCAAGAATTTGATCTGGATAACGCTATTTGGGAAATTCCTGCTGAAAGGATGAAAATGCGTAGATCACATCTTGTGCCATTATCAGCTCAAGCGTTAGATTTACTCATTGAGCTAAAGCCCATGTCAGGAAACTATCAGTTAGTTTTTCCTGGGCTTAACAATCCGAACAAGCCTATGAGTGAGGCTAGCATCAACTAGTTGATCAAGCGTATTGGATATGGAGGAAAAGTGACAGGGCACGGATTTAGACACACGATGTCAACGATTTTGCATGAATATGGATTTGAGTCTACATGGATTGAAATGCAACTTGCTCGCTGCGATAAGAATAAAATTCGAGATATTTATAATCATGCTGATTACTATTCAAATCGCAAAGAAATGTTAAATTGGTACTCAGAAAAGATATTAGGGTGAATCATGCTGGATCAAACATTCTCGCCAAGAAACCTTTTGAGACTTTTGTATAAAGAAGATCCTAAGAAATTCCTCAGAAATATTGATAGGGAAGATTATGAAAGTGAAATAATAAGGTTATCAAAAATCATAAATGACGATAAATTTAATTTTGGCAGGTTTTCTTTTGCAAGAATAAATAATAAAAAAGTAATAATACCTAATGAATTCAAGGACATATTGGCCCTAAGAAAAGCAAATGATAATCTCAAGAGAATATATGGTGTCAGACAATCAGATAGGAATGATATTGTAAGACACGTGATTTGCATGCTCGAAGAGCCGGTCCCATTTTTTTTATATAAGTTAGACATTAAAGATTTTTATGAAAGTATTAATAAAAATAAAATTTTGGAAAAAATAACAAGATCCTCAATTGTTTCTTATAAAACGAAAAGGTTGATAAAGCGTTTTTTTGAACTATCTCATCTGTCTACTGAATCAGGTCTTCCAAGAGGAATCGGTTTAAGCGCCACCATGGCTGAGCTTTACCTTGAAGAATTTGATGATAACGTTAAACGTACTAAAAGTGTTTTCTACTATGCACGCTATGTAGATGATATTATCATTTTTACGTGTGAAAAAATAAATGACTTTCAAAATTTCTTTAAGGGGTTCTTGCCGGATAATCTAGACTTCAACATTTCAAAATGCAGAGAAATAGATATCCATAATAATGAAAAAGGGATGGTGGCCAATGAGTTTAATTATTTAGGGTATTGTTTTTGTGTTAGAAGCGGGAAAATAAAAGCTTCTGATAAGCGAGATGTTAAAGTTACAATTTCAAAAAAGAAAATACTTAAATTAAAAAGAAAAATTGTACTTTCTTTAAAAGATTATTGCAATACGAATAATTTCGCTCTTTTGGAAAAAAGAATAAAATTTCTTACTTCTAATGTTATACTTGAAAAGGCAAAAAAAGTTTCTGATGAAGAAAGTTCGCCACTATATAGTGGTGTGTATTATAACTACTTACATATCAGATCGTATGATCAACTTAAAATTTTAGATTTATTTAAAAATAAAATGTTATTTTCATGCCGTGGTAGCTTAGGCAGTCAATTAATAATCAAGGGAGATAGGGGATTATTAAGATCATTAAGAAAATACTCTTTTTTGAGTGGTTTTAATAATAGAAGAAAAGTAAGTTTTACTTTTAAAGAGATAAATGACATAAGGAGGTGTTGGTAAATGAAAATAAAAATAAAAAAAGGTGACTATAACAGGGTTCTACTAACCGACGTATTACCTTATGAAGTACCTATCCTTTTTTCTAATGAAGATTTTTATCATATTATAAGTAGGGATGATTTGCCATGCGAATTCAAGGAATTATTCTCATTTGAAAATTTTAAAACTACTGTTCCGTACACATACAAAATAAAAAAAGGCCAAGCGAGTTTCCGTAGTTTGGCAATTATACACCCAGCGCATCAACTCAAAATATGTCATTTTTATAAGCAGTATGAACACCTTATAATTCATTTATGTTCCATAAGTGATATTTCTCTAAGATATCCTAATAAGATCGGGACCTACTATTATGAAAAAGACTTCTTAAAGGATAGAGTTAGATTAAAAGATGGGGGAGTTGATTTAGTGGTTGACGGCTTCGATTTGCAAAGTCAGACCGCTTCATCATATTTCTCTTATAAGAAATATCCTTTTCTTTATAAATTCTATGAATCTTTTGAATTTCACCGCCTTGAAAGGAAGTACGAATACATGGTGAAGTTTGATATATCTAAATGTTTTTCACATATTTACACTCATAGTTTAGCTTGGGCTGTTAAAAATAAAAAATATGCAAAAGAGAATACGGATAGTACTCATTTTGAGGGGGCTCTTGATAAACTTTTCAGAGATTTTAATCATGGGGAGACGAATGGAATATTAATCGGCCCTGAAGTTTCAAGAATCTATGCGGAAATCATTTTGCAAAGAATAGATTTAAACATCATTGAGAAGTTGAGCAAGTTGTTTAATCTTAATTTCAATGACGATTATGTAATTAAAAGATATGTTGATGACTATTTTATCTTTGTTTCCGATGAGATGCATCTCTCAAAGATTGAAATGGTGCTATCTTCTGAACTCGAACATTATAAGCTTTATTTGAATGAATCGAAAAAAGAAACGACTGCAAGACCATTTATTACAGGGTTAACGATAGCAAAATATGAATTGAAGCAAGTTATTGACGACGTATATAGTGATATTGTAGATGTCGAATCAATGTATGAAATTAATAGTTTGATCTCTAGAAAAAATATGGGTGATAACTTAGGGGAAATAGATAGTGTTTTTTTGTTAGATAAAAGAAAGAAAAAATTCAGCCGTGCTGGAGAAATTATAAAGTCTATAAAGGTTGTTATTAAAAGAAATGAGATAACTTTTGATCAAGTTTCGAGTTATCTATTAATGGCATTGAAGAAAAAATTATTTTCATTGTTGAAGATATTATCTATCTATTCATATGATGAAAAACGATATCTAAAACTAATGAGGTTCGTATCTGTACAATTAGAAGTGATTTTCTTTGTTTACTCGATGGATAATAGAGTTAGGCCGACATATGTAGCATGTCAAATAATATTGGAAGTGAATGCATTTGCTGAACGATTCGATGATGATATTAAAGAAGTATTAAAGAAAAATCTTTTGGATGAAGTTGCATTGTCTTTGAAGAATGTTATTAGTTATTCAGGTGGTGGATATGTTGAGTTTTCTAATATTCTTATCGCCTTAAAGGAATTGGGCGGTGAATATTATTTCGATCAAAGTTATTTGATTGATTTCATTGACTCTAAAATGAATGACCCCGAGGGGTTAAGTTATTTTGTAATTTGCAGTATTTTGTACTATATTCATGGGCGGAATGATTGTGCAGCGCTTATTGAAAGGGTTGAGAATATAATAATTGATAAATTTAAAGATAATGCAAGCAATAAAAATGATTGCGAAATGACATTGTTGATATCCGATGTGTTATCTTGTCCTGTTCTTGATGATAAATATAAAATTAAAGCCTTTAGAGCTTTTTATCCTTCAGGGAAAAAAGCGAAGCCAACGGCTGAAATACAGCGTACTATCAATTTCTTCAGAGGTAAGGTGGTGTTTTTTAACTGGCTAGGAAATAAAAACCTCGAGCAAATTCTTTACAGAAAAGAGTTGCGAACCCCCTATGAATAGTTGTAGTATTTTTATGCTTTAACTGCGAAGTTGATTTTTGAAAATTTCAAAAATTAATGAATCACAATGCTTTCAGCATTGGCTTTTGAAACAAACGAGGACAAACGTTCGCGATAAGTTTGGTCTCTGCTGCTAATCAGACACACTATACGTTGAAGCTAAGGTGGGCCGCTATGCGGCCCTTTCCTTATTACCCCTTAATGAGGCCACAGTTCGTGAATTAAACATTGTTTTCATGCTGCAATTTCTATTAGCACATTCTCTTATCGCCTAGACCTCATGATGAAACACATCACCTCACCAAAGCCGAGGTAAATATGGACCTCCAGCGTAAGCATAAAACCACACACATCTAACGAAGATGTGAAACTCACTTTAACCCATTAACGCGCGCTCGTAGCCCCGCCACGCCTGCCCGCTTTATGGAGTGGTTTTAATGCAGTTGCATGATAGGCTCTTAACCGCGCTTTATCTGGCCTGAGAAGTAAAAATGCAAGTGCATATAGTCATGCGATTTCATGCAGTATAGGCATGCACTCATGCTACAGACATCAAAAAACCCGGCACTGACCGGGCTTGAGGGATTTTTTCTGTTCATGTCAGAACAGCTTTCTTTTTTCTCTATCATCATGTGATCCTGATACCGGTGCTGAACCGGTCAGACTCACCACGTCGTCCCGGAATCTCAACGTGAATTGCCGCGACAGTCATAACAAAAGGCGTAAAACTGAGTCGCTGGCGGGCAACAAAGCGGATGAAAGAACTTAATCTCATCAGCTGTCAGCAGCCAGGCCATCGATATAAGAAGGCGTCTAAGGAATACGTAGAGATCCCCAATTATCTTGAACGCCAGTTTGCAGTAACAGAGCCTAATCAGGTCTGGTGTGGCGATGTAACTTATATCTGGACGGGTAAACGTTGGGCTTATTTAGCCGTTGTGCTTGATCTGTTTTCCCCTAAACCGGTTGGCTGGGCGATGCGGACTCTGTATTGACAACGAAAGCGCTATCCATGGCCTGGGAAGCACGAGGAAACCCGCTAATTTGCTGTATCACTCGGATCAAGGTAGCCACTATACAAGCAGAAATTTCAGACAGTTACTGTGGAGGTATCAGATAAAACAAAGCCTGAGTCGCAGGGGAAATTGCTGGGATTACAGCCCAATGGAACGGTTCTTCAGAAGCCTGAAAACGGAGTGGGTGCCGGATAATGGATACGCTAATTTTAGCGAAGCCAGCGCAGCGAAAACAAACGGCATCATGGGATATTACAGCCAGCTCAGACCTCATCAATATAACGGTGGCTTGACGCCGAATGAATCAGAACGATTTTTCTGGAAAGACTCTAAAGCCGTGGCCAATTTTTGTTGACCACTACGCCACTCCCGATAAAAGGAATCATCAAGACTTCTTACGCATCATGTGCTAAGTTCCTTTGACAGCTCCGGCAAACCATCACACATCTCCTGCAACTCATTAAACATCCTTGCCACATGGAAGCCATCACACACCGAATGATGCACCTGCACCGCGAGCGGCAACAACACTTTCCCATCCTGCTCG
>Ga0209370_1001591_pt1 | contig 19432 bp, 16 predicted proteins | sample AgamicAtPrz_FD_187164 | JGI IMG/M metagenome (GOLD analysis project Ga0209370, IMG submission 187164) | Agave microbial communities from Guanajuato, Mexico - At.P.rz (SPAdes) (version 2) | ecosystem: Host-associated > Plants > Phyllosphere > Phylloplane/Leaf | place: Guanajuato, Mexico... | reverse complement strand
TGGGGCTGCAACAGCGCGTGTCGGTGTCGGGCGGCGTGTACAACGAGCGCGGCTTCGGCACCAGCCCGCTGTGGAGCGCGCGCCTCGAGCACGCGTGGACGTTCAAGCACGACATCACGCTGAGCTACGGCGTCGAGGTCAGCAGTCACGCATACGACGGCCAGCGCGAGCGCTCCGAAACCGGCTTCCTGTCGGTCAACCTGCCGTTTTAGCAAGGAGATCGGGTAATGCTGCAATCCAGACGGACCTTCATGTGCGGATGCCTCGGCACGTTTGCCGCCTGTTCGCTGTTCCCGGGCGTAACCGGCGCCAAGATGATCGACCTGCTGCCGCCGTCCGATCCGGCCGACGGCAAGACGTTCCGCGTGATCTGCATGCACGACGTGCGCGACAACCTGATGGCGTCGTTTTCGTCGCCGACGGCGATCATCGATCCGTTCGCGGTCGACACCGGCACGCTGACCGCGATCTTCTCGTGGCTGCAGACCAACAACTACCACACCATCACGGTCAAGCAGATCGAGGCGTCGCGGCACGGCGGCAAGCCGCTGCCGCCGCGCTCGGTGCTGCTCACGTTCGACGACGGCTTTCGCAGCCACTACACGAAGGTGCTGCCGCTGCTCGAGCGCTTCAAGTTTCCGGCCGTGATGGGCCTCGTCACCGCGTGGATCGACACGCCGCCGGATACGCCGATCCGCATCAGCGACAAGGTTCAGGTGCCGCGCGACTACTTCCTGTCGTGGGACGAGGTGAAGAAGCTCGGGCAGTCGGAATTCGTCGAGCTCGGCTGCCACACCCACAATCTCCACCACGGTGCGGTCGCGAATCCGCAAGGCAACGAGTTGCCGGCGACCACGTCGCACCTGTACCTGCAAGACCAGAAGCGCTATGAAACCGACGCCGAATTCCACGCGCGCGTGCACGACGACCTGCAGACTTGCGTGCGCCAGATCCGCGAACGCACCGGTATCGTCGCACGCTCGATGGTGTGGCCGTACGGCGCGGAAAATCAGCCCGTGCGCCAGATCTCGACGTCGCTCGGCATGGACATCCAGTTCAGCCTCGATGCCGGCCCGAATACGCCGGACGTGCCGCTGGACCGGCTGAGACGGATCCTGATGATGTACGACGTCGATATCGGCGGGTTCGAGCGCTCGATGCGCGAGCCGGCGTCCAACCGCGGCGACGTCGACGTGCCCGAGCGCACCGTGCAGGTCGATCTCGACCAGGTCTACGATCCCGATCCCGCGCGGCAGGAAGCGAATCTCGGCAAGCTGATCGAGCGCATCTACCGGATGCAGCCGAAATCGGTTTACCTGCAGGCGTATGCGGACCCGAAGGGCACGGGCGTGGCCGAAGCGGTGTATTTCCCGAACCGGCACCTGCCGATGCGTTCCGACCTGTTCTCGCGTGCCGCGTGGCAGCTCAATACGCGCGCCAACGTGCAGGTGTACGCGTGGATGCCGGTGCTCGCGTTCCGGCCGCCGGCCGACAAGCTCCGTGCGCTCGAAGCCGTCAGCGCATTCGGCGGTGCGCCGGCCCACGAGAACGGCACGCGCGTGTTCCGGCTGAGCCCGTTCGACCCCGATGCGCGGCTGATGATCCAGCAGGTCTACGAGGATCTCAGCAAGCATGCGTCGTTCAGCGGCATCCTGTTCGGCGACGACGCCGTGCTCGACGACTACGAGGACGCGGGCCGGCATGCGCTGCGCATCTATTCGCAATGGGGGCTGCCGGCCGACGTCGGCAAGATCCGCGAGAACCCCGACCTGATGAAGCGCTGGACGCGCCAGAAGACGCGCTACCTGATCGACATGACCCGGCAGCTCGAACAGATCGTGCTGGCCCATCAGAACGTCGGCGACGTGCTGACCTCGCGCAACATCTTCGCGATGCCGGTGCTCAAGCCCGAATCGGAAGCGTGGTATGCGCAAAACTATGACGATTTCCTCGCCGCCTACGACTACGTCGCGCTGATGGCGATGCCGTACATGGAGCAGACGAAGGACCCGGAAGGCTGGCTGGACCAGCTCGTCAAGGTGGTGCGCACGAAGCAGCTCGGGCTGCGACGCACCGTGTTCGAACTGCAGGCGTACGACTGGCATGCGCAGAAGGCGGTGCCAGCGAGCACGCTGCTTGCTCAGATGCGGAGGCTGCGCAGCGAGGGCGCCGTGAATTTCGGCTACTACCCCGACAACTTCCTGAACGGCCAGCCGGAACTCGACGCGATGCGCGACGTGATGTCGCTGAAGTCGCGCCTCGACCCTACCTCGATCAACGCACTGATGCAGATGCAGCATCCGCAGGGAACCAAGACGCCATGACCACCCCCAGCCTCATCCAGCGCCTGCAGGATTTCGTCTTCTACTATCCGTTCTTCATGTCGTATCTATGGATGATCGGCGGCGTCGTGCATTACTTCCTGCTCGAGGAGGGCCGCGAGCTGTCGACGCGCACGATCGCGTCGAGCGGCATCCCGAAGGTGTCGATCGTCGTGCCCTGCTTCAACGAAGCCGCGAACGCGCGCAGCGTGATCGCCCATCTGAACGGCATGCAGTACCCGAACTACGACATCATCGCGGTCAACGACGGCAGCAAGGATCGCACCGGCGAGATCCTCAACGAGCTGGCGGTCGAGATCCCGCGGCTGCTCGTGATCCATCACGCGCGCAACGAAGGCAAGGCGGTCGGGCTGACGACCGCGGCGGCCATGTCGAACGCGGAGTACCTGCTCTGCATCGACGGCGACGCGCTGCTCGCGCACGACGCGATCGGCTGGATGCTCGAGCACTTCCTGACCGACCCGGGCGTCGGCGCGGTGACCGGCAACCCGCGCATCCGCACGCGCACGTCGCTGCTCGGCCGCATGCAGGTCGGCGAATTCTCGTCGATCGTCGGGCTGATCAAGCGCACGCAGCAGGTATACGGCCGCATCTTCACGGTGTCGGGCGTGATCACGATGTTCCGCAAGACCGCGCTCGCCGACGTCGGCTACTGGAGCTCGGACATGCTGACCGAGGACATCGACATCAGCTGGAAGCTGCAGTGCCGCGACTGGCGCGTCGTGTACGAGCCGCACGCGCTCAGCTGGATCCTGATGCCCGAGACGGTCAAGGGGCTCTACCGGCAGCGGCTGCGCTGGTCGAAGGGCGGTATCCAGGTGCTGCTCAAGTACGCGGGCACGCTGATGCGGCCCACGCAGATGATGATGTGGCCGCTGTTCGTCGAGTACCTGATCGGCATCGCGTGGGCGTACTCGATGTCGTTCATCCTGCTGCTCGCGCTGATCGACGTCGTCTACCCGCTTCCGCCGAACTGGCATGTGTCCGTGGTGCCGCACTGGCACGGGATGCTGCTGGTCGCGACCTGCATCCTGCAGCTGATCATCGGCAGCATGATCGATCGTCGTTACGACGAAAAACTCCTGATGTACTTCCTTGACACCATCTGGTACCCCGTCGCGTTCTGGCTGATCAGCATGATCACCACCGTCATCGCCCTGCCCGCCGTCGTACTGCGGGGCCGTGGCAAGCGCGCCGTTTGGGTCAGTCCCGACCGAGGCATTCAACATGAAGAACGCGCCGATTATTGACCTTTCCCTGCGCGCCCCGCGCGACATGATTGCCGAACGCGGCAACATCGTCGGTCCCGTGCTCGTTGCGTGGTTCCGTCTCGTGCGGCCCGCGCTGGTCGGGGGCGTATGGGCATCGATCTGCATCTATACGTACCGCTACCTGTTGCCGTTCAACGAGGCCGAGATGCCGATCGAACAGATCGTGTTCTACGTGACGAGCATCGCGCTGATCGCCGGCACGATCGTCATGTGGCTGATCGCGGGACGCGTCGTGCATCCGCTCGCGTACCGGTTACGTGTATCGAAGATGCTGCGGCGCTCGGCCAGCGTGAAGGTGCGCTCGGTGCCTGCAACCGCGTTCGCAAGCGAACGCCGGCGCGGCGCGCGGCGCACGACGCGCATTCTCGTCGCGTCGCACGATGCGAACGGGTCGATTTCGGGCATCGAGTGGATCGCGCACGCGGAACCGCAGCCCCGCGAATAGATCGCCGAAGACGTGTCGCACCGGGCGCAACGCCTCCCGCGCGACACGCCCCCTCTCCTGACATCGTGCTGGCGTGCGTCGTGCGCCAGCCGGCAACTCCCTGTAAACGAGGTGAATCATGTGCGGAATCGTCGGAGCAAGCGGCCGGAACAATCAAGTGCCGCAACTGGTCAATGCGCTGAGCCGGCTCGAATATCGCGGCTACGATTCGTGCGGCATCGCCGTGCAGGGCGATGGCCGCCTGCGCAGCGAACGCACGCTGCGACGCGTGACGGACCTGCAGGATCGCGTGCTGACGCTCGGTCTCGAAGCGCAGACCTGCATCGCGCATACGCGCTGGGCGACACATGGCGCGCCGTCTGAAATGAACGCGCATCCGATCATGTCGGGCGACACGATCGCCGTCGTGCACAACGGGATCATCGAGAACCACGACACGCTGCGCGCCGAGCTGAAGCAACGCGGCTATACGTTTCGCGGGCAGACCGACACCGAGGTCATCGCGCACCTGATCCACAGCCTCTATCGCGACGACCTGTTCGACGCGGTGGTGCGCGCCGTCAAACGGCTGCACGGCGCGTACGCGATCGCGGTGCTCAGCGCGCGCGAGCCGCAGCGCCTCGTCGCCGCGCGCGCCGGCTCGCCGCTCGTGATCGGCATCGGCGCCGAGCAGAACTACCTCGCGTCCGACTGCGCGGCGCTTGGCGACCTGACCGACCGCTTCGTGTACCTGGAAGACGGCGACGTCGCGCTGATCACGCCGGATCGCATCGCCGTGGTCGATGCGGGCGGGCAGGAAGCACGGCGCCCGTTGTGCGAAGTGAAGGCACGCGCGGACGATGCCGCGCTCGGCCCGTATCAGCACTTCATGCAAAAGGAAATCTTCGAGCAGCCGAAGGCGATCGACAGCACGCTCGACGGCATCGACACGATCTCGCCGGCGCTGTTCGACGCGACGGAAGGCACGCACGCGCTGCTGTCGCGAGTCAGAAGCGTGCTGCTGCTCGGCTGCGGCACCAGCTACTACGCGGGCCTGACCGCGAAGTACTGGCTCGAAAGCATCGCGGGCGTGCCGGCCCAGGTCGAGATCGCCAGCGAATACCGCTACCGCGACACGGTGGCCGATCCGCGCACGCTCGTCGTCGGCATCTCGCAGTCGGGCGAAACGGCCGACACCATCGGCGCGATCGAGCAGGCGCGCACGATGGGCCAGGATTTGTCGATGGCGATCTGCAACGTCGCGACCAGCACGATCGCGCGCAACGCGCCACTGCGGTTCCTGACGCGGGCCGGCGCCGAACTCGGCGTCGCGTCGACCAAGGCGTTCACCACGCAGCTCGTCGCACTGTTCTTGCTGACGCTGACGCTCGCGCAACTGCGCGGCCGGCTCGATGCCGCGCAAGTCGCGACGCACCTGAAGCAGTTGCGCGCGCTGCCCGAGCGCATCGGCCACGCACTCGCGCTGGAAACGCAGATCATGGGCTGGGCCACGAAATTCGCGCGCACCGAGAACGCGCTGTTCCTCGGCCGCGGCATCCATTTCCCGATCGCGCTGGAAGGTGCACTGAAGCTGAAGGAAGTGTCATACATCCACGCGGAAGGCTATGCGGCCGGCGAGCTGAAGCACGGGCCGCTCGCGCTCGTCACGAGCGCGATGCCGGTCGTCACGATCGCGCCGGACGACCGCCTGTTCCAGAAGCTGAAGTCCAACATGGCCGAGGTGCGCGCGCGCGGCGGCCGGCTTTACGTGCTGGCCGGCAATCAGCTCGAGATCGACGCCGACCGCGACACGCACCTGATCCGCGTGCGCGAATCGGGCGACCTGCTGTCGCCGATCGTCAACGTGATTCCGCTGCAACTGCTCGCGTATCACGTCGGCTGCGCGCGCGGCGCCGACGTCGACAAGCCGCGCAACCTCGCGAAATCGGTAACCGTCGAATGAAACGGCGAACGCGCCCGGTACAGGCGGCCATGCGGCTGACCGCGGCTGTGCTCTGCTGCGCGGGCGGCATCGGCGCGGCGTCGCCGGCCCTGGCCGGCGCGCCGGCCGTGCATACGGTCACCGTGTCGAGCAACCCGTCGCCGCAGGACACCGGCGATCCGCGGCGCTTCATGCACGGCATCGGCGTGGCCGACGCCGGCGACGGCAAACGCTGGGTGTTCTTCAGCAGCTCGGGCATCGTGCCGCGCGGCGCGCTGCGCAGCGGCAACTGGCCGCATGACGTGTACGTCGGCGAATGGCTGCCCGACAAGTCGCGCGTGCTTCACGTCCGCACGTTCATCAGCCGCCCCGAGGCGCAGGAACCCGTGTCGATCGCGCAGAACGCGCACGGCGACATCTTCGTCACGTTCGAGGACGGCTGGAACGCGTCGCAGGAAGTCAGCCAGCGCTACGGCGTCTACCGCCGCGACCTGAAGCCGATCAAGCCCTACCCGAACGACGTCGAATCGGGCGGCCATTCGGGGCACGTCGCGACGGTCGCCGACCGCTTCGTCGTGTTCTATTCCGCCGACTGGGTCAACGGCGGCGGGGTCGACAACCTCGGCAGCGGCAACGGCGTCTACCTGAAGACCTACGATGCGGCCGGGCGCGTGCTGAACCATGTCGCGGTCGCGCCGCACCGCCGCGAGTGGTGGCCCGTGATCGCGGGCTCGCCGCGCAACGCGCTGCTCGTGTGGCAGAAATTCATCGAAGGCAGCACGGACGCGACGCTCGAATACGCGATGTTCGACCCGGTCACCGCGAAGCTGGAAACACTCGGGTCGCTGAACGGCGCGATCCAGTACTACGTGTATTCCGCCGCCTATGTGCCGGAGATCGACCGTTTCATCGTCGTCACGACGACGGCGGACGATCGCGGCGTCGCGATGCTGATCGCGCCGGACGGCCGCCGCACGGCGACGCTCGATTGCCTGCCCGCGTCGGTGCGCGAATCCGGCATCGGCGTTTCCGGCACGCGCGCGTACGTGCCGACCCGCGACGGGCGGCTGCTGACGCTCGCGCTTGGGCCCGCGAACATTGCGGTGAGCGGCGTGCAGCGCTCGCCGATTCCTTGGGGTTCCACCGGCATCGCCGGCTTCCCGGCGCGCGGCACGGCGACGCATTTCGTGTCGCTGACGCCGTCGGGGATGCGTGAAGCCGATTTCGAACCGAAGCAAGATACGCCGATGCCGAAGAGCGACGGGTCGTGTTCGAATCGTTGACGGCGGTCCGGTAACGCCATGTCGGCAGCGCGGGCAGACCGCGTGCCCTTCGTCTTCCCCATTCGAACCGCGCTGCGACAACGCCTCGCCAACTCGGCGCCCGGCAGTCGGACGCCCTGTCGAGGGCCTGTCCGACCACGACCGCCGCGCCTTTCCTCTGCCGAATTCGCCAGCGCCGCCCGTACCGGATAGACTGTCGCCCGATTCCTTCCATCGGCCACGGCATCCCGCCTCCTGCCGCCGCCGGAACGCCCCTTCCCGGAGAACGAATGCTGAAGCGCCCGTGGTTTTCGCTCGTGCTGCTGACGGTTTGCCTGCTCGGGCAACGCGCGTCGGCCCAGTCCACGCTCGAACTCGACACCGACGGCACGACCCGCGCCCTCACCCGCCAGACGCTGCTCGCGCGTCCGGACGCGACCGACATCCACGTACCGCGCGACATCGCATACGGCCGGCCGATGACGTTCCGCGCGGTGCCGTTCGCCGCGCTGCTCGGCGACACGCCGCTGCCGGCCGACGGTGTGCTCGAAACGCGCGCGGCCGACGGCTTCGCCGCGCAACTGCCGCTCGATCTCGTGCGCCGCCGCGCGCCGGCCGGCGCGATCCCGTGGCTCGCGATCGAGGATCCGGCCCAGCCGTGGCCGAAGCTGCCCGGCAAGCAGGTCGGCGCGGGGCCGTTCTATCTCGTCTGGCTCGGGCCGGACGCGTCGTCGGTGCGCGGCGAACAGTGGCCGTACCAGATCGTGCGCATCACGATCGAATCGTCGCCGCTCGCGCGCTGGCCATCGCTCGCGGTCGATGCCGCGTTGCCCGCGAACGATCCGGCCCGCGCGGGCCAGCGGCTGTTCGTCACGCAATGTCTCGCGTGTCATCGCATCGACGGCGCGGGCAGCAGCCGCGCCGGCCCCGACCTGAACTCGCCGATGAATCCGGTCGACTACTTCCAGCCCGCCGCGCTGCGCCGCTACATCCGCAACCCGGCGTCGGTACGCGACTGGCCGGGCCGCAGCATGCCGGCGTTTCCGCCCGATCAGCTGAGCGACCGCGAACTCGACCAGATCGTCGCGTATCTCGCTTATATGGCGCGGCGCAAGGCGGCAAAGTAACCCGAGCACTCCGCCGCCCGGCCGCACGCATCGCGCCTACGCTTCCTGCGCGCTCCGCAACACCGCGCGCAACAGTACGTCGGCGCCGGCCGTCGCCCATTCGGGCGTAATCGCTTCGGCCTCGTTGTGGCTCAGCCCGTCGACGCACGGCACGAAAATCATCCCGGTCGGCGCGACACGCGCGACATAGCACGCGTCATGACCGGCGCCGGACACGATGTCCATGTGCGACAGCCCGAGCGCCCGCGCCGCGTCACGCACCGCGTCGATGCAGCGCGGCGCGAACGGCACAGGCGCATACGTGAAGATCTGGTCGATCTGCGCGCCGAGGCCGGTTTCGTCGGCCACGCGCGCGAGTTCCGCGCGCAGCGCCGCGTCCAGTTCGTCGAGTACCGCATCGTCGGGGTGACGGAATTCCACCGTGAAGAAGCAACCGCCCGGCACCGTATTACGCGAATTCGGCCGGGCCTCGATCATCCCGACCGTTGCGCGCGCATACGGTGCGTAGCGGCGGCCGAGCACGTCGATGAACGAGATCATCCGCGCCGCGCCGACCAGCGCGTCGCGACGAAACGCCATTGGCGTCGTACCGGCGTGCGCGTCGACCCCGGTGAGCGTCACCTCGTACCAGCGCTGCCCCTGCCCGGCCGTCACGACGCCGATCGTCTTGCCGGCCCGTTCGAGAATCGCGCCCTGCTCGATATGCAGTTCGTACGCCGCGTGCACCGGATAGCCGCCGACCGGCTCCGCACCCGCGTAGCCGATCCGTTCGAGCTCCTCGCCGATCGTCCGGCCCGCGCCGTCGGTGCGCGACAGCCCGTATTCGAGCGTATAGACGCCCGAGAACACGCCGGCCGACACCATCGCCGGCGCGAAGCGCGAGCCTTCCTCGTTGGTCCAGATCACGACGTCGATCGGGCGCTCGGTCTCGATGCCCGCATCGTTCAGCGCGCGCACGACTTCGAGCCCGCCGAGCACGCCGTAGATACCGTCGTAGCGGCCACCGGTCGGCTGCGAATCGGCGTGCGAGCCCGTCATCACCGGTGCGGCGTCGGCGTGGCGGCCCGCGCGGCGCGCGAATACGTTGCCCATTTGATCGACGCGTACCGAGCAGCCGGCGTCGCGCGCCCACTGCACGAACAGGTCGCGCGACTCGCGGTCGAGATCGGTCAGCGCAAGACGGCAGACGCCGCCCTTCGGCGTCGCGCCGATCTGCGCCATCCGTTCGAGCGACGCCCACAGGCGGTCGCCGTCGACGCGCGGGGTGGTCACGGTATCGGTATCGTCACGCATCGCCGTTCTCCGGCGCGCTTTGCAGCGCATAGCGGAAATCGCAGCGCTTGCCGCCCTGCATGATCGTGCTCGTGCGCGTGAGCGCGATGTCCGGCGCATAGCCCTGGATGAAATAGCTGTCGCGCGCGCAGCTCAGCAGGTGCCCGATCTCGCCGAGCCCCATCGCGTGATACATCTCCGCGTAGCTGCAGCGATGCACGTCGTAGTCGTAGTGCGCGTCGTCCGCGCGCCGCACCTCGATGTCGAGCGCATCGTCCTTCTCCCACAGCACCTGCAGCGCGATGAACGACTTCACGCTCGTGCCGTCCGGCTCCTGCGCGGCGAACATACGGCCCGCGTCGACGGCCGCGCCGCGCACGGCTTCCGCGATCACGGCCTGCGCGCGCTCCGCGCCGAACTCGCGCTTCATGATCTCGTAGATCGGCTTGATGATTTCCGCTTCGATGCGGCGCCGCGCGAGGATGCCGAGACGCGAGTCCTCGGGTGCGGTGGCGGATGTCGGGTTCGCTTCGGTCATGGGGATCGTCTTCGTCGTTGTGTCGTTTTGTCGTTACTTGGCTGCGGTGCGCGAGCCGCCGAGCACGTCGACGACGGCCCACTTGCCGCCGCGCACCTGGTAGATCGTGAAGGCCGGGTCCTTCAGGTTGCCTTCGGCGTCGAACGCGATGCGCCCGGTCACGCCGGGCCGCTCGATCGCGCGAACGGCCGCGACCAGCTTCGCCGGCTGCGTCGTGCCGGCCTTCTGCGCGGCCGCGATCAGCGTGGCGGCCGCGTCGTACGCGAACGGCGCGTGCAGCTCGATCGGCGCGCGAAAGCGTGCCTGGTACTGCGTGTCGAACGCCTTGCCGCCCGGCATCCGGTCGAGCGGCAGGCCCGGCTCGAGCGCCGTCACGCCGTCGCCGTCCTTGCCGGCGAGCGACAGGAAGGTCTGGCTCACGAAGCCGCCCGCGCCGAGCAGCGGCGCGTTCACGCCGAGCTGGCGCATCCGGCGCGCGATCGGCGCGGCCTGCGCGTCGAGGCCGCCGAAGAACACGAGATCCGCGCGCTTGCCCTTGATCGCGGTCAGCACGCCGCTGAAGTCGGTCGTCTTGTCGTTCACGTACTGGCGATCGACGATCGTGCCGCCGTTCGCCTGCACGCCCTTGATGAACTGGTCGGCCAGCCCCGCGCCGAACGACGTGCGATCGTCGATCACCGCGATGCGCTTCGCCTTCAGCGTCTTCACCGCGTACGCCCCGGTGAAATGGCCGCCCGCATCGTCGTGGCCCATGATGCGGAACGCCGTCGTGTAGCCCTGCTGCGTGTATTGATGGCCGGTGGACGCCGGGGCGATCTGCGGGATGCCCGCATCGCGGTACACGCGCGACGCCGGCACGCTGCAGCCCGTGTTCCAGTGACCGACGACGCCGATCACGTGCTGGTCGACGAGTTGCTGCGCGACCGCGACGGCCGTGCGCGGGTCGGACTGGTCGTCGGCCGGGACGAGCTTGTAGACGACCGGCTTGCCGCCGATGGTCGGATGCTTGGCGTTCGCGTCGTCGATCGCGAGTTGCGCGCCGTTCTGCAGATCCTTGCCGATCCGCGCGGACGGGCCGGTGAGCGGCGCGGCGAGACCGATCAGGACCGTCTGCGGCGCGGACTGAGCGAACGCGGGAACGGCGGCGATCAGGGCGGCCGCCGAGAAGGTGAGGCTGGTGGAGAGGAAAGCGATTTTCATGTGCGGGGATCGGTCGATGGGATCAAAAACATGAAAAATATTAAATATTCAGCACCCAAACCCCAAATACCCAATTGTTCGATGCTTATGTCATTCCCGATACATTAACCTATCACCATGTAAATACAGGATATTTTTGTGTTGTCGCTTACCCTGACTTTTCGATAAAATTCTATACATGAAAAATATCGAACAATTGCCGCACGATCCGCCGCTGCGCGCGGTGCGTGCGTTCGAAGCGTTTGCGCGTCTCGGGTCGGTCACCGCGGCGGCCGGCGAACTCGACATCACGCCGTCGGCGGTCAGCCATCAGCTGCAACTGCTCGAAGCGTTCATCCAGACGCCGCTGACGGTACGCGAAGGCCGGCTGCTCGCGCTCACCGACGAGGGGCGCGACTACTACCGGTCGATCAGCGCGGCGTTCTCGGTGCTGCGCAGCGCAACGCGTTTCGTGCGCGACCGTTCGTCGCTGCGCCAGATCACCGTCAGCCTGATTCCGCTGCTCGGCATCGGCTGGTTCATCCCGCGGCTGCATGCGTTCCTCGCCGACAACACCGATGTAGACGTCACGGTGCTGTACGCGCATCACCGCAATTACCGAAGCGACGCGTCGGATCTGTCGATCCGATTCGGCACAGGCGACTGGCCCGGCTACCGCTGCGAGCGGCTGCTGCCTGGCGCGATGGTGCCGATGTGCAGCCCGTCGTTCCTGAAGCGTCACGGGCCGTTCCGCACGCCGGCCGATCTCTCTCGCGCGCCGCTCGTGCACGACGAGGATCGCAGCACGTGGGTCAACTGGCTGCAGGGCGCCGGCGTGCGGCACGTGTCGCACGCGGTCGGGCCGATGTTCGAGGATGGCCAGCTCACGCTGAGCGCCGCCCGCGCGGATCTCGGCGCCGCGTTGCTGCGCGCGCCGCTGGTCCAGCGCGAACTGGCGAACGGCGAGCTCGTGCAACTGTTCGATCACGCGCTCGACGACGGGCGTGACTACTACCTGTGCACGCGCGAGGACGCGGACATGCCGGACGGGGCGCGGCGGCTGGCCGAGTGGTTGCGGAAGATGGCGGGGATTTGAGCGGGGCGTGTCCCGCCGACCGAACCGCGAAGCGGCATTCGCTTCGGATAGGCGCGACCTTGCATTTGCGCGGCTGCATATCGATGATGGGTGCGTCAAAGTCATGGAGGTTGCAATGCGCACGATCCCGATCGACCTGTCGGATGACCAGCATGCCGCGTTGAGCATCATCGCAGGGGCCAAGAACCGCTCCCGCGCCGAGATCGTCGGCGACGCAATCGATGCCTATACCGCGCGACACGAACACACACTTGTCAACAATGTTTTCGGTCTATGGAAGGGGCGCGAGATTGCCAGCCAGGAGGACCTGCGCTCGGAATGGTGAAGGCACGTACGGCCCCTGCCGCCCCAAATCACCTTCGGCGCCGACCGAACCCGCTCCGCCGGGACGATCGACGTCAGATTCCCCTCTGCCCCATCGCCGCCCCGGCGTCGCGACTGCTCATCCGATGCCCCCTCCCCGCCCCCGTCAATCAAGGGCCGGAAGCAGATAGAAAATCCCGATGCCTCGGATTGAAACAAGCAATTTCACAAGCTCAGGGTGAACCCGGATACTGGCAACACTCCACTCACCACTGACGAAAAGGAATTGTCCAGATGCCGATCATCAACACCCAAATCAAGCCGTTCAAGGCAACCGCATACCACAACGGCGAATTCGTGCCCGTCTCGGAAGAGAACTTCAAGGGCAAGTGGTCCGTCGTCGTGTTCTACCCGGCCGACTTCACGTTCGTCTGCCCGACCGAACTGGGCGACCTCGCCGACCGTTACGCGGAATTCCAGAAGCTGGGTGTCGAAATCTACGGCGTGTCGACCGACACGCACTTCACGCACAAGGCATGGCACGACACGTCGGACACGATCGCCAAGATCAAGTATCCGCTGGTCGGCGACCCAACGCTCACGCTGTCGCGCAACTTCGACGTGCTGATCGAGGAAGAAGGGATGGCGCTGCGCGGCACGTTCGTGATCAACCCGGAAGGCGAGATCAAGCTGTGCGAAATCCACGACAACGGCATCGGCCGCGACGCAGGCGAGCTGCTGCGCAAGGTCCAGGCCGCGCAATACATCGCGGCGCACCCGGGTGAAGTGTGCCCGGCCAAGTGGACGCCGGGCGCGGAAACGCTGACCCCGTCGCTCGACCTGATCGGCAAGATCTAAGGGTCACCGCGCGCCTCGCACGAGGCGCGCGACACGCATTACCACGGGCCGCCTCGCGCGGCCCGCGCCTTCCTCCGGCACGACGTGCCCGACCAGAATGATCAATACGGAATCCGAAACGCCATGCTCGACGCCAATCTCAAGAACCAACTCAAAGCGTACCTCGAAAAGATCACGCGCCCGATCGAACTCGTCGCTTCGCTCGACGACAGCGCGAAATCGCAGGAACTGCTGGCGCTGCTGAACGAGATTGCGTCGCTGACGGATCGCGTGACCGTGACCGAACGCCGCGACGACGCCGAGCGCAAGCCGTCGTTCTCGATCGGCGAGCCCGGCAAGCCGGCCGGCATCCGTTTCGCCGGCATCCCGATGGGCCATGAATTCACGTCGCTCGTGCTCGCGCTGCTGCAGACGGGCGGCCATCCGATCAAGCTCGACGACGACGTGATCGAACAGATTCGCGCGCTCGACGGCGACTACGCATTCGAAACGTTTTTCTCGCTGTCGTGCCAGAACTGCCCGGAAGTCGTGCAGGCGCTGAACGTGATGTCGCTGATCAACCCGCGCATCCGCCACGTCGCGATCGACGGCGCGCTGTTTCAGGATGAAGTCGAGTCGCGCCAGATCATGGCCGTGCCGACGATGTTCCTGAACGGCGCATCGTTCGGCCAGGGCCGCAGCAGCGTGAAGGAAATCCTCGCGAAGCTCGATACGGGCGCCGGCGAACGCGCGGCGAAATCGCTCGAAAACAAGCCGGTGTTCGACACGCTGATCGTCGGCGGCGGCCCGGCAGGCGCGGCCGCGGCGATCTACTCGGCACGCAAGGGCATCGCGACGGGCGTGGTCGCCGAGCGTTTCGGCGGCCAGGTGCTGGACACGATGGCGATCGAGAACTTCGTGTCGGTGCAGGAAACCGAAGGGCCGAAGTTCGCGACCGCACTCGAACAGCACGTGAAGCAGTACGACGTCGACATCATGGACGTGCAGCGCGCCGACGCGCTGATTCCGGGCGACGTGCACCAGATCCGCCTCGCGAACGGCGCGGTGCTGAAAGCGAAGACGATCGTTCTCGCGACCGGCGCACGCTGGCGCGAAATCAACGTGCCGGGCGAGCGCGAATACCGCAACCGCGGGGTCGCGTACTGCCCGCACTGCGACGGCCCGCTGTTCAAGGGCAAGCGTGTCGCGGTGGTCGGCGGCGGCAACTCGGGCGTCGAGGCCGCGATCGACCTCGCCGGCATCGTGAAGGCAGTCACGCTGATCGAATTCGGCGCGCAACTGCGTGCGGACGAAGTACTGCAGCGCAAGCTGCGCAGCCTGCCGAACGTGACGATCGTCACGCAGGCGCAGACGACCGAGCTGACCGGCGACGGCAGCAAGCTGAACGGGCTCGTCTACAAGGATTTGCGCTCGGGCGACACGCAGCGCATCGATCTCGAAGGCGTGTTCGTGCAGATCGGCCTCGTGCCGAACACCGAATGGCTGAAAGGCACGGTCGAACTGTCGAAGCACGGCGAGATCGTCGTCGATGCGCGCGGCGCGACGTCGGTGCCGGGCGTGTTCGCGGCCGGCGACGTGACGACGGTGCCGTTCAAGCAGATCGTGATCGCGGTGGGCGAAGGCGCGAAGGCGTCGCTCGGCGCGTTCGACCACCTGATCCGGCAGGACGTGGCGCCGGTGGCAACCGCTCAGCCGCGGGCCGAAGCAGCAGTCGCCGCCTGACGCACGTCAGCCCGCCCGCACACAGTTTGTCTCTCTTGGCCCCGCATGCTTTGGTCGGCGTGCGGGGCCCTTTTTATGCCGAATGCGTTCGTGGTTACTTGGTCGGGGGCGGGCCGCCGTCCGCTGGCGCGGGCGCCGTCGACTTGAAACTGCTCGACTGCCTGACCAGTTGCTCGGTCATCGCGGCCGCCACCGGGTTCGCGCCGGACGACGAACCGCCCTGCCGGTACGAACCGGTGCTCGCCGGCATCGACGACACCGATGACGTGGACGGCGGCGGCAACGACGGATCGAGCTTCGCCGATTCCCTGACGAGCGCGGCCGTCTCCGGCGTTTCGGATTTCGTCACGGCCGGCGGCGCGGCGGCGGCGTGGCGTTCGAGGCCGTCGCGCTTGCGCGGCGCACGTTGCGCGACCTGCGGGGACGCAGTCGACTGAGCGGGTTGGGCGGCCGGCGCCGGTGCAGGTGCCTGCGCTGGTGGGGTCGAGTCCTGCGCGTCCACCGTCACGACGTTGACCTTCGGCGGCGGTGCGGCGGGCTTCGTCACCGGTTGCGGCTTGTCGCTGACCACCGGAATCGCCGGAGCCGGTGCCGGAGCCGGAGCCGGTGCCGGCACGGCGTCGACGCGCGCGGTTGCAGCCGGCGCGGGCGTTGGTGCGGTCGGTGCGGGGGGAGGCGGCGCGGCAGCCGCCTGCTTCGACGCCGTCGCGGCAGCCGGTGCCGGCGGCGCGATCGCGCCCTGCACCGCGTGATCGTTGCCCGCGGGCGCCGCGGCAACAGGCGCGGCCGAATCGCCGATGCCGGCATCTTCGATCGCACGGTGGTCCGCGCGCAGAAGCATCACGTACGCGGTGCCGGCCGCGGCTACCAGGAGCCCGCCGGCGATCATCATGGTTTTACGGGTACTCGTCATGCTTGCTCACCGACATATCGATGTGAACGAGCCATCATACGCGGCCAATGCGCGTTGATCTCGTACGAATACATTTGGTTGCATAGATGACTGCGCGAGGTCGTCCGCGCCGTGCGATGCCGCGCCGTACTATCGTCAGACGAGAAGAAACCGCCCGCACCTCGCCCGTCAGATGCAGAAAATCGCGACCGCGATCCCGCCGAACAGCAGCCACTTGACGAGGTAGTACACGGTGCGATTCCACGCCTTCAAGCGCTTGCCCGCGCGGCGAATCGCATACAGGTACCGGAACGCATGATTGAGCCCGCCCGTACGATCGCCGGTTTCGTTCGGCGACGCGGCCGCGCGCATCAGCAGTTGCCCGAACGCATCGTTGACGCGCTGCGCCCAGCGATACTTCATCGGGCGGTCGATGTCGCAGAACAGGATCACGCGATCGCGCGCGGTGCGGTTTTCGGCCCAGTGCAGGTACGTCTCGTCGAACATCACGGCGTCGCCGTCGCGCCACGCATACGACTCGCCGTCGACGACGATCCGGCACGCGTCGTCGTTCGGCGTATCGAGCCCGAGGTGGTAGCGCAGCGAGCCCGCATACGGATCGCGGTGCAGCCCGAGCTTCCCGCCCGGCGGCAACTGCGCGAACATCGCCGCCTTGATCGACGGAATCCGCGACAGGATCTCGACCGAACGCGGACACAATGCCTGCGCGGACGGATGCGGTGCGTCGTACCACTTCAGGTAGAAGCGCTTCCACCCGTGGCGAAAGAACGAATTGAAGCCGATGTCGTTGTACTCGCCCGACGCCTTGATCCGGCTCGCGTCGCGCAACGCGAGCGCTTCGCTGCGAAACGTGCGCCATTCGCGCTGCAACACCGCGAGCTCCGGAAAGAGATTCGTGTCGAGAAACGGCGTGGTCGGCACCGACGAGAACGCGTACGAAAAGCAGTTCAGCGGTGCGGTAAAGGTCGAGTGGTCGGATAGTTGCCTGAACAACCGATGCCGAACCTTGCCGCGCCGATGCGTGTACACGACGCACGCAATGAACACGATCAACAGGACCCAGCGCATCGATATTTCCCCCGTAAGCTATTTGCCGAAATTCTAGGGAGGGGAAAAATTTCCTGCTCTGACGGGTAGGTCGTGCTGTGTACGTCTTACAACACGGCGAAGTCGCGGACCGCTCCGTGCCGAAACGCCGAAAAGCCCGCGCATACGGGCCTTTCGGGCCATCCGCACGCGTGCGCGGCAGCCTGCCGCCACACGTGCCAGCGGCGATTATTCCGGAAACGGCAAATCAGTTTGCCCGTCTGCGCGCATACCGAACGTATTGAGCGTCATCGCGACGAGCGCGTAATAGCCGAGCAGCGCGACGAGGTTCACCACGGTCTCGTGGCCGAAGCGCGCGTGCGCCCGCGCGAACGTCGCATCGCTCACGCGCTTCGTGTCGTACAGCTCCGTGGCGAACGCATGGATCAGCGCGTCGTCGTCCGATTCGAATGCGGGCGCGACGCCCAGCCGGATCGCATCGGCCGTCGCGGCCGGCACGCCGGCATCGAGCGCGATCGGATGATGGATGTGCCACTCGGCCTGCGAGCGCCAGCGCGCGGCCGTCACGAGAATCGCGAGTTCCGACAGGCGCAGCGGCAGCCCCGTGCGATAGCGGCAGAACGCGCCGAGCTTCTGCGCGTGCTGGGCCAGCTCGGGGCTCGCGATCCAGCCGAGGAACGGGCCGTTCAGGTTGCCGCGCGGGCCGCTGAGGATGTCGGCGAGCACGGCCTTCTGTTCGTCGGTGGCGGACGCGGGATCGAAAGGAGGCAGTCTGTCTGTCATGGCGAGGATTCGTTGAGGTCGGGGTTCATGCGCCGGCCGACGCGAGCGCCGCGCCGATCGCGCCGGACAGCCGCTCGACGATCGCGTCGATCTGCTGCGCAGTGCAGACGAACGGCGGAGCAACGAGGATGTGGTCGCCGTGCACGCCGTCGATCGTGCCACCCATCGGATACACCATCAACCCGCGCTGCATCGCTTCGCGCTTGACCGCTGCATGCAGCTTCAGCGCAGGATCGAACGTTGCCTTTGTGTCGCGATCGCGCACGAGTTCGATGCCGACGAACAGCCCGCGGCCACGCACGTCGCCGACATGCGGATGCACGCCGTAATGCGCGCGCAACGACGCACGCAGGTGCTCGCCGCGCGCCTTCACGTTGTCGAGCAGCTTCTCTTCCGCAAGCACGCGCTGCACTTCGAGCGCAGCGGCGCAGGCGGTCGCGTGGCCGAGGTACGTGTGACCGTGCTGGAAGAAGCCCGAGCCATCGACGATCGTTCGATAGATGCGGTCGCTCACCAGCGTCGCACCGATCGGCTGGTAGCCCGCACCGAGCCCCTTCGCGATCGTCAGCAGATCGGGCGCGACACCGTCTTCGTCGCATGCATACAGGTAGCCCGTGCGCCCCATCCCCGACATGATCTCGTCGAGGATCAGCAGCACGCCGTACTTGTCGCACACCGCGCGAATCTTTTTCAGGTACGTGCGCACCGGCGGCACCGCGCCGGCCGTCGCACCGACCACCGTTTCCGCGACGAACGCCGCGACGTTTTCCGCGCCGAGTTCGACGATCTTCCGTTCGAGCTCGTCCGCGAGGCGCTGCGCGTACGCTTCCTCCGTTTCGCCCGCCTGCTGATCGCGATACGCATAGCACGGGCTCACGTGGTGCGCCTCGATCAGCAGCGGCAGGAACGGCTCGCGCCGCCATGCGTTGCCGCCGATCGCGAGCGCGCCGAGCGTGTTGCCGTGATAGCTCTGGCGCCGGGCGATGAAATGACGGCGCTGCGGTTCGCCCTTCTCGACGAAATACTGGCGCGCGAGCTTCAGCGCGGCCTCGATCGCCTCGGAGCCGCCCGATACGAAATACACGTGGTCGAGCCCGGCCGGCGCGCCGTCGACGAGCCGGTCGGCCAGTTCCTCGGCCACTTCCGTCGTGAAGAACGACGTATGCGCGTAAGGCAATTGCTGCGCCTGCCGCTTGATCGCGTCGATCACGCGCTGGTTGCTGTGGCCGAGACACGATACGGCCGCGCCGCCGCACGCGTCGATATAGCGTTTGCCGGTCGAATCGATGATCTCGATGCCGTCGCCTGCGACGGCAACGGGCAAGGTGGCGCGCGGGGCGCGATGGAAAACGG
>Ga0209370_1001589_pt1 | contig 19449 bp, 18 predicted proteins | sample AgamicAtPrz_FD_187164 | JGI IMG/M metagenome (GOLD analysis project Ga0209370, IMG submission 187164) | Agave microbial communities from Guanajuato, Mexico - At.P.rz (SPAdes) (version 2) | ecosystem: Host-associated > Plants > Phyllosphere > Phylloplane/Leaf | place: Guanajuato, Mexico... | reverse complement strand
GAATGTGCACAGAGTCCTCCAGCAGCAGCTGGAGCACTTTCTGGAACGTTGTGATGGGCACCATTTTCGGGATGACTTCTTCGATGAGTTTGGGGGCCAGCTTGGCCACATGGTCAACGAGCTGCTGTGTCTCGGTACGAGACAACAGCTTGGCCGCGTGCACTTGCATCAAGTGTGACAAATGCGTCGCCATCACGGTTTCCGAATCAACGACGGTAAAACCGGCCATTTGTGCCGCTTCCTTTTGCCGCTCGTCGATCCAGTGCGCGGGCAGACCAAAGGCCGGATCGGTTGTGGCCGTGCCGATCAGCGGCGTGGTGATGCCGCCGGGATTGATGGCCAGGAACATGCCGGGGAAGGCTTCGCCCTCGCCCACCATGACGCCGCGCAGCGTCATGCGATAGGCGCTGGGCTTGAGTTCCAGGTTGTCGCGCACATGCACGGCCGGCGGCAGAAAGCCGACCTCCTGCGCGAACTTGCGGCGCACGCCCTTGATACGCGTCAGCAGGTCGCCCTGGCGGCTCTTGTCCACCAGCGCGATCAGGCGATAGCCCAGCTCCAGACCCAGCAAGTCCACCGGCTGCAGATCATCCCAGGTCGCTTCTCCATCATTTTGCGCAGCCTGCTGCTGGGGCGCCGGGGCACTGCTTTGGGCGGCCAGACGGGCTTTTTCCCTCTTGTCCAGCACCCAGGCACCCCAGCCCAGCAAGGCCCCCATGCTGATGAACACCAGATGCGGCATGCCGGGAATCAGACCCAGCAAGATCATCACGCCGGCAGTGATACCCAGCACCTTGGGCGACATGAACAGCTGCTGCACGATCTGGCGGCCCATGTCGGATTCCTTGCCCACGCGCGAGATCACCATGGCCGAGGCCACCGAGATCAGCAGGCCTGGAATCTGCGCCACCAGCGCGTCACCCACGGCCAGCAGGATGTAGCTGTCGGCCGCCTGACCCGCGGACAGGCCGTGCTGGGCCATGCCGATGATCAGGCCGCCGATGACGTTGATCACCAGGATCAAAATGCCGGCAATCGCGTCGCCACGCACAAACTTGCTGGCACCGTCCATGGAGCCGAAGAAATTGGCTTCCTCGCCCACTTCGGCACGACGGCGCTTGGCCTCCTTCTCGTCGATCAGACCGGCATTCAGATCGGCGTCCACGGCCATCTGCTTGCCGGGCATTGCGTCCAGCGTGAAGCGGGCCGAGACTTCGGCAATGCGCTCGGCACCCTTGGTAATCACCACGAAGTTGATGACCACCAGAATGCTGAACACGATCAAACCCACGGCAAAGTTGCCGCCGATCAAAAAGTGGCCGAAGGCCTCAATCACCGCGCCCGCGGCGCCGGGGCCGGTGTGGCCCTCCATCAGCACCACGCGCGTCGATGCCACGTTGAGCGACAGACGCATCAATGTGGTCAGCAGCAACACCGAAGGGAAGGCCGCGAAGTCCAGCGGCTTGATCATGTAGGCCGCCACCATCATCACCATCAGCGCCACGGCAATATTGAGGGTGAAGAAGGTGTCCAGCAGCCAGGGCGGAACGGGCAGCACCATCAGGCCCAGAATGGCCACCACCAGTATGGGAGCAGTCATCCCTTGCAGGGCACCGGCGTTGGAGCCAGACCACTTCTGGAACAGTTGCAGAGGATTCGACGACATCACAGATTACCTTCTTGCTGCGCAGCAGCATCGACCGCCGCAGGCTGGGTGCGGCCACGGTGCGGATCCAGCTCCACGGGCACGGGGGGCTCTCCCAGGGCATCGGGCATGGGACCCTGGCCGCTCAGTGCAGCCTTGAGACGATAGACATAGGCCAGCACCTGGGCCACCGCGGTGTAGAGCGCGGCAGGGATGGCCTGATCCAGATCGGCATGCGCATAGAGTGCACGCGCCAGCATGGGCGACTCCAGTACCGGTATCTGGTGCGCGCCCGCGATTTCACGAATCTTGAGCGCCACCAGATCCGTGCCCTTGGCAATGACCTGGGGAGCGGCCATGGAGGCGTCGTCATAGCGCAGCGCCACGGCATAGTGGGTGGGATTGGTGACTACAAAGTCTGCTTTCGGCACGGCCGAGACGCTGGCACGGTCGGCAATCTCGCGCTGCTTCTGGCGGATCTTGCCCTTGAGCTGCGGATTGCCTTCGGACTCCTTGTGCTCCTGCTTGACCTCCTCATGACTCATCTTGAGGCGCGACTTGAAGAGAAAGTCCTGCAGCGGCACGTCGATCAAGGCAACCAGCAGCACCACGATCAGCAGCAAGGTGATGCCCGTGGTCAGCCAGGAGCCGACCATGGCAAGCGCCATGGGCGATGGCTGGGCCGAAACCGACGCAATCTCGGCAATATTGGCACTCATGTACTTCCAGGCTACAAAGCCCAGCACGATGGTCATGAACACCATCTTGACCACCGTGGTCAGTTGCTGCTTGGAAAACAGATTCTTGAGACCCGACAAGGGGTTGAGCTTGCCAAAGCGCGGTTGAATGGGCTTGAAGCTGAAGATCCAGCCGCCGGCAGCCACGCCGGACAGCACCGAGGCCGTGGTGGTCACCAAAGCAAAGATCACGGCAATGCCCAGACCCAGCACCAGCATGGACTGAAAGCGCTCCAGCATCAGCGCCGGAGTCTTGGCCGCCGCAGCGTTGAACACCAGTTGCCGGGCCATGGCCTCGCGCAGATGATTGATCATGGGCTGCGTGCCCATCAGCATCAGCAATGCGCCCGTACCCAGGATGGCCAGATGCGACAGATCGCGCGAGCGCGCACCCTGGCCGTCTTCACGCGTCTTCTGCAGCTTGCGTTCGGTGGCGGGCAGGTTTTTGTCTTGGGATTCGGACATGGCGCACGGACGGATTGGATATCCCAATTGTCCGAATCCGGCGCCCAGGCAATGCGCGGATAAGCGGCAGCCAAGCCCTGCTTATGCACGACTCCGCATCACAACGCATCCATCAATTTGATAGCTGCCTGTGCTTTCCTATCAGGAGATAGAGCCTGTTTTTAGCGAGTTTTCACCCAGACACTCAGGCCTGAGCTTGCGGCATGCCCAGCTTGAGTTCGCTGAGCATACGCAGCAGCATCCGGTTGAGGTCTTCGGCCTCCCACTCCTCCTGCTCGCGCAGTTGCCGGATGGGCGCCGGGTCACGACTCTCCAGAGCCTGGCTCATCTGCAGCACGGCCGCATAAGGACCGGAGCGCGTGACGATGGCATCGAAAATGCGCTCGTTCAGCGGCGTGCGTCGCAAGATGGTGGCCACCGGCTCATGCAGCAGCAAATCCAGCTGCGAGAACAGGCTGCACAGATACATCTCACGCTGCAGGTCCAGGCTCACCCCGGCCTCGATCAGCTGCTCGGCCAGCCTGGCGCGCAGCACGACCTGCGTGCGCAGAGGCACCAGGTCCTGTTCGGTGCAGGCATGGGGCAGCTGGTCGGCCAGCCAGCGCTCCAGCGTGCCCAGCCCCAGCATCACCAGCCCGCGGCGCAGCGAGTCCACGCCGCGACGCAGGCCCAGTGCAGCCGAGTTGGTATAGAGCAAAAAGCGATAGGCCAGCACCGGGTCCGAGCCCAGGATCTCTTCCATCACATCCAGGGACTGTTCCTTGTCGATGGCCTTCATGAGCCTGAAGAGCGCATCGCGCGAGGGCTGGGGCTGTTGCAGCCGAAAGGCCTGCATGGTGTCTGCCACGGGCCAGCCTGCCACGGCGGCCGCTTCGTGTTCGTCGAGACAGGAGCGCGCCAGCTCCAGGCTCTGCAGGCTCTGGTACATCTGACCGTCCAGCAGATTCAGGGGCTGAGTGGCAAAAAAGCCCGAGGCAGTCTCCTTGTCCGCATCTTTTGCCGGCTGGCTGGAACGCACGGCATTGGGCAATCCAGCGGCACCTTCTGGCGGCAGGCTCAGCAGGCTGCTGGCAAAGCAGCGCGCAGCATCGGCATCGGGCACATCGGCCAGCGATCCGCCCCAGACCAGCATCAGCCCGCGTGCCTTGGCCTTCTGCACCAGCTCGTAAATACCTTCATCCTGCTGCAGCCAGTCGCCGCGCACCTCTATCCAGGGACTGCCCTGAGGTGCATGTTCTAGAAGATTGCACAGAACCTGGCGGGACTGCGGCGATATCAAGAGCGGCGGTGCCTGACGGCTCCAGATCTCATCCACCGTGCGCAGGAAATGCGCCATGTCGGCAGAGGAGCCCGAGTCTTCGTGCACATAAAGCTGAATCCCTGCCAGGCGCCGCGTACGTCCCCAGAGCGGCCGATAACCAAGAGTCAAAGAGCTGAGGGCAGACTGGGTCATGGAAGATTTGGACAGGTAGACGACGAGACATCAAGACGGACAGAGCCCGCTGGAATCAGCCGATGTAGTTGAACAGCGAAAGCTTCTGCATCTGTGCATAGGACTGCAGGGCGGCCTGCAAGCCCACCTTCTGCGTATCCACTTGCGACAGCGCCGTGATCATATCGATATCTTCGGCACGTGAACGGGCTCCTTCCTGCGTCAGTGCCTGATCCTTCATGTCAGACTCCAGGCCGTCTGCACGTTTGAGCTGGTCGCCGGCATAGCTGCGCATGGCCTGCACCCGGTTCATGCCCGAATCCAGTTCGCTCAAGGCGCGCCCCAGACCCTGCTGCAATGCGGTCGATCCCCCCGTGCCGCCCTTGACCGTGGCAATGGCCTGATCCAGCACGCTGAAAATATCGGTGCGTGTGCTTGGAGACATGGTGAAGCTGTCGCCGTCGGCCGGAGTACCCTTGATGCTGATCTGCTGACCACCGACGGTAATCGCCTGCCCTTCCTTGTAGGGCGTGGGCGGAACCACGGGGTTGGTCACCGTGGCCGAGCTGGAGTTGATCTCGTAGCTGACCTCGCCGGTAGTCGGGTCCTTGGTGAATACCAGGGTGTAGCTATCGCCCGTGACCTTGCTCGGGTCGGTGACCGACCCCACATCCGCCCAGGCCTTGCCGGAATTGGAGGCAGCGCCATTCACCACAAACACCCCGTTGCCGGTGGGCACGTTCAACCAGGCCGCATGACCATCCAGAGAGATGGGCAGGCCGTTGTCGCTGCCGGTGCTCTGGCCGGGGTTGAGCTGGCTGCTCGAGCCCGGAGGCGTGCTTTGCAGCGGCGTATCGGGACTGCCCAGCCCGCGGAAAATCGGCAAGCCGTTGGAGTCCTTGGCATTGGCATAGCCGAGAATCTGATCGCGCAGGCTTTGCATCTGCTGGACCAGCGCATCGCGTGCCACCTGGTCATACGAACCGTTGCCGGCCTGCACCACCAGATCACGAAAATCCTGCAAAGCACCATGAGCCTTGCCCAGCTCGGACTCGCCCTGGGCAATCACATCGCGCTGGGCACCGAGCACGCGCTGGTCATTTTCGGAACGGGTGATGCGGGTGCGTGCACGCTCGGCCTGTGCCGCCGCCACGGGATCGTCGCTGGCGCGCAGCACGCGCTTGCCCGCCGTGGTCTTCTCCATCAGGTCCACCAGGCTGCTCTGACGCGAGCCCAGGTTGTTGATGGTGCTGTCATACATATTGGCCGTGCCAATGCGGTTGATGCTCATGCCTGTTCTCCGGCTGTAGGGGGTTAACGGCCAACGGCCTGGATCACGCTGTCAAAAATGCCCTGAGCCACCTGCAGCATCTTGGCCGAGGCCTGGTAGGACTGCTGGTACTGCAGCAGCTTGGCGGCTTCTTCATCCAGATTGACGCCGGACACTGCGGTGCGATCGCCTTCCAGATTTTTGGCAATCGAGTCGGACAGCTTGGCTGCATAGGCCGCGCTTTGCGTGCGCGTGCCGATCTGCGCCATGGCGGTGGAAAAACCGTCGCTGAGCGTGGTCGCGCCATCGAAGATCACGGCGTCGCGAAGCGACAGGAAAGAGCTGGCATTGCCCGTATCCGAGCTGTAGAAACTGTTGGGGCCGAAGCTCACGGTATCGCTGGTGGCACCATCCACCGCAGGCGTGCCGGTGAGCGTCACCTTGAGCCCCTGAGCCAGCTCGATGGCCTGCCCGGAGATATAAGCGCCTGTCGCAGCCACGCCGCTGGGGGCAGGCGTGATGGTATAGGTCATGCCGCCCGCCCCATCGGGAGCGAAAGACAGGGTGGTGCCCGCAGGAAAGGTAGAGGCATCGAAGCCTTTTTCCACCTTCAGGCTGGACATGCGGACGGCCGCATCGCCCAGCGAGTTGATCTTGGCCGACACCGGATTGGCCACCGCCAGATCGTTGCCGGAATGCACCATGGTCTGAATATCGTGCGCCGCCGATGCCACAGGACTGAACAGCACGGACTGGCCGGCCTGGCCATCGTTCTTGAGATCGAACTGCAGACCGTCGATCGTCATGCCGCGCAGGTCCGTCAGATCGTTGAAGGCCGTGGTCTGGCCATCCGACAGGCGCACCACCTTGCCCTTGGGCGCATCGTTGCCGAAAACGATCTTGTAATCCGAAGCCTTGAGCGCGCTCGAGTCCTTGACCGTGACCGTGGGCGTATCGGGCTGTACCCATTGAGCACCCGTGGTGGAGCCCGTGGTCGTCATCGGAATATTGAACAGCGCCCCGCCTTTCTGACCCGACAAGGTCAGGCCCAGCTGGTTCTGTGTATTGAGCGTATCGCCGATCGAGATCACCATGCGCCCCAGCAGGTTGCGCCCCTCGCTCAGGTCGTTGTTCTGGAACTGCAGCAGACCGGCAATCTCGCCGCCACCGGCCATGGCCGGAGTCAGCTCCACGGGCTGCCCGCCCTGCTGCTGGAAATACAGGCTCATCTTGCCGCTGCCGGGGTACTGCGTGGACTCCTGCAGGCTGAGCTTGGCCGCGCTCTGCCCCAGCACCAGCGGCTGGCTGCCGCCCACGAACAGGCTGATGGAGCCATCGCCGGCGTCGACCTGCGAGGTCTGCACGTATTTGTTGATGTCACGCACCAGCTGGTCGCGCTGATCGAGCAGGTCATTGGGCGTGTGGCCCGTGGCAATGGCGCTGCTGATCTGGCCGTTGAGCGCCGCCACCTGTTGGGACAGACTGTTGACCACATTCACGTCATTGCTCATCTGCTGTCGCGTGCTGTAGTCCATCTCGTCGAGCTGGGCCGAAGCCGAGCGGAAGCGCGCAGCCAGTTCGCTCATGCGCGTCAGCACCACCTGGCGTGCAGAAGAGTCGGTAGGAGCGCTGCTGACATCGGCAAACGCATTCATCATGTCGTTGATGGCCGCGCCCAGACCGTTGGTTCCGCCGGAGAACACTTCCTGCAGCTGGTTGAGCGAGTTCGAGCGCGCGGAGTCTGCGGCACTGGCGGCGGTGGCCGCCGTGGCCTGACGGTTGAGCAGCTCGCTGAAATTGCGCAAGATGGTCGCCACATCGGCGCCATTGCCGATATAGCCATTGCCGATGTTCTGGCCCGCCGAGGTCTGGAAGGCCACGCTCTGACGCGAATAACCGGCGGTGTTGACGTTGGCGATGTTGTGCCCTGTGGTTTGCAGGGCGATCTGGTTGGCCATCAGGGCGCGTGCGCCCACGTTCAGAAGACTCATGACTGGTTCTCGGTGATCTTGTTGATCTGGGCGGCACGGGCGCTGACGCCCAGACGGCTTGCGACATTGGCGCTGTTGTTGCCGGCGCTGGCGACGCTGACCTGGGCCACGCTCTGGATGGCGCGACTGAGCTTTTGCGCATAGGCCGGATCGGTGGCGTAGCCGGCCTTTTGCAGCTCGCTGGCATAGGCCTGGGCAGAGCCGGTCTGGGCCATGGCTTTTTCGTAGCGCGGGTTGCTGCCGATCAGGCGTGCGTAGTCGCGGAAGGACTCCTCGTAGGAGTCATAGGCGCGGAATTTGGCTGTCACCTTCCTGGGCGCGCCATTGATGTATTCGGTGGTCGTGACTTCGGCGACCTTGCCCGTCCAGCTGCCGCCAGCCTTGATGCCGAACAGGTTGAACGAGTTGCTGCCGTCCTTGTTGCGGATCTCGCTCCTGCCCCAGCCCGTCTCGTGTCCGGCCTGGCCGATCATGTAGTGGGCCGGGATGCCGCTCTCGCCGGCCACGCGCTGGGCCGCGCCGGTGTGCGCCGTGACGAAGTTGTCGCGCCCCTTGGGAGCCGGTGCATAGGCGTTGATCGATTGCGCAGCCTGGCTGCGGCTGCCGCTCCAGGCGCCGTTGCTGCCCACATTGCGCCAGGCGTTGCGGCTCAGGCTCAGTGTGGAAGGCACGGCAATTTCGGCGTCCTCGGCGGCGTCGACTCCCATGCTGCGCGCCAGCTGCTTGCTGATGGCATCGGTGAGACCGCCCGGCTGGCCCGCCATGGCCACCGAGAGCTGCTGATCCAGCAGGTCGGTGCTGAGATTGCCCTGCGCGCTGTCGAGCAGACCGGACTTCATGGTCGCCTCGCGCATGCTCTTGATCATCTCGCGCATGAACAGCGACTCGAGCTGCTTGGCAGTCTCGCGGGCGGCCTGCGGGCTGTTCTCGCCGGCCGCCGTCTTGAGCGCATTGAGCGAGCGTGCATCGACAGCCAGCGCATTGCTGGCCGCCAGAGATGAAGAATGGGGCAAAGACGTGCTCATATCACCTCCAGCTCGGCGTCCATGGCGCCCGCAGCCTTGATGGCCTGCAGGATGGCCAGCAGATCCTGGGGCGTGGCGCCCAGTGAATTCAGCGCCCGCACCACATCGGTGAGCTGGGGCGAATTGGGCATGTTGATGACCTTGCCGGGCTCCTGCTTGACCTGGATATCGGACTTCTGCGCCACCACGGTCTGCCCTTGCGAGAACGGTGCGGGCTGGCTGATGACCGGCGTGGTGCTGATGGTGATGGACAGGTTGCCGTGCGCAATCGCGCAGGGGCCCAGGGTCACCGCCTGATTGAGCACGATGGAGCCGGTTCGGGCATTGATGACCACCTTGGCCGCCGGCTTGGAGGTCTCGATGGGCATCTCCTGAATCTCGGCGATCATGCGCACGCGCGAGCCCGGGTCGATGGGTGCATTGACCTGCACCGTGCGCCCGTCCAGTGCCATGGCCGTACCCGCACCCATGCGCTGATTGATGGCGCGCACCATCTTGTCCGCAGTCTGGAAGTCGGTCTGGTTCAGGCCCAGCGTGATCGTGTTGCCCTGGTTGACGGGGGTGGGCACGGCACGCTCCACCTGCGCGCCCTGCGGCACGCGGCCCGCGTTCATGTGATTGACCTGCACCTTGGAGCCGCCGGCCGCAGCCCCGGCTCCGCCGACCACCACATTGCCCTGGGCCAGGGCGTAGATCTCGCCGTCCGCGCCGCGCAGCGGTGTCGCCACCAGGGTGCCGCCCTTGAGCGACTTGGCGTTGCCCATGGAGGAGACATTGATGTCGATGGCCTGGCCGGGCTGTGCGAAGGCCGGCAGCTCGGCCGTGATGATCACCGCCGCCACGTTCTTGAGCTGCAGCTGGGCCGCATTGCCCGAGGCCGGCAGGGCGATGCCCATCTGCTCAAGGTAATTGGCCAGCGCCTGCTTGGTGTAGGGCATCTGCGTGGTCTGGTCGCCCGTGCCGTCGAGGCCGACCACCAGACCGTAGCCTGTCAACTGGTTGCTGCGCACGCCCTGGATGGCGGCAACCTCCTTGATGCGTGTGGCATGCGCAGGCAGGGTGAGCCCGCTGGCGCCAAGGGCTGCGACCACCAGCAAGGCGGTGTGCGCAGGGCGCAGTGACAGGAGCGTGGACAGTACTTTCATACTGCCCATTCTCGGAAGAATCAGAACGGCATAACGTTCAAAAAGAACCGGGACAACCAGCCAATTGACTGGGCTTCACCGGCCTGGCCACGGCTGCGCGACTCGACGCGCAGATTGGCCACCTGAGTCGATGCCACGGTACTGCCCGGACGCAGCGAGCGCGGGTCCACCGTGCCCGTGAAACGCAGCACATCGACGTTGTGGTTGACGCCGATCTGCTTCTCGCCGGCAATCACCAGATGACCGTTGGGCAGCACATCGACCACGGTGGTGGCAATCGAGCCCGTGAAGGTGTTGTTGCTGCTGGTGGCCCCAGAGCCCTTGAAGTCGTTCTTGCTCTCTGCCCCCAGGGTGAGCGCATCGGCCACCGTCTTCTCGGCGCCGCCCCTGAGCAGCGGCAGCGAGGTGATGCCCGTGCTCAGCTCGTTGGCTCGCCCGACCTTGGAGTCCGTGCTCTGGCTGGCCGAAACGCGCTCGACGATCTGCACCGTCACCGAGTCGCCCACCATGCGGGCGCGCTGATCCTCGAACATGGGGCGGTAGCGGCTGGCGTTGAACAGGCTGCCTGTGGGCGCCTGGGCCGTCTGCTCGCGCGGCTGCAGCACGGGAGGTGCGGTGGATGGCATGTCCACGGGCGGCGGCGGATTGAGCGTGACGCAGCCCGACACCAGCAGGGCCCCGGCGAGGGCGCAGAGCGGCGGGCAATGGGAAACAATGGCTTTGAACATGGCGGCAAGTCCTTGGCAGTCAGGCGCTTCGCCCCTTGTGCCCTTGCGTGCGCGAGGCACGCTATTGAAATCAGAGCTTATAGCGATTGTCTCAAATGGAAATCAGCAATGAATTGATCTGAAAACCATACCCATCAAGCGCAAGCTGCTCCTCAATACATTGTGATCAATCAGAGCTGTGCCAGCTTGGCCAGCATCTGGTCGGAGGTCTGAATTGCCTTGGAATTCATTTCGTAGGCGCGCTGCGTCTGAATCATGGTCACCAGCTCCTGGACCACGTTCACGTTCGAGGCTTCCAGATAGCCCTGCTGGATCGTGCCCAGACCGTTGGTGCCTGGCGTGCCCTGCTGGGGCTGGCCCGAGGAAGCGGTCTCGACGTAGAGGTTCTGGCCACGGGGTTCCAGGCCGGCTGCATTGATGAACTGGCTCATCGCGATATTGCCCACCTGCTGCGGCGCAGCCTGGCCGGGCATGGTGACGCTGACCACGCCGTCATGGCTGATCGACACCTTGGTAGCACCCTGCGGGATGGTGATGCCGTTGGCCACGGGCAGGCCGCTGGAGGTCACCAGCTGGCCCTGGGCATCGACCTCGAACGAACCGTCGCGGGTATAGGCAATCGTGCCGTCGGGCATATTGACTTCGAAGAAGCCGTTGCCGTTGATGGCCACATCCAGCGCATTGCTCGATTGCTGCAGGCTGCCCTGCAGAAAGTTGCGGCTGGTGGCCACGGTGCGCACGCCCAGGCCCAGGTGCAGGCCAGTCGGCAGCTGATTCTGCTCGGTGGTCTGCGAACCCGACTGGCGCAGATTCTGATAGATCAGATCCTCGAAGACCGCATTCGCGCGCTTGTAGCCGGTAGTGGATACGTTGGCCAGATTGTGCGAAATCACGTCCAGCTGCGTCTGCTGGGCTTCCATGCCGGTCTTGGCAATGAACAGCGAATTGATCATGACGTATTCCTTTGGCTATCAGCCGTTCAAGCTCAGCAGCTGGCTGGCGGATTTATCGTTGGTTTCAGCGGTCTGCAGCAGCTTCATCTGCTGCTCGAACTGGCGCGAGGCCGCGATCATGCCGACCATGGTTTCGACGGAGTTCACATTCGATCCCTCGATCGAGCCCGACAACAGGCGCGCTGTTTCATCGTTGGGCAGCGCATCGCCCTGCGCCGGGCGGAAAAAGCCGTCATCGCCGCGCACCAGAGGCTCATCGACGGGCGGCGTGACCAGCTTGACGCGCCCCACAGCCACGGGCAGCTGGTTGCCCATCTTGGCGGTCAGCGTGCCGTCCGAGCCCAGGGAGATCGTGGACTCTGGCGGGATATCGATGGGCGCGCCGCCGTCGGAGAGCACGGCCTGGCCGTTGCTGTTGACCAGCTGCCCTTCGGGCGAGATCTCGAACACGCCGTTGCGCGTATAGGCTTCCTGGCCGTCAAGCCCCTGCACGGCAAACCAGGCGCGGCCCATGGCCATGGCGTCCAGCGCACGGCCGGTGCGCTGGGCCGGGCCGGGAGTGTCCTGATAGCCGGAGGTGGCCTCCAGCGCAAACACGCGGGTGCCGGCTCCCGTGCCCTGCAGCGGTACCGAACGGAAGGTGGACATCTCGGCCCTGAAGCCGTTGGTGCCCGCATTGGCCAGGTTGTGAGCCAGCACGGCCTGACGCTGGGCTGCCGCATTGGCCCCAGTCATCGACGTATAAATAATTTTGTCCATGCTGACCTTCCTTCCGTCAAATCAATCGCCTTTGCAGCCCCGGCGCAAAGCGCCTCAAGGGCCTATCGGTTATCGCAGGTTCACGAGTGTGGAGAACACCTGGTCCTGCGTCTTGATGGTCTGGGCGTTGGCCTGATAGGAGCGCTGCGCCGTCATCATGTTGACCAGCTCGGCCGTCAGGTCCACGTTGGACTCTTCCAGCGCGCCCGACTGCAGCGAGCCGAAGGTGCCGGTCTGGGCCGAACCATTGAGCGCAGGGCCGGAGTCGGAGGTGGCAACCCATTTGTTGTTGCCGATGGAGCCCAGACCCTGGGTATTGGTGAATGCCGCCAGAGCGATCTGGCCTTCGGTGCGCGTGACACCGTTGGAGTAGGAAGCCACGATGGAGCCGTCGCGGCCCACATTGATGCCCGTCAGTGCGCCCGAGGTATAGCCGTCCTGCTTGAGGCTGCTGACGGCAAACTTGGTGCCGAACTGGGTCAGACCGCCGAAATCGAACGCGACGTTGAAGGGCTGCAGGCCGTTGGGATTGGCCGTGCCGCCGCTGACGCTCAGATTCAGCGTGGTACCCGAACCTGTGGTCGGTGCATTGGGGGTGACGCTGGTGAGCTTGCCGCTCGCGTCGAACACGGCCGTACCAATGGGCGTGGCCGTGGCATCAAGCGAGTTGAAGACATTCCAGGTGTTGCCTGTGGCGTCTTTCTCGAAATACAGATTGACCGGGATCGCCGTGCCCTGGGTGTCATACACATTCAGCGAGGTGCCATAGGTGGCACGAGGCGTGGCAGCGACAGGGGGCGTGGCTGTCGCGTCGCCGGCGGCCGCCGTGGCGCGTGCATCCAGATTCAGCTCCACATTCACCTTGGACGTCTGCTTGGCGGGAATCGGCTGCCCTGTGGGAAAGCTCATCGGCACAGGCGTGGCACCCGACTGGATCTTGCCGGTCGAAGGGTCCACCACATAGCCCATGACATTGTCGTTGTCCACGGTCTTGAGGTTGCCCTCCTTGTCCAGACCGAAGTTGCCGGCGCGCGTGTAGGCGATGCTGCCGTCGCTTTGCTTGACGACGAAAAAGCCGTTACCGTTGATGGCGATGTCCAGGTTGTTGCCCGTCGAAGTGATGGAGCCCTGCCTGAACTGCTGGGACACGGAGGCCACGTTGACGCCGATGCCGCTGCTCTGGCCGCTGGCCGAGCCGATGGCGCTGGCGACCATCTCGGCAAAGTCAGCGCGCGAGGCCTTGAAGCCCGTGGTGTTGGAGTTGGCGATGTTGTGGCCGATGACGTCCAGATTCTTGCTGGCGGCGTTCAAGCCGGAGAGACCTTGTTGAAAACCCATGATGTGTTCCTCAATCAGTAAACGGCCTTGACGCCGGAATAAGCCACGCTGTCGCCGTTATCGAGCTCCAGCGACAAAGAGCCATTGGCCGAGCTGGTGGCAATCACGGCATGCGGCGCCAGCGGGGTGGATGCCACTGCGGTCGTGCCATTGGTGGCGACCACGCTGTAGCGCAGTTGCGAGGCATCGCCGCTGTATTTGTCCTTGCCATCCCAGGTGAAGTAGTTCCGTCCGGCAGCGCCGGCACCCAGGTCGATGGTGTCCACCAGCTCGCCGCTGGCCGTGGTGATCTGGATCTTGACGCTGGCCGCCTGGTTTTCCAGATCGAAGGCAGCGGTATGCGTGCCATCGGCCGCCACGCCCAGGGTGTTGCCCTCGGTCAGCACCGTACGACCGATCATGGAAGTGCCCTGCAGCACCTGCATGGCCGTGAACTGGCTGGACATGGAGGCCATGGTCTGGTTCAGCTGCTGAATACCGGTCACGGTGTTGATCTGCGCCATCTGCGAGGTCATTTCCGCGTTGTCCATGGGATTCATGGGGTCCTGGTTGTTGAGCTGGGCCACCAGCAGCTTGAGGAAACGGTCCTGCGCCTCGTTGGGGTTGGTCACCGAGTTCTTGGTATTGCTGGTGGTATTGGTCGTGGTGCCGTCCACGCTGCTTGCGCCGTAGATCATGTGAGTATTCCCGGGCTTACTGGCCCATTTGCAGAGTCTTGAGCAGCAGCGTCTTGGCCGTGTTCATGACTTCCACGTTGTTCTGATAGGAGCGCGAGGCCGAGATCATGTTGACCATCTCGTCCACGGCGCTCACGTTGGAGTGGGTGACATAGCCCTCGCCATCGGCCAGCGGATTGCTGGGGTCGTGGATGCGGCGGCCGGGCGTGTTGTCCTCACTGATGGCATTGACCTTGACGCCCGCGCTGCCGTCGTTGCCCATGGGCACGGTCTGAAACACGACCTGGCGCGCCTTGTAGACGCTGCCATCGGGGCCGGCCACGGCATCGACGTTGGCCAGATTGGAGGCCACCACGTTCAGGCGCTGGGACTGGGCGCTGACCGCACTGCCCGAGATATTGAAGATGGAAAACATGGACATGGTTTAGCTCCTGGGCTTACTGGCCTTGAATGGCGCTGAGCATGGTCTTGGCCTGGCCGTTGATGAAGCGCAGCGTGGCTTCGTAGCGCACGGAGTTGTCGACGAAATTGGCGCGCTCGCGATCCAGATCCACGGTGTTGTTATCCAGGCTGGGCTGGGAATTGACCGAATAGCCGAGCTTGGCCTTGAGCGCCTCGTCCGACATCTGCGCCTGCAGCGGGATATGGCCTGCCGTCGTGACGCTGGCCTGGGTCAGGGGCTTGGGCCCGCTGGTCGCGGCCATCAAGGCTTCGCGGAAATTGAAGTCGCGCGCCACATAGCCAGGGGTGTCGGCATTGGCAATATTGCTGGCAATGGCGCGCTGGCGCTCGGCGCGCAGCAGCAGCGCCTCGCTTTGGAAGTCCAGTCGTTCGGTCATTTTGTTCAGCATTGCGGCCTCGCTTTCAGAATTCGGGGATGCCGGAGCCCACGGACTGCGGCATGCGAGGATTATGAAAATCGGCAGCGCAAACTAAAGCGCGAAGAAAGCGGTATTGCGCTGGCTCTTCAAGCCATTGCGCAAGCCATGTCACGCCTATATTTGCCAGCATCGTCTGCAGCCCTGTGACTGCGGATACTTCAAAGGATTGATGCATGTCTGGCCGCTTTTCCCTGTTTCTGCGCCTTCGCCCCTCTCAAGGCCTGGCTGCAGCATGGGGTCTCGCTGCGCTGCTGCTGACGGCTGGCGCACAGGCCCAGGACGGCGCGGCGCAGCTCAGCCAGATCGGACAGCGCTTTGTCGATGCGGCTCTGCACCAGCCATCAACCGAGACTGCGCAGGCCGGCAATGGCATGGCTTTGCGCATGGAAGTTCAGATGGGCCAGCTGGACTCGCGCCTGCGCCTGGCAGCCTGCGCCAAGGTCGAGCCCTATCTGCCTGCGGGCAGTCGCCTCTGGGGTCGCACCCGGCTGGGCCTGCGCTGCGTGCAGGGCAGCGTGCCCTGGAACGTGTTCCTGCCCATCACCGTGCGGGCCTATGGCCCGGCCTGGGTGGCCCAGGGCAATATTCCGGCCGGCAAGACGCTGAGCGCCGAGGACGCAGCCCCCGCCGAAGTGGACTGGGCCGAGGACAGCGCCCCCGTCTTCGCCAATGCACAGGATTTCATCGGCATGGTCGCGGCGCGACCGCTGACGTCGGGGCAGGCTCTGCGCCAGAACATGGTACGTCCGCCTGCCTTGTTCACGGCGGGATCGCCCGTCCAGGTGATGGTCAACGGCGGCGGCTTCAGCGTTGCCGGCTCAGGCAAGGCAATGACTGCAGCCGGAGAAGGACAGCAGGTACGGGTTCGCATGGATAATGGCCGCCTTGTTACAGGAACGGTCAATGCCAGTGGCGTGGTTCTGGTTCAATGACGAGAGAGTGCATACTCACTTTATCAACCATGCCAAATATTCCTCAAGTTTTACGCGCCCTTGTCGAAAGCAAGGCTACAGCGCCCTACGCCGATACAGGGCGATTGGAGAACCAGCATGAAGATAGGCAATAAGCCGGACCTGCAGCAGACCGCTGCAGCCGCCAAGCAGGCCCCGAAATCCGCCACCACGGTTGCCACCGAAGAATCGACCAAAGGCTTGTCCGAGCGCGCCGCCGGCGTGCCCGTGTCCTTTTCGTCCTCGGCCCGCGCCCTGGACAGCCAAAACCGCACCAATACCGACTTTGATGCCGACCGCGTCAAGGCCATGCGCGAAGCCATTGCCAATGGCAGCTTCCGCGTCAACGCCGAGGCCGTGGCAGACAAGCTGCTGGCCAATACCGAAGAATTCCTGGTTCACGCTCGCGGCTGAAGCGCCCGTGCCTGAACTCCCGAACAAAGGCTGACCCGATGACCTTGCAGGAAATGCTCGATTCGCTGGATGCGGTGATTCAGACCGTTTCGGCATCGCTGCAGTCACCGGACGCATCCGCGCTGGAACAGTCCAGCACCCGCCTGCGTGACGCCATGGTGGCGTTCTCCCAGCTCGTCAAACGCTTCTCGGCAGACGACTGGACGCCTGCACTGCGCGAGCGCGCACAGAATCTGGACCGCGAAATTTCCCTGGTCCGTGACCAGTTGGCAAGGCTTTCCGTGCTCAACCAGCGCCGCACCAAGGCCCTGGTGCCTGCTGCCGAAGACAGCACCTATGAAAGCAGTCTGCGCGGCGCATCGCAGACCGGCCGCGCACGCATCTATCACGCAGCCAGCTAGGCTCGACGCGGAAACTCCAAGCAACACGGGCAACCCGGCACGAGATGCTCTGGGCGCGCTCAACCACGCCGGCCGCTAAGCGGTGGCCCGCCACCTGACCGCAGCGCCTGCCGACATCCCCATGAACCATGGCTTTGCCCGCGTCTATGGCTTTGATGCCCCAGCACAGCCAGCTATGACACACAGATGGTCAGCCGGTTGGTCCGCGGCGTGGTGCAGGGCTATGTCATAGGCAGGCAGCGGCCCGTGGAGTTCGACTATCCGATGTCCGACGCCTTTGGCGAGCTGCTGCAGCGCACAGGCTGCCATATCCATCAGGGTCCCGTCCAACTGGGTTAAGAACGTGTTGACGATCTCTACGCAGTCGCGTTGGAGCGCAATCGGGATGAGTTCAAAGCGTTGGCTCGCCGCTTGCACCGGGGTGCAAGCAAGAGTCAGCGCGCAGAAATCGCCCGATTTCGCCCCAACCCTGCGGGACAGAGGGTTTGCGGGCGGTCTGCGGCGTTGCGAATCCTCGCAATAGCACGGCTATTGCTGCGGTATCGCGCCTTGCATCCCATCCCGCAAACCCTCTGTCGCGGCGCGAGGAGATCGTCAACACGTTCTACAACTTCTGTGCCTGGGCCCGCATCTGGGCCACGACGCGCTCGAAGACGCGCCAGAAGGCGGCATCCTGTGTGGTCGCGAAGTTGATGCGCATGCAGGTGCTGGAGCCCCGGCTGGCATGGAACATGGCGCCAGGGGCAATCATGTAGCCCTGGTCCAGCAGCAACTGGGTCAGCACCTCGGTATCCACGTCGGTATCCACCCAGCCGAACATGCCAGCAGGCTCGGCCACAAACCGACAGCCAGCCGCCTGGGCCAGAGCCACGCTGCGCGTGCGCGCCTGGGCCAGATGCTGGCGCAGCCGCTCGGCATGGCGGCGCAGCTGGCCTTGCTCCATGCACAGGGCCAGGGCCTGCTCCATGGGGGTCGGCGTGGACAGGGTGGACAGCAGCTTGGTGTCCAGCAGTCTCTCGACCAGCTCGGGCGGCGCTGCCAGATAGCCCAGGCGCCAGTTGGGCACCAGCACCTTGGCAAAGCCGCTGATGTAGATGCTGCGCTGCAAGCGGTCCAGCACCGACACGCGTGGCGCGTGATCGGGCGCAATATGGCAGTAGCTATCGTCCTCCACCACATAGAAGCCGTATCGCTGCGCCATCTGCAGCACCTCATGGGCGCTGGCCGCGCTCAGGCTGTAGCCCGTGGGGTTGTGCAACACGCTGACACTCACATAGAGCTTGGGGGCCATGGTCTCGCAATAGCGCTGCATCACCGCCATGTCCGGCCCCTCGGGCCCGCGCGGCACGGGCAGCACGCGCATGCCCATGGCGGCCAGGCGCGCATATTCCACGGCCCAGCCTGGCTCCTCCACCATCACCGGATCGCCGGGCTGCAGCAGGGCTCGGCTCACGATGTCCAGCGCCTGGGTCGCCCCCAGGGTAGTGATGATCTGGCCAGTCCCCGCCGCGATGCCTATGCGCTGCAGGCGCCGCGCCAGCGCTTCGCGCAGCCGGCTGTCACCCATGGGCTCGCCATAGCGCACCAGCGATTCGCGCAGCGCCTGCCCGCTGGTGACCTTGCGCATGGCCGCCACCAGAAAGCCGGCATCCAGCCATTCGGCAGGCAGCACACCGGCACCAGGCTGGGGCTTTCCGGCCACGCTCTCCACGAACATGCCGCGAATCAGCATGGTGGCGTTGATGCGCGTGCCTGGCGGGATGCCTACCGGGGTATTGACCGCTCCCTCATTGATAGCTATCTGCGCTTTACTGTCCTGCGTTTGAAGCGGATTTTGCACAATGTCGCGCACAAAGAAGCCGCGTTGCGGCCTGGCCTCGACCAGTCCCTGGGCCTGCAGCAGGTCGTAGGCGGCCACCACCGTGTACGGACTCACGCCCTGCTGGCGCGCGCATTCACGCACCGAGGGCAGGCGCGCGCCAGCGGGCAGCAGCCGCGTGCGTATGCGCTCGGCCAGACGCTCGGCCAGTTGCTGGGTCAGGGTCAGGGCCGCCTGGCGGGACAGGGAGATGGACATGGTAATGTGCAGCGAACTGTATTGAAGCGAACACCAATACAGAAGCCATGATTGTGAGACTGTCTGTATAGGTACTGTAATGGTCTCACGCGTATATTGAGTCCATCAACCTCTCTTGGCCGCCCTCCACACAGGGCTATGGTCACGGCCTGCGGCCTCACCGGCTGCAGACCACACTGTCGCAATTGCCCGCCAGCCCACACAGGCAAACCGGTCGCGACACAATAAGCCCACCTGCTGGTGCATGGTTGCAGCGCCTTGTGCGCCGCAACGATTGCATCCCGAGCCCCAAGCTCGGGCCGGCACATGCCCGACAACGGCGTGAGAATGCACACCGGCCAGCCCTGCCCGGGCTGGAAACGTAGAGATCGAGTACTGTTTTATGACAACCTGGACGCTGGCAGAACGTGCTGCCAAGATGAATTCCTCCGCCATCCGCGAGATCCTCAAGCTGACCGACCGCCCCGGCATCATCAGCATGGCTGGCGGCCTGCCTTCCCCCAAGGCCTTCCCCCTGGACGCGTTCACCGAAGCCTGCCAGACCGTGATGCAGCGTGACGG
>Ga0209370_1001585_pt1 | contig 19459 bp, 14 predicted proteins | sample AgamicAtPrz_FD_187164 | JGI IMG/M metagenome (GOLD analysis project Ga0209370, IMG submission 187164) | Agave microbial communities from Guanajuato, Mexico - At.P.rz (SPAdes) (version 2) | ecosystem: Host-associated > Plants > Phyllosphere > Phylloplane/Leaf | place: Guanajuato, Mexico... | reverse complement strand
GCGTCGACATGAACCCGCAATCGGCCGAACTGCGCCGCGGCGTCGAGATCCTGATCGCGACGCCGGGCCGCCTGCTCGACCACGTGCAGCAGAAGACGGCGAACCTCGGCCAGGTGCAGATCCTGGTGCTCGACGAAGCCGACCGGATGCTCGACATGGGCTTCCTGCCCGATCTGCAGCGCATCCTGAACCTGCTGCCGAAGGAGCGCCAGACGCTGCTGTTCTCGGCCACGTTCTCGGGCGAAATCAAGAAGCTCGCATCGACCTACCTGCGCAACCCGCAGACGATCGAGGTCGCGCGCAGCAACTCGACGAACGCGAACGTCACGCAGATCGTCTACGACGTCGCCGAAGGCGACAAGCAGGCGGCCGTCGTGCAGTTGCTGCGCGATCGCGGCCTCAAGCAGGTGATCGTGTTCTGCAACAGCAAGATCGGCGCGAGCCGCCTCGCGCGCAATCTCGAGCGCGACGGCGTGGTCGCGTCGGCGATTCACGGCGACAAGACGCAGCTCGAGCGGATGCAGGCGCTCGACGCGTTCAAGCGCGGCGAGATCGAGGCGCTGGTCGCGACCGACGTGGCCGCGCGCGGCCTCGACATCGCCGAACTGCCGGCCGTGATCAACTTCGACCTGCCGTTCAGCGCGGAAGACTACGTGCACCGGATCGGCCGCACCGGTCGCGCGGGTGCGACGGGCGACGCGCTGTCGCTGTGCAGCCCGAACGAGCGCAAGCAGCTCGCCGATATCGAGAAGCTGATCAAGCGTCCGCTCGAAGTGCAGACGCTCACGCTCGACAAGCCGGCGCGCCAGCGTCACGACGAGCGCGGCGGCGAACGTGGCGGCGAGCGCAACAGCGAGCGCGGTGGCGAACGCGGCGGTCGGCGCGATCGCGACGAGCATCGCGGTGCATCGGGTCGCCGGCCGGGCAGCGCCGAGCGCAGCGGCCATCATCGCCGCCACGAAGCGCCGGTCGACGATTTCTTCCTGAAGCCGTACGAGCCCGCGGCGTCGGCGAAGCAGCCGGACGATGCGCAGCCCGCGCAACAGCCCGAGAAGAAAGGGCCGAAGCGCCAGGTCGCCGCGCTGCTCGGCGGCTTCGGGATGCCGCGCAAGCCGTCGGCGTAAGCCGGGCGGCGCGCAGGGGTGGCGCGTCAGCGCTGCCGGACAAGCGGGTACATGCGACGAGCATGTGCCCGTTTTTCATTGGGCGACGCGATCGGGACGGGGCGTGCGCGCGCGGCGGCGATTGCTTGCCGCGCGGAGCAGGATATGTCGATGCGGTGTCGCAGCGGACGCTGCGCTCAGGCTTCCGTCACGCCGTCGTGCGATCGGATTCGCCGCCGACGGATGCCGGAACGTGGTCGGCACGGGCTGGTGTCGTGCAAGCGGTTCAACCGGCGCGCGGCCCGAAGCGACGCGCCCACGCTTCGGTCGCGCCCGCGTAGAACGCGTCGATCGTATGGCCCGGTAGATCGCCATCGTCCGACAGACCGAGATGGGCGGCCGCGGCCCGCAGCGTGGGCAGCGGATCGTTGCGTTCGAGCGCCGTCGCGCCGGTCTGCTTGCTGAGCTTTTCACCGTTCGCATCGACGACGACGGGCACGTGCAGATACTCGGGAGTCGGCACGCCGAGGCAGCGCTGCAGGTAGATCTGGCGCGCGGTCGAATCGAGCAGGTCGGCGCCGCGCACGACGTGCGTGATGCCGGCGCCGGCATCGTCGACGACGACCGCGAGCTGATATGCCCATTGGCCGTCCGCGCGTTTCAGCACGAAATCGCCGACTTCGGTCGCGAGGTTCTGCGATTGCGTGTGCTGCCAGCGGTCGTCGAACGCGACGAGCGCGTCGCTGCTGTCGGGCACGCGCAGCCGCCATGCGCGCGCGGGCTTGCCGTGCAGCCCGGTGCGGCAGGTGCCCGGATACGCGAGCGTCGTATGGCGTTCATGGGCGGCGCGCAGCGAATCGGCGATTTCCTTGCGCGTGCAACCGCACGGATACACGAGGCCCGCCGCGACGAGCCGCTCGAGCGCGGCCGTGTAGGCCGCATCGCGCGTACTCTGCCAGACGGGCGGTTCGTCGGGCGTCATGCCGAAATGCGCGAGCGTCGCGAGGATGTCGTCGGCCGCGCCGGGCACCGTGCGCGGGCCGTCGAGATCCTCGATGCGCACGAGCCAGGCGCCGCCGTGCGCGCGCGCGTCGAGCCAGCTCGCGAGCGCGCCGACCAGCGAGCCGAAGTGCAGCGGCCCGGTGGGCGACGGCGCGAAGCGGCCGCGATAGCCGGGGTTCATCGGCGGGGCGCGGTGAGACGTGGCGAGGCGCGCCGTTACGCGGCGCTGGCTGCCTGCGCGCAGGCCGGGCACGACTTGCCGGGTACGTAGCTCGGCGCTTGTTGCGCTTCCGGCGTGACGACCGCCCGGCACGCGAAGCACGTGACGTTCTCGGTGGGCTGGAGTTGCGGATTCAGCGCGGTGCGGTAGTCGAACACGAAGCAGTCGCCGTGATAGTGCGCGCCGCCGACTTCCTCGAAGTACTTCAGGATCCCGCCTTCGAGCTGGTACACGTTGTCGATGCCGATTTCCTTCATGTGGATCGCGGCCTTCTCGCAGCGGATGCCGCCGGTACAGAACGACACGACCGTCTTGCCTTCGAGGTCGGCGCGATTCGCGTCGATCACTTCCGGGAATTCGCTGAACTTGTCGATCCGGTAATCGAGCGCGTTGTCGAACGTGCCGACGTCGACTTCGAACGCGTTGCGCGTGTCGAGCATCACGACCGGGCGGCCCGTATCGTCGTGGCCGCGGTCGAGCCAAGCCTTCAGCGTGCGCGCGTCGACGAACGGCGCGCGGCCGAGTTCCGGCTTGATCGCGGGCTTCTTCATCGTGATGATCTCGCGCTTCAGGCGCACGAGCATGCGGCGGAACGGCTGCGAGTCGGAGAGGCTTTCCTTGAACTGCAGCGTCGCGAACTTGCCTTCGAACAGCGGATCGTGGCGGATGTATGCGATGAACGCGTCGGTGGCTTCGCGCGTGCCGGCGATGAACAGGTTGATGCCTTCCGGCGCGAGCAGGATCGTGCCGCGCAGGCCGAGTTCGTTGCAGCGGGCGGTGACGAGCGGGCGCCATTGCTCGTTCGCGTCGAGCGATACGAAGTGGTAGGCGGCGAGGTTGACGATGGTCATGATGGTCCGACGGGAAAACGGCCGCACGGCGGCCCGCAAAAAAGGGTGCGAAGCCGGGGCGTTGATTCGAAAAACCGTATTATCCCGCAAACGGCGCGGGCATCGGTATCCGGCCGATCGGCCAGCCGCGCGACGCGTCGCCGCGGGCATCGGCCGAACGGCCAAAGCGGGCATTTTTTGGGCAGCCTGCACGGCGAGGCGGCTACAATAGCGCCCATGTCAGATCCTCGCTTCGTCCATCTTCGCGTTCACTCCGAATTCTCGATCGCCGACGGCATCGTGCGCATTGACGACATCGTCAAGGCGGCGGCCGCGGACGGTCAGGGCGCGCTCGCGCTCACCGATCTCGGCAACGCATTCGGTCTCGTCCGTTTCTACCAGGAAGCCCGCGGCAAGGGCATCAAGCCGATCGCCGGCTGCGACGTCTGGATTGCCAATCCGGACGACCGCGACAAGCCGTCGCGGCTGCTGCTGCTGGTCAAGGACAAGGTCGGTTACCTGAATCTCTGCGAGCTGCTGTCGAAGGCGTGGCTCACGAACCAGTACCGCGGTCGCGCGGAGCTCGACGCGAGCTGGCTCGACGGCGAGCTCGCGCAGGGGCTGCTCGCGCTGTCCGGTGCGCAACAGGGCGATATCGCGCTTGCGCTGGCCGCGGGCAACGAAGAAGCCGCGCGTCGTCACGCCGAGCGTTGGGCGCGGGTGTTTCCGGGCGGCTTCTACATCGAGCTGCAGCGTTACGGCCAGCCGGGCGCCGAGGCGTACATCCAGCAGGCCGCGACGCTCGCCGCGTCGCTGAAGCTGCCGGTCGTCGCGACGCACCCGACGCAGTTCATGACCGACGACGATTTCACCGCGCACGAGGCGCGCGTGTGCATCTCGGAAGGCGACATCCTCGCGAACCCGCGGCGCCAGAAGCGTTTCACGACCGACCAGTATTTCCGCACGCAGGACGACATGATCGCGCTGTTCGCCGATCTGCCGTCGGCGATCGCGAACACGGTCGAGATCGCGAAGCGCTGCAACCTGAAGCTCGAGCTCGGCAAGCCGAAACTGCCGCTGTTCCCGACGCCGGACGGCATGTCGCTCGACGACTACCTGGTCCAGCTGTCGAAGGAAGGGCTCGAGACCCGCCTCGCGCAGTTGTATCCGGCCGAAGCCGAGCGCGACGCGCAGCGCGACACGTACTACAAGCGCCTCGAATTCGAGTGCGGGACCATCACGAAGATGGGCTTCCCCGGCTACTTCCTGATCGTCGCGGATTTCATCAACTGGGCGAAGAACAACGGCGTGCCGGTCGGCCCGGGCCGCGGTTCGGGCGCGGGCTCGCTGGTCGCGTACGCGCTCGGCATCACCGACCTCGATCCGCTGCGCTACAACCTGCTGTTCGAGCGCTTCCTGAACCCGGAACGCGTGTCGATGCCCGACTTCGACATCGACTTCTGCCAGCACGGCCGGGATCGCGTGATCCAGTACGTGAAGGAGAAATACGGCGCGGACGCCGTGTCGCAGATCGCCACGTTCGGCACGATGGCCGCGAAGGCGGCCGTGCGCGACATCGGCCGCGTGCTCGACCTCGGCTACATGTTCACCGACGGCATCGCGAAGCTGATTCCGTTCAAGCCCGGCAAGCACGTGACGATTGCCGACGCGATGAAGGAAGAGCCGCAGCTGCAGGAGCGCTACGACCACGAGGACGAAGTCCACCAGTTGCTCGATCTCGCGCAGCGCGTCGAGGGTCTCACGCGTAACGTCGGGATGCACGCGGGCGGCGTGCTGATCGCGCCCGGCAAGCTCACCGATTTCTGCCCGCTGTACACGCAGGGTGACGACGGCGGCGTGGTCAGCCAGTACGACAAGGACGACGTCGAAGCCGTCGGCCTCGTGAAGTTCGACTTTCTGGGTCTGACGACGCTGACGATCCTCGACTGGGCCGAGCGCTACATCCGCCGCCTCGATCCGTCGAAGGCCGACTGGTCGCTCGCGCAGGTGCCGCTCGACGATCCGGCCTCGTTCCAGATCCTGAAGAAGGCCAACACGGTCGCGGTGTTCCAGCTGGAAAGCCGCGGGATGCAGGGCATGCTGAAGGATGCGCAGCCCGACCGCTTCGAGGACATCATCGCGCTCGTGTCGTTGTACCGGCCGGGCCCGATGGACCTGATCCCGAGCTTCTGCGCACGCAAGCACGGGCGCGAGAAGGTCGACTATCCGGATCCGCGCGTCGAACCCGTCCTGAAAGAGACCTACGGCATCATGGTCTATCAGGAGCAGGTGATGCAGATGGCGCAGATCATCGGCGGCTACTCGCTCGGCGGCGCCGACTTGCTGCGTCGCGCGATGGGCAAGAAGAAGCCCGAGGAGATGGCCAAGCACCGCGAGATCTTCGCCGAGGGTGCGGCGAAGAACGGCCTCACGCGCGAGAAGTCCGACGAGATCTTCGACTTGATGGAGAAGTTCGCGGGCTACGGCTTCAACAAGTCGCACGCGGCCGCGTATGCGCTGCTCGCGTATTACACCGCGTGGCTGAAGGCGCACCATCCGGCCGAATTCATGGCGGCCAACATGACGCTCGCGATGGACGACACCGACAAGGTGAAGATCCTGTTCGACGACTGCGTCGTGAACAATCTCGCCGTGCTGCCGCCGGACATCAACCAGTCGCATTACCGGTTCGAGCCGGTCGCGGAAGCCGACGGCAAGCGTTCGCGCACGATCCGCTACGGGCTCGGCGCGGTGAAGGGCAGCGGCCAGAACGCGATCGAGGAAATCCTGCGTGCGCGCGAGGAAAAGGCGTTCACCGACCTGTTCGACTTCTGCGAACGGATCGACCGGCGCGTCGTCAACCGCCGCACGGTCGAGGCGCTGATCCGCGCCGGCGCGTTCGATTCGCTGAACCCGAACCGTGCGCAATTGATCGCGTCGGTGCCGCTCGCGATGGAAGCGGCCGACCAGGCCGAAGCGAACGCGATGCAGGCCGGCCTGTTCGACATGGGCGCCGAGTCGCCGCATGCGCACGCGCTCGTCGACGAACCCGCGTGGGACGACAAGCGCCGCCTGCAGGAAGAAAAGGCCGCGCTCGGTTTCTACCTGTCCGGCCACCTGTTCGACGCGTATCGCGACGAAGTGCGCCGCTTCGTGCGGCAGAAGGTCGGCGACCTGAAGGAAGGGCGCGACAAGCTCGTCGCCGGCATCATCGCGTCGCTGCGCACGCAGATGACCCAGCGCGGCAAGATGCTGATCGCGCTGCTCGACGACGGCTCGGGCCAGTGCGAGATCACGATCTTCAACGAACAGTTCGAGGCGAACAAGGCGCTGTTCAAGGAAGACGAGCTGTTGATCGTGCAGGGGCAGGCGCGCAACGACGCGTTCACCGGCGGCATTCGCTTCACGGCCGATACCGTGATGGATCTCGAACGCGCACGCAGCCGCTATGCGCAGGCCGTGCGGCTGACGATGAACGGCAACGCCGATGCGCTCGCGCTGCGCCGCGTGCTCGAGCCGCACGTGTCGAAGGACGATCCGGCTGCCACGAACGTGGTCGATGCGCCCGCGCCGCGCGGCGGCGGCCGCGATGGCGGTCGGCGCCCGCAGGCGCCGCTGCCGAACGGGCTCGCGGTCCAGATCCACTACAGCAACGCGCGCGCGCAAGGCGAAATGCGCCTGGGCGACGCATGGCGCGTGAAGCCGAGCGACGTGCTGCTGGCGGAGCTGCGCGCGGCGTTCGACGGCAGCGTCGTCGAAATCACGTACTGACCGCGCCCTGCTTCGGCGGCGGTCGCGCAGAGTCGGCCCGTTGCATCGCCATCGTGCGGTGCGGCGGGCCGTTTTTACGTGCGCGGGGAGTCGGGGCCTTGGGCTGGCCGTCCGGACGCTATACAATCCGGCGCTAACCGTGCGAACGCGGCACCTGCCGCGGGTTCGCACGCCGCGCGGCGCCGGCAGGGCGTGCGTAAACAGGGGCGGATCTACGCGGCGTGCGGCTACGCGCGACAGGTCGGCCGCCGTACCAGGAGGCCGTGGCACGGCCGTCGCGACGATAAAAAAACGATTGTCCCCACATGACCATGGCCAATGGAAACCCGCCGCAGCGGATCCTCGTGATCCGGATTGATTTTCTGGGCGACATGCTGTGCACGACGGCGTTTCTCCGCGCGCTGAAGGCGCGTTGGCCGGATGCGGAGCTGCATGTGGTCGCGAACCGCTACAACGCGGCCGCGCTGGCCGGAAACCCGGACGTGCACGCGATCCATACCTACGTGTACAGCCGCCAGTGCGAGCGCAATGATCGTCCCGGGCGGATGCGCGCATTCTTCGACCGGCTGCGACTCGTGCGCCGCCTGCGCCGCTTGCGGTTCGACCTCGTGATCGTGCCGAACGGCGGCATGCATCGCAGCAGCATGCAGTTCGCGCGGCAGCTTCGCGCGAAGGATTGCCGCTGGCACGATGCCGAGACCGAATTCGACGATCGCAAGCCCGAGCATGTCGCGCAGCGGCCGATGTGCCATGAAGCGTTGTCGGGCTTCCGGCTCGTGCCCGAACTCGGTTGCGCCGATCTCGATCGTATCGAGCTGTCGGTGCATCCCGATCGCACGCTGCAGGAAACGTGGCATCGGCTGCTCGGCGCGCGCACGAAGCCGCGCGTCGGGCTGTTCGTGTCGAACAAGGCGGTCGAGCGCCGCTGGCCCGCGGAGCGCTGGCGCGACCTTGGCGAGCGGCTCGCACCGGTCGCCGACGTGATCGTGTTTCGCGATCCGGCCATCGGCCACGCGGCCGAAGACGAGGGGTGGCGCGGCGTGAATGCGCGGCATGTCGCGCCTTCGTCGGTCGCCGAGCTGATGGCGGCCGCGAGCCTGCTCGATGCGATCGTCTCGGCCGACAGCGCGCCCGTCCATCTTGCGTCGGCGCTCGGCGTACCGGTGGCCGCCCTGTTCGAGGACCGTCCCGAGAAATACCTGCGCTGGCATCCGCTCGGCGTGCCGCACGTGATCCTGCGCGCGGGCCCGACCGTCGATGCGATCGGTGTCGATGCGGTCGAGCGCGCGGTGCGCCACCTGCTGCCGCAGGCCGGCCATCGCGACGACGCTGCGGCCGGTACCGCGCTCGAACAGCCGGCCGCCGCCACGTCACCCGTGATCACGCCGATCGCATCGTAGGGCCGGGCGCGCCGTGCGGCCGCGTCCCGCACGACGCCCGCGCTGGCGGCGCCGCATCGCGGCAGCCTGCGCGGCCGGTGCGCGACGCCGCGCCGGCTGCTGCAAAATCCTGTACATTGCCAGCCTTGTTCAGCCAGCTAGACGATCGCCGTGGCCCTGTTTTCTTCCGCCCGCCCGCCCAGAACCATCCTCGTTGCCGCGCCGCGCCGTATCGGCGACGTGCTGCTGACGACACCGCTCGTACGGTCGCTGAAGGCCCGCTGGCCGGACGCGCAGATCGACATACTGGTGTTTCGCGGGACCGAGGGCGTGCTCGAGCACAATCCGGACGTGCGGCGCGTGATCGTGGTCGCGCAGCGCGCGGGGTTTGGCGAGCGGCTGCGCGACGCGCTGTCGATGTGGCGCCGCTACGATCTCGCATGCGCGGCGCTGAGCTCCGACCGGCCGCGTTTCTATAGCTGGTTCGCCGGCCGCAAGCGGGTCGGCCTCGTCGACCCGAACCGCATCACGTGGCTCACGCGGATGATGCTGAACGGGATCGCGATCAATCATCACGAATCCGCACATACGGTCGTCAGTACGCTCGCGCTTGCGCCGGTGATCGGCATCGAGCCGGTGTCCGAGGTCGTCGCGCCCGGCATCGGCGACGATCCCGCGCGGCGCGCGCGTTTCGACGCGTGGCTCGCCGAGTCGCCCGCGATCCGCGCCGGCAAGCCGCTGGTCGTGCTGCATCCGTATCCGATGTTCCGTTACAAGCAATGGCGGCTCGACGGCTGGGTCGACATGATCGGCTGGCTGCGCGAGCAGGGCTTCGCAGTCGCGTTGTCGGGCGGCCCGGCCGACCGCGAGCGCGAGTATGCGGAGCAGGTCGCGACCGAGGCGGGCGGCGACGTGCTGAACCTGGTCGGCCGCCTGACGTTCGGCGAGAGCGCGGAGCTCGTGCGGCGCGCGCGGCTCTTCATCGGGCCCGACACCGGCGCGACGCACGTCGCGGCCGCGACGGGCACCGACACGATTGCGCTGTTCGGGCCGTCCGACCCCGTGCGCTGGGGGCCGTGGCCGCAGCACTGGCCCGCGACCGAGAATCCGTGGTCGCTGCGCGGCTCGGGCCGGCATGGGAACGTGTGGCTGCTGCAAGGGGAGGGCGACTGCGTGCCGTGCCGGCACGAAGGCTGCGAGCGTCATGTCGACAGCCGCAGCGACTGCCTCGTCCATCTCGGGGCGCAGCGCGTGAAGGCCGCGGCTGCCGAGATGCTCGGGTTGAATCCGTCGGGCCCGGCCGACATCATCGTCGACACATCGCGGCTGCACCGCGCCGGATCCGACTGACGCGCGGCAAACGCGCGTTTTTCTTCGTTCGCAGGGGGCTGTTTCGCGGAGCGCCACGCGGCTCGCCCGCCTCGGCGGTGGATGTCCGCTGCCCCGAACCCGGCCGGGCAGGCAGCGGAACGGTTGCCGGCGTGCGTTACACGCTGCGCCGGATCGCCGACGTTTCGCGCGGCAGCGCTTCGCCGCGTTCGCCGCAGCCGAGCAGGATGCCGGCCAGCAGCACGATCAGGTGCCCTTCGGCGAAATCCAGCAGCAGCGAATTCGCGAGACTGCCGATCGCGAAGATCGCGAGCCATGCGAGCAGCAGGTGTCGCGAGCGCGGATCGAGCGTACGGCTGCCGCGCGCGATCTGCACGATCAGGTTGACGAACAGCAGCAGGCCGACCGTACCGAGCTGCACGGCCATCAGCAGGTATTCGTTGTGCGGGTTCGACGTGAGCTGGCCTTCGGCGGCCGTCTTGCCGGCCGTGAGCTTTTCGAATTCGGATTCGAGGCCGCCCGCACCGTAGCCGATCACGGGGCGCTGGCGATACAGCTCGAGCCCCTTCTTGTACCACTCGAGGCGCAGCCCGGTCGACGTGGCCGCATCGCTCTGCCGGTATTGCTGCACTTCCGTCACGACCTTCGTCAGCCGGCCGTTGTGCACCGTGCATGCAGCCACCACGAGCGCGACGCCCGCCAATACGAGCACGCCGGCGGCGAGCCCTGCGCGCAGCGCGGACTGCCGGCGCAGCAACAGCACGAAACGCACCGCGACGACGAGGATCAACAGCAGCGCGATGACCTGTCCCGTGCGTCCCTGCAGCATCACGAACACGTTGACGAGCGACCACGCGGCGACGCCCGCATAGGCGGCGCGCGACAGCGCCGTGCGGGCCGCCAGCGCGAGATCGGCCGCCTGATAGAAGAGCAGCGCGCCGAACATGCCGGCCGCGATGTGGTTCTTGAATACCCACGCGCGCGACAGCGGCAGCTGGGTCGCATGCGCGGGCCCGATCGCGGTGAGCCCGAGATAGTTGGTCGTCGACAGCAGCAGGATCACGCACAACGTGCCGAACCAGCAGCGCCGCACGATCGGCGCCCAGTTCGAATGACGAAATGCGAGTAAGGCAAACGGCAGCAGCAGCAGCTTGTCGTACTTCGCGACCCAGTTCCACGCCTTGTTATGCGGCGCGACCGTATAGGTGACGCTCACGGCCAGCGCGGCCAGGATCAGCAGCGCCGCGAGCGAAGCGGGTTCGGTGACGAACGAGCGCAAGTCGCGCCAGAATTCGGGGGAGATCACGAGCGCGGCGGCGAACAGCCCGCAGAACACGTTGGTCAGCGCGGTCGACACGGGCACCATGCAGAGTGCGGCGACGGCGAATGCACGAGCGGCGGTCAGGCGCCGCGTGGCGGGAGTGGAAAACGAAAGCATCGGAACCTGTCGTATGGACGAATGCGGCTTGCGGACAGCGTGCACCGCGCCGCGTATCCCGGCGAGCGAGCCGGGACGAACGGCGCAGTATACGCGAAGCAGGACAGGTTTCCGCGCGGTTTCCGGGGTCGGATCAGCTGAGCGCGCGCTTGATCCGCGAGCGCAACAGGGCGCGCTTGAGCCGGCCTTCCACGGCCGGCGTATCGAGCGCGATCCGCGTGCCGACCGGCTCGCCGCGATGCAGGTAGTAGCGGTCGAACGTCGCCTGCGTCATACCCCATTTGTTCAGGAACTGGCGGCGGCCGTCATTCTTGACGATCTTGCCGGTGCTCTTCTGCTGGAAGTGGTACACGAGGCTGTCGCCGACGCCGACGAAGATCCGGCAGCCGGCGTCCCAGAATTTCATCGAGAAGTCGTTGTCGCTGCTCATGCCCGGCGACAGCTCGCTGCTGTAGCCGCCGATGCGGTTCCACCAGTCGCGGTGCACGAGCGTCGGCGGCCAGGTCGAGCCGAGCCAGTCAGCGCGCACCAGCTTCGGCGTCGCGGCGACGAGGCCCGCCGCGTCGAACTGCTCGGCGTCGCGGCCGAAATTGCTGACGACCACGCACGGGTTGCGCGTGTCGACCGGCTCGATCATCGTGCCCGACAGCATGAACAGGTCGGTCGGCATTTGTTCGATGCGGCGCACGAGCGCCGTGTCCCAGCCCGGGCAGCAGAACATGTCGTCGTTCATGTAGACGACGTAGTCGCGCGTCGCGCGCGCGGCGGCCAGGTTGACCGCATGGCAGATGCCGATGTTGGTCGGCGACGCGGTGTGTTCGATCCCTTCGTTGCGCACCCAGTCGAGCGTGCCGTCCGAGCCGTCGTTCACGTGCACGATGATCTGGTGGTCGTACGCGGAATGCCGGCGCAGGCTGTCGACGACGAGCTTGAGGTACGGCAGGTTGTTCCAGGTCGGAATGATGATGGAGAACATGGCGGTCGGATTCGGTGGTCGTCGTGACGGGCGGCGCGCGGCGCGGCCGCTCGGGGCGGGCACGCGCGGTGCGCGCACCCCGGCATTGTAACGCCGGGCCGGCCGCGCGCCGGCGCTCGCCTAGCGAGCCGGTTCGTGACCGAGCTTCAGGAAGCGGTAGTACACGGTTTCCGCGTTGAACACCGCGATCATGAAGCCTGCTCGACCGTCGAGGAACCCGCGCCGCAGCACGTAGGTGCGCACGAACGCCCACGCGCCGCGGCCGAGCGCCTTGCCGAAGCCGCCGCGCTGGCCGGCCGCGCGGCGCTGGCGCGCGCCGGCCGTCGAATACGCGTCGAGCTTGCGCACGACCGTTTCGAAATCCTCGTACGAATAGTGCATCAGCTTGCCGGTCAGGCGCTGCGCGGCGGTATCGAACACGAGGCGCTCGTGCACGAGATCGTCCGAGAACCGCGCGGTGCCGCGCCGGAACAGCCGGGGCACCCAGTCCGGATACCAGCCGCTGTGATGGATCCACTGGCCGCAGAAGCTCGACAGCCGGTCGAGCGCATAGACCTGCGCGGCCGGCGCGCGGATCGCGTCGCGGATCGACTGCGCGAGTTCCGGCGTGACGACTTCGTCGGTATCGAGCGACAGGATCCAGTCGGTGCCGAGCGCGTCGAGCGCGCGGTTCTTCTGCGGGCCGAAGCCCGGCCAGTCGCGCTCGACGATCACGCGCGCGCCGTGCGCCTGCGCGATCGCGACGGTATCGTCGGTGCTGCCGCCGTCGACGACGACGACATCGTCGGCGAACGACAGCGCATCGAGACACTGCGCGAGCCGCGCGGATGCGTTGAGGGCGATGAGGGCGACGCCGAGGGAGGGTTCAGCCATGAAATCGTCGGAAAGGCGGAGAAAACGGTGAGCGGCAGTATACCTTCGGCCCGGCTGCGGGCCGTATCGGCGACGGCCGTGCCGGCGGGGGCGGTGCAGCTATAATGTTGAGCCCTTTTCGGCATCCGCCCGACAGGGCGCACACCCGGGCGGCCACGCGCCGGGCGCCGCATCGCGGCTCAAGAAGGATTGCCTTGGAAACCCAGAACACTCTTCGCAAACCGATGGACGGCACCGGCACCTCGCCGGTGACGGTCCTCAAGCGCCTGTGGCCGTACATCCGGCCGCTCGTCGGCATCGTGGTGCTCGCCGTGATGACGATGGGCGTCGTCGCGGCCACCGAAGCCGGCATTCCGGCGCTGCTCAAGCCGCTGCTCGACCACGGCTTCGGCTCGCACGGCAGCGACAGCGCGAAATGGTACGTGCCGATCGCGGTGATCGGCCTCGCGCTCGTGCGCGGTGTGTCGCAGTACGCATCGAATTACCTGCTCAACTACGTATCGAACCGCATCCTGCTGCAACTGCGGCTCGAGATGTTCCAGCGGATGCTCCACACGGGCGCGTCGTTCTTCCAGCGCGAAACCGCGAGCACGGTGATCAACGCGATCGTGTTCGAGGTCAACCAGATCCTGTCGGTGCTGACGGGCGTGATGGTCACGCTCGTGCGCGACTCGCTGACGGTGATCTTCCTGCTCGGCTACCTGTTCTATCTGAACTGGCGGCTCACGCTGATCGTCGCGGTGATCCTGCCGGGCATCGGCTGGCTCGTCAGCAAGATCAACCGCCGGCTGCGCCGCCTGAACCGCGAGCACCAGACGCTGACCAACGAGCTGTCGTACATCGTCGAGGAGACGGTCGGCGGCTACAAGGTCGTCAAGGTGCACAACGGCGAAGCGTACGAGATGGACCGCTTCACGACGATGAGCAAGCGCCTGCGCGGCTACGCGATGCGCATGACGATCTCGGGCGGCCTCGCGCAGCCGCTCACGCAGTTCCTCGCGTCGATCGCGCTCGCGGTCGTGATCACGATCGCGGTCGTGCAGTCGTCGAACGACCAGACGACGGTCGGCGGCTTCGTCGCGTTCGTCACGTCGATGCTGCTGGTGATCTCGCCGCTCAAGCACCTGATCGACGTCAACCAGCCGCTGCAGCGCGGGATGACGGCCGCCGAGCTGATCTTCGGGCTGATCGACGAGCCGGCCGAGCCGCAGGGCGGCGGGCGGTCGCTGTCGCACGCGCGCGGCGAGATCGAGTTCCGCGCCGTGTCGTTCGACTACGGCGCGGCCGAACGGCCGACGCTCGACCGCATCTCGTTCAAGGTCGCACCGGGTGAAATGATCGCGCTGGCCGGTCCGTCCGGGAGCGGCAAGACGACGCTCGTGAACCTGCTGCCGCGCTTCTTCGACCCGACGGACGGCACGATCCTGGTCGACGGCGTGCCGGTTGCCGACTACGATCTCCACGCGCTGCGCAGCCAGATGGCGATGGTCAGCCAGGACGTCGTGCTGTTCAACGACACGATCGCCGCGAACGTCGCCTACGGGCAGACGCCCGACCGTGCGCGCGTGCAGGCCGCGCTCGAGGCCGCGAACCTCGCCGACGCGGTCGCCGCGATGCCCGACGGGCTCGATACGCTGGTCGGCGGCAACGGGATGCGGTTGTCCGGCGGCCAGCGCCAGCGGCTCGCGATTGCGCGCGCGATCTACAAGGACGCGCCGATCCTGATCCTCGACGAAGCGACGTCGGCGCTCGATTCGGAGTCGGAGCGCCACGTGCAGGCCGCGCTCGAGCGGCTGATGGAAGGCCGGACGACGCTGGTGATCGCGCACCGGCTGTCGACGATCGAGCGCGCGGACCGCATCCTCGTGCTCGAGTCCGGCAAGATCGTCGAAGAGGGCAGCCACGACGAACTGTTGCGCCACGGCGGCCTCTACGCGCACCTGCATCGGATCCAGTACCAGCAGCAGGCGGCGTGACGCGCGGCATGCCGCCGTGATGCCGTGTGCTATCGTCATCGCGCAGTCCCGGTCGTTTCTTGTTCGACGTGACACCACGGAGGAAAGGACAATGAAGAGGATGCACGGCATGATGCTGGCCGCCCTGATCGCGGCCGGCTGCGCCGCCACGGCGGCGATGGCGCAGAATCACGGCAACCACGACGATCACGATGACCGCGGCGGCCCCGGCATGCATCGCGGCCACGGCCCGAAGCACGTGCCGCCCGGCCACGCGATGCATCGCGACGACGACGTGCCGCCACGCTGGGCCGACGGGCCGCGCCGCGACTGGCACAAGGGCGACCGGCTGCCGGACGAGTTCCGCGATCGCCAGTATGTGGTCGACGACTGGCGGGGCTACCGCCTGAGTGCGCCGCCGCGCGGCTATCACTGGGTCGGCGTCGGCGGCGACTACCTGCTCGTGCAGATCGGCTCGGGCATCGTGCTGCGGGTCGGTCCGTAACCCGGGTCCGTCACCCGGTCCGTAACCGTCACGCACCGTTCCGATCGTTCATCCGGCTGCCGGGCGCGTTGCCCGGCGCCGCGTCATTTTGCCGCCGCGCGGCGGAACCAGCGCCGCTCGATTTTCGACATCACCCAGCACACGCCCAGCGCGCACACCGTGCCGAGCGTCACTTCGCCGAACCGGATCAGCGGAACGTCCCATAGCGGGCCGTTACCCGGGAACAGCAGCACGATCGTCGCGGTCACGCCGCCGAGCCGTGCCGCGCTGCCGATGTTCAGGCACCAGCAGCAGACGATCACGACCGCGACCGTGATCGCATACGCGACGAGGCGATCGCCGCCCAGCGCCGCACCGGCGAAGCCGAGGAGGCCGCCGACCATCGCGCCGATGAACTGGTCGCGCGACAGCGACATCGTGTCCGAGTAGTTGTGCTGCGTGACGGCGATCGCGGTGATCGCCGCCCACACCGCCTGCTCGCTATGCATCGCACGGCCGATCGCATACGCGAGGCACGCGCCGCAGACGGCCTGCAGCGCCATCAGCCCGCCTTGCGCGAGCCGCTCGCTGAACGACAGCCCCTTGAACAGCTCGAAGATCGACTGCTGGATCTGCTGGCGGGCTTCGTTGAGTGTCCTGATCGTATCCATCGTGCGTCGGCCAAGAAGCGGGTTGCGGCGGCGCGCCGTCGTCAATGCGCCTGTTCGGGCGAGGCGGAGGCCGGTTCGTCGGCCGTCGCGTCGCCGTTCCCGACGCGCGTTTCGGGCATCACGAGCCAGACCAGCAGCACCGCGAGCGCGCCGGCGGCCGCGAGCCCGAAGAAGCTGACCGCGTTGCCGAAGTGATCGGCGACATAGCCGGCCACGGCCGTGCTGAGCGTCGCGCCGATCCCGGCCGCGAGCCCGAACAGCCCGATACACAGGTTGTAGCGGCCCTTGCCGCCCGCGACGTCGGCCGCGATCAGCGGCAGCATCACGCCGAACACGGCCGCGCTGATGCCGTCGAGCATCTGCACCGGTACGAGCAGGTACGGGCTGCTGACGCCGGCGAACAGCAGCGCGCGCACCGGCAGCGCGGAGAAGCCGAGTAGCAGGATCGGCCGGCGCCCCCAGCGCTGCGCGGAGCGGCCGACCCACGGCGACAGCATCGCGACGATCGCCTGCGGCACGATGATGCACGCGGCGATCACGAGCTGCACGTTCTCGCCCATTCCGGCCGTGACTTCGCCGGCCGCGAGGTTCAGCATCGCGGCGTTCGACAGATGGAACAGCACGACGCAGGCCGCGAAGATCAGCATCCGGCGGTCGCGCAGCAGTTCGAGCAGCGTTTCGCGCTCGCCGGCTTCGTCGAGATCGTCGGGCTTCGACGACTGCGGAATCACCTGGTGCGTCGGCTGGATCATCGCCAGCGCGAACAGCGCGGGCAGCGCCAGCACGGCGGTCAGCCAGAACACCGCGCGTGCGGAGAAGTATTCGCCGGTCAGCCCCATCAGGCCGGCCGCGATCGCACTGCCGATCGACGCCCAGCGCGCGTTGCGGCCGAGCCGGTCGCCGAGGTCGGCGCGGCCGACGAGCGAGAACGAGATCGCGGCCATCGCCGGCACCAGCATGCAGCTGGCAAAACCGTGGAACACCTCGGCGGCGATCACCGGCACGATCGTCGGGCTCGACGCGAGCAGCACCGCGGACAGGATGATGGCCGCGATCGCCCACGCGGCCGCGCCTTTCTTGTTCTTCAGCGCATCGACGGCCGCGCCGCCCGGCACCTGGCTGACCATCGCGCTGATCGTGCCGATCGACAGCACCATGCCGATCTCGCCCTGCGTCCACTTGTGCGACGCGAGGTAGGACGCGATGAACGGACCGAACCCGGTTTGAACGTTTGCAACGAAAAAGTTGAGCCAGTCGAGGGCCCGGAGACTGCGCACGCTGACGGAATGCTTGATCGTCATCGGGTGGCACTCGCAGACGAAGCCGGCACCGCTGCCGCCGGGGCAACGGGCGGAAAGACCGCGACGATCGGCTTGTCGGCCGCGTACGGCGGCGCTGCCTTGATCTGTGCGTCGTTCAGGTCGAGCTGCGGGCGCAGCGCCTTGTCGCGCGTGACGAAGCGCAGTGCGCCCCAGCTCGCGGCGATCGAACGGCGGTCGGTATTGACGAGCCCGCCGAGGTCGAGCACGACGGCCTGCGGCTGTGCGCCGCGGTCGATCAGCACGTCGACGATGCGGCCGATCTTCGTGCCGTTCGGGCGCTCGACGTCGCTGTCGAGCATCGGCAGCCGCGTCGCGGGCGACGCCGCGGCCGAGCCCGACAGCGGCACGGCCTTCGGCCGCGCGGGCGGCGGCAGGTCGCCCGATGGCACGTCGAGCACGATCGGCTCCTGTTTGCCGCCCGGCGTGAAGCGGAACACGTTCCACGGGAAGATGACCTTGCGGTCGCCGATCCCCATGAAGCCCTGCAGGTTGACGATCATCTCGCGCGGCTTGCCGCCCGCGTCGACCACCATGTCGACCGCGCGGCCGACCACCTTGCCGTTGCGGCGCGCGACTTCGCTGTCGAGCAGCGCATGGATCTGGGTGCGGTCGAGCGCGCGCGTCGCGACGAGCGGCGGGGGCGGCGGAGGCGGCGGGGTCGGCGATTCGGGGCGCTGCACGGGCTTCGGCCGCGTCACTTCGCGGTGCGGCTTCTTCGGCGCTTCCGGTTCTTCCGGTTGCGTCGGCGCGGGCACGGGCGGCATCGTCAGCGGCTCGCCGGCGGTTTCCTCGACCGGCTCGACGAGCGCCTCGCTGATTGGCGCGGGCGGGTTCTGGACCGGCAGCAGCCCGCAGCCGGACAGCAGCGCGGCGACGGCGACGATCAGGAAGACCGTCGAGGACGGCAACGACTTGCGGGATGCGGGAAACGGGAGTCCGCCGCTCATTGACACTCACTCCATGGGTCGGGGCGGCCCGAGGGCACGCGGCTGGCGATGGATGGCGGGTGCGGGCGGCGCACCACGCGAGGGTGAGAGTTTAACGTGTCTTGCTTTCAGGACCGATTTCGACGGCTGGTTGCAGGCCGATCGTCGGGAAAAGGAAGGGATCGGAGGCCGGCCGGAGGCCCGGCTGCGGCGCCTGATCGTCGACAACGACGCGGGCGCCGCCGGTGCGTTGGCTCAGCGAGCCGAGCCGCCGCCCGCGGACAGCGACATCGGCGTCGTAACGCCCGCCGCGATCATGACCATTCGGAAGACGCGACGCCAGCGTGGCCCGCCGTCGTGGCGGGGCGGCGCGAGCGCCGTCTGAAGCCGCGTGAAACCCGGAAATCAGGCGTCCGGATACCACGCGTCGGTGAATTCGCTGACCTCGACGTCCTTCAGTTCCGGACGGGCGGCCAGCCAGCCGCGCACGCGTTCGCGGTCGGCGTCGGTCGTCGTGCCGCGCGGCGCGCCGGAGATCACGTACGCGCCGATGCCTTCATCCGCGGACGCGACGGTCAGCAGCCCGTTCGCTTCGACGAAGTCGATGAACGCATCGATCAACTGGCCGCGCTCGAGGTCGGTCATGTCGTTGCGGTAATGCGCGGTGGCATTGAACGCGAGTTCCTGGAATTCGCCGATGTGGAGTTTCTTGCGCTGGCGGCGGTTGTGGCCTTGGCTCATGGTGTGTGGTGAATGCGAAAAGGGTCAATGAAAGGGCGGCGGCGGGGCCGGCGCGGCATGCGCGAACAGCCCGGACGCCGCATCGGGGCACCGCGCGGCAATGCTGGCGGCGGATGGGCGGAAGGTTACATCAGCACGATGTCGTACTGCTCCTGGCTCAGATTCGACTCGACCTGCAACGACACCGGCTTGCCGATGAAGTCGATCAGCATCGCCAGATGCTGCGACTCTTCGTCGAGGAACAGGTCGATCACCTGCTGCGCGGCGATCACGCGAAACTCACGCGGGTTGAACTGGCGGGATTCGCGCAGGATCTCGCGCAGGATGTCGTAGCACACGGTGCGCGACGTCTTCACCTGGCCCTTGCCCTGGCAGGTCGGGCACGGTTCGCACAGCACGTGCGCGAGCGATTCGCGCGTGCGCTTGCGCGTCATCTCGA
>Ga0209370_1001584_pt1 | contig 19474 bp, 22 predicted proteins | sample AgamicAtPrz_FD_187164 | JGI IMG/M metagenome (GOLD analysis project Ga0209370, IMG submission 187164) | Agave microbial communities from Guanajuato, Mexico - At.P.rz (SPAdes) (version 2) | ecosystem: Host-associated > Plants > Phyllosphere > Phylloplane/Leaf | place: Guanajuato, Mexico... | reverse complement strand
AGATGACCTTCATGCCCAGGCCTTCGGCCAGCACCGACAGCTGGGTGCCGATGGAGCCATAGCCGACGATGCCCAGCGTCTTGCCGCGAATCTCGAAGGAGTTCTCTGCGCTCTTCTTCCAGCCGCCGCGATGGGAGACGGCATTCTTTTCGGGGATGCCGCGCAGCAGCAGAATGGCTTCGCCCAGCACCAGCTCGGCCACCGAACGGGTGTTGGAGTAAGGCGCGTTGAAGACCACCACACCGCGCTCGCGCGCCGCATTGAGGTCGACCTGGTTGGTGCCGATGCAAAAGCAGCCCACGGCGACCAGCTTCTGCGCGGCAGCGAACACATCGGCCGTGAGCTGGGTGCGCGAGCGGATGCCGACAAAGTGCACGTCGGCGATCTTGCGCTTGAGCTCCTCACCGTCCAGCGCGCCGGTCAGCGCCTCCACATTGGTATAGCCCGCGTCATGCAGCACCTTGAGTGCGGAGGGATGTATGCCCTCGAGCAGCAAAAACTTGATCTTCGATTTATCCAGCGACGTCTTACCCATGATCCAGCCTCGATCCATCAAAACTCCATTACAGCGGTTTCGTAATTCCGTTACAGCATCTGGGTGCATCGCCCCAAGCCCGCAGGCTTCGGAAAGCCGGGACAGGCCCACCGCGCTGGCTGTAACAAATTACGACTTTCCGATTCGTTTCCTACAATCGCGATCATTGATGCGCTTCCAATTTCATAGTTGAAAGTGCAGACCACTCATGCTTTTTCCAAGGATTTGCTGCCTATGCTGACCCTCTTGCGCCGCGCAGAAGATTTGCTGATTCAGGTTCTGCGTCTTGTCTTGCTGGCTTTCTCCATCTTTGTGCTGTTTGGCATGGGCCACTGGATCTGGGACCACTACAAGCCCAAGAAGACCGAAGGCGTCACGGCCGGCGCGACGGCGCTGAACTGGAAGGATGCGCCCTACGACCTCAAGTACATGGAAGAGGAGACTGGCCGCGACCTGAGCGGCCTCGGCAATGCCGTGCCCATGGAAAAACGCCTGGCCGACCCGGCACTGCGTCCCGACTTCCGCAAGGCCGACGGCCTGCTGCGCGGTTTCATCTACAGGGACACGGCAGCGCGCAAGCGCGTGGAAGCCGAAAACAGCAGCCAGGGCCTGGATCCCATCCACCCACTGCTCAAGGGCGACGCCCTGCCCTCGGCCGACGATGTCAACCGCCAGATCAAGATGCGCGAAGCGCGTGAGAACTCCTGCTGCGACAAGGATGCCGCCGACGCAGCCGCTGCCGAAGTCGACGCGGCCTGGACGGCTCGCCGCATCTCGCTGACCCGCGAGGACCGCATGGCCCGCGCCGCCGCCGATGCGGCAGCCGATGCAGCGATGGCCGCCGCCGCCGAGGCTTCGGGTGAAGACGCAATGCTGATGGACCCGGTGAACCTGGCCTCCGAGATCAACGACCGTGCCCAGGCGGCCGAGATGGAGCATGGCGAAGGCTCTTATGCGGCCTATCTCAAGGGACTGCCCGCAGCGCTGGAGAAGGTGCTGGGCAACGAGAGCCTGGCCAAGAAGCTGCAGCAGCAGTCCGCCCCGCAGATCGTCAACACCTTGCTGACCAACTACACGCTGTCCTTCGACCGCACGGCCGCCAAGCTGCGCGGCGACAACCCCGATGAGGAAAAGTGGGAGTTTCTGGGCATGGACACGGCGTTTGCCACGCTGCTGATTTCCTGCCTGGTGATGGTGATGATGGCGCTGGTGATGTTCCGCATGGAACGCCATCTGCGCGGCATCGGCACGCAACCGGATCAAAAGTCCTGATCTCCCGGCTCCTGCACAGGAGCCGAAGCTTGCGCTATCGTTTCGGGCCCGGCTCTGCAACGCAGACGGGCCCGTTTCTTTTGAGAGATCACCATGAGCACCACCCGTACCAGCACCGTCCCCGTTCACACGCAATTCATGGAGCGCATGTCGCCGCGTGCCTTTGTGCCCGAAGCACTGAGCGCCGCCCAGATCGAGCAACTGGTGGAAGCCGCCCGCTGGGCTCCTTCTGCCAGCAACAAGCAACCCTGGCACTTTGCCTATGCCCTGCGTGACGACGCGAACTGGCAGGCGTTCTCGCAGATCCCCAACGAAGCCAACCGCCGCTGGTGCCTGAATGGCGGCGCGCTGATCGTGCTGCTGTCGGACAAGCAGGCCTCGGCCGCCAAGCACAGCTTCGATGCGGGCTGCGCCTGGGGCTATCTGGCGCTGCAGGCCCATGCCATGGGTCTGGCCACGCATGCCATGGGCGGCTTCTCGGCGGACGAAGCTCGCAAGGTGCTGAAGCTGCCCGAGCATCTGGTGCCCGAATGCGTGATTGCCGTGGGCCGCCGCGCCGATGCCGCCACCCTGCCCGACGACCTGCGCGAACGCGAGCTGCCGTCCGGCCGCAAACCGCTGGTCGAAGTGCTGAGCGCCGGTGCCGTGCCGGCCTGAAGCGCCAGCCCCGCTGCCAAAGCTCCACAGCCCACCCTGTGGAGCTTTTTTTGACAGAATTGCCGCATTAGCAAATACAACATTGCGGGTGCAGCTATCAATTTTGCGCCCCGTAGCCTAAGCCTATGTCCGTCATGCAAACAATGTGGCAACGCCTGGGGCCGGTGGCCTCGCGCCCTTCGTGGAAGGAGCTGGTACGCGCCAGCATCGGTGCCGGCCTGGGCCTGGCACTGGCCGGCATTCTGGTGGGACTGGTCGAGCATTTCTTTCCCAACACCCTGTTCCTGTTCGCACCGCTGGGCGCCACGGCCGTGCTGGTGTTCGCCGTGCCCAGCAGCCCGCTGGCCCAGCCCTGGAACTGTGTCGTCGGCAACACCGTGCCCGCGCTCTACACCCTGCTGCTGCTGTGGGCGTTCCCCATGCTGTCCCAGACCTCGCTGGCCGCGCTGGCGGTGGCGGGTGCCATCGCCCTGATGCTGCTGCTGCGCGCCCTGCACCCGCCGGGAGGCGCCGTGGCCTTGCTGACGGTACTGGCTGCGTCCCAGATGGCGCCGCTGGGCTGGCATCTGCTGGTACCCATGGCCGTGCTCTCGGGCGTTCTTGCCGCCGTCGGCGTGCTCTACCATCGCGCCTGCGGCCGCCCCTATCTGCACCAGCCGCCCCTGGCGGCCAAAACCCGGCGCCCCACCACGCGTCTGGCGCTGAGCGAGCAGGATCTGGAGCAGCTGCTGCAACGCTTTGAACAAAGCTACAACCTGACCCCCGAGGACCTTGGCGAGCTGCTGGCCGCCGCCGAGGAAGAGGCCATCAAGCGCCGCCTGTCCAGCGTGAACTGCGGCACCGTCATGTCGGCCAAGCTGCTGACCGTGGGCCCGCAGACTCCGCTCGAAGAGGTGGCCGAGCTGTTTCACCGTCATCTGGTCAAAAGCCTGCCTGTGGTCGATGCCGAGGGCGAGCTGATCGGCCGTGTACTGCGTGCCGACCTGTTCGACTGGCTCTGGCAGGACCATCGCTCACGCCAGCAGCAAAATCTCTGGCAACGCCTGCGCAGCCGGCCATCCAAGGTGCAATCCGTGGCCCAGGAGCTGATGCGCGCGCCCGAGATGAGCGTGCAGGAAGACACGCCCATGGGCGATCTGCTGCACGAGCTGGCATCGCATAGCGTGCAGTTCATTGCCGTGCTGCGAGGCAAGACCCTGGTCGGCGTCATCACGCGCTCCGACGTGATCCGCACCCTGCTCTCCATCAATCAATAACCCTGGGGGCAAAGCCCTCTTGCCTGACCTGCCCTGCTGGATAAACTATGGGCAGTACTGGTTTGATTGCCCGAAAAGGAGTTGCTGCCATGGACGCCGTGTTCACCCCCAACCTCGACAAGCTGCGCAACATCGTGCAAAGCTTTGGCGCCAATTCCTTTACCGCGACACAGGTGGCCACGGAGTACGAGGGCAGCACCGCCAGCAGCGAGGTCACCAAGACCTTCGAGGAGCTGCTCGCCCACCATGCCATCGTGCTGGGCATACAGCCCGTGCCGGGCCATCACGTGGTCTGGCGCGCGAGTTGAGCCACTGACCGAGCGCTTCAACCATGCCCACCTCGGTGGGTATTTTCTTTTCCAGCTCAGGGCCCGCTGGGCTAAAGTGCGGCGCCATGTCGCTGATTCCTCTTTCCCTCTGGTTGCCGCTGTCCGTTGCGGCCTGCGTGCTGCTGGTGCTGGCTGCCATGGGCTGGCTCTGGCGCTCGGCCCTGCGCGTTCCGGCGGGCAGCCGTGACGGCCGCAACATGCGCAACATGGCCACCATTGCCAGTGCTGGCCTGCTGCTGTGGCTGGCCTATGGCTTGTTCAAGGGTTATGGGGCGCTGTGGCAGGCCGATGCCCTGCTGCTCATGGCCCAGGCATCGCTGCTGGTACAGATGCTGTTGATCATCGCCGCAGTGGCCTGGATTGCGGCCCTGCTGCTGGGCCGCGTCATGGCCATGCACAAGAACAGTCACGAAGACTGAAGACGCGACACGCTCTCAGGGCGCGCGTGGTGCGGTCGGCGTCTGGTCCGCCCATAGCTTGCGCAGCTGCTGCAGCTCGGCATCGAAGCGCTGGTTGATGCGCTGCTTTTCCTCTTCCTGCTGCTTGATGAAGCGCTGCTGCTCGGCCTGGGAGTCCGTGTTGTCGTCGAGCTGGCGGCGCAGATTGGCCGGAGCCTTCTTCGGATCGTTCTGGTAGAACTCCAGCTCGGTATTGAGCTTGCGGCGGCGCTCCTTGAGATCGACCTGGCGCTGCTGGGCCACACCGATCACATCGTTGACCTGGGAAATCGCCTCGGCTCTGGCGGCGTCATGCACACCCTGATTGGGAAAGCGCGCCAGCATGGCGCGGTCCCGCGAGCGTTCTTCGCGCAGGCGCTGCTGCTCGGCCTGATCCTGGCGGCGCTTGGCTTCCAGCGCGCTGCGCTCCTGGTCGGTCAGTGTCGGGCCCACGCGGCGCAGTTCGACCCCCGTGTTGCCGAGCACGCGCTGCTCGCGATCGACGCAGGAGGCAATCGGCCTGTCGGCCGTGATGCGCCTCCCGTTGGCATCCGTGCAGGCGTAGATACCGCCGCTATTGACCTGGGCCTGAGCCGGCATGGCCCCTGCCCAGACGGTAGCTACCACATACAAACTCAGTTTTGCATGCCAGGCCTGCTTCATTTGCGTGTTTATTCCTTGTCTTCGACACCATAACGCTGGCGGTAGGCCAGCACGCGTTCATGATGCTCGGGGCCGGCCTCGCCGCCTTGCTGCTCGAGATAAAGCAACAAATCGGCCAGCTTGGCAATCGCACACACCTGCATGCCCAGCTGGTTGCGCACATATTGCACAGCGCTGTGCGACACGTCCTGACCATTCTCTGTCGCCATTTCCTGACGATCCAGAGCGATGGCCACGGCATGCGGCTCGGCACCGGCAGCCTTGATGATAGCAATCGACTCGCGCGCAGCCGTGCCGGCCGACATCACGTCGTCGATGATGAGCACGCGGCCCTTGAGGGGAGCGCCCACCAGGGTGCCGCCTTCGCCATGATCCTTCGCTTCCTTGCGGTTATAGGCAAAGGGCACGTTCTTGCCCTGGCGCGCCAGCTCCACCGCCACCGTCGCAGCCAGAGGAATGCCCTTGTAGGCAGGGCCGAAGACCATATCAAACTCCATGCCGCTGGCCAGAATGGCTTTTGCATAGAATTCAGACAGACGGGCCATCTTGGCCCCATCGTCGAACAGGCCGGCATTGAAGAAGTACGGGCTCATGCGCCCGGCCTTGGTCTTGAATTCGCCAAAACGCAGCACGCCCGCTTCGACGGCAAACTGCACGAAATCCTGCGCCAGACGGTCTGCACCGCCCATTGGCTTCTCACTCACCACCATGGATTCATCCTTGTTCAAATTAACCAGCCTCAACCTCAACGGTATCCGCTCTGCCACGACCAAAGGCGCCGAAGCCTGGATCGAAGCCACTGCGCCGGATTGTATTTGTGTCCAGGAAATCAAGGCCCAGGCTTCGGATATGGCCGGGCGCTTCGAAGTGTTGGCCGGCATGAAGGGCTACTTCCACTTTGCCGAGAAGAAGGGCTACTCGGGCGTGGGCGTCTACTCCCGCCATGAACCCAGCGATGTGGTCGTGGGCTTCGACATCGATGAGTTCGACGCCGAAGGCCGCTATGTCGAAACCCGCTTCGACACACCCGCCCGCAAGCTCTCCATCATCAGCGCCTACTTTCCCAGCGGCAGCTCGGGCGAGCTGCGCCAGGAAGCCAAGTTCCGCTTTCTTGCCAAGATGCACAGTCACTTGATGCACCTCAAGGCCGAACGTGACTTCGTGCTCTGTGGCGACATCAACATCGCGCACCAGCAGGCCGACCTGAAGAACTGGCGCGGCAACCAGAAGAACAGCGGCTTCCTGCCCGAAGAGCGCGACTGGATGACGAAGTTGTTGCACAAGACCGAGATCAGCGGCGGTCTGGTGGACGTCTACCGCCTGCTCCAGCCCGACACCACGGATGCCTGCTACACATGGTGGAGCAACCGCGGCCAGGCCTATGCCAACAACGTGGGATGGCGACTGGACTACCACCTGGCCACGCCGGCGGTCGCGGCCCTGGCACGCACCGAGTCCATCTACAAGGGCGAGAAGTTCTCGGACCACGCGCCCATCACGATTGGCTACGACCTGACGCTCTGAGGCGTGCAAGCAACGCCGGCAGCGCAGGCATGCTCGGCGAATTGAGTTAGCGCAAGGTGCAACAGTACAACCCATGCGAGCATGAGTTGTACTGAGCCGGCTGGGCAGGTTTCCGAAAGAATGAACGGCGGAACCTGGAGGGCGACAAGGCCACAGCGGTTCCCGTTTCGCTTTTAGGAAAAGGAATAGCCAATGAAGAAGATTCTGATGACCCTGGCCCTGTGTGCAGCCGGTGCCCTGAGCGCACCCGCCATGGCGGCAGGCTGCGAAACCGTCGTCGAGAGCAACGACGCCATGCAGTTCAATGTCAAAAGCATCGATGTGCCCAAGTCCTGCAAGAAGTTCAGCGTGACTCTCAAGCATGTGGGCAAGATGCCCAAGACGGCCATGGGCCATAACATCGTGGTCAGCACCGCAGCCGATATGCAGCCCGTGATCACCGATGGCATGGCCGCCGGTGCTGGCGCCGACTATGTGAAGGCCGGCGATGCACGCGTGCTGGCTCACTCCAAGGTGATCGGTGGCGGCGAGACCACCAAGTTCGACATCGACGTGGCCAAGCTCAAGGCTGGCACGGACTACGCCTTCTTCTGCAGCTTCCCCGGCCACTCGGCCCTCATGAAGGGTTCGCTCAAGCTGGGTTCCTGATCCGGAAATCCTATTTTTTAGTAGCTGCCAGCGCTTTCCATCAAAGGTTTTCAGACATAAAAGTACCTGAAAACCTTTATATTCAAGCGCAATTAGCTTCTGAATCAATAGCAAATCTAACCGACCCAAAGCGCCTGTGACGAAAGTCACCGGCGCTTTTTCATGGCTACTCCATCGCGGAGGTCAGCGGCCTGTTGGTCACCACATGCTTCATGACCAGCGTGGAAGTCATGCGCAGCACGCCGGGCAGCCGGGTCAGGTGCTCGTCATAGAGCCGCTGATAGGCCGGCAGATCGCGCACCACGACCTGCAGCAGATAGTCCGGGTCGCCGAACAGGCGCTGGGCCTGCACCACATTGTCGAGCCGGGCCACGGCGTCCTCGAACGCTGGCACGGACTTGCTGTCCTTGAGCGTGACAAAGACCAGCGACGAAAAATCCAGCCCCAGCGCCGCTGGATCCAGCTCGGCGCGGTAGCCTCGAATCACGCCCGACTCCTCCAGCGCACGCACACGCCGATGGCAGGGCGACAGGCTCAGGCCCACCTGCTCGGCCAGCTCGGTCACCGTGAGGCGGCCATTGTTTTCGAGCGCAGCAAGAATTTTTCGATCCAGCGAGTTCACGGGGCAGTTTCTTCCAATTTCAAGCCGGTCAGCGGCGAATATTGAGAGCACATTCTCGCTCCTCTTCCATATTCTCTCGGCATCAACGCTTTTCGAGGGAATTTCGTGTCCTACGCCGCCTTGACCGCCTTCTGGGCCGTCTCCTTTCTTCTGGTGCTCACGCCCGGGGCCGACTGGGCCTATGTGATCTCGGCCGGTCTGCGCGGCCGGCGACTGGTGCTGCCTGCCACGCTGGGTCTGGCCTGCGGCGCGCTGCTGGCCACGCTGGCGGTGGCTGCGGGCGTAGGCGCCCTGGTCGCACGCAACCCGGCCCTGCTGACCGCCTTGACGGCCACCGGCGCCCTGTACCTGGCCTGGATGGGCGTGGGCCTGTGGCGCAGCCCGGCCGCCATCAGCCATGTCGCAGATGCCGAGACCGGCACGCGCTGGCACTGGACGGTCAAGGGAGCCAGCGTCAGCGGCCTCAACCCCAAACAGCTGTTGCTGCTGCTGGCCTTGCTGCCGCAGTTTGTGCGGCCCGCCGAGGGCTGGCCGGTGTTTGCGCAAATCATGGTGCTGGGCGCCGTCCATGCGGCCAGCTGTGCCGTGGTCTACTTCGGCGTGGGCTGGGGCTCGCAAAGCGTGCTGCGCTCGCGCCCCGCAGCCGCGCTGGCCGTCTCGCGCCTGTCGGGGACGCTGATGCTGGTGATTGCCGCCGTGCTGCTGGGCGAGATCGCCGTCCAGCATCTCTGAAAGACAAAATGCCTGCGGCCGAACACCGCAGGCATTTCAGGAACAGACCCAGGCAGCGGGGACGCTCGGCCAGGGTCAGGCGCAGAGCGCCTCAGGGGAAGTCGCCCCGTTTCATCAGCTCTTCAAAGCGCCCAGCACCTCGTCGAGCATCTTCTTGGCATCGCCGAACAGCATGCGGTTGTTGTCCTTGTAGAACAGCGGATTGTCCACGCCCGCATAGCCGGAGGCCATGGAGCGCTTCATCACGATGGAGGTCTTGGCCTTCCACACTTCCAGCACCGGCATGCCGGCGATGGGGCTCTCGGGGTCGTCCTGCGCCGCGGGGTTCACGATGTCGTTCGCGCCGATGACGATGGCCACATCGGTCTCGGGGAAGTCTTCGTTGATCTCGTCCATCTCCATCACGATGTCGTAGGGCACCTTGGCCTCGGCCAGCAGCACGTTCATGTGACCGGGCATGCGGCCCGCCACCGGATGGATGGCAAAGCGCACGGCGACGCCTTTTTCGCGCAGGGTCCTGGTGATTTCGTTGACCGTGTGCTGGGCCTGGGCCACGGCCATGCCGTAGCCGGGCACGATGATGGCGCTCTTGGCTTCGCGCAGCAGCTCGGCCGTCTCGACCGCACTGACGGGCGCAACCTCGCCCTGGGGCTCGGCAGCCGCAGCGGCACCGCCCTTCTTGGCCGGCGCGCCGGAGCCGAAGCCGCCCGCAATCACGCTGATGAAGTTGCGGTTCATGGCCTGGCACATGATGTAGCTCAGGATGGCACCCGAAGAGCCCACCAGCGCGCCCGTGACGATCAGCAGGTCATTGCCCAGCATGAAGCCGGTGGCCGCCGCCGCCCAGCCCGAGTAGCTGTTGAGCATGGACACCACCACGGGCATGTCGGCGCCACCGATGGCCATGACCATGTGCACGCCGAACAGCAGGGCGATGGCGGTCATCACGACCAGCGGCAACATGCCGTCGGCCACGGTTTCGGCATGCAGAAACTCGCGGCCGAACCAGATCACCACCAGCAGCGCAACCAGGTTGAGCCAGTGGCGTGCGGGCAGCAGCAGCGGCTTACCGCCTATCCTGCCGTTGAGCTTGCCGAAGGCAATCAGCGAGCCCGAGAAGGTGACCGCGCCGATCAGGATGCCCACGTAGATTTCCACCTCGTGAATGGCTTTTTCTGCGCCAGCGAGCTGGATGGAGGTATCGACATAGCTGGCGAAGCCCACCAGGCATGCCGCCAGACCGACCAGGCTGTGCATGAGGGCGACCAGCTCGGGCATCTGGGTCATCTTGACGACCCTGGCCGCATACAGGCCGATACCGCCGCCGACCACCAGCGCGCCGACGATCCAGGCGATGCCGCCGGCATCGACACGCGGACCGAACACGGTGGCCAGCACGGCCAGCGCCATGCCGACCATGCCGAACAGATTGCCGCGGCGCGAGGTTTCGGGGTTCGACAGGCCGCCGAGGCTGAGGATGAACAAAATGGCAGCCCCCAGATAGGCCACCGTTGCGAGACTTTGGGACATGGTGTTTCTCTCTTGTGCTCGTTCTTCTTATTTGCGGAACATGGCCAGCATGCGACGTGTCACGGCAAAGCCGCCAAACATATTGACTGCAGTCAACACAAGCGCGGCAAAGGCCAGCCAGCGAATCAGCTCATCCGGACGGCCCGTGCCTGCCGTGCCCGGCGGCGCAATCTGCACCAGCGCGCCAATGGCGATGATGCTGGAGATGGCGTTGGTCACGCTCATCAGCGGCGTGTGCAGTGCAGGCGTCACATTCCACACCACCATGTAGCCGATGAAACAGGCCAGCACGAATACCGTGAAGTGACCCAGGAAGGCCGCTGGCGCATAGGCGCCGATGAACCAGAAGGCCACGGCGGCAATCGCAAAAATAATGGCCAAGGTCTTGGCCGGCAGCGGTCCGGCAGCGCCGTGCCCATGGCCGCCTTTCTTCTGCTCCACCACCGCCGCAGCGGGCTTGGGGGCTGGCTTGGGTGCCTGGGCAATGGGCGGAGCAGGCCAGGTGATTTCGCCGTCCTTGACCACGGTCAGGCCGCGAATCGCATCGTCCTCCATATTCACCACGGCCACGCCATCCTTGGCCTTGCACAGCTCTTCCGTCAGGCGCAGCAGATTGGTCGCATACAGCGTTGACGACTGCTTGGCCAGGCGCGATGCGAGGTCGGTGTAGCCGATGATGGTCACGCCGTGGCGCACCACGGCCTCATTGGGCACGGTCAGCTCGCAGTTGCCGCCCTGCTCGGCCGCCATGTCGACGATCACGCTGCCGGGCTTCATGCTCTGCACCATCTCGGCCGTGATCAGCTTGGGCGCCGGTTTGCCGGGAATCAGCGCGGTGGTGATGATGATGTCGGCCTCCCTGGCTTGCTGGGCATACATCTGGCGCTGCGCGGCCTGGAAACCCTCGCTCATCACCTTGGCATAGCCACCGCCGCCGGCACCGTCTTCTTCGTAATCGACCTTGACGAACTCGCCGCCCAGCGAAGTGACCTGATCGGCCACCTCGGCACGCGTGTCGTTGGCGCGCACGATGGCGCCCAGGTTGGCGGCCGTGCCGATGGCCGACAGACCGGCCACGCCAGCGCCAGCAATGAAGACCTTGGCCGGTGGTACCTTGCCTGCCGCCGTGATCTGGCCGTTGAAATAGCGACCAAAGGCATTGGCGGCCTCGATCACGGCGCGATAGCCCGAGACGCCGGCCATCGAAGTCAGCGCATCCATCTTCTGCGCGCGGCTCAATGTCCGGGGCAGCGAGTCGATCGCCAGCACCGTCACCTTTTTGGCGGCCAGTTGCTGCATCAGATCGGGATTCTGCGCAGGCCAGATGAAGTCGATCAGGATCTGGCCTTCGCGCATCAGCGCGACTTCTTGTGGGGTGGGCGGGCGCACCTTGAAGATGATGTCGGCAGCAGCCCAGACCGCAGCAGCGTCGGGCAGCACCTCGGCACCCACTGCGCGATAAGCGTCATCGCTGAAGTTGGCGGCATCGCCGGCGCCCGATTCGATGGCGACCGAAAAACCCAGCTTGACGAGTTTTTCGACCACATCGGGCACGGTGGCCACACGCTTTTCCAACGGGAATGTTTCCCGCGGGATGCCGATGCGCTGGGCGCCGGAGCGCTGGGCGTCACCAAGCTGGGCGTCAGCGCCGCTCGGCTGGTTGGAAGAGGTAGACATGCAGAGTCTCCTGGAGTTTGAAAACGGTTTTCCTCCAGACCGACCCGTCCCCTGCCATTCCTGCCCGTGGGAGGAACTTGTAGTGCATGGGCATTGGCACGGCCTGAACGATCTTGAAACTGTGTCGGGCCGCTTCCCATGAAGCGACTGCCCGCTGCCTTGCAGCACAAATACGTTTTAGCAGCCCGCACCAAAATGGGGCACTCGCATCCATGCTAGCTCAAATGAGGGATGACGCCAGAATCTGAGCGGGCATTTTTGATGCGCGTGTCATGCCGTGTCATGCTTGCGGGGTTCGCTGACCGCGAGACTACGCAAACGCCCGAAAAATACAAGTCACCCATGTTGCAATATCACACCGTCCCCGTCACCGCCTTTCAACAGAACTGCTCTCTCGTCTGGTGCGACCAGACCATGGATGCGGCCGTCATCGACCCCGGTGGTGATATCGAGCAGATCGAGTGGGAGGTGGAGCGCCTGGGCCTGAATCTCAAGGCCATCTGGATCACCCACGCCCATATTGACCATGCCGGCGGCACCAGCGAGCTGGCGGCCAAGCACGCGCTGCCCATCATCGGCCCGCATGAGGGCGATCAATTCTGGATCGACGGCCTGCCCCAACAGGGCGCCATGTTCGGCTTTCCCCACTCCGACCCCTTTGTGCCCACGCGCTGGCTGCATGACGGCGACACCGTGACCATCGGCCAGGAAACGCTGAACGTGCGCCACTGCCCCGGCCACACACCCGGCCATGTGGTCTTCCACTCGCCACAGATCGACCGTGCCTTTGTCGGCGATGTGCTGTTTGCCGGCAGCATAGGCCGCACGGACTTCCCTCAGGGCAACCATCAGCAGCTGATCGACTCCATCGTGCAGCGCCTGTGGCCCATGGGCGATCAGACGATCTTCATCCCCGGGCATGGCCCCGAAAGCAGCTTCGGCCGCGAGCGCAAGCTCAACCCCTATGTCAGCGGGACCTGAAGCCTGACGGCCGAGGCTTGCGGAATCGGGTCTTCCGTAGCAGCATGCCCCTGTCACGCCTTGTGACATCACATCTGTTGGAGGGAGTTCGTATGCGCAATTTATGGAAAATTTGCCTGGTTTCAGCCCTGGTCAGCAGCTCATTGCCCGGCCTGGCACAGACTCCGGCAGCGGCGCCTGCCGCACCTGCCGCCAAAACAGCCCCCATGCCCGCCAAGCCGGCGGCAGAACCGGCAGCCAAGGCTGCACCGGCCCCTGCCGCCGCCAAAGCGGACATGCAGACCTTTGTCTGCAAGGACGGCTCCACCATGAGCGCCGCATCCTCCAAAGGAGCTTGCTCGGGCCGCAAGGGCATTGATCAGGAGGCCACGGCCAAGGCTGCTGCAGGCGCCAAGCCGGCCGCGACCGCCGCACCTGGCGGCGGTGCAGGCAAGGTCTGGGCCAATGAGGACAGCAAGATCTATCACTGCCCCGGCACCCGTTTCTACGGCACGACCAAGAACGGCAAGTACATGAGCGAAGCCGATGCCAAGGCCGCCGGCATGCACGGCGCCAACAACAAGACCTGCAGCTGATCAGCAGCCTGCAAGCATCGCGCTGACCTGCGTTTGCAGGCAGCGCTTTTTTTCATGTAAAACACGCTGAAACGCTTACCTATCAAGTGCAGACAGCTATCAATTCAAAAGGACAATCGCGGGCATGAACTGGTTGGTCGGACTGGGTATCTTGTTGGTGGCAGCCTTGCTGCTATGGGCTTTTTCGGCGCTGTTCATCAGCATGCTCGCCGGCCTGGCGCTCAGCGCCCTGCTCTGGCAGCCGCTGCGCTGGTGGCGCCGCAGACAGTTGCTGCGTGAGCTGGAGCAGAACCCGGCCCTCGATATCCAGCAGCAGGCACACCGGCACCCTGCCCTGTTCCGCGTGCTGTCTGCCGCCGTGGTGCTGTCGGGCTGCCTGGTCATGCTGGCCACCCTGGTGCAACTGCCTGAGGATCTTTACTCGCCGCAGATACTGTCCCTGGGCAGCGGGCTGGCCTTTCTGGTCGCCGCCAGCACGCTGATCAAGCTCATGGGTCATCTCGTCAGCGAGGGCGAAGACGCGGCGGCCGGCTGGTCGCTGGCCGCCGGCATCGTGCCCATGCTGTCGCTGGTGGCGCTGATGTTCGTCGCGCCCAATACCGCAGGCTGGATCGCCTGGCGCGACCAGTGGCGCGGCTATGCCAGCACCCAGCTGCGCGTGCCGCTCAAGGCTGACGATGCAAAGCACCGCCAGGCTCTGCTACAACTGGTGCAGCCCTTGCTGCAGCAAGGCAGCCGCATCATCAGCCACCGCGAGCGCTCGCGCAACGGCAGCAGCTACACCCTGCTGTCTGCGGTACCGGCTTTCTATCGCTTTCACGAAGGCGCGCTGGAGCTGCAACTCGCGGGACTGATGCCTGATCAGCAGCTGCAAAGACACCAGACGGTGCTGAATCTGGTGGCCAACGGCGACGTACCCAGTGCGAGCTTGCTGGCCTATGCGCAATGCCAACCTTCGCTCGAGAAAATGGCGCGCAGCCGTCTGCTGAGCCAGGGGCGGGATCTGATGCAGCAGATGCGGACCTGCCTGCGAAGCAAGGAGGCATCGCTGCGCTCCACCATGCAGCTGCTGCAGGGGCAGCTGGAGCCCGCACAGGTTCAAGCCACCTGGTTCAACCCCAAGCGCAGCAACTGGCTGCAATGGGCAGGCTGGCAAGCCGCAGAGCTGCCCCAGGACGAGGAGTTGCAGGAGCTGGACATGCTGCGCTGAACCCCGGCTGCGCCACTAGAGCGGCAGCACATCCAGCCACTGGCCGGGCTCCAGCCCCTCGATCGAGTAAGGCCCCACGGCCATGCGCACCAGGCGCAGCGTGGGATGGCCGACTGCAGCGGTCATGCGGCGCACCTGACGGTTCCTGCCCTCGCGGATGACAAGCTCGATCCAGCAATCGGGAATGTTCTGGCGCACGCGAATCGGCGGGTTGCGCGGCCACATGCCGGGCTGGGGTTCTATCAGGCGGGCCCTCGCGGGCAGGGTCTTGCCGTCGCTCAATTCGACGCCATCGCGCAGGCGCTGCAGCGCGGCTTCGTCGGGCACGCCCTCGACCTGCACCCAGTAGGTCTTCTCCATCTTGTGGCGCGGGTCGGCAATGCGGGCCTGCAACTGGCCGTCATTGGTCAGCAGCAGCAGACCTTCGCTGTCGGCATCGAGCCGGCCCGCCACATAGACGCCGGGCACATCGATCCAGTCCTTGAGGCCCTGCCATTTGCCCTCGGGCGTGAACTGGCTGAGCACTCCATAGGGCTTGTGAAAGCACAGCAGGCGCGTGTGCTCGGGCCGGGACGCGGGCTGGCGCACCGCAGTGCTGCGGCGCAAGTTGCTGGAGCGATTGGAAGAGAACGGGCGAGGCATGGCTGCGAGCTTAGCAACAAAGGCCGGGACTGACATCAAGCATCAAAAAGCCTTGTATCGCTTACTGGACATACGAATACAGCTATCAGTTTTGAAAATCCGGAAAAGCCGCCCCCAGCAGCGGCTGCGGATACACCTCACGCACGCAGTCCAGCCAGGCCTGGGCCGCGCGCGACAGATAGCCGGGCCGCCACATCAGCGCCACATCCCAGGGGATCTCGGGCTCCACCAGGGGTCGGCTGGCCACGCGCTGCGGGTCGTAGCGCGCGATGACATGCTCGAACATCACGGCCACACCCACCTGGGCCGCGACCAGATGGCCGATGAAGTCCCAGTAGCGCGTCTGCAGCTTGACCTGGGGCGTGAAGCCCGCCACCTCGCATTGCTGCAGCACATGCTCGTGCAGTGCAAAGTCCGAGGTATAGAGCACAAACGGCAGGTCGCGCAGATCGCTCCAGCGCATGGGCTGGCCGGGGTCAGCCACCTGCTGGGCGGGCAGCACCACGCGCGTCTTCTGGCGCGCCACCGTGTAGCGCTCCAGCGCCGGATCGGGGGCCGCGAACAGGCCCAGCGCCATGTCCAGCTTGCCTTCCTGGATCAGCTGGTACTGGGCGCGCGCGCCCTGCTCGTTGACCTGCAGATTCACGCCCGGATAGCGCTGCTGGAACAGTGCGATCACCGGCGCCATGTAGTGCCCCGTGGTGGGCATGATGCCCAGGGACAGCTCGCCGCGCGTGATGTGGTCCACCTCGGCCACCTGACGGCGCAGCAGCTGGGCCTGCTCCAGAATCTCCAGCCCGCGGTCATAGACCACCTGACCTGCATCGGTCAGCTGCACGCCCCGGCCTTCGCGCAGCAGCAGGCGGCCACCGAATTCGTCCTCCAGCGCCTTGACCATCTTGCTGATGGTGGGCTGGGTCACGTGCAAGGCGTCAGCCGCGCGGGTAAAGCCGTTCTGGCGCACGACCTCGATGAAGTAACGCAGGGCACGCAGGTCCATGACAATTCCTTTTACGCATGGAAAAAATGAGAATAAGTCATTTTATGAATATAGGTGAAAACCCTAGAATCACATCCATGTCACAGATTCCGGAAGCTGCCACCCCTCGCGCCCAGGGCGGCAGCCATTCTTTTGCCCAGACTCTCTTGCAACTGCTCAAGGCCGTGCTGCAAGTGTGCCTACTCAGCGCCATCTGGATTGCCATGGATGTGCTGCGCCAGCATTTCGGCTGGAGCATGCCGGCCGGCCTGATCGGTTTCGGCCTGCTTGCGGTGGGGCTGTTCTCGGGCCTGGTCAAGGCGCGCTGGCTGCAAAGCGGCACCAACTGGCTGCTGGCCGAGATGCTGCTGTTCTTTGTGCCCGCCATGCTGGTGGTCACCGAATACCCCGATCTGATCCGCCATCAGGGCCTGCGCATCCTGGCCGTCATCGTGGCCAGCACGGCCTGTGTGATGGGAGTGACCGCGCTGGCGGTCGATCGCGTCTACCGCTTCGAGCTGTGGCTGGCAAGGCGCAGGTCCGGCCGCGAAGCCGGCAAGGAGTAAGCCATGCTGTCGAATGAAGTCATCGGTCTGCTCTCGCTGCTGACCACCGTGGCCTGTTACTGGGTCAACAAACGCCTGTACCGCAAGCATCCCCACCCGCTGCTGATGCCCATCGTTGCCACGCCCATGGTGCTGATCGGCCTGTCGCTGCTGACCCATGTCAGCTACCCCCAATACATTGCCCAGACGCACTGGCTGGTCTGGCTGCTGGGCCCCACCACCGTGGCCTTTGCGCTGCCGCTGTACGAGAACCGCAAGCTGCTGCGCAAGCACTGGATGTCGATTGCGACCGGCGTGGTCGTGGCCAGCCTGGTGTCCATCTCCACCACCATCGCGTTTGCCGATATGTTCGGCCTGTCCGAGGCGCTGCAAAAAGGCCTGGCCGTGCGCAGCATCACGACACCGTTTGCGATCGAGGCCGAGAAAGTACTGGGCGGGCCCACCGATCTGGCGGCCCTGTTCGTGCTGCTGACCGGTGTCAGCGCCATGCTGCTGGGCGAGACCGTGCTGCGTGTGCTGCCCCGCATCCGCAGCAAGCTGGCCACGGGTGCCAGCTGGGGCGGAGCCGCCCATGGCAGCGGCGTGGCCCGCGCGCGCCAGGCCGGCGAGGTGCAGGCCGTGATGGCATCGCTGGTGATGATGATTGCCGGTGCCGTCAATGTGCTGGCCGCCCCCTGGGTGCGCACATTGTTTTTCTGAGCGGCGCTCGGGGACTGGCTCCGGCAGGCGCCGCTCTCAGCGCACCGGAATGGCGATCGGGCGCAGCGGCGCGGCGTCGCCGCCGCGGATCTTGAGCGGCCCTCCGATGAAGGCGAACTCATAGACCTTGTCGCGCGAGAGTGCGTCCAGGGCAACCAGCTCCATGATGGGTATGCCTTGCTGGGCCAGCAGATAGCTGTGCAGCGGCACATAGTCGTCGTCCACCTCGGAGGGGAAGGTCTCCAGGCTCAGATTGTCAGCGCCGACGATCATGGCACCCGCATCCTCGGCCAGAAAGCGGGCCGCATCCAGGCCCAGCCCTGGCGGCTTGGCCATATAAGCCTGGGGCTGCTCGTAGAGCTTCATGCGGCCCGTGCGAATCAGCACGATATCGCCCTTTTGCAGCGTCACGTTCTGGCGGGCCAGCGCCTCCTTGAGGTCCTGCCGGGTGATCCGGTACTGGTCGGGCAGCATGTCCAGGCCCTTGGCCGCAGCCACGTCAATCAGCACGCCGCGCGCCACCAGTGGCGGGAATTTCTCTATGCCCGTGCGCTGCCAGCCGCGGTCGCCCAGATGCTCGTCGGCACTGAAGCCGTTCCAGATCCTGCCGCGTATGCCGAAGTGGTTGAGTGCGTCGATGTGCGTGCCCGTATGGCTGTACATGGAGAAAGCCGTGCCCGTGTAGCTGCGCGTGGCATTCATGTTCTTGCCCACGTTCATGGGGTCGTCCACCACGGTGCCGCGTGGCGTGTGCGTCATCCAGAACTGGTAGTGCGGATCGCCGGCGTCCTGCCAGCTCGGCATGCCCACGTAGTACTCGGTGGCGAGGTCATAGACCTGGCCGCCTGTGATGCGCTGCAGGATGGCGGCGCGCGAGGCAGGCGTGATCAGATTCAGGCGGCCGATCTCGTCGCCCGGACCCCAGGGGCTGCGGCCCACGTCCTGGCCGGCACCGGCCGGGAGCGTGTGGCCGCCGTGGGCATGAGCCAGGCCGGAAAACGCTGCTGCCATCGCGAGCAACAGGGAGGGCAAGCGCCGGACACGGGCGCGGAAAGAAAAGTTCATGAGTGTTTCCTAGGAAGCGGTGCACCTTGCGGCGCGAGTGAGAAGGTGAGAGGAAATGGCTTAGCCCACCAGGGCACGCAGCCGCTCGCGCAGCAGGTCCAGGGGCAGGGTCTGCAGCGTGGGCAGGCCCGGAGCGATGACGCTGGGAATGCTGCGCAGGCCCAGGTGCCGGGCCAGTGCGAGGTCCTGGTGAACCATGTTCAAGGCCTCGGCACTTTCCATGCAGCGTGCAAAAGCATTGCGCTCGAAGCCGGTGTGCGTGGCGATGTCCAGCAGCACCTCTGCGTCGCCTATGTTGCGATGGGCACTCATATGGGCGTGCTGTATGGCATCGAACAGATTCCAGTGAGCCTCGTCGCCCTCTAGCATCTGAGCGGCCTGGCAGGCCAGTGCGCCGGCCAGGCCGCTGGGGTACTCGAAGCTTTCGCGGCGCATGCCTTCGATGTCGATACGCTGGGTGTCGTCATGCTGCGCGCAGGCCTCCCAGTGCCCGAGAATGGTTTGCTTGGCCTGCTCCATGGAACCAAACCTGGCCACCATTTCGGCGCGGGAAGCTTGCAGCACAAAGCTGCGCTGACGTACGCGCAGGCCCAGCTCGCGGGCCACCTGGCGCAGGCGCGGCGACATCACATAGCACCAGCCGCAAACCACGTCGTGGAAGAAATCGATGACGGGAGCAGCCTGCGCTGCCGCGGACAGGACCGGGGCAGGGGCTGGGGCTGGATGGGCTGCGACCTGCGCGGGCAGTGCGCAGGAAAAATCATGGCATTGCGTCATGCTTGTGTCCTTCATGGCTGATGGACAGCAAGCGTAGGGCGCAGGCCTCGCAGGAGTAAGAGGCCTGCGCTTGAGAGACTCTTAATCCGGCGTCAAGA
>Ga0209370_1001583_pt1 | contig 19475 bp, 18 predicted proteins | sample AgamicAtPrz_FD_187164 | JGI IMG/M metagenome (GOLD analysis project Ga0209370, IMG submission 187164) | Agave microbial communities from Guanajuato, Mexico - At.P.rz (SPAdes) (version 2) | ecosystem: Host-associated > Plants > Phyllosphere > Phylloplane/Leaf | place: Guanajuato, Mexico... | reverse complement strand
ACCGCCCGCCGCCGCGCCGAAGGCAAGGACGATGTGGAGCCGGTAAAACTGCGCAAGGACGTTCCGGGGCAGTGATCGGTTCGAATTGATGCGTGAAAAGAAACGGGGCCTTCGAGGCCCCGTTTTTATGTTCGCTAGGTTGATCCAAGACAGGCTCGAAGCACTCGTCTAGGTTGCCTCAATTACCTGGACGATATCAGCACTCTCCAAAGCAGCACGGCCATGCTCAGCGAGAAAACCACCAGAACGAAAATCGGCCCCCAATAGCCGACCCAGTGCTGCAGCATTTCCAGCACCACCCCCACTAGCCGGGTGCGGTGACCATCGTAGGATGAAGCCACGTAATAACCTCGCTGCCACGTATCGTAAGCCGAGTGCAACGGCACAAGGGTAAGCGGCAGGAACAGCAGACCTAACCAGAAGCTCAGTCGGCTGGCACCTCTTGCATAGGCGGATCGGTAACCCTCCTGGATCAGGCGCAAGGTGCAAAGCGAAATAAAGCCACAGACCACCAGCATTGAATAAGGCCCCCAGGATGCTGGCGTGCGATAGATGGCAAAAACTGCAAAAGGCAAGGTGACGCCGCTAAAGACAAACCATATCAGTAGAAAAACGTACTTCATCCCTGCCCTCAAGACCGTATAAAAAGCGACTTACTCCAAGATCAGAGCACTGTTTTTTTAAAAACGCCGAAGAAGAACACCTCTACGCCCTGTCAGACCCCTTTGCGACTATACCGACCTGCTGCACCGGTAGCTCCATTTGGCAAATCCTCAATCGGCAGCTACAGCTAAGCAGTGAGCATTCGCGAGTTCAGCTGTGACTGGTGCCTATCGCACTTCGTCCATCGGCAGTATCCCAAGCACCGGGATCGAATCTGCATATCAGGGAGATGCGTGATGTTGACGCTGCTCAATCTGTTGTCCGCCATTGCCCTGCTGATCTGGGGCACCCATATCGTGCGTACCGGCATCCTGCGGGTGTACGGCTCGCAGCTGCGCCGCGTGCTCAGCCACAACGTCGGCAAACGGCCGATGGCCTTCGTCGCTGGCATCGCCGTGACCGCGCTGGTGCAGAGCAGCAACGCCACAGCGCTGCTGGTCACCTCCTTCGTTGGCCAGGGTTTGATGGCGCTGACCCCGGCACTGGCGATCATGCTCGGCGCCGATGTCGGCACTGCCCTGATGGCCCGGGTGCTGACCTTCGACCTCAGCTGGCTGTCGCCGCTGCTGATCTTTCTAGGCGTGGTGTTCTTCCTGTCGCGCAAGCAGACCCGCGCTGGCCAGCTCGGCCGCGTGGGCATCGGCCTGGGCCTGATGATCCTCGCCCTGCAACTGATCGTTACCGCCGCCACGCCGATCACCGAGGCCAAGGGCATCCACGTGCTGTTCGCCTCGCTGACCGGCGACGTGCTGCTCGATGCGGTGGTCGGCGCGCTGTTCGCGCTGATTTCCTATTCAAGCCTGGCCGCGGTACTGCTCACCGCCACGCTGACTGGCTCCGGGGTGATCGGCCTGCCGGTGGCCATCGGCCTGGTGATCGGCGCCAATATCGGCAGCGGCGTGCTGGCCTTTCTCAACGCCAGCATGCAGAGCCAGGCGGGACGCCGCGTGGCCCTGGGCAGCCTGCTGTACAAGCTGATCGGCCTGATTCTGGTGATCCCGGTGCTCGACCCGCTGGCCCACTGGCTGGACAGCCTGAACTGGCACCCGGCCGAGCTGGTGATCGGCTTCCACGTGCTCTACAACACCCTGCGCTGCCTGCTGATGCTGCCGACCCTGAATCTGATGGCGCGCTTCTGCAACTGGCTGCTGCCCGACCGCCCGGACGTCAACGCCGTCGCCAAACCCCGCCACCTCGACGTCACGGCGCTCTCCACACCCACCCTGGCGCTGGCCAATGCGGTGCGCGAAACCCTGCGCATCGGCGATCTGGTCGACACCATGCTCGGCCACTTGCAGGACGCCCTGCGCGGCAGCCAGCCGATCCTCGCCAAGGACCTGCGGCGCATCGACGACGACATCGATGCGCTGTTCAACGCCGTGAAGCTCTACCTCGCCCAGGTGTCCCAGGAAGACTTGAGCGAAACCGACCGCCATCGCTGGGCCGAGATCATCGAGTTCTCCTCGAATCTGGAACGTTCGGGCGATCTGATCGAGCGCATGCTCGGCAAGATCCAGGACGAGAAGACCGCCCAGCGCCATGCCTTCTCCGACAGTGGCCTGGAGGAACTCATCGCCCTGCACGAGCGCCTGCTCGGCAACCTGCGCCTGGGCCTGTCGGTGTTCTTCTCGGCCGACGCCGATGCCGCACGGCAACTGTTGCGCGAGAAGCGCCGCTTCCGCATCCAGGAGCGCCGGCTCACCCATTTACATGTCGAACGTCTGCATAGGCAGGTGGTCAAGAGTCTGGAAACCAGCTCTCTGCACCTGGAACTGATCGACGATATGAAACGCCTCAACTCGCTGTTCTGCGCAAGCGCCTACGCCGTACTCGGTAACCAGGACACCGGCGCCCTGCTCGCCGAAGAGGGTGGCGAATAGTGCGGGCCATGGCCCGCTCACTGGCGCTGCTGCTGGGTCTGCTGTTGTGCGGCCCGCTATGGGCGGCGGACTATCTGAAGGTCGAAGGCTACCCGCTGGATAACGGCCTGCAGCTGATCCTCAAGCCCACCAGCGACCGCGGCCACGTGTCGATTCGCCTGGTGGTGGGCGTTGGTTTCGATCAGTTCGACTGCGACCACAAGGAACTGCCGCACCTGCTCGAACACCTGCTGTTCAGCGGCATCGACGAAAGCGGCGAAGCCGGCCTGGAAGAACGCATGCAGGCCCTAGGCGGCGACTGGAATGCCTTTACCCGCGACAGCGACACCACCTTCGTCCTCGAAGTGCCCGCCGCCAATCAGCGTGCAGCGCTGGACCTGCTGCTTGCCGCGCTGTTCAACACCGAACTCACGCCCGAACGCATCGACGCGGCCAAACGAGTGATCGTCCACGAGAACGGCGAACACCCGGCCGCCTGGCAGCGCCTGCTGGGCGCGTCGAGCAAACGCAACGACGCCACCGAACAGCTGGCCGCCGAACTCGGCCAGGCCTGCGCCGAACAGGACTCGCTGGAGCGCCTGGACGCCGCTGCCCTGGAGCGACTGCGCGAACAGTGGTACGTAGCCAACAACATGACCCTGATTATGGTCGGCGACCTGGACCGCCGCCTGACCGCCTACCTCGAACGGCGCTTCGGCGAACTGCCGCCCGGCCCGATGCCGGAGCTGCGCGAACTGCCGGAAAGCAACGGCCACGCCGAACCAGAGCGCACACTGGTCACCGGTCTGCTCGGCGATACCGCTCAGGTGAGCCTGATCTTTACCGAGCCCTGGGTCGGCGAACTCGACCAGGGCACCTGGCAGTTGCTGCGCGATTACCTGCAATGGGCCGTATACAAAGACCTGCGCATCGAGCATGGCCTGGCCTACAGCCCCGAAGTGGAGCGCAGCGCCTACGGCAGCAACAGCTTCTTCAGCATCAGCGCCGAGGTGGACCGCAAGGACGTGGCGCAAACCGGGCAGCGCCTGCATGACTTGCTGCAACGCCTCGCCAAGGACGGCATGGACGACGCCACCGTCGAGCGGCTGCGCAGCGTCGCCCTCGCCCGCCAGAACTGGACCGCACAAGGCAACAGCGCCCTTGCCGACACCTACTGGAGCTCGCTCGGCAGCTACGAAGAAGGCCGCTTCGCCGACCCGGCGCCCGAGCTGCGCAAGATCCACACCGCCCAGCTCGATGCCGCCCTGAACCTGCTGCTCAAGCAGCCGAGCTACCAGCGCGTCCAGCAGCCGCTGCTTAGCACCACCGGCTTGTATGTGGTGGGTGCGGTGGCGGGGGTGATTCTGCTGCTGGCCCTGATCGGTCTGGTCAGTCTATTGCGCCGCCGCTGACGAAAAAGCCCCGGTTAACCGGGGCTTTCTTTACGGCAAACGCGCTACTGCTTACTCGATGATATTGAACTCGCTCAGGTACTCCTCGGAGATTTCCAGACCCAGGCCGGGCTTGTTGTCATCGAGTTGGATGTAGCCATTTACCGGCTGCGGCTCGCCCTTGAACACGTAGTAGAACAGCTCGTTGCCGACCTCTACATCGAACACCGGGAAGAACTCGGCCATAGGCGACGCGGTGGTCGACATGGTCAGGTGGTAGTTGTGCATCTGCCCGGCATGGGGAATCACCGGCACCGACCAGGCTTCGGCCATGGCGTTGATCTTGCGCGCCGCGGTGATGCCGCCCACGCGGTTGGTGTCGTACTGGATCACGTCCACGGCGCGGCGTTCGAGCATCTCCTTGAAGCCGTACGACGTGAACTCGTGCTCGCCACCGGAGATCGGCATGATGCCCATCTTCTTCAGCTCGATGTAGCCTTCCAGGTCGTCGGCGATCACCGGTTCTTCCAGCCAGCGCGGCTCGAACTCGGCGAGTTTGGGCAGCATGCGGCGGGCGTATTCCAGGGTCCAGCCCATGTAGCACTCGAGCATGATGTCCACGTCCGGGCCGGCCAGTTCACGCAGCGCACGCACCTGTTCGATGTTGCGGCGCATGCCCGCCGGACCATCTTTCGGGCCATAGCCGAAGCGCATCTTCAGGGCGTTGAAGCCCTGGTTCAGATAGCCCTGGGCCTCCTCGAGGAACAGGTCGAGGTTGTCGTTGGCGTAGAGCTTGGAGGCGTAGGTCCAGATCTTTTCCTTGGTGCGCCCGCCGAGCAGCTTGAACACCGGCTTGTTCACCGCCTTGCCCATGATGTCCCAGATGGCGATGTCGATGGCCGAGATCGCCGCCATGCCGATGCCCTTGCGGCCCCAGGCGTGGCTCTGGCGATACATCTTCTGCCAGATGTACTCGTTGTCGAACGGGTCCTCGCCAATGGCGATGGGCGCCAGGTACGTGTCGATGATTTCCTTGGCCACCCGCGGTGCCAGGGCGCAGTTGCCGATGCCGACGATGCCGTTGTCGGTCTCCACTTCCACCACCAGCCAGCCGTGGAAACGGAAGGAGCCCATGGCATCGCCCTTCTCGAAGAGGATGTCGCTGGCGTTGGTGCAGAAGTGCGCCTGGGGCGGCACGACCTTGCCCTTCCACTCGAAAACGCGGGTACGGATGGATTTTATTTTCATGGTACGGCTCCTTTCACGATAGACGGGCGACCGGCAGAGACTGGCTCTCGGCGATACGACGGGGTTGGTTGAGCGGGAAATTGAAAAGAGGTGGCGAGCACAGCGAGGCCAGCGCTCTGGCCGATGCCATCGGTGTCATGGTCGATTCCTTGTTGCCGCTTTTTGCTCTGACGATCAGGGCCGGCTTCTTGTTGGTCCACGGCGGCAGCCGAGCTGCCTGTTGCCGACGACTCTAGCCATGGCGCCCGGCGGCGGATAATCACTTATGCGCATTCGGTGATAACCACAGGAAATGCCTGGCGCTGCAAAACTCCCGCGTGCGTTATCGCAGCGATCATTCGGATGAACGCTGGGGTAGAAACGAAACAGGGAGCTGGCGAGGCGGAACGACGTCATAACGCCCCGGGAGGCTTAACCCTCTCGAGGCGTATGGTCAAACAGAGTCAATCGCCCAGATTGATCCGATAGAAATCCCGCGAATTGCGCCAGAAGAAGCCATCGCGCTGCGCCTCGTCGTAATCGGCAAGAATGGCCTGCAGCGCCGTGACCAGCTCGCCGTAGCCGATGCGCAGGCCGGCCACCGGATAATTGCTGGCGAACAGGCAGCGTTCGATGCCGAACAGTGCCAAGGTTTCTTCGATCACCCCGCGGTTGCCTTCCAGCGTCCAGGGTTGATCCCGCAGGCCCAGTTCGGAGACCTTCACGCTGACGTTCGGCTGCCCCGCCAGCGCGGCCATGCCGGCGCGCCAGCCGTCGAGCCCGGCGGGGCTGCGATCCCAGGGAAAGCCCATGTGGTTGAGCACGATGGGCACCTCGGGAAAGGCGGCCGCTACCTCGGCGGCTTCCTGCAGATGCCAGTACGGTACGCGTAAATCCCAGGACAGCCCGTGCCTGGCCAGCAGTTCGAAGCCGCGTAGCCAGGCCTCGTCCTGCATGCTGCCGCTCTGGCCGCGTACGCTGGCAGCCAGCTCGGGGCGCGGCGCCGTCACCGGTTTGCTGCGAATGCCGCGCAGCAGCGGATATTCCAGATGCCGGCCAAGCACCTCCTCGCATTCCGGGCGGTGGAACCAGACGTGGGCGACCACCGCATTGGGAAAACCGTAGCGCGCATGTTGCTCGTGTATCCAGCGGGTTTCCGCCACCTGATCGGCGCGGTCGTGCTCGGCCTCGCAGTGCACCGTGGCCAGCACCCGCTGGCCGGCGCTGTCGGCCAGGTAGTCCTCGGGCAGGTAGTTACGCCGCAGCGGCGCGTAGTCGCCGAGAAAGAAGCCCGGGTCGACCTCGTCCTGCAACCAGGGGTAGCGGTGGCTGTCGAGATTCCACAGGTGATGATGGGCATCGATCAGCCGCTGCCCGCCTGCCGCGTAAGGCAGACCGAGGCGCTGGTGCAGGCACTCGGACATTTCAGTTGGCTCCACGCAGGCGCTGCAGTTCGGTCTGCCAGGCGCTGACGAACTCGGCGTCGATGCTGCCGCTCACCTGTTCGGTGACCACCTTGGCCTGGTCGACGAAGCGCTGGCGCTGCTCGTCGCTGAGCGCATTGACCTGCATGCCGCTGTCCTTGAGTTCGGCGAGCTTCTCGCTGTTGGCCTTGCGCGCCAGCTCACGCTGCTCGCCACGCGCCTGCTCGGCGGCCTTGCGCACCTGGGCGCGCTGGGCGTCGTCGAGCGAGTCCCAGGTCTTCTTGCTCATCAACAGCACGTAGGCGGTGTAGATGTGTTCGCTGAGGGTCAGGTACTTCTGCACCTCGTTGTAGCGCTGGGTGGCGATCAGCGAGATGGGGTTTTCCTGGCCGTCGATGGCGTGCATTTCCAGGGCGCTGAACACTTCGTTGATCGGCATCGGCTGGGCATTGGCGCCCAGGTGCTCGAAGAAGGTACGGAAGATCGGGCTCTGCACGGTACGAATCTTCAGGCCCTTGAGGTCTTCCCACTTCTCGATGGGGCGCTTGCTGTTGGTCAGATCACGAAAGCCGATTTCCCAGAAGCCCAGGCCGACCAGGCCCTTTTCTTCCAGCTTGGCCAGCAGTTGTTGGCCCATCGGCCCGTCGAGCATGGCGTCCACTTCGGCCGGCGAGTTGAACTGATACGGCAGGTCGAGCACGCCGAATTCCTTGACCAGACCGACCAGCGTCGGTGCGCCCACCAGAGCGAACTCCACGGTGCCGGCCGGCAGCGCGCCAAGCATCTGCACGTCGTTGCCGATCATAGCCGAGGGGAACACCTTGACGTTGAGGGCGCCACCGCTGGAGGCCTTGAGGTGCTCGGCGAACAGCTTGGCGCCTTGCGGCCCAGGGGCGTCGATGGGGTCACCGGCGCTGAGTTTGAAGCTGCGCTCCTCGGCGTGGGCGGCAAGGCCCGGCAGCAGGAAAGCCAGGCCGAGGACGGCCAGGGTGCGAGTGAATGGTTTGTTCATCTTGTCGTTCTCCGAAATGACGGGACTTCAGCGCACGATGACCTGGGAAACATCCGGCTCGAGCAGGGTGTGGAAATAGCGCTGGAAGGTGAAGGTGTTCAGATCCAGCATGCCGACACGCTGATCCTTGAGGGTGACGAACGCCAGATCGCGAGTCGGGTGCAGGCTCATGGCGATGGCGTGGGTGTCGAGTTCGATGCGGTGGATTTGCTCGAGATCAGCGTTGAATACCGAGATCGAATGCTCGGCGTAGTTGGTCACATACAGGCGATTCTGACGGTCGCGATAGATACGCGTCGGGTCGGCACCGGTGCGGCCACGGCGGGTCACTTGCAGGGTCTCGACATCCACGGCGACGATGCTGTTGTCGCCACGGGTGGCGACGTACAGGGTGCGCTCGTCGGCGCTGTAGCAGTTGCCCTCGGGCATGCTGCCCGGCTGCACCGGCACCGGCGCAACGGTCGGGTCCTGCGGTTTCAACCGGGTGATGGTGTTGCTCAGCAGGTTGAGGGCGAAAGCGGTCTCGCCGCTGCGGGTCAGTGCCACCAGGTGGCTCTTGTAGCCGCCGGACGGAATGGCCCGATCCGGGGTGTCCTTGAGGTGCGGCTGGTCGAAGATCAGCAGGGTCGAATTGCCTTCGCTGAGCACGTAGAGGCGATCCTGGTCATCCATCGCCAGGCCATGGGGGCGGCGGAACGGCCAGATGCTCAGGGTACGCACGTGCTCGGCCTTTTCCAGATCGATGACGAATACCGAGCAGCCACCCTCGCCCTCATGGCTGGAGGTTTCGATGCCGTAGTGGCCGACGTAGGCGAATCGGTTCTGCGAATCCACCACGAACTCGTGGGGGAACTCCGGCAGGCGGATGTGCTTGATGGCGTCGCCGCTCTGCACGTCGTAGAAGCTGAAGGTATGGGCGCATTTCTGCACCAGCAGCAGAATTTCCTGACTCATGATCTCGGTTCCTTGAAGCGGCGCTCGGCGCGCCGCCGGGTTGATGGGCTCAGCGCAGAGCGTCGATGGCGTCGAGCAGTTCGCTGCCGTGCTGTTTGACGAAGGCCTCGCGCACCGGCGCGGACACCGCCTTGCGGAAGGCTTCGCGATCGACGTTCGGCTCGATCTGCATGCCCTTCTCGGCCAGCTCGACGAGGAACTTGCTGTCGTTCTCGGCGTTCATCTTGCGCTGCGACTGGCCGGCAGCGCGGGCTGCGTCAACCAGCAGTTTTTGTTGCTCGGCTGGCAAGGCGTCGAACTTCTGCTTGTTCATCACCAACACCAGGGCGGTGTAGGCGTGATGGGTCTGCGACAGGTACTTCTGCACTTCATAGAAGCCCGACGACCAGGTGATGCTCAGCGGGTGCTCCTGAGCATCCACCGCCTTCATTTCCAGGGCGTTGTACAGTTCGGCCAGCGGCAGCGGCTGCGGGTTGGCGCCGAGCAGGCGGAACGCTTCGATCTGCGCCGGGTTGCTGGAGGTGCGGATCTTCAGGCCTTTGACGTCTTCGGGCACGCGCACAGGTTTGCGCGAGTTGGTGATGTCACGAAAGCCCACTTCCCAGTAGGCCAGGCCTTTAAGGTTGTGGGTTTCCAGGTCGTCGAGCAGCTTCTGGCCGATCTCGCCGTCCAGCACGCGGTAGGCATGGGCGCTGTCAGCGAACACGAAGGGCAGGTCGAGCACCGACATGCGTGGAGTCAGGCCGCTGAAGTTGGGCGTGCCGGACATTTCCAGCTCGATGGTGCCGCCGCGTACGCCGGCGATCATCGCCTGGTCGTTGCCCAGCATGCTGTTGCCGTAGGGGCGTACCACCAGCTCGCCGTTGGAACCATCCTTGACCAGTTGCGCGAACTCCTTGGCCGCCAGGCTCTGGGTGTCGCTGTCCGAGCCGGCGAAACCGAAGCGCAGGGTGGTGGCCGCCTGAACCTGTAGCGTACAGCTCAGCAGCAACAGGCAACCCAAGGTACGCAATGTGTTCTTGTTGTTTTTCATCGTTACATCCTTGCAGTGAGGGAAAACGGTTTCAGGGCAGGAACCAGCGCATCGGCGTCATCACCAGCTCCGGGAAAATGATCAGTAGCGCCAGCACGCAAAGGTGCGCGAACAGGAAGGGCGTCACGCCTCGCATCACGCCATCGAGCGGCACCTTGCCGACCCCGCTCATGACGCTCAGCACGTTGCCGATTGGCGGAGTGATCAGGCCGATGGAGGTGTTGAGGATGAACAGGATCCCGAAGTACACCGGGTCGATACCGGCCATCTTGATCACCGGCATGAACACCGGCGTGAGGATCAGCACGATGGGCATCAGGTCCATGGTGGTGCCGACCAGCAGCACGATGACCATGATCACCACCAGCAGCAGTTGCGGACGGTCGATCAGCGGCTCGAGCAGCCCGCTGACCAGCATCGGCAGTTCGGCGATGGTCATCAGCCAGGACGAAACCAGCGCCGCGGCCACCAGGAACATCACCACCGCACTGGTGCGCCCGGCGTCGAGGAACACCTTGAACAGGTCGCGCACCTTCAGCTCGCGGTATACGAACAGCGAGATGAACAGCGCGTACACCGCCGCCACGGCGGCTGCCTCGGTGGGCGTGAAGATGCCCATCTTCAGACCACCGATGATCAACACCGGCAGCAGCAACGCCCAGATGCCATCGAGGAACGCCTTCCAGACTTCGCTCAGCGGCGCCTTTTCGCCACAGGGCAGGTCGCTGTTGCGCGCCAGCCACCACCAGGTTGCCCACAGCGCCAGCCCCATCATCAGCCCCGGCACGATGCCGGCCATGAACAGCTTGGTGATCGACACGCCACCGGCGACGCCGAACACCACCAGGGGAATCGATGGCGGGATCACCGGCGCGATGATGCCGCCGGCGGCGATCAGCCCAGCCGAACGATTGGGGTCGTAACCGGCCTTGCGCATCATCGGCATCAGCATTGCCGCTACCGCTGCGGTATCCGCCACGGCAGAACCGGACAGCGAGGCCATCACCATGGCCGCGATGATCGCCACGAAGCCCAGGCCGCCACGCTTGTGACCGACCAGCGCCATGGGCAGGGCGACGATGCGCCGCGACAGGCCACCGGCGTTCATCAGTTCGCCGGCGAGCATGAAGAACGGGATGGCCAACAGCGGGAAGCTGTCGGCACCGCTGATCAGGTTCTGGGCGAGAATCTGCGCGTCGAAGGTATCGAGCTGGATCATCAGCGCAACACCGGCCACCAGCAGCGCGAAGGCCACCGGAATGCGCATGGCCATGGCGCCCAGAAGGGAGCCGAGGAATACCACGATGGTCATTTCGACACCTCGGAAATCAGTGCGTCTTCGGGGCTCAGCGGCATGACCTGGTCCGGGTCGACATGGCGGAACAGCAGCAGGTACAGGCGCTTGATGATGATTGCCGCCATGCCAAGGCTGCACACCACACCCGCGGCGTACATCAGCCCCAGAGGCAGTTCGGCCACCGGCGACAGGTTGTCCATGTTGATGACGGTCTGCTTGTAGCTGCCGACCAGGAACAGGCCGCAGCAGAACAGCATCATCAGCTCGGCGAGCACCGCGCAGACGCGCTGGCCAAGGGCCGGCAGGCGGCGGTACAGCAGGTCGATACCCAGGTGGGCGTTGTCACGCAGGGCCACCACGGCGCCGATGAAGGTCAGCCATACGAACAGGTAGCGCGCGCCTTCATCCGACAGGGCGATGCCGGAATTGAAGCCGTAGCGCAGCACCACGTTGAAGAACACCAGAATCACCATGGTGCCCATGCAGAACACCACGATACTTTCGAACAGCCGCGACAGCAGCAGACTCAGCACGCGCATGGCAGTGCCCTCCCCTGCAATCCCTTGACGCCGCCCACGGGGCGGCCCATCGACGGCCGCGAGGGCCGCCAATCGTTGAACCTGTCCATGACTGACTCCTTGTTATTGTTGTTCTCGGAAAACGCGGGATCAGCCCCGCTGCCGACTGCCCATGCGACAGGCGATCTCGAAGGCCTGGCGGGTGGCGCCGACGTTGGCCTTGCCCTGCCCGGCGATGTCGAAGGCGGTGCCGTGGGCCGGCGTGGTGATGGGGATCGGCAGGCCGCCCTGCACCGTCACGCCGCGGGAGAAACCCATCAGCTTGATCGCGATCTGCCCCTGGTCGTGGTACATGGTCACCACCGCGTCGAAGGCCTGGCTGTCGCCCTGCACCTTGAGGAAGATGGTGTCGCCGGGATAAGGGCCGATGGCCTCGATGCCCTGCTCACGAGCGCGCTCCACCGCAGGGCCGATGATGTCCAGTTCCTCGCGGCCGAAACTGCCGTTGTCACCATTGTGGGGGTTGAGGCCGCAGACACCGATGCGCGGTTTCTCCAGGCCATTGCGCTTGAGCGCGGTGTCGATCAGGCGGATCGCCTCGATCACCCGATCCTGGCTGAGCATGCCCGGCACGTCGGCCAATGCGACGTGGGAGGTAACCCGCGAGGTCCAGAGGTTGTCGAGCACGTTGAATTCGCAGAACGGACCATCGAAACCCAGGTACTCGGCGAACCAGTGCAGCTCGTCGCTGTGGCCCATGCCGGCCATGTGCAGCGAGGTCTTGTTCAGCGGGCCGAACAGAATGGCGTCGGTCGTGCCGTCAGCGGTCAGGCGCAGGGCCTGCTCGAGGGTGTCGAGGCTGTACTGGCCGCCGATCACGCTGGCTTCGCTGCGCGGGAAATCACCTTGGGCGCGGCCCCGAAACGGCAGCAGCAGCGGCGTGTCATCGGCGAAGCTGAGGTTGTCGGTGGAGTCGATAAGGCGATACGGAAACGACTGACCGGCGATGTCCATGCCGCGGCGCACTTCGGCCTCATCGGCGATCAGCAGCACCTGGGCCTTGCGACGTACTTGCGGTTCGGCGAGCAGGCGGGCGATCAGCTCGGGGCCGATGCCGGCGGGGTCACCCAGCACCATGGCCAGGCGGGGAAGAGTCGAGTTGCTCATGCGATTGTCCTCAGGTCGGAAGATGCGTCCGGAATGCGAATGACATCGGCCACGGTGCGGTACAGGCGCCGCGCGTTGTCGTGAAAAAGCTGTTGCTGCTGCTGGCGCGGCAGGTGCGCGACGATGCGTTTGAAGCCGCCGTAGATGTCGTCGAACGTGCCGCACAGGCTGTCGACCGGGAAGTTGCTGGCGAACATCACCCGCTCGGGGCCGAACAGGGCGATGGTCTCGCCCACGATCCAGGCGTTGTCCTCAACGCACCAGCGCCGGCCCGGCAGGCCGATGCCGGACACCTTCACCGCCACGTTCGCGCAGTCGGCCAACTTCGCCATCGCCGCATGCCAGCCGGCCAGCCCCTGCTCGCTGCGATCCGATGGCAAACCGGCGTGGTTGAGAATCAGCTGGGTGCCGGGAAAGTCGCGGGCCAGCGCGATGGCTTCGGGCAGGTTCCACCAGGGCGTCTGCAGGTCGAAGTGCAGGCCGTGGCGCGCGAGTTCCGCGTAGCCACGACGCCAGCTTTCATCGCTCATCAGGGTGCGCTGGGTACCAACGTCTTCTGGCGAAGCCGGGCCGCCGGGCTTGTGACGTACGCTGCGCACCCGCTGGAACGCCGCCTGGGCGGCCAGCACCTGGGCTGCATCCGGCGCATCCAGCCAGGCCTGGGCGACCACTGCATTGGGCGCGCCATAGCGCAGGGCGACCTCGTGGATGAAGGCGGTTTCGCCAATCGGGTCGCGCGGATCCCACTCGGTTTCCACATAAACCGTGGCCACCACCCGGTGCTCGCCGGCATCGGCCATGTAGTCGTCCGGGTAGTAGGGCCGCTTGATGGCGCTGTAGTCGCCATAACGAAACGGGATGTTCTCCTCGCCCGACAGCCAGGGGTGATGGTTGCGCTGCGGGTCCCAGAAATGGTGATGGGCGTCGATGATCGGCCCGTCGTACAGCTCAGCCATGGGCCACCTCGGCCTTGTCGAGGGAGATCAGCAGCGTGCCGACGATGAACAGCCCCGAGCACAGAGCGAAGAAACCCAGCACCGCGGCGTAACCGCCGGCGTGCTGCAGCAGCAGGCCGACCAGAATCGGCACGGCGATGCCGCCCAGGCTGCCGGCCATGTTCATCACCCCGCCGATCAGCCCGACCCGCGCAGGCGAGGCCAAAAGGGCCGGGAAGCTCCAGTACAGGCTGCCCCACATCAGGAAGAACGCGGTCAGCGACAGCAGACCGACGGCCAGGTATGGATCGTTCAGGCTCGGCAGCAGCAGGAAGGCGCCCAGCGCCACCAGGCCGGAGAAGGCCAGCAGACTCTTGGCCGCCAGACCGCGGCGCACGCCCTTGGCGATCAGGCGGTCACAGAGAAAGCCGCCGGTCAGCGAGCCGGCCGCGCCGCACAGGAAGATCACGAAGGTGGCGGCGCCGATGCCCTTGATGTCGAAGCCGCGTGCCTGGGCCAGGTAGCTCGGCCCCCAGGTCAACAGGCCGAAGAACACCATGGCCCAGCTGGCGCGGCCGAGCAGGATGCCGGCCAGCGAGCGACGAGCGATGCCCAGGCCACGCACGGTCTGTTTGGCTGCTTCGGCCATGCTCACCGTGCGACCTTCGTTGATCGTGGCGAGCTCGGCGTCGTTGACGTCCGGGTGCTCGGCGGGGTTATCGCGCAGGTAGTGCCAGGCCAGCCAGGCCATGGCAAGCGTGGCGATACCGGCAATGAAGAACGCGGTACGCCAGGAACCCAGCACGGCGATCAGGTAGGCGATGATCAGCCCGCCGAGGGCCACGCCCAGCGGCCCGCCACAATCCATCAATACCGCGCCGCGGCTACGCTCGCCGCTGCCCAGCCACAACGAATTGAGCTTGCCACCGGCCGGAAACAGCGGCGCTTCGGCAGCGCCCAGGGCCACGCGGGCGAACATCAGTGACAGGCCGCCGGTAGCGAATGCGGCGAGGGTCTGGAAGGCGCCCCACAGGCCGGTCGACCAGCCGATCACCCGGCGCGGACCATAGCGGTCGATCAGCCAGCCGCCAGGAATCTGCAGCAGCGCGTAGGCCCAGAAGAAACTGCTGAGGATCAGCCCCTGCATGCTCGGGCTCAGGCTGAACTCGCCGGCGATCACCGGCATGGCGATGGACAGGGAAACCCGGTCGATCAGATTGATCACCGTGAGGGCGAAAATGATGGCGAAGATGCGCCAGCGCACCCGGGAGGGCTTGCTGACCAGAACGCTGGCCGAGGGGGTGCGCACCGGCAGGGCGACAGGTTGAGCCTGAGCCATGGGGAGTACCTCTGTGTTGTTGTTTTTGTAGTAGCGGGCGACGAGCGGTCGGCCTGGCTGAACGAACTATCGGCCCGGCCAACGATAACCGTCTAATCAAAGCTTCTCATACGGACATAGCCTTGAGTTATCGCTGCGCAAGGACGCCAGGCATAACCTGAGGCTATCGGAGTATCAGTTCTTTTGAGTAGACGCTTATCGACACCCTTCGCACACTCCAGGCAACCCACAAGAACGACAACAATGAGGTAGCCCCATGTACAGCCCCCGTACGCGTCATGTTCCTGCCCTGCTCGCCGCCCTGCTCTGCACCGCGCCATTGGCCGCCGTGGCGGACTGGAAACCCGAAAAGAACGTGGAGATCGTCGTGGCCGGCGGCCCGGGTGGCGGCACCGACCAGCTCGGCCGGGTGATCCAGTCGGCGATCACCCAGCACAAGCTGCTCGACGTCAACACCGTGGTGCTCAACAAAGGTGGTGGCAACGGTGCCGAAGCCTTTCTGGAGATGAAGTTGGCCGAGGGTGATGCCAACAAGCTGGTGATCGGCACCAACAACGTCTACCTACTGCCGCTGGTGGCCAAGCTGGGCTACCAGTGGACGGACCTGACGCCGGTCGCGGCAGTGGCCGAGGATGACTTCATTCTCTGGACCTATCAGGGTTCGCCCTGGAAGGACGCTGCCGCATTCAAGGCCGACCTGGCCAAGAATGCCGCCAACATGCGCGTCGGCGGCAGCCAGTCCAAGGATGTCGACCAGACCCTGTCGCTGCTGCTCGGCCAGCAGGCGGGCGCCAAGATCACCTACATCCCCTTCAAGAGCGGCAGCGAGGCGTCCACACAGCTGGCCGGCAAACACATCGCCGCCAACTTCAACAACCCGGCCGAAAGCGTCAGCCAGTGGCGCGGTGGCCAGGTGGTGCCGCTGTGCGTATTCAGCCAGGCGCGCATGGGCTACACCCAGAAAGTCACCGAGACCCAGTCCTGGGCCGACGTGCCGACCTGCAAGGAGCAGGGCCTGGGCATTGACCAGTACCGTTTCCCGCGCACCGTGTTCCTGCCCGGTGGCGTCACCGACGAGCAGCGCGCCTTCTACGTCGAACTGCTGCGCAAGGTCAGCCAGACGCCGGAGTTCAAGACCTACGTGGAGCGCTCCGCCCTGGCACCGACCTTCCTTTCCGGTGATGAGCTGGTGAGCTACATCGAAAAGGATCGTGAGCGCGTTATCCCTGTGTTCAAGCAAGCCGGCTGGCTGCGCGAGTAAACCGCGCGCCACTCCCGACCGGCGCTCAGGCGCCGGATTGCCATGCACAACACGAGGAAACCCTCATGTCCAACACCACGGATACGCCTCTGGTCGCCACCCGCTGGGTGGAAATCGGCCTGGCGCTGTTCACCGCTGTTCTGGGCGGCATCGTCATGGTCGGCGCCGTCGAAATCGGCATTGGCTGGAGCGACACCGGCCCCGAAGCTGGTTACTTTCCCTTCTACATCGGCCTGCTGTTGAGCGCGGCCAGCGTCGGCAACCTGATCCTGGCGCTGCTGCGCACACCGACGATGAGCGCCGCGTTCGTCGGTCGCAAGGCGTTCGGCCAGGTGTTGGCGGTGTTCCTGCCGATCACGCTGTACGTGATCGCCATGCCCTTTGCTGGTATCTACCTGGCCTCGGCGGTGTTCATCGCCTGGTTCATGTGGCGTGATCGCCAACGCAGCAAGCCCTACGGTATTGCGCTGATCGCGACCATCTCCTGTGGCGCGGCACTGGCCAGCTACCTGATCTTCTCGCTGTGGTTCAAGGTGCCGCTGGACAGCGGCGTGCTGGGTGACCTGGTGGCCGTTGTCGGAGGGTCGCTGAAATGAGCGAAATCGACTCCCTGATGCAGGGCATGGCCCTGATCCTGACTCCACACCACATCGGCCTGATGGTCATCGGCGTGCTGCTCGGCATTCTCGTCGGCGTGCTGCCCGGCCTCGGCGCCCCCAACGGCGTGGCGCTGCTACTGCCGCTGACCTTCACCATGGAACCGGTGTCGGCGATCATCCTGCTCTCGTGCATGTACTGGGGCGCGCTGTTCGGCGGCTCGATCACCTCGATCCTGTTCAACATTCCCGGCGAACCCTCGTCGGTGGCGACCACCTTCGACGGTTACCCCATGGCCCGCAACGGCCAGGCCGGCGAAGCGCTGACCGCGGCTTTCACCTCGGCGCTGCTCGGTGCGCTGGTCGGCGTGCTGCTGCTGACCTTCCTGTCGACGCGCATCGCCGAGTTCGCCATGGAATTCAGCTCGCCGGAGTTCTTCGCCGTCTACCTGCTGGCGTTCTGTACCTTCATCGGCATGAGCAAGAACCCGCCGCTGAAGACCGTGGTAGCGATGATGATCGGCTTCGCCATGGCCGCCGTCGGCATGGACACCGTGTCCGGCGAACTGCGCCTGACCTACGACCAACCGTGGCTACTCTCGGGCCTGAGCTTCGAGGTGGCGGTGATCGGGTTGTTCGGTATCGGCGAGATTCTCTGCACCGTCGAGGAAGGCCTGGTGTTTCGTGGCGAACGCGCACGCATCACACCGATGACCATCCTGCGCACCTGGGCCAAGCTGCCGCGATACTGGCTGACCTGGCTGCGCAGCGCCCTGGTCGGCTGCTGGATGGGTGTGACGCCCGGCGGGCCGACTGCCGCCTCGTTCATGAGCTACAGCCTGGCGCGGCGCTTCTCAAAGAACCGCGACAACTTCGGCAAGGGCGAAGTGGAAGGCGTAATCGCCCCGGAAACCGCCGACCACAGCGCCGGCACCAGCGCCCTGCTGCCGATGCTGACCCTCGGCATTCCGGGCTCGGCGACCGCCGCGGTGATGCTCGGTGGCCTGATGATCTGGGGCCTGCACCCGGGGCCGACGCTGTTCGTCGAGCAGCACGACTTCGTCTGGGGCCTGATCGCCAGCATGTATCTGGGCAACGTGGTGAGCCTGATCGTGGTGCTGGCCACGGTGCCGCTGTTCGCCTCGATCCTGCGCATTCCGTTCTCGATCATCGCGCCGATCATCATCATGGTCTGCTCGATCGGCGCCTACTCGGTGCACAACTCGATGTTCGACGTTGGCCTGATGCTGATCTTCGGTGCCCTGGGTTACCTGTTCAAGAAGCTCGGCTACCCCATCGCCCCGCTGATCCTCGCTGCGGTGCTGGGCGACAAGGCCGAAGACGCGTTCCGCCAGTCGATGCTGTTCTCCGACGGGCAACTGTCGATCTTCTGGTCCAACCCGCTGGTCGGCAGCCTGACCACCGCCGCGCTGCTGATGCTGTTCTGGCCGCTGCTGGCCCGCGGCCTCAAGGCGCTGTTTGGCACACGCCAGGGGCAGGCCCGCCATGTCTCGTAATCGCCAGCAGGCCGGGCTGTTCCTGGCCACGGCCACGGGGCGCTCGCTGATGACTGGCGAGCGCCGCGATTTCTTGTCACCCTTGGCCGACTCCCCTGCCACGAGCCGCGCCATGTCCCGCATTCCTGACGCCAGCATCATCCACAGCCGCCTGCGTTTGCGGCAGTTGCGCCTGATGCTGGCCCTGCAGGAATTCGGCTCGCTGCGTCGGGCCGCCGAGGAGATCGGCATGACCCAGCCGGCGGCGACCAAGATGCTTCACGAGGCGGAGAGCCTGCTTGGCGTCGAGCTGTTCGAACGCCTGCCGCGCGGCATGCGCGCCACGGCGTTCGGCGAGACGGCGATCTATTACGCCAAGATGATCTTCGCCGAGCTGTCGGGCATGCGTGAGGAATTCGCCGCCCTGGAGTCGGGCAACCTGGGCCGGGTGACCATCGGCGCCATTCCGGCACTGGCCTCGGGGCTGCTGACGCGCACCATCGCCACCCTGAAAAAGAGCCACCCACGGCTGTCGATGAGCATCCAGGTCGACACCAGCGACGTGCTGGTGCAGGCCCTGCAACAGGATCAACTGGACGTGGTGCTGGGGCGGATTCCCGATGGCGCGCGGGCCGACGACCTGCTGTTCGACAGTCTTGGCGAGGAAACGCTGTGTGTGGTGGCAGGCGCCCAGCACCCCATGGCCGGAGCCAGCAAGCTGACCTGGCACGAGTTGCAGGACCTGACCTGGGTACTGCAGCAGCATCCAAGCCCGATGCGCACCATCATCAACCAGGCGTTTCACAACGCGCGGGTCGACATTCCCAGCAGCATCGTCGAAACCACCTCGATCATGACCCTGCTGTCGCTGTTGCAGCAGACCGACATGATTGGTGTAACGCCGGTGTCGGTGATCAACGACTACCCGGCCCGGCACCTGCTCAAGATCCTGCCGATCACCTTCGAGCCGCGCCTGCCGCCCTACGGCCTGATCACCCGTCGCCACCGCATCCAGTCGTCGGCCATGCAGGCCTTCATCAACGCGGTAAAGGACGAACACGCCAACGCGTGAACGTCCACAACCGCCCTTTTCGCAACGAAACGGCAACATTTACAAGATTTTGCCGACAGGGCGGCGATCCGGCACACTAGCGACCCCGAGCTCCGGCTCGTCGTCGCAGCCAGATTTCGTATGACCCGCTCCCCGCTTCGCCGCCTTGCCTTCGGTACCCTGCGCCGCCTGCTGTACCTGTGGGTGCGCTCGGAAACCATCAACCAGTCGGCCTTCACCCTCAAGCTCGAC
>Ga0209370_1001582_pt1 | contig 19504 bp, 17 predicted proteins | sample AgamicAtPrz_FD_187164 | JGI IMG/M metagenome (GOLD analysis project Ga0209370, IMG submission 187164) | Agave microbial communities from Guanajuato, Mexico - At.P.rz (SPAdes) (version 2) | ecosystem: Host-associated > Plants > Phyllosphere > Phylloplane/Leaf | place: Guanajuato, Mexico... | reverse complement strand
TGGTCGCGATCCCGCTGAGCCTGACGCTGGGCAGCGTGGTGTCCGGCTGGCTGATGGAGCAGACGCACGGCCTGTCGGGCATGAGCGGCTGGCAATGGATGCTGCTGCTCGAAGGGCTGCCGTCGATCGTGGTGGCGTTCATCGTGCTGGCCTGCCTCGGCGACGGCCCGCAGTCGGCGAAGTGGCTGTCCGCCGACGAAAAGGCGGTGCTGTCGCGCAACCTCGAATCCGAGGCCGCGCACAAGTCGCACAGCGTCGGCGCCGCGCTGCGCAGCCCGCGCGTCTGGCTGCTCACCTTCATCCTGCTGACGTTCAATACCGGCTTCTACGGGCTGGCCTTCTGGCTGCCGTCGATCATCCGCGCGTCGGGCGTGCACAGCCCGCTGCACATCGGTGTGCTGACGGCCATTCCGTACCTGACGGCCATCTTCGCGATGGTGTGGAACGCGTCGCACTCGCGCAAGACCGGCGAGCGCCGCCTGCATGCGGCGATTCCCGCGCTGATCGGCGGTGTATTCCTGATCCTGAGCGCGGCGTTCGCGCACAACGTGGCGCTGTCGATCGTATTCCTGACCATTGCCACATGCGGCATCCTCGCGCTGATGCCGATCTACTGGACCTTTCCGGGGCAGATCCTGTCCGGCACGGCCGCGGCCGCCGGCATTGCGCTGATCAACTCGGTGGGCAACCTGTCCGGGTTCACGGGCTCGATGATCACCGGCGTCGCCAAGCAAATGACCGGCAACATCAACAACGGGACCTATGCGCTGGGCGCTTGCCTGCTGGTCAGCTGCGTGTTGATCGCGTCGATTCCGCGCGATATTCTGCGGCCGCCGGTGGGGCGGTAGGGCGTTCGCGCGATGTGACGTCCGGCCGGGGCCGGGACATCGCGCCGCCCCGGCGCTGGAAGCATGACGCCACGTGGATTGTCACGAGCGGTACTTTCGCAAAAGACGGGATCTCGTGTGAGTCCGTGCGACCGTTACAAACGGAAACCGTGATACCTCCCGCAAGGGACGCTCGGCGCACTACGCAGCTTTCTCGTGGGGGCCGTCATGCGCCCTCCAGTGCGAAGCGCACTTTGTCGCCGAGCGTGCGCAAGCGCTCGACCGGTTCGTTCGCGAACACGAAACGGACATACGCGTCGCCGTGGGCAACGCCCCATCCGGTCATAGCCGTTGCACAGACACCGTGGCTCAGCAACCGCTCCGACATCTGCGACCCGGTGAGGCCGAAGTCGGAGACGCGCAGCAGCATCGACCAGCCGCCCGCCGGCATGCCGAACGGGAGCCCCGACAGTTCGGCGGCGACCGTGTCTCGCCGCCTCTCGAGTTCGCTTACGTAGCCAGGAAGATCGGATGCGGAATGTTCGAGCGCAACCGCCGCAGCCTCCTGGGCAATGCCGACTGGCACCACGACATTGGCGAGCGACACGGCCACGAGATCGGGAATCAGCCATTCCGGCGCGACGATCCAGCCTACCCGCCAGCCAATCATGCGCAGCTCTTTCGACGCTGCGCCGACCGTGACCGTGCGCTCGACCATGCCGGGCAGGCCCGCGGGATGGATGACCGTGCGGCCATCGAAGAGCAGCCGTTCCATCGCGCTGTCGAGGATCAGCAGCAGATCGTTCTGCACACACAGGCTCGCGATCAGTTGCCAGTCGGACGCATCGAAGAAACCGCCCGACGGCATCGACGGAGACATCAGCAGCATGGCTCGCGTTTTCGGACCGATTGCTGCGCAGAGCGCGGCTTGGTCCAGCTTCCATTCGCCGCCCGGCGTGAAGGCGAACGGTACTTGCCGAGGTATGCCGCCCGCCAGGCGGACGCGATTCAGCAGACCTGCGTACGTCGGATCGGTGACGATGACTTCGTCGCCGATCTCGACGGTGGCGAGCAGCGTGTTCAGAATGCCGGAGAGTCCGCCCGCCGACACCACCACCTGGTTGGCCGTAAAGCGCTGCCCCGAAAGCGCCGACACGTGGGCGGCAGCGCTCGCGCGCAGCCGATCCTGGCCGACAAATGGCAAATAGGAGTTGGCCGAGTCTCGCTGGATTGCCTCTCGGGTGAACGCGAGCGCCTCTGAAGTGGGTGGGATGTCGGTATCGAGATTTTCGAGTCGCAAAAGGTCGACGCCGGCATGATCGGCGATCGAACCCATGCGATCGACGCCGATGCCGGCGATGTGCTGCAGACGCACAGGACGGTGGTGGCGCATCGGGTCTCCGATTTTGTTACAATTTAATAGATAATATATGCATGGTGGTCGGGATGAACTTTGAAGTCAAGGAGGATCGCTCGCTGGCCGATCGGATCGCTGTCGCATTGGCGGATCGCATCATCTCGGGCGCCATCGCGCCGGGAGAGTGGCTGCGTCAGGACCACATCGCGGCAGAATTCGGCGCGAGTCATGTGCCGGTACGCGAGGCGTTCAGACGGCTGGAAGCGCAGGGGTTGGCCGTGGTGGAACCACGACGAGGCGTGCGGGCGGCGCCGCTCGAGCCGGCGGACGTACTAGAAATGGCAAAGATGCGCGCTGCTTTCGAGGCGCTGGCGCTGCGTGAGGCGATTCCCGCGCTCGACGCAGGGGCGCTGGAGGAACTCGATGCGATCCTCGATCAGGAGGCGGCGGCGCGTGGCATAGCCGTGCTGGGGACGCTGAATCTGAGGTTTCATCGCGCATTGACCGCGCGGTGCGGGATGCCGCGGCTCATCGACGCGATTGGCGACATGCATCGGGCAAGCTCGCGGCATCTGTATGCGACGTGGCAGCGACTTGAGTGGCAGGATCGCTCGAACGACGAGCATCGAAGCATTGTCCGGGCGATACGGGATGGCGATGTGGACGCAGCGTGTGCGGTTTTGTCCGCGCACATTCTGGCTGCGGGGGATGCGCTGGCGCAGGCGTTGCAGAGCCGGTAGGGATGTTGATCAAGCCGGGGGCATCAAGCGGTCCCAAAGGCCGGGTTGGGGGATGGCTGGCGTTTTCTCCAGGGGGGTGCAGTCAAACGCGTCGGGCGGCATTCGGCCAGGAACGATCACTGGTTCTCGCTGCCAGAATCGTCGACAATCCGACGATGGAGTGACTATGGGAGCCGCTTAGAAACCCAATAGAATTCGGAAAAACGCGATGACGAAAGTATTCGTAGATACGACTGAAATTACAGACTGGCCCTCGTTCCATCGGGTCTTCTCGCAGATCTTTGGTTTTCCCGCGTTTTATGGCAACAACATGGACGCGTTGATTGATTGTTTGGGTTACCTCGATGAGCCCGAGGCTGCGATGACGAGCTTGCATGTCAGGCCGGGAGAGACTTTGGCCATACAGCTTGGCGCTGTCATCAGTTTCAGGAGGCGCTGTCCAGATCTATTCGAGGCTTTGCAAGACGCGTGCGCTTTCGTGAACTGGCGTCGTACGCGCGAGCATGAAGCCGCTTTGGTCGCACTGTCGTACTACGACTGAATCGAAGGACAGCGCCAAGCGCACTGCGGCCAGGAGCGGTCATTCGACGGAGATATTGATGACAATCGGCTCACCTGCACCCGACATCTCCCATCAAGCCGAACAGATGAAATCGCCCACGATAGTCAAGCCACTTGAACATCCTTGGCTACGTTCTCGTCGAACATCTATTCTGCTCGCGACGTCGCTGTGGCAGGACTACGCTGGCCAACCCCATATTGGTGTGACCTCGCGATCGGTTGGTTGGAACAAGGGTTGGCCGTTGACGACGAGATAGGCGACATACTGCAAGAAATTTCCCAGAACCGACGTTTTCCGCAGAGGCTGCGGCATCGCGCGTTCGCGCTACACGTACGATTCACGAGGAACCAGGAAGCTCGGTAGTCGATACATCTGCAGTGAACCGAATTTTTGGGACGGAGGCGACACTGCCAGTTCAGGTCGTTCGACACGATTGTCTAGACCGTCGACAATCCCGGGGGGCAAGCGAACAACCCGGATCGACGCACCAGAAAACACTACGTTCAACGAATACGAGCCGCTTATGCTGATTTGGGCGCCGACACGGAAATCCCTTGATGGCCGAGGGGAAAGCCAAGGCGCGACCGTGAAAGTCGCGATTGAAGAAATCGACGACGGAGTCTTTCTACTGATGCGGTACGAATCCCTGGACGCGCCATTTCCGACCTCTGATCATTTATATATATCAATCGACGAGGCATACGACGAATGTGATTGCGTCTATGGCATCGGTCGCGAGGATTGGCTTCAACAGTGATTGCATCCAGGCCGTCACGCATCGTCCTGGGATTCAGTACGGCCAGAAGCGGCCGTTCGGCATTGTGGGCCAGATCATTGATAATCGACACACGCGGACAAGTTGTCTAGGGGGATATGGATGAAGTCAAGCTTATTGGGATGTTGTCTGCTCCTGCTTGTTAGTTCATCTACGAAGGCGCAGGAAATTGGCTCAATCGTTCAAGCGACGTCGACCACTTTCGCATGCGCACAACTCGAAGATGCCACGTCTATAAGTGTTTCATTGAACAAAGGCGATGATTCGAAACTCCAGCAGCTGGTCGCGCGGCATCTCTGCGTGAACATTTTCCAAAACGTTCCATGGCAGGTTCAGCGCGTCAGCGCCCCTTGGATCTTGATTTCCATCCCCGGATTGCCCGGAGCCGCGGAATGGTCTCCATTGGACCAATACGCAGCCGTCAATCCGAAGTAGTCACTCGGCACGCCGTCCCCGGCAGAAAATCTGCCCCCGGTGTCTTATGACATTGGTGAATGGCGGTTGTGGGTCGACTACAGCCCACCGCGTCGGGTTGAATCCGCAGCCAATACCGGACATTGGATCGGCGAGACTGAATCGGCGACAATCTATTGAAACCAAGTGAAACATCGACACAGGGGGCGCTGGTGTCCGTCAATGGAAGCGAAACGAAAGGCACATTTCCAACGCTAACAACTTCCCGGCTGTCATTGCGGGAGCTTTTGCCGAGCGACGCGCCGTCGCTGTTCGCGGTACATGGCGACGCTGAGGGTATGCGCTGGTTCGGTACCGATCCGATGACCGAAATAGGAGAGGCCGACAAGTTGATTCAGGTATTTGCCGACTGGCGGCGCAGTGGCTCCGGCGTCCGTTGGGCCATCGAGAGACTTTCGGACGGCCTTTTACTTGGTACGTGTGGCCTCTTCCGATGGAATCGAAATTGGCGAAGCTGCGCCGTTGGCTATGAGCTAGCTACGTTTGCGCGTGGCAAGGGGTACATGAACGAAGCGCTTTCTGCCGCGATCGATTACGGTTTCGACATGATGCAGATAAACCGTATCGAAGCCCAGGTTCACCCTGAGAACGCATCCTCTATACAAGTGCTGGAGACGCTCGGCTTTGTCCGGGAAGGGTATCAGCGTCAAGCCGGGTATTGGCATGGTGCCTATCACGATCTCCTGCGGTTTTCGTTGTTACGTTCCGATTGGCTACGTCGCGGCTAACGCGCGGGTCAAAGCCCTCGGCTTTGCCACATGAGCGGCCGCTTCCGAGCGAACCGGCTGACCGTTCCGGGGCGTTCAGACCCGTTCGCGTCGGCCACGACTGCCGTTCGCAGCTACGTGCAGGTCCTGCTGTGTCGGGACCTGCACGCGGCTGCGAAATAAGCTCCGTTTTTCACCACTACGATCATCTGCACGAGTTCATGCTTTGCACAACGCGTGGCCTTGACCGCGCAAGCACGGCGACGGTGACCTGTGGAACGACATCTTCATTCCGACCGACGGCTCACAACACCCTGCGCCGCATCCCCCGCACCTGCAGCCAAATGGCGGATATCAGGAAATAAAGCGCGCCTACTCCCGCGTATCCCGCGATCTTCACGATCGCGGGCGGCATCGCCGCATGGCTTTGGACAATGAAGAACAACCCGGCCAGCGCCGATTGCGCGCCGCTCAGGATCATCACCCACTGTGCGCCGGCAAGCTTCCAGCGCCGCACGGCGGTGCCGAGTTGCAGCACGCCGGAGAGAATCGCCCAGACGCCGAACACCGCGAGTACCGCGGGCATGCCCGCATTCAACGCGGGAAACACCGCCAGTGTCGTGACAGCGCTGATCGCGACGTTGACCGCCTGCGTTCGGTTTGCCGCCATGCCGCCGCTGCGCGAAAGGTCGACGAAATTGGCGAGCGCATCCCAGGCCGGATAAACGACCAGCAGGACCGCCGCGCCGGCCGCGCTTTGCCGGCCGACGGAAAACGCCAGCGCGACCCAGATCAGCGAGAACACCGCCCTGGAAAAGTAGTACCGTTTCAGCCATTGTTCGTCGGCAGGGGGACGAAATTCGGGGTAGCGGTCAGCCATTTGCACTCCTTCGTACATTGAATCGTCGTTCCGGCCGGCACGCAGGGTTTCCACCACGCAGATGCGGCGCCGACCGGATCTCCAGTGCGCCGAGTATCGCAATCGTCCGCGCCTGCCGCCATCGGTCAGATGTCCGATGGCGAAGTCCACCGGCTGCTTGCACCGATGCGGGCGAATATCGCCCCGGCTTGGCCGCGGCGCGCCGCCGACACCCATGCTCATGCACGCCGTCGCACCGTCGCGTATGATCGTTTTCCCGCCCTCGCGAATGCCTCCGCCCGCCCAATGTCCGACGCCGAAGCCCGTCACGCCCCGCTGCGCATATTCGACGCCGTACGCGCGCTGGCCTTCATCGGCGATCTCAGCATGGGCCAACCGACCGACCATTCGCCGCGCACCGGCTGGTTGGCTGCCCAGCTCGCGCACGCAGCACGATTCGACGCATCGATATGCGACACAGCTCGCGAGGTGGCGCTATTGCGCTGGTCGGGCTGCACGGCGAACGCGGCGGGCTTCGCGCAGGTATTCGGCGATGACGTCGCGATCCGCGCCGCGATGCTCGAAAGCCGGCCCGGCACGGCCGAAGCGATCGGCGGCGCGGGTATCGCGCTGATCCCGCTCGCGCAGATTCATTGCGAAGTCTCGGGCGAGGTGGCGCGAATACTCGGTCTGTCCAGCGCGACGGAAACCGCGCTGCGCCACATTTTCGAAACCTGGGACGGCAACGGGCTGCCTGCTCGGCTCGTGCGCGAACAGGTGCCGCCCGCCGTGTCGATCGTCGCACTGGCGGGCGACCTCGACGTGTTCAGCCGCACGTACGGCATCGAACGGGCCCTCGAATTGATCGGCCAACGCGCGGGGTCACGCTATCCGGCCGTGCTCGTCGAGACGGCTGCGCGCGACGCACCGCGCTGGCTGGCGGCGCTCGAGCACATGGCGCTTGCCGACCTGGACGCCGCATTGGCCACGCCGGACATGCAGGGCGCGACGTCCGCCGAATTGATTGCAGATGTCATCGATCTGAAACTGCCGTGGATGACGGGTTTTTCGCGTTCGGTCGCCGCGACGGCGGCCGCGTGTTACGGTCGTCTGTCGCCGGATGAGGCCGCGCGCGAACGCGTGTACCGCGCCGGGCTGATTCATGGCATCGGCAGGGCCGCGGTGCCGAACGACGTATGGAATCTGCCGACGCGGCTGCCTGCGAGCGCGTGGGAAAAGGTGCGACTCGTGCCGTACTGGACCGAGCGCGCCGGCAGGCAGACCGGCGCGCTCGGCGAAGCTGCGGTGCTTGCGTCCTATGCCTACGAGCGGCAGGACGGCTCGGGCTATTTTCGCGGCGCGCGCGATGCGGCGCTGACGCTGGAAGCGCGTGTGCTGGTGGCGTCGCTGGCGTGGGTCGCGTTGCGCTCGGCGCGTCCGTGGCGCGCGGCGCTGAGCGATGCCGCCGCCGCCGGCCAGTTGCAGGAAGAAGCGGCGTGCGGCCGGCTATGCGGCGAAGTGGTGGCCGCGCTCGTGACGGGCGGACCGCCCGTGCCCCGGCGCATCGCCGCGGGCGCTTCGGCCGCCGGCCCGCGCCTGTCCGCGCGGGAAATCGACGTCCTGCGGGCGATCTCCCGCGGCGCGAGCAACAAGCAGGTCGCGCAGGCGCTCGCGATGAGTCCGAGCACGGTGCGCACCCATGTCGAGAAGGCGTTCCGCAAGCTCGAATGTTCGACACGCGCCGCGGCAACCCTCAAGGCGTCGGCGCTGGGGCTGCTCTGACGCGATCCGCGATGCGGACGCTTGCGTGTGTGTGCGCGGACGGACGGCCCGGCCGGCGCGGCCTTTGAAGCCCCGCTCGTCCGATGGTTTGTCTCGCGTGTCGAAAATGGCGGTTGCGCGGTTCAAGTCGGCCAGTCGTTCCCGCGTTTCCTGCGATCCGGGGCCGTTGCGTCGGTGTCGGCCCAACCGTACCCCAATGCCGCGATCGCGAAGTACACCGCACCGACGGCTTCGCACGAAAGCAGCGCGCCGGCCAGCGCCGTTCGCGCCCCACCCGAGATCGTTCGCGACGGCGCGCCTGCATGCTTCGCGCGACGCACTGCGATGCCGATCCGAAACAGGCCCGACAGGATGGCGAGCACGCCGAACGCACGGGGCAGGCTGCTCGCCAATTCAACGATGAAGATCTGACGTACCGACATTGCAGCATCCTCCCGGTCCGGGCATTCGCGTGACGGTTGCCTATCCTGCCACCCGGTCGTTCGCGGCGCTATCGGACAAGTGACCGATGGCGCCGGCCGGGACCGATGCATAGCGGCGCGCGATCGCCGTTACGACACGCGCGACAACACGTCCATGATATGCCGATCGGGTTCGATATCGGTGAACGCATCGATGTCGGCCATGACGTCTGCCGTCCGCGCGGACGCGAACGCGGCGTCCAGCGCGGCTCGATCCCTGAAGCGGCACATCGTCACGACGATCAGTTCGCTATCCTCACGTGCCGGGAAGAACGCGTCGACATATTCGATCCCGTACGGTTTCCAGGATTTTTCCACGAGCGGAATGTGTTGCTCGACGTAGTAACGGGAATCGAACCGCGTGCCCGCGGCCCGGCGATAGGAAACGACGAAATACATGCAGAACCTCCAGGTCGGACTGCCACAGCGATGAATGTCGATACGGGCGCCGACGGCCGACTACGACCGTTCGCGTTCGGGGCCGAATGCCGGCCGCGCGGCAGCCCGCATCGACGCTTGCGCGGCGGGCGCGCGAGCGAGCGAGATGCCCAGCGCGGCGCCGACGGCGAGGAACAGCGAAATCGACAGGAGTGCGACGACGAACGCGTGCGCGATGGCCGCCGGATCCTGACGCGTGCCGAGCGTCGTATAGAAAATGCCGCCGATGATCGCCACGCTGAGCGACGTGCTGACCTGCAGCGTCGAGCTGGCGATGCCGGCGATCATGCCGGACAGCGCCGGTGCGACGCGCCCCGTCACCATGCGCATCAGCGTCGGCAGCGCGAGGCCTTGTCCGAAACCGATGACGAAGAGAGCGGCGGCGAGCGGCGCGGCAGCGAGTGGCATCCCGACCGGCGTGGCATCGATCAACCGTGCGAGGCCGACGAGCCCGACGATCTCCAGGCTGATGCCGAACGGATTGACGTAAGCGCCGATGACACGTGCGCAAAAAGGCGTCGACAACGGGCCGAGCAGGAACCCGACGCCGAACGGCAAGAACACGAGGCCCGCGCTCAGCGCGTCGACGTGCAATGCATTCTGCAGATACACCGAGAACAGCAGGAAGAACGCGCCGATCGAGTACAGCAGCAACGCGATCAGCAACGCGCGGCCGAGCCCCGGTGCGCGTAGCGCGGCCGGATCGAGCAGCGGTGCGCCGCCGCGGCGGCCGAGCCGGCGCTCGTAGCGCCAGAAGAACCCGGCGAGGGCCGGCACCGCGAGCAGCGACACCCATGCCCATACGGGCCAGCCTGCTTCGCGCCCCTCGATCAGCGGCACGATCAGCGCACCCAGCGTCAGCATCGACAGCGCGGTGCCGCCGAGGTCAAGCTTGCGCGCATGCTGCGCACGCGTTTCCTTCAACAGTCGAATCCCGAACAGGACGACCAGAATCGCCAGCGGCAGGTTGACGAGGAAGATCGTGCGCCAGCCCAGATTCAACAGGTTCAGCGAGATCAGAATCCCGCCGAGCGCCTGCCCGACCACGGCGGCGAGGCCGAATACCGCGCCGTACAAGCTGAGTGCGAGCGGCTTTTCCGATTCCGGGAAGATCGCCTGGATCGAAGCGAGCGCCTGCGGCGCCATGATCGCGGCCGTCACACCCTGCAACGCGCGACCGACGATGAGCGTCCACGGCGAACTCGCGAGACCGCACAGCGTCGAGGCGATCGCAAAGCCGATCAACCCGAGGAAAAACACGCGGCCGCGGCCGAACAGGTCGCCCAATCGCCCGCCGGTGATCAGCGTCACCGCGTACAGGCCCGCATACGATGAAATGACGAGTTGCTCGGCCGACGACGAGGCGCCCAGTTCCGCGCGGATCGACGGCAGCGCGACGTTGACGATGAAGAAATCCAGCGGCGGCAGGAACGCGCCGACGAGCAGGACTGCAAACATGGCCCAGCGACGCCGGTCGGGTGATACGGGGTCATTCCGTGACATGGATGGCTCTCCATACGGAACCAATCGATTCCAAATTGGGTAAAAAAATATCAGTCGAGGATGCGCATCGTGCGGTCGACCAACGCGAGCATGTCGTGCTCGGACATACCGGTTTTCCCCAGCACGCGCATGCCCTCGATCTGGCAGACGAGCAAACGCGCCAGCACCTGTTCGTCCTGCTCGGCGATCTCGCCGCTCGCCTGGCCACGGACGATCGCACCCGCATAGAGCTGCTGCAGGCGACGGAACATGCGCCCCGTGCGTTCCGCGACATCGGCGTCGCGCGCGGCCAGTTCGGTGGTCATCGCGACCGCGAGACATCCGCGCCGGCCCGCCTCGCCGACGGACAGCCGCGCATACCGCAGCAGCGAATCGCGAATCGCGTCCTTTACGGGGCCGGGTTGCGACAGGATGTCCGCGGTCGCCTTGAGCCCATCGGCCATGTACAGGTCGAGCGCCGCCAGCAGCAGCGCCTTCTTGTCGCCGAATGCCTTGTACAGGCTGCCGCGCGACAGGCCGGTGCCGGCCATCAGGTCGGGCAGGGACGCGCCTTCATAGCCGCGGTCCCAGAAAACGTCCATCGCGTCGCGCGCGGCATCGCCAAGTTCGAATTCGCGGGGACGGCCCACGCCAGCCGGATTTGCCATTGATCGGTTTCGCAAACGATGCGGTACCTGAAGTTGCATTCATTATATGGACCGATCGGTTCCGATGTCAACGCGTGTATGTCGGCCGGGCGCGGCGATGGCCGTCCTCGCGGACGGCCCGGATTCATCCGATCATTCGAGCCCGCCCTGGCACAGGTACTTGATCGACAGGTAATCGTCGAGGCCATAGCGCGAGCCTTCGCGGCCATAGCCCGATTCCTTCACGCCGCCGAACGGCGCGGCCTCGCTCGCGAGCGCGCCTTCGTTGATGCCGACGATGCCCGTTTCGAGCCGCGCCGACACGCGCGCGATGCGCCGCACGTCCTGCGTGTAGAAATACGCGGCCAGCCCGAACGGCGTGTCGTTCGCGGCATCGACTGCTTCGTCCTCGGTATCGAAGCGGAACAGCGCGGCGACCGGACCGAAGGTTTCCTCGCAGGTCAGCTGCATGTCGGCGGTCGCGTCGGCGAGCACCGTCGGCGCGTAATAGTTCGCGCCGAGCTCGGTCAGGCGCTTGCCGCCCGTCAGCACGCGCGCGCCGCGCTCGACGGCATCGCCGACGTGGCGCGCGATCTTGTCGACCGCGCGCGCGTTGATCATCGGGCCGATCTGCGCGGCCGGGTCGGTCGCCGGCGCGACCTTCAGCGCGGCGACGCGCGCGGCGAGCTTCTGCGCGAACGCATCGTAGACGCCGGCCTGCACGTACACGCGGTTCGGCGATACACACGTCTGCCCGCCGTTGCGGAACTTGGCGGCCATCAGCCCGTCGACCGCCGCATCGAGCTCGGCGTCGTCGAACACGATGAACGGCGCATTGCCGCCGAGCTCCAGCGACAGCTTCTTCAACGTCGCCGCCGATTCCCGCGCGAGCAACTTGCCGACGGGCGTCGAGCCGGTGAACGTGATCTTGCGTACGCGGCCGTCGGCGAGCCAGTCGGCCGCGGCGTCGATGCCGCGTTCGCGCGACGCGGTGATCAGGTTCAGCACACCGGCCGGCACGCCGGCTTCCTGCGCGAGAAACGCGAGCGCGAGCGCGGTCAGCGGCGTGTCCTCCGCCGGCTTCGCGACCACCGTGCAGCCGGCCGCGAGCGCGGGTGCGATCTTGCGCGCGATCATCGCGAGCGGGAAATTCCACGGCGTGATCGCGGCGACGACGCCGATCGGCTCCTTCACCGCGCTCAACCGCTTGCCGCGCTGCTGCTGCGGAATCAGGTCGCCATACGTGCGGGTCGCTTCCTCGGCGAACCACAGCACGTACGACGCACCGTACGCGACTTCGCCGCGCGCTTCGGCGAGCGGCTTGCCCTGTTCGCGCGACATCAGCTTCGCGAGATCGTCGGTGTGCGCGACGATCGCCGCATGCCATGCACGCAGGATCGCAGCGCGTTCGCGCGCGGGCGTCGCGCGCCACGCGGGCAGCGCGCGGGCTGCCGCATCGGTCGCCGCGCGGGCGTCGGCGGCGCCGCTGTCGGGTGCGTGGGCAACGGTCTCGAGCGTGGCCGGATCGGTGACGGCGAAGCGGCGGCCGTCGAGCGCATCGCGCCAGGCGCCGTCGATCAGGTTGGCAGTGCGAACGAGTTCGGTTCGGGACAGTGTAAGCGGCATGACAGGTCCTTGAATGAAGCGGTTCGGCGACGACGGCGACACGGCGCGGGCGCGACTCCCCCCGCGCGGACAGCGGGCTGCCGCGCGACGGGGTGACGCACGCCGCGTGTCAGTGACGTTCGCCGAACAGCGATTCGAGCGGGTAGTGCCGTTTGACGAACGGCGACTTGATGATCACGTAACTGAAATACTTCTCGATGCCGATGTTCTGCTCGAGCAGCCCTTCGACGATCGTCTGGTAATGGCTCACGCTGCGCGTGATGAACTTCAGCAAATAGTCGTAGCCGCCGCTCGCGAGGTGGCATTCGACGATCTCGTCGACGTTGCGGATCGCGGCCACGAAGCGGTCGAAATCCTCGCGCCGGTGGTCGGCCAGCGTGACCTCGGTAAACACGACCTGCACGTCGCCGAGTTTCTCGAGCTGGATGTGCGCGCCGTAGCCGCCGATGTAGCCGGCCTTCTCGAGCCGCTTCACGCGGATCAGGCATGGACTGGGCGACAGCCCGACCGCATCGGCCAGCTCGACGTTGGTCATGCGGCCGCGCTTCTGCAATTGGGAGAGGATGCGCAGGTCGATGCGATCCAGCTTGCTGTCCGTCATGTTCACGTGAAAGGGAAAAAATGGAATGTCCGGTTACTTTAGAGTCGAACGATGGCGGCCACAAGCCCGGCTTTCCCTTGGCCGGTCAGGCCGGCTGCGCGTGCGCGGCGTCGAGCGCACGCTGCACGCCCGCGTCGGCCAGCACGTCGTCGAGCGTCTTGCGCACGCGTTCGAACAGCAGGTCGAACTCGCCGGCGGTGAAACTCAGCGCCGGCGCGAAGCCGAGCACGCCGTCGCCGAACGCGCGGAACACCACGCCGTTCGCGTACGCGGCGGCCGCGATCTTGTCGGGCACGTTCAGCGCCGGGTCGAAGCGCGTCTTGTGCGCCTTGTCGGCCACCAGTTCGAGCGCGCCGAGCAGGCCGACCGAGCGTGCGTCGCCGACGAGCGGATGCGCGCGCAGCGCGTCGAGCCCCGCGGCGAAGCGCGGCGCCAGCGCCTGGCCGTTCGCGAGCAGCCCGCCTTCGTGATAGAGCTTCAGCACCTCGAGGCCGATCGCCGCGCTGACCGGGTGCGCGGAATACGTATGGCCGTGGCCGACCACCGGCGAATCGGCGCGCTCGCCCGCGATCCCTTCGTAGATTTCGTCGGACATCAGCACCGCGCCCATCGGCGCATACCCGGCCGTCAGGCCCTTCGCGACGGTCATCAGGTCCGGATCGACCTGTTCGGCCTCGCATGCAAACAGCGGGCCCGTGCGGCCGAAGCCGGTGATCACCTCGTCGGCGACGAACAGGATGCCGAGGCGTCGGCAGGCGTCGCGCATCGCTTTCAGCCAGCCGACTGGCGGCACGATCACGCCGCCCGAGCCTTGCACCGGCTCGCAGAAGAACGCGGCGACGTTGTCCGCGCCGAGTTCGGCGACCTTCGCCTCGAGCGCGGCGACCGACGCGGCGATCAGCGCCTGCGGATCGTCGCCGAGCGGATGGCGGTACGGGTAGGGCGACGGAATATGGTGCTGGTCCGCGCGCGGCAGGTCGAAATGACGGTGGAATGCGGGCAGCGCGGTGAGGCCGGCGCCGAGCGACGACGAGCCGTGATAGCCGCGTTCCAGCGCGATCATCTGCTTCTTCGACGGGCGGCCGGTCGCGTTGAAATAGTGCGTGATGAAACGGATCGCGGAATCGACCGCGTCCGAGCCGCCGAGCGTGAAGTACACGCGGTTCAGCGACGGCGGCGCGAGCGCGGCGAGCCGTTCGGCGAGCTCGATCGCCGGCTGCGAGCCGAAATGGAAATAACCGGTCGCGTAGGGCAGCTTCGCCAGCTGGTCGGCGGCGGCTTTCACGATGCTGTCGCGGCCGTAGCCGACATTCACGCACCACAGGCCCGAGAACGCGTCGAGCAGCGTATGGCCCGCGGCGTCGCGCAGGAACACGCCGTCCGCGGATTCCAGCACGGTGACGCCGCGCGCCTCGTGCGCACGGTAATTGACGACGGGGTGGATCAGGTGTTGACGATCGGCTTCGATCAGCGCGGCTTGGTTCATGGGAAGGCGGGACTCTCGTCAGGTGTCAGCGGTGAGTTCATGCTAACGGGCGAGAATTCCGCATGCGCCTTCAATTTGCGGCCCGAAACGTATGCGCGCGGTGTTTGCACGGGGCGCTTCGGCATTTTCTGCTGCGCGCCCGGCGGGCCGGGCGCGCGTCGGGTCAATAGCCGCGCGTGCGATCGACGACGCCGATCATCGGCTGGCCCGCGCGATGACGCGCGAGGTTCGCGAGCACCGCGTCGACCGCGGTGTCCGGCCGCGTCGCGCTGGCGATGTGCGGCGTGATGCGAATGCGCGGATGGGTCCAGAACGGATGGCCGGCCGGCAGCGGTTCGGGATCCGTCACGTCGAGGATCGCGCTGTCGAGGCGGCCGCTCGCGAGCGCCGCGAGCAGCGCGTTCGCATCGAGCTGCGGGCCGCGCCCGACCTGCACGAGCGACGCGCCGGCCGGCAGCGCGTCGAACACGCGCGCGCCGAGCAGCCCGCGCGTACTGTCGGTCAGCGGCAGCAGACAGATCAGGATGTCGGTGCGGGCGAGGAACGCGTCGAGCGCCGCATCGCCCGCGTAGCAGTCGACGCCGTCGAGCGTGCGCGGCGTGCGGCTCCAGCCGGCGCACGGGAAACCGAAGCGCCGCAGCGTGTCGAGCACGGCCTGGCCGAGCGTGCCGAGCCCGAGTACGCCGACGCGCCGCGACGCGGCCGCGCGCACGGGATGCTCGCGCCACACCTGGTCGCGCTGCTGCGCCGCATAGTCGAACAGATCGCGATGGATCGTCAGCACGGACTGCGTCACGTATTCGACCATCCCTTCGACGATGCCCGGCTCGATCATCCGCACGACGGGGATGTGCGGCGGCACGCGCGACAGGTCGAACTGATCGATCCCGGCGCCGACCGAGAACACGACCTCGAGATTCGGCAACAGCGCGACCGGATCGTCCGGCGGCTGCCATGCGGCGAGATAGCGGACGGCTTCGGCGTCGCCGAGGTCCGGCCAGATCCGGAACGGCAGATCGGGCGCCTGTTGCGCGAAGCGCGCCGCCCACTGCGCGCCGCGCACCGGGTCGGCCTTGTAGAGAAAGCTCATCGTGCGTCCTTTCAACCGAGCGCCTGGTTCACGATCGCGAACGCGCGCAGTTCCGGGTCGCGTTCGGGCGTCGCGCCGCGCGCCATCGCGACGACGGTATCGACGCGCGGCAGCCCGAGCCCCTGCAGCCAGTCGGACAGCCCGCTATCGCCCGGCACGTCCAGCCGCACGAACATGCCCTCGTTCAGCGCGAGCCAGTGGCTGATCAGCGCTTGCGCGCGCAATGCATCCGGCGCGACCACCGGCCCGATCACGTGGCCGCGGCCGAAGCGGCGGAACAGCGCGAAGCCGAGCAGCTCGCCGTCTCGGTCGAGCGCGATGCCGTTCGCGACGTCGAGCAGCGCGTCGATCACCGCGCCGCGTTCGTGGCCGGCCGCGCGCGACGCGAGCGCGGCGAGACGCGGCCCGTCGTTGGTGCCGAGCGGGCGCAGGCGCTCGCCGGGCGGCAGCGAGATCAGCGGCGGCTGGAACGCGGCACCCTGATGCTGGTCGATCGTGCCGATCGCTTCGAAGCCGAACTTCGCGTACAGCGGTTCGCCGGACGGCGTCGCATGCAGGAACACGGTCCGCGCGCCGAGGCTGTCGACCACGCGGGTCATCAGCTCGCGCCCGATGCCGCGGCCCTGGCGCTCGGGCGACACGATGACCATGCCGAGGGACGCGTGCGAATCGTCGAAGCGCCAGCCGAGCGCGGTGCCGACGACGCCGGATTCATCCTCGGCGACGAAGCCGCCGCCGAGCTGGAATGCGAGGCGCCAGTCGTCGAGCCGGTGCGGCCACTTGACGGCTTCCGACAGACGGTGCGCGGCGGGTAGGTCCGTTTCGGCGAAGGGGCGATAGGTAAGCGTGCGGGAAGAATTGAGGTCGGACACGCCGGACTCCGGATGGGTGGGAATGACTCGTTCACTCTGCCAGCGCGGTGGCGGCACGGATAGGACGATTCGCCTGTTTTCGGGCGGCGACGGCCGCTGGCGCACGATCGACGCAAACCCGCGCGATCGGCGCGCACGAACGCGCGTGTCGTGCCGACGCGGCCGGTCAATCCGACCATTCCTGCTGTGGGAATGCCTCTACGATAAATGCACGGTGGCGCTACCGCCTGCCGAAGGGCCGCACCGACAGGCGAGCCCGCCGCGGTAGCGTGGCGTCCACTGGCCGGCCCCGCTGCGCTGCGCCGCAGATCGTGCTGCATGTGCCGGGCAACACGCGGCGATTCTGCGTTTTGAGCGGCGCCGAACGATGCGCGAACGACTTTTTGCCCTGATTCAATTTCGTTAAACCCAGCCCATCCCCGGCCCTGCCGGGGCTTCACACCGACAGGACCCGACCATGATCCAGTTTGAACCGAAGTACATCACCTTCGACTGCTACGGCACGCTGACCCATTTCCGGATGGCCGAGACGGCGCGCGAAATCTATGCGGACCGGCTGTCGCCGGCCACGATGGAGGCATTCGTGCGTGCGTTCGCCGCTTATCGGCTCGACGAGGTGCTCGGTGCGTGGAAGCCGTACCGTGACGTCGTCGTCAACTCGGTCCGCCGCACCTGCGCGCGGCTCGGCGTGAAGTTCGACGAAGCCGAGGCCGAGCTTTTCTATCATGCTGTGCCGACGTGGGGCCCGCACCCGGACGTGCCGGCCGGGCTGTCGCGTCTGGCGTCGAAGTACAAGCTGGTGATCCTGTCGAATGCGATGGACGAGCAGATCATGAGCAACGTCGACAAGCTCGGCGCGCCGTTCCACGCCGTGTTCACCGCGCAGCAGGCGCAATCGTACAAGCCGCGGATGCAGGGCTTCGAATACATGTTCGACAAGCTCGGCTGCAAGCCGGAGGACGTGCTGCACGTGTCGTCGAGCCTGCGCTATGACCTGATGACGGCCGAGGATCTCGGCATCAAGCACAAGGCGTTCGTGAACCGCGGCCACGAGCCGGGCACGCCGTTCTACAACTATTACGAAGTGTCGGACATCGGCCAGCTCGCGACGCAGCTCGGGCTGTAAGTCGCCCGTGCCGGGAAAGCCATCGGGCGCCGGGACGCGGCCGTGACGCCGTCGCGTCCCGGCGCGTTCGATCAGCGTACGAACCGAGGGTAATTACCGATACGGAGTCGTTCAAGGCGGGGGCCGGCCAGGCCGATATATGTACCGAACGGTTAATATTTCGAGGCCCCTGCATGAAGTTGTCCACCAAACTGCTGATGCTCGTCGCCGCGGCGCTGCTCGGCGTCGTCCTGCTCGCCGCGTTGTCGCTGCACACGCTGCGCGACGCGCTGATCGACAGCCGCCGCGACGAGATCGTCATTCTGCTGACCAAGGCCGAGCATCTGGTCGATTCGTATCGCGCGATGCAGACCAACGGCACGCTCACGCAGGAGCAGGCGCAGCAGCAGGCCAAGGCTGCGCTGGCGGCGCTCAACGCGAATTCGAAGAGCTACTTCTGGGTCACGACGTCCGACGGCGTCAATCTTGTGCATCCGAACGCGAAGTTCATCGGCACGCGCGCGAAAGGCAACCGCACGACCAGCGGCATGACCGACAGCGAGGCGTACCGCGCAGGGATGGCGCAGTCGCATTTCGCGCTCGTCGACGTGCTGATCAAGCGCAGCCCCGACGCGGACCTGGAGCCGAAGCTGCAGGGCGTGGTTGCGATTCCCGACTGGAACTGGTGGATCGGCACGGGATTTTTCTACGACGACATCAATGCGGCGTTTACCCGGCTCGCGACGGTGCTGGGCGCCGTCGCGCTCGTCATCGCCGCGGCGCTCGCGGCCATCGCATGGGGCGTGCTGCGCAGTGTCAGGCGGACGCTCGGCGGCGAGCCCGCGCATGCGACGCAGATCGCCGCCCGCATCGCCGCCGGCGAACTGGACGTGCAGTTCGATACGGCGCACGCCGCGCCCGGCAGCCTGCTCGTCGCGCTCGGCGACATGAAGGCGCGGCTGACCGATACCATCGCCGAGATCCAGACCACGACCCACTCGATCGCCACCGGCACCGGCGAGATCGCGCAAGGCAACCTCGATCTGTCGCAGCGCACGGAGCAGCAGGCCGCGTCGCTGCAGGAAACGGCCGCGAGCATGGAGCAGATCACGTCCACGGTCAAACAGAACGCCGACAACGCACGCCAGGCGAATGCGCTCGTGGCCCAGGCGAAGGATGCGACCGAGCTCGGCGGCGCCGCCGTGCAGGCGGTCGTCGAAACGATGCGGCAGATTTCGGACGGATCGGTGCGGATCGCCGACATTACCGTCGTCATCGAAAGCATCGCGTTCCAGACCAACATTCTTGCGCTCAACGCCGCGGTGGAAGCCGCGCGGGCCGGCGAAGAGGGGCGCGGGTTCGCCGTCGTCGCGTCGGAAGTCCGCTCGCTCGCGCAACGCAGCGCCGCGGCCGCGAAGGACATCAAGGGACTGATCGACGCGTCGGTCGAGCGGGCCGGCAGCGGCAGCCGGCTCGTCGAGACGGCCGGTGAGCGCATGACGGAGATCGTCCGGTCGATCGACCGGGTGGCCGACATCATGGGCGAGATTTCGGCGGCATCGGCCGAGCAAAGCACCGGCATCGAACAGATCGGGCTGGCGGTCGCGCAAATG
>Ga0209370_1001581_pt1 | contig 19511 bp, 6 predicted proteins | sample AgamicAtPrz_FD_187164 | JGI IMG/M metagenome (GOLD analysis project Ga0209370, IMG submission 187164) | Agave microbial communities from Guanajuato, Mexico - At.P.rz (SPAdes) (version 2) | ecosystem: Host-associated > Plants > Phyllosphere > Phylloplane/Leaf | place: Guanajuato, Mexico... | reverse complement strand
CGACAGAGCCACGCAGTCGAGGTGATCTGATGCGCCCCGACTGCACCGAGCTGAAACAGCTGTTCCTCGACGACGTGCCGATGATGGACATGCGCGCGCCGATCGAATTCACCAAGGGCGCCTTCCCTGGCGCCGTCAACCTGCCGCTGATGAACGACCAGGAACGGCAGAAGGTCGGTACCTGCTACAAGCAGCAGGGCCAGGCCGCCGCCATCGCCCTTGGCCACCAGTTGGTCAACGGCGCGCTCAAGCAGCAGCGCCTGGAGGCCTGGGCCGCGTTCACCCAGGCTCATCCTGACGGCTACCTCTACTGCTTCCGTGGTGGCCTGCGCTCGAAGATCGTCCAGGGCTGGCTCAAGGATGCCGGCATCCAGTATCCGAAGGTGGTGGGCGGCTACAAGGCCATGCGCACCCTGCTGCTGGAAACCACCCAGCAAGCGGTGCAGCACTGCGACTTCGTGCTGGTGGGCGGCCTGACCGGCACCGGCAAGACCGACGTGCTGCTCCAGCTGGACAACGTGCTCGATCTGGAAGGCCACGCCAACCACCGCGGATCCAGCTTCGGCAAGCGCGCCACGGCGCAGCCGGCGCAGATCGACTTCGAGAATGCGCTGGCCATCGACATCCTGAAAAAACGTGACCGGGGCATCGGCCAGTTCGTGCTCGAGGACGAAGGGCGCGTGGTCGGCAGCTGCGCGGTGCCGCTGGAGCTGTACCAGGGCATGCAGCGCTATCCGCTGGTGTGGCTTGAAGACAGCTTCGAGCATCGCGTGGAACGCATCCTGCGCGACTACGTGATCAACCTGTGCGCCGAGTTCATCGCCGTGCACGGTGTAGAGGCCGGCGGCCAGCTGTTCGCCGAGCGCATGCGCCAGAGCATGGTCAACATCCACAAGCGCCTGGGCGGCGAGCGCTTCCAGCGGCTGTCTGCATTGCTCGACCAGGCGCTGGAGGAGCAGTTGCGCAGTGGCGACGTAAGCCTGCACCGGGGATGGATCGAAGGGCTGCTCAAGGAGTACTACGACCCCATGTACGCCTACCAGCGTGCGGCCAAGGCGCAGCGGATCGAATTCGCCGGAGACGGGGTGGAGGTGCGCGAGTACCTGAAGGCACGGGCACTGCGCGAGCAACGCGGCGCCTGATTCGCGGATGCCGCATCACTGACCCGGACTGAGCACCCGTTCCAGCTCCGCCGCCCGGTCCTTGCTCATGTCCATCTCGCACATGGCGCCTTCGATGCGGTAGATGCTGCCGTTGCTCAACTTGCCGTGGAACGCGCAGTTGCCGTCGCGGTACTTCATCCAGGTGCGCTGGACTTCGCGCAGGTCCTTCTGCTGCTGACTGTCGAGCTTGCCCATGAGCTGCTTGTAGACCCGGTTCAACCGGTCGTCCTGCAACTGGGTCTCGGCCTGGATGCAAGCGCCCATGGCCAGGGTGCTGGAAGCCTCGTCCATGCACTGGGTGTAGGTGGGCGAATAGTCCTCGGCCTGGGCGCCGGCAACGATCAGCAGGGCGGCGGCGCCGACCAGGCAATGCTTGAACATGGGCTTTCCTTTTCGCAGATGAATGCGGCACAGCCTAGCACCCTGCCCCGCCTTCGTTCACGCACAGCGCCTGGATTCGCGCCCGCAGCCAGCGGTGCCCGGCATCGCCGTCGCGCCGCGAGTGCCAGGCCTGGGCGAAGGCGAACGGCGAGATCGCCAGGGGCGGCGCGAACTGGCGCAGGGCCGGGTCCAGCCGGGCACCGGCGAGGCTGCGCCGGGCCACCGTGAGCACCAGGTCGGTCCCGGCAATGACACTTTGCGCCACACCCCAATGCGGCAGGGTCAAGGCGACACGCCGACGTACGCCCAAGCTGGCCAGGGCCTGGTCGATCTCGTTGTCGATGCCGGGGCGCACCGCCACCAGCACATGGGACCGCGCCAGCCACGGTTCGAGCGCCAGGCCGCCGCGCGGCGGCAGGCTGGTGCGGTCGGCCAGGCAGACGAAGGACTCCTCGAACAACACCTGTTGGGCCATTTCTGTCGGCAATTCCGGGAACACACCCAGCGCCAGGTCCGCCTCGCCGTCGATCAACTGGCCGAGCATCGCTTCGCGGCTACCCTGGGACACCACCAGGTCGATACCCGGCGCTTCGCGCCGCAGCAGGCGCATCAGCGACGGCAGCACCACGCGGGCGCCGTAGTCGGACATGGCCAGGCGAAAGGCACGCCGTGCCCGCGCCGGCTCGAAGCCCGGCGTGCCGAGCAATCCGTCGAGTTGCTGCAATGCCTCCTGCAACGGCGCGTGGAGGGCTTCGGCGCGGGCCGTCAGTTGCAGGCGGCCACCACGCCGTACCAACAGCGGGTCGGCGAAGAGCTCGCGCAACTGTGCCAACGCATGGCTGACCGCCGGCTGGCTGCGGTGCAGGCGCAGGGCCGCGCGGGAGACATGCTGCTCGCTGAGCAGGGCATGCAGAGTCAGCAGCAGGTTGAGGTCGATACGGCGCAAATCATCCATGCTACGAATACAGCCTGTGCAAACTTCGAATTTCCATCATTGAAATGCATAGCGAAGACTGTGGCCAGTGTTTTGATCAGGAGTAGACACCATGCCCGCCAGCCTCTTTGCCGCCCTTCCCTTGCTCATCGCCCTCCTTGCAGGAACCGCCGTGCCGTTCCAGGCGGGCAGCAACGCCGCGCTCGGACGCCTGCTCGGTCATCCGCTGTGGGCGGCCGGGGTGTCTTTGCTGGTCAGTTTGCTGATGCTGGTGCCGGCCCTGCTGTTGATACGCACGCCGCTGCCGCAGCTGCAGCAGCTGGCCCATGCGCCCTGGTGGGCATGGTTCGGCGGGGTCGCCGGGGTGCTGTACATCACCGCCGCGCTGGTGCTGACGCCACGCCTGGGGGCGGCCGGCTTCATCGTCTGCGTGGTGGCCGGGCAGGTGCTGTCGTCGCTGCTGATCGACCAGTTCGGCTTGATGGGACTGCCGGAGCGGCCTATCAACCTGCTGCGGTTGGCCGGGGTAGGGATGATCGTGCTGGGGATGATCGTGGTGCAGTGGGGGACGGCGCGGTAAGGTCATCACAAGGTTTGCGGCTGCTCCGGCGGCACGATCACCTTGTGCGGTTCGAAGCGCAGCGACGGCATCTGCGTACCGGCATACAGCGTGATGCTCAGAGCAGCGATCAATGCCACATCGAGCCAGCCCCAACCCGGCACATCTGCCGCGGATCGCGCCTTCCAGCACCACCAGAGCTGCCCCAGGCAGAACACCAGGATCGCCAGCAGCCAAAGGTAGAAGCCCGCGCCAAAGCCGGTCACATCCTGGAAGGCGTAGCTCTGGTTGTCCGGCAAGCGGCTGATGGCAAAGCTGCTGGCCGCCAGGTACAGCGCCGCCAGCCCGCACGCCAGCGCCAGGCGGCGGAACCGGCGGTGGGCAAGGACTGCCAGCGCCAGCAACGGGTTGGCGAACCACTGGTACAGGCCGAAGGCGATGCCCCAGGGGCCGTAGAGCAGCATCTGCAGCGCCGGCATATGCCGGCCTCCCGTAAGGGCGCCATCGAAGGCCAGGCCCAGAAGGTACAGCAGCAGGCTGAGGGTCAGGTAGAAGGCTGGCAAGCAAAGGCTCCGTCGATGATCGGCAAACGCCGACCATAGCGCACCTGCTCCTCAGACGACAGGTGGTTCGAGCAGCAGCCCGTACAGGCCCGAGTCGGAGAGCTCTCCGGCCACGCACCAGCGGGCGCGCAACGTGCCCTCGAGGACGAACCCCTGACGCTCCAGGGTACGTGCCGACCCTTGGTTGCGCGGGTCGATTTCCGCCTCCAGGCGGCGCAGGTGCAGGGTGTGGGCCAGGTAGTCGATGAAGCAGGTCAGCGCTTCGTCCATGTAGCCCCGGCCCTGGGCGGACCTGGCCAGGCAGTAGCCGATTTCGCCTCGCCGCGAGACTTCCTCGAGGTTGAAAAGCTGGACCATGCCGATCAGCTCGCCGGTGTCACGGCGGTACATGCCCAACTTGAGCAACTGGCCGGCGGCATAGGCCTCGCGGTCGGCGGCCAGGGCGCTTTCGGCCTCGGCCAGGGTCTGCCAGGGGGCGTGGTACCAGTAACGCATGACCTCGGGGTCGGCCATGATGGTCAGCCACTGCTGCGCATCGCCATGGCGCATGGGGCGCAGCTGCAGGCGTGGGCTGTCGAGGCTCAGGTCGCTGGGGAAACTGCGGGGGTCGGGCACGCCGGGACTCCTGTCCGGTGGTGAGGAGATGACAGTCTAACGACAGTGGCTCGGTCTGGCATCCCTGGGGCCGCTTTGCGGCCCCTTTCACCACTACCGGTTCAACCCCAGCTCCATGTCATCGATCAGCCCCTTGGCCAGCCCGCTGAGAATCCGGCGCCCCCTTGGCCCGGGCGTGGCGGACCAGCGGGATTGCCCCGCAGTGGGCCGTACGACGGCCCCTGCAAGCTACCTCAGAACCCCATGCTGAAGCTCACCACCACGCCATGGTCGCGGTTATCGCTGGACAGCTGCCCGGAGTATCCAACCCCCAGCTTGCCGCTCGCGCCCACCGACAGGTCCACCCCGGCCTCGACCACCGCCGCATCCTTGGCAATCGGCACGCCCTCGGTGCTGAAACCGTCGCCGCCACCGATGAAGCGCAGATCGGCATCAGGCTTGTCGTCACCGAACGCATGCCGCCAGCCCACCGACAACCGCGGCGTGACGCTGCTGCCGTTGTCGAGCAGGATGCGCTTGCCGGCCCGCACGCCCAGGGTGGAGAAGGTCACGTCCTGATCAACCTTGCCCTGCAGCCGCCCTGCCCCGCCCTTCTCATGGGCGGTGTCGCTGTCGTAGTTGACATAAGCCAGCCCGGCGAACGGCTCCAGGGCAATGCCGCCGGCATCGATGGCGTAACCCACCTCACCGAACACCTGGGCACTGCGCGCCTTGTACTTGGCCTTGAGACGGTCGTCGTAGCTGCCCACGGTGACATCGCGCTTGGTGTCGATGTCGTGCCAGCTGTAGGCCACGCCCAGGCGAGCGGCGAAGGCATCCAACTGGTAGCCGAGGTAGGTGGTCAGGTGGTAGCTGTCCACCGTGGCGTCCGAGCGGCGACGGTGCGCGTCGATGCTCGAGCGGGTGTAGCCGGCGGCGGCACCGACTTTCCATTGGTCATCCAGCGCACGATCCACACCGAGCATGAAGCCCGACAGGTCGCGGTCGACGCTGGCATGGCTGCTGCTGCCGTCGTAGGTACCCCAGCCGCCGATGGCGCGGATCCAGCCCACGGCCTGGCCCTGGCAGCCTTCGCTGGTCAGCTGCTGGTTGGCGGTCGGCGCCAGGGTGCGACGCGGGTCGTCCTGGTGGGTGCAGTCAGCCTGGCGCAGGCGGTCATTGACCGCGTCGCGGACGTAGCGCGAGTCCTCGATCAGCACGGTCGCGGTGCTGGCGTGGATCTCGCCGGACAGGCTGTCGAACGCCGCCTGGGCGCCCTGGCGGTCCAGCGGCAGCAGGTTGTTGACCAGCTCGGCCGGCGCCCCGGCACTGGCCAGCGCGGTGGCCACGCCACGCTGGTTGCCAGTGCCGGCGACATCGGCGAAGGAGTTGCCGTTGCGGCTGACCGACAGGGTCACCTGGTTGGCGCCGTAGTCCAGCGAGCTGTTGAGGAACGCCGAATTGGCCAGGTTGGTGGTGGCGAAGGTGCCGTTCACCCCGCCAGCGGCGCTGACCACGGTGTACTGGCCGTTGCCACTGGCCAGGTTGGCGACCATCAGGCTGCCGCCGAGGTTGGCGGTGCCGCCCACATTCAGGTAGTTCACCGGCGAAGTGCCGAGGTCGATCACCAGGGTGCCGGTGGCGCCGTTGGTGAAGTTGCCCGACACGTTCAGGTTACCGGCCGGCCCCGGCAGCACGGTGCCGTTGTTGGTCAGCCCGGCGACGGTGCCGTTGCCGGTCAGCGCGGCGCCGTTGGCCACGGTGACCTGGGCGCCGAGGTTGCTGCCCGGGTTGGCGGCATCGCCCACCTGGAGCACGCCCTGGTTGACGTTGAAGGCGCCGCTGAATGGCTGGTTGCCGGTCAGCAGCAAGGTACCGCCGCCCTGCTTGGTGGTGGTGCCGGTGCCGCTGAGGGTGCCATTGAAGGTGCCATTGCTGCCTTGGGCGAAGACCAGGCTGGCGTTGTTGAGGATGTTGCCCTGCAGGCTGGTGGTGTTGCCGACCAGGGTGCCGCCACTGACGGTGGTGCCACCGCTGTAGGTGTTGGCGCCCGAGAGGATCAGCGTGCCGGCGTCGAGTTTCTCGATGCCGCCGCTACCGACCAGCGGCACGCTGACGGTGGCGGTGGCACCGGCGTTGACACGCACCGGCGCCAGGCTGCCATCGGCCTCATTGACCGGCGTCAGGCTACCGCCAGCGCCCGGAACGACCTGGTAGCCGTTGCTGAGGAACTGCAAGCCCTCGAACGACTGGTTGCCCACCACGGTGACGGTGCCCGGAGTGCCGCCGAAGACCGCGTAGCCACCGCTCCAACCTTCGTTGCTGGTGCCGCCGGCGTTGGTCCAACCGGTGTTCGGTCCCCAGGTACCACTGCCGCCACCGATGCTGCCATCGGGGTTGGTCTTGCCGCCATTCCAGAACTGCAGCTCTTCGCCGTAGTTCTGCACCACCAGGTTGATCTGGTTGGCGATGGCGGTCTGCAGGCTCAGGTCACCCAGCACCACGCTGCCCGGAATCGCACCGAACACCAGGCCGTTGTCGGTGAGTGTGCCGCCGTAGCTGAACAGTTGATAGACACCCGTGCCGAAGCCGCCGGCATTGGTGATGTTCAGCGTGCCGTCCAGTACCAGGTTGCCGTTGACCTTGACCACGGTGGTGGAGGCCGCCGGGGCGCCGAGGCTGAAGTCCAGGGCGCTGCCCGACGCCAGTTCGAGGCTGCCGACGGTGAGCGGCGTGGCGCTCTGGCCGGCGGCCAGGGTGGCGCCATTGGCGATCTGCACCGCGCCGCCATAGGTACCGCTGCCGCCCAGGCGGGCGCCGGTGGCGACCTGCACGGTGGCACTGTCGAGGCGGCCATTGACCAGCAGGCTGCCAGCGCTGACCTGGGTCGCGCCGGTCAGACCATTGATGCCGGTCAGCAACAGTTCGCCGGTGCCGTTCTTGGTCAGGGTGCCAGTACCGGTGAGGTTGCCGCTGTAGCTGCCATTGGCGTTCTGCTCGAAGGTCAGGGCTGCGTTGTTGAGGATCGCGCCCTGCAGGCTGGTGGTATTGCCCACCACGCCGCCTGCGTTGATCTGGGTGCCGCCGCTGTAGGTGTTGGCACCGTTCAGGGTCAGCAGGCCAGCGCCATTCTTGATCAGCCCACCGGTGCCGCTGACCACGCCATTGAGGGTCAGGGCGTTGCTGCCGGCGATGGCCAGGGCGCCGTTGAGCACGGCATTGTTGGCCAGGGTCACGGCGCTGTTGCTGTCCAGGGTGGTGCCGCCCGCGGCCGTCAGGGCGCCACTGCCCAGCGCGCTGTTGTTGCCGAGCACCAGCGTGCCGCCGTTGAGGGCGGTACCGCCGCTGTAGCCATTGGCAGCGTTGAGCACCAGGGTGCCGCCGTCTTGCTTGGCGACGCTGCCGGTGCCGTTGAGGGCGACATTGAGGGTGGCGGTGACGCCGCTGTCGACCCGCAGGTTGGTGGTGCCGTTGCCCAGCAGTTCACCGGCCGTCCCCGCATTGAGCACATAGCCGTCGGTGACGAACTGCAGGCCGGTGACGCTGTGGCTGCCGTTCACGGTGACGGTGCCGGGGGCGCCCTGGAACACGGCGAAGGTGTCGTTCCAGGTGCCGTTGAGCACGCCGTTGGCGTCGGTCCAGTTGGTGTTGGTGGCATCCCAGACGCCACTGCCGCCCTCGATCACGCCGTTGGCCACGGTCTGGCTGCCGTCCCAGAACAACACGTTGCTGGCGCCACCGACCACCAGGTTGACCTGGTTGGCCACGGCGGTCTGCACCGTCAGGTCGGTGACCGGCACCGGCGTGGTGCCGAAGCTCATGCCGTTGTTGGTCAGGCTGCCGCCGTAGGCGAACAGGCGGTACACGCCGGCGCCGAAGCCGCCGATGTCGGTGACATTAAGGGTACCGCCCAGGGTCAGGTCGTTGGCCACGTTGACCAGCGGTGTGCCGCCAGCCGACGGCGCGCCCAGCGAGGCGTTGAAGTTGGCGCCACTGTCGAGCACCAGATTGCCCGCGTTCAGGGTGCTGCCACCGATGGCCGCCAGGTTGCCGCCATTGGCCACGGTCACCGAACCACCGAGGTTGCCGGCGCCGCTGAGGGTGGCGCCGCTGGCCACGTTGACCGTGCTGCTGGCCAGGGAGCCATCCACCTTCAGCCCGCCACCTTGCACGTTGGTACTGCCGGTGTGGCTGTTGGCGCTGCGCAGCGCCAGGGTGCCGACACCGAGTTTGTTCAGGGTGCCGGTGCCACTGATATTGCCATCGAAGGTGCCACCTTCGACGTTCAGGCTGTTGCCGGCGGCAATGGCGATCGCACCGGTGCCCCCTATGTCACCCAATGTGGTGTTGCCGTCGAGGTTGAGGCTGGCGCCACTGCTGACATTCAGCTCGCTCTGGGTGCCCAGGGCGGTGGTGCCGATGGTGCTCAGGCTGCCGGAGAGGATGTTGAGGATGCCGCTGAAGGTGTTGTTGCCCGACAGGGTCAGGTCGGCCAGGCCGCTCTTGTTCAGTTCGCCTGCGCCGCTGAGCACGCCGGCCAGGTGCAGGTCATTGCTGCCCAGCACATTGAGCACGCCGCTGACATTGACCGGGTTGGCCAGGGTGACGGCAGTGGCGCTGTCGAGGTTGGCGTTGCCGGTGACGTCCAGGCCACCGGTGCCCAGCGCCGCGTTGTTGCCGACCACCAGTGTGCCGGTCTGCAACTCGGTGCCGCCGCTGTAGGTATTGGACCCCATCAGCGCAAAGCGCGCCAGGCCGGCCTTGAGCAGGCGACCGGTGCCGCCGACGGTGCCGCCCAGTGTCAGGTCGTTGCTGCCCAGCACCGTGAGGTCGCCTGTAGTGGTGACGTTGTTGGCCAGGGTGACCGCCTGGCTGCTGTCCAGGCTGGTGCCGGGCGCCGTGGTCAGGTTGCCGGTGCCGAGCGCGGTACTGGAGCCCAGCACAAGGGTGCCGCCGTTGAGCGCGGTGTTGCCGGCATAGGTATTGTTGCCAGCCAGCGCCAGCCGGGCGCTGCCAGCCTTGACCAGGCCACCGGCGCCGCCAATGTTGCCGCCCAGCGCCAGGTCGTTGCTGCCGGCGATGTTCAGCGGCCCCGCCAGAGTAATGGCATTGCCCAGGGCGACCGAGGCGTTGCTGTCAAGGGTGGTGCCCGCTGCGGTTTCAAGCGCACCGCTGCCCAGGGCCGTGTTGTTGCCGACAATCAAGGTGCCGCCGCTGAGCAGGGTGCCGCCGCTGTAGCTGTTGCTGCCGTTGAGTACCAGGGTACCGCTGTCGAGCTTGTTGAGCTTGCCGACACCGGTCAGGCCGACATCGAGGGTTGCCGTGGCACCGGGGTCGACCCGCACGCCGGTGTCGCCACTCGTGCCGTTGATCAGGTCGAGCGCACCGGCGGTGCCGGCCAGCAGACGGTAGCCATCGCTGACGAACTGCAGGCCATTGACCGTCTGGCTGCCGTCGACGGTGACATCGCCGGCAGCGCCCTGGAACACCGCGAAGGTGCTGCCCCAGGTGGTGTTGGTCAGGCCATTGAGGTCAGTCCAGTTGGTATTGCCGGCGTTCCACACGCCAGCACCGCCGTCGACCTGACCGTTGGCCACGCTCTGGCTGCCATCCCAGAACTGGATATTGAGGCCCGCTGCGCTGACCAGCAGGTTGACCTGGTTGGCCAGGGCGGTCTGCAGGGTCACGTCGCCCAGGCCCACGCCCAGCGGCAGGCTGCCGAAGTCCAGACCGTTGTCGGTGAGTGCGCCGGTGTAATCGAAGACGCGATACACACCGTTGCCGAAGCCGCCGATGCTGCTGACATTGAGCGTGCCGTCGAGGGTCAGGTTGCCACCGACGTTGAACAGCGCGGTGCCGCCGGTGGACGGCGAGCCGAGGCCGATATCGACGATCGAACCGCTGTTGAGCACCAGGCTGCCGAGGCCCAGTGTGGCGCCGCTCTGCCCGGCCAGGTGGCCGCCGTTGCCGATCACCACCGAGGCATTGGCGGTGCCGCTGCCGGTCAGGGTCGCACCGCTGGCCACGGTCAGCAGGTTGCTGCCCAAGGTGCCGTCGACTTTCAAGGTACCGGCGTTGACCAGCGTGTTGTCGGCCAGGTTGCTGGTGCCGGTCAGGGTCAGGGTGCCGCTGCCGACCTTGGTCAGGCCGCCCAGGCCGTTGAGGCCACCAGCGAAGGTGCTGCTGAGGTTGTTGCCGCCCAGGCTCAGGACACTGCCGACGCCGACATCGACCAGGCCGCCGCCGGTCAGGCTGCCGAGGCTGGCGTTGCCGTTGAGGTTGAGCTGGCCGCTGGCGCCGACATTGAGGGTGTCGACGTTGGCCAGCACACCGCTGCCGAGGGTGGTGAGGGAGCCCGCCTGGACATCCACGTTGCCGGCGAAGGTCTTGACGCCGACCAGGGTCAGGTCGTCGGCGCCGGTCTTGACCAGGTTGCCGCTGCCGCCGAGGTCGCCGCTGAGGATCAGCGCATTGGCGGTTTCGACAGTCAGGTTGGCGCCGTTGCTCAGGGCGATGGTGTTGCCCAGGGCCATGGGCGAGCTGTTGGCCAGGGTGGCGTCGGCGGTGACCGCCAGGGTGCCGGTGCCCAGCGCGCCGCTGCTGCCCAGGGTCAGGCGTCCGGCGTTGAGCTGGGTGCCGCCCTGGTAGCCGTTGTTGCCATTGAGGGTCAGGTTGCCGCTGCCGTTCTTGGTCAGGCCGGCCGTGCCGTTGATCACGCCGTTGAGGGTCAAGTCGTTGCTGCCGTCGACTGTCAGGCCAGCGTTGAGGGTGACGTTGTTGGCCAGGGTGGTGCTGGCGCCGCTGCTGAGGGACGAGGCCCCGGCGACGGTCAGGGCACCCTGCCCCAGGGCGTTGTCGTTGCCGACCACAAGCCGGCCGCCACCGAGGGTGGTGCCGCCCAGGTAGCTGTTGGCACCATTGAGGGTCAGGGTGCTGGCACCGGCCTTGTTCAGGCCGCCGACGCCATCCACCACGCCGGTCAAGGTCAGGTCGGCGCTGCCCGGCAGGTTGAGGGTGCCACCCAGGTGCACGTTGTTGGCCAGGGTAACGCCCGCACCGCCGGCATCGAGGCTGGTGTTGGCGCCAGTGCTGAGGTCGCCGCTGCCCAGCGCGGTGTTGCTGCCGACCACCAGGGAGCCGCCATTGAGGGTGGTGCCGCCACTGTAGGTGTTGTTGCCATTGAGGGTCAGGCTGGCGGCGCCGTTCTTGACCAGGCCGTTGCTGCCGGAGACCACGCCGCCGAGGGTCAGCGCCTGGCCGCCGCCGAGGGTCAGGTTGCCACCGGCGAGGTTGACGGCATTGGCCAGTACCAGCGCCTGGCTGGCGTCGAGCCCGGCACCGCCGTTGACGGTCAGGGCCCCGTTGCCCAAGGCGCCGGCATTGCCCAGCAGCAGGCTGCCGGCCTGCAGCGAGGTGCCGCCGGCGTATGTATTGCTGCCATTGAGCACCAGTTGTCCGGCGCCCAGTTTGTTCAGCGCTCCGGCACCGCTGATCACACCATCGAGGGTCAGGGTCTGGGCATTGTTGATAGCCAACGTGGCTGCGGCGCCGAGGCCAATGGCATTGGCCAGTTGCAGCGCCCCGGTGGTGGCCAGGGTGCTGTTGCCGGTCACCGACAGGTTGCCCGTGCCCAGCGCGCTGTTGTTGCCCAGCGTCAGGGTGCCAGCACCCAGCGTGGTAATGCCTTGATAGGTGTTGGCGGCGCCGAGGGTCAGGTTGCCGGTACCGGTCTTGGTCAGGCCGCCGGTACCGCTGATCACGCCGTTCAATGTCAGGTCGTTGTTGCCGGTCAGGCTCAGGGTGTCGTTCAGCGCCACCTGGTTGGCCAGGCTCAAGGCCCCCGTGGTGGCCAGGTTGCTGGCGCCGCCGACGACAAGGTTGCCGGTACCCAGGGCCTGGTTGTTGCCCAGGGTGAGCGTTCCGGCATTGAGGGTCACGCCGCCAACCAAGGTATTGGCGCCACTGAGAGTGAGGTTGCCGGCGCCGTTCTTGGTCAGGCTGCCGGCGCCCGTGACCAGCCCGCCCAGGCCCAGGTCGTTGCTGCCGGCGATGGTGAGGTTGCCCCCCAGGTTGACGGTATTGCCGACAGTGATCGCCGAGGCGCTGTCCAGCGTGGTCCCGGCAGCCGCGTTGAGCTGGCCGAGGCCGAGGGCGCTGGCGCTGCCGAGCACCAGGGTGCCGGCATTGAGATTGGTGTTGCCCAGATTGCCATTGGTGCCGTTCAGCGTCAGGGTGCCGCTGCCGTTCTTGGTCAGGCCGCCGACGCCATTGACGTTGCCGCCCAGGGTCAGGTTCTGCGCCCCGGCGATGGTCAGGTTGCCGGTCAGATTGATCTGGTTGGCCAGGGTGACGTTGGCATTGCTGCTCAAGGTAGTGCCGCCGGCTGCGTTCAGGGCACCTGTGCCCAGTGCAGTGTTGCTGCCTACCACAAGGGTGCCGCCGTTCAGGCTGGTAATGCCCTGCTGGCTGTTGCTGCCGTTGAGGGTGAGCGTACCGGCGCCGCCCTTGCTCAGGCCAGCGGTGCCGCTGAGCGCACCGTTGAGGGTGAGGTCGTTGCTCCCTGGCAGGGTGAGGTTGGCGTTCAGGGCGATGGTATTGCCCAACGCCAGGTTGCCAGTGGTGGCCAGGCTGGCGGCGCCGGTCACGGTCAGGCCGCCCGTGCCCAGGGCCTGGGCGTTGCCCAGGGTCAGGGTACCGGCACCCAGGCTGGTACCGCCGCTGTAGGTGTTGGCATTGCCCAGGGTCAGGTTGGCGCCGCCGTTCTTGATCAGGCTGCCAATCCCCGAGACCACGCCGGACAGGCCCAGATCGGCGGAACCGGCGACGGTCAGGGCACCGCTGAGGTTGAAGGCGTTGCCGAGGGTGATGGCGGTGTTGCTGTCCAGGGTGGTGCCGTTGGCGGCACTGACCGCGCCGCTGCCGAAGGCGCTGTTGTTGCCGACCACGATCGTGCCGCCGTTGAACAAGGTGCCACCGGTGTAGGTGTTGGCGCCGTTGAGCACCAGGGTGCCGGTGTCGAGCTTGCCCAGCTGGCCGCTGCCCGACAGGCCGACGTTGAGCGTGGCGGTGACACCCGGGTCGACACGCACGGCGAAGGCGCCGTTGCTGCCATTGACCAGGTTCAGACCGCCGCTGCCGATCAGGCGGTAGCCGTTGGTGACGAACTGCAGCCCGGTAGCGGCCTGGGTGCCGACCACGGTCACATCGCCGGCGGTGCCCTGGAACACCGCGAAGTCACCGGCCCAGCTGCCATTGAGCACGCCGCTGACGTCGGTCCAGTTGGTGTTGCTACCGTCCCAGGTGCCACTGCCGCCGTCGATCACGCCGTTGGGGATGCTCTGGCTGCCGTCCCAGAACTGCACGGTGCTGCTGGCGCCACCGACCAGCAGGTTGACCTGGGTGCCGATCGAGGTCTGCACCTGCAGGTCGCCCGGCAGCATGCTGCCGGGCACGTTGCCGATGAGCAGGCCGTTGTCGACCAGGGCGCCGGTGTAGTCGATCAGCCGGTAGATGCCGGTGCCGAAGCCGCCGATATCGGTGACGTTGAGGGTACCGTCCAGGGTCAGGTTGCCGTTGACGTTGACCAGCGCCGTGCCGCCGCTGGCGGGCGAGCCCAGACCTACATCGAAGATCGAGCCGTTGTGCAAGGTCAGCGCACCGGTGTTCAGGGTCGCCCCGCTGTTGGCCAGCAGGTGCGCGCCGTCGGCGATATCGACCGAGCCCAGCACGCTGCCGGTGCCGCCCAGGCTGGCGCCGGTATTGACCTGCACGCCGGCACTGGACAGCGAGCCGCTGACATTGAGCAAGCCGCCGTTGACCGTGGTGGTGCCGCCGATGACGTTGCTGCCGGACAGCTCGAAGCTGCCGGTACCGGTCTTGGTCAGCCCACCGGCACCGGCCAGGGCGCCGCTGAACACGCTGTCGAGGTTGTTGCCACCCAGGGTCAGGGTGCTGGTGCCGCTGATATTCACCGTACCGGCACCGCCAAGGCCACCGATGGTGGCACTGGCGCCAAGGTTCAGGTTGGTGCCGGCGCCGAGCGTGACCCCGAAGGTATTGCCCAGGGCCGTGCCGCCGACCGTGGTGATGCTGCCGCCGAGCAGGTCGATGGCACCGCTGAAGGTATTGTTGCCGCTCAGGGTGAGATCGGAGGTCCCGGTCTTGATCAAGCCGCCGGTACCGCCGATCACCCCACCCAGGGCCAGGTTGTTGCTGCCGCCGAGGGTCAGGTTGGCGCCCAGGTTGACGTTGTTGCCCAGGGCCATCGCCGCGCTGTTGACCAGGGTCGAGGCGCCGCCGACGTTCAGCGCGCCGCTACCAAGCGCCTCGGCATTGGCCAGGGTCAGCGTGCCGGCGTTGAGGTTCAGGCCGCCGCTGAAGGTGTTGGCCCCCGACAGTGTCAGGTTGTTGCTGCCGTTCTTGGTCAAGGCACCCGCGCCGCTGATCACCCCGCCGAGGGTGGTGGCGTTGCTGCCCGGCAGGGTCAGGGTGGCGCCACCGGCGAGGTTGATGGCGTTGCCCAGGTTGAGGGCACCGCTGCCGTCGAGGCTGGCGTTGCCGCCCACGCTCAGGGCGCCGCTGCCGATGGCGTTGTTGTTGCCCAGGGTCAGCAGCCCGGCATTGAGGGTGGTGCCGCCGCTGTAGGTGTTGTTGCCGTTGAGGGTCAGCCCGGCGCTGCCGTTCTTGACCAGCGCGCCGGTGCCGCTGATCAGCCCGCCGAGGGTGGTGGCGTTGCTGCCCAGCACGGTCAGGCTGTTGGCGCCAAGGTTGATGCCGTTGGTCACGGCAACGGCGGTGCTGGCGTCGAGGTTGGCGTTGCCGCCCAGGGTCAGGGCGCCGATGCCCAGCGCGGTGTTGCTGCCCAGGGTCAGGGTGCCGGCATTGAGCTGGGTACCGTTGGTGTAGAGATTGTTGCCGCTCAGGGTCAGGTTGGCGCTGCCGTTCTTGACCAGCGAGCCGATGCCGCTGACCACGCCGCTCAGGCCCAGGTCGGCGCTGCCATCGATGGTCAGCGGGCCGGCGATGGTGACGTCGTTGGCCAGGCTGACCGCAGTGCTGGCATCCAGGTGGGTACCGGCCAGGGTATTGAGGGCTCCGGTACCCAGTGCGGTGTTGCTGCCGACCACGAGCGTGCCGGCGTTCAGGCGGGTGATGCCGCTGTTGCTGTTGGCCCCGGTCAGGGTCAGCGTGGTGGCGCCGTTCTTGGTGATGCCGCCGCTGCCGGCGATGGTGCCGCTCAGGGTCAGGTCGTTGCTGCCGGGCAGGATGAAGTTGCCGGCCAGGTTGAGCGCGTTGGCAAGGTTCAGGCCGGCGGCACTGGTGTCCAGGGTGGTGTTGTTGGCGGCGTTCAAGGCGCCGGTGCCCAGTGCGGTGTTGCTGCCGACCACCAGGGTGCCGGCGTTCAGCGCGGTGGCGCCGCTGTGGGTGTTGTTGCCGCTCAGGGTCAGGGTGGCGCTGCCGTTCTTGACCAGGCCGCCAGTACCGCTGAGGGTACCGGCCAGGGTGAGGTTGCTGGTGGTCGGCAAGGTCAGGTTGGCGCCGAGGTTGACGGCATTGTTCAGTGTCATCGCCGTCGAGTTGGCCAGGGTCGACGCGCCACCGACCGTCAATCCGCCGGTTCCCAACGCGGCGGCGCTGGCCAGGGTCAAGGTACCGGCATTGAGCGTGAGGCCGCCGCTGAAGGTGTTGGCGCCGCTCAGGGTCAGGTTGGTGGCGCCGTTCTTGACCAGCGCGCCGGTGCCGCTGATCACCCCGCTCAGGGTAGTGGTGTTGCTGCCTGGAAAGGTCAGGGTGTTGCCGGCGAGGTTGATGGCGTTGCCCAGGTTCAGGGTGCCGCTGCCGTCGAGGCTGGCATTGCCGCCCAGGGTCAGGCCGCCGGTGCCGAGGGCATTGCTGTTGCCCAGGGTCAGCAGCCCGGCGTTCAGGGTGGTACCGCCACTGAAGGTGTTGTTGCCATTGAGCGTCAGGCCGGCACTGCCGCTCTTGACCAGGGCACCGGTACCGCTGATCTGCCCGGTCAGGGTGGTGGCGTTGCTGCCCAGCACGGTCAATGTGTTGCCGCCCAGGCTGATGCTGTTGGTCGCCGAGACAGCGGTACTGGTGTCCAGGTTGGCGTTGCCGCCCAAGCTCAGGCCGCCGATGCCCAGGGCGGTGTTGCTGCCGAGAATCAAGGTACCGGCATTGAGCTGGGTGCCATTGGTGAAGGTGTTGCTGCCACTCAGGGTCAGGCTGGCGTTGCCGTTCTTGACCAGCGAGCCGATACCGCTAATCACGCCGCTCAGCCCGAGGTTGGCAGTGCCGTCGATGGTCAGCGGACCGGCGGCGATGACATCGTTGGCCAGGCTGACCGCAGTGCTGGCATCCAGGTGGGTACCCACGGCGGTGTTGAGGATGCCGGTACCGAGCGCCGTATTGTTGCCGACCACCAGGGTGCCGCCGTTGAGGAAGGTGGAACCGCTGTTGGTATTGGCGCCGGTCAGGGTCAGCTTGGTGGTGCCGGCCTTGGTCAGGCCGCCACTGCCGGCGATGACGCCACTCAAGGTCAGGTCGTTGCTGCCGGGCAGGTTGAGGTTGCCGGCGAGGTTCAGGCCGTTGCCGATGTTCAGGCCGCCGACACTGGTATCCAGGCTGGTGTTGGCCGCGGCGTTGAGCACGCCGGTGCCCAGCGCGGTGTTGCTGCCCAGCACCAGGGTGCCGGCGTTGAGCGCGGTGGCGCCGCTGTGGGTGTTGTTGCCGCTGAGGGTCAGGCTGGCGCTGCCGTTCTTGACCAGGCCACCGGTGCCGCTGAGGTTCCCGGCCAGGTTGAGGTTGTTGGCGCCGGCCAGCGTCAGGTTGGCGCCGAGGTTGACGCCATTGCTCAGGGTCACCGCCGCCGTGTTGGCCAGCGTCGATGCGCCACCCACGGTCAGGGCGCCGGTACCGAGCGCCGTGGCACTGGCCAGGGTCAGGGTGCCGGCGTTGAGGGTGAGGCCACCGCTGAAGGTGTTGGCGCCGCCCAGGGTCAGGTTGGTGCTGCCGTTCTTGACCAGCGCGCCGGTGCCGCTGATCACGCCGCCCAGGGTGGTTGCGCTGGTGCCAGGCAAGGTCAGGGTGTTGCCGGCCAGGTCGATGGCGTTGCCGAGGTTCACCGCCACGCCGGCGTCGAGGCTGGCGTTGCCGCCCAAGGTAAGGCCGCCGCTGCCAAGGGCGTTGTTGTTGCCCACGGTGAGGACCCCGCTGTTGAGGGTCGTGCCACCGCTGAAGGTGTTGCTGCCGTTCAGGGTCAACCCGGCGCTGCCGTTCTTGACCAGCGCGCCGGTACCGCTGATCACGCCGCCCAGCGTGGTGCTGCTGGTGCCCAGCAGGTTCAGGGTATTGGCGCCGAGGTTGACGGCATTGCCCAGGCTCACCGCCGTGCTGGCATCCAGGCTGGCGTTTCCGGCAAGGGCAAGGGCGCCGGTGCCCAGGGCGTTGCTGTTGCCGACGGTGAGCTTGCTGGCATTGAGGGTGAGACCGCCGCTGAAGGTGTTGTTGCCATTCAGCGCCAGGTCCCCTGCCCCGCTCTTGACCAGCGAACCGGTACCGCTGATCACGCCACCCAGGGTGGTGGCGCTGGTGCCGAGCAGGCTCAGGGTATTGGCGCCAAGGTTGATGGCGTTGCCCAGGCTCACCGCGCTGCTGGCATCGAGGCTGGCGTTGCCACCCAAGGTCAGCGCGCCAGTGCCCAGCGCGCTGCTGGTGCCGACGGTGAGCTTGCCACCGGCCAGGCTGGTGCCGCCGCTGTAGGTATTGACGCCGTTGAGGGTGAGGTCGGCGGCACCCGTCTTGGCCAGCGCACCGGTGCCACTGATGATGCCGCCCAACGTGGTGGCATTGTTGCCAGCGAGGGTGAGCGTGCCTGCGCTCAAGGCAATCGCGTTGCCCAGGTTGAGCGCCGAGGCACTGTCCAAGGTGCTGCTGGCGGTCACCGTCAGGGCGCCGCTGCCCAGCGCCGTGTCGCTGCCCAAGGTGAGCGTTCCGCCACCCAGGGAGGTGCCGCCACTGAAGGTATTGAGTCCATTGAGCGTCAGGCTGCCGGTGCCGCTCTTGACCAGCGAGCCGGTGCCGCTGAGTACGCCGCCAAGGGTCAGCGCATTGCTGCCGGGTAGCGTCAGGGCCGCATTCAGCGCCACCGCATTGTTCAACACCAGCGGCACGCTGCCTTGCAGGCTGCCGGCGCCACTGACGGTCAGCCCGCCGCTGCCGAGCGCCGTGGCGCTGGTCAGGTTGAGGCCGCCGGCGGTCAGGTTGGTACCGCCACTGTAGGTGTTGCTGGCGCCAAGGGTGAGCAGCCCGGCACCGGTCTTGGTCAAGCCGCCGACACCCGAGACCACGCCGTTGAGGGCCATGTCGGTGGCCCCGCCAACGTTGAGGCCGGCATTCAAGGTCAGTGCGTTGTTCAGGCCCAGGCCTGCCACCGTGCCCGCGAGACCACCGCCGTTCACCGTGATGGCACCGGCGCCGAAGGCGCTGGCATTGTCGAAATTGAGCAAGCCACCGTTGAGGGTGGTCTGGGTGGTGCCGTTGAGCAATTGCCCGATCAGCGACCAGGTACCACTGTCGACGATCAGGCGGTTGAAGTTGATGTAGTTCGAGGCGTTGATGGTGCCGCTGCCCGTGGTGCCACTGCCGCCACCGATGGCGTTCTGCAGCGCCAGGGTGTTGGTGCCGCCGGCCCCACCGTCGACCACCCCAGCAGGCGCGAAGGCCAGGTTGGGGTTGCTGGTGACCAGCAGCGCAACACCGACACCGGCTCCCGCGCTGAGGCTGGAACCGGTGATGGCATTGAAGCGGTTGGTACTGCCCGCGCCCATGGACAGGCTGCCGGTAAGGCTTCCGGCGTTGGTGAAGGTGTTGCCGGTCGAGGACGCCTGAAATGCCGTACGACCGAGCACGGTGCCGGTGTTGGTGAAGTCCACCGTCCCGCCCCCGCTCACGGCGATGACCGGGGTGTCCTCGCTGATTATCGTCAGACTGGCCAATGCCGTGGAGCCGATGCTGCCGGCGTTGCTGATGGTAGTGACGCCGCCGGGAGCGTTACGCACGTCCATTGCCATGCCGGTAAGGTTCAACAGACTCGCGCCCAGCACCGCGCCGGTTCCTCGAATCACCCCCGTGGCGTTGTTGGTGATGTTGATGCTACTGGCAGTGCCGGTGTTGCCGATCACGGCTCCGGTGGACTGGATGCTCAAGATCCCCAGCAACGACGGGTTGACGGTACCGGAGTTGTTCAACGTGATGTTGTTGCCGGTAAGCGACAGCGCGGTGCCGCCCACGCCCAGCAGCACGCCCAGCGAGGC
>Ga0209370_1001580_pt1 | contig 19514 bp, 19 predicted proteins | sample AgamicAtPrz_FD_187164 | JGI IMG/M metagenome (GOLD analysis project Ga0209370, IMG submission 187164) | Agave microbial communities from Guanajuato, Mexico - At.P.rz (SPAdes) (version 2) | ecosystem: Host-associated > Plants > Phyllosphere > Phylloplane/Leaf | place: Guanajuato, Mexico... | reverse complement strand
GTCAAATTCCGGGCAAAAAAAACCCCGGACTTCGTATGGGGAGGGGGAAGTTCGGGGTCCAAGTCCGGACCGCTAGGGCGGGGTCCAGATATCTGCCAACACTTAACACAACATAGGAGCATCGAAAGGCTTCACCAGCCATTCAGTTACTCTGAGTTCCGCTTCACCGGTTTAGTTCCAAAGCCCTGAAAACTATTTGCGATAGTTTCATGAAACCTCAGCACCACTGGCACTGAGCAGTGCCAGGATCCGCATCCCTACGTCACGGATCCTACACAGCTTTCCGCGTCGGATCAGTGAGCTTCGTCCCAATTCGCACCAATTCCTGCCTCGACCAGCAGCGGCACATCCAGTTGAGCGGCCTTGCTCATGTGCAGGCGAATTTCATCTTTAACCTGCTCAACCAGATCCTCGCGCACTTCAAGTACCAGTTCGTCGTGTACCTGCAGGATCACCCGGGCATCCAGCCCGCTCTCGCTCAGCCAGTTATCCACATTGACCATGGCCCGCTTGATGATGTCGGCCGCAGTGCCCTGCATGGGGGCGTTGATCGCCGTGCGTTCGGCGCCTTTGCGCAGAGCCGGGTTCTTGGCATTGATGTCAGGCAGGTACAAGCGGCGGCCGAACAAGGTTTCGACAAAGCCTTGCTCCGCAGCCTGGGCACGGGTGCGCTCCATGTAGGCCAGCACGCCCGGGTAACGGGCGAAGTAGCGGTCGATGTAATCCTGCGACTGCTTGCGGTCGACGCCGATCTGCTTGGCCAGGCCGAAGGCGCTCATGCCGTAGATCAGGCCGAAGTTGATGGCCTTGGCACTGCGACGCTGGTCGGTGGTGACGTCTTCCAGAGCTACCCCGAATACCTCCGCCGCCGTGGCGCGGTGCACGTCCAGGTCGTTGCGGAAGGCATGCAGCAAGCCTTCATCCTTGGCCAGGTGGGCCATGATGCGCAACTCGATCTGCGAGTAGTCCGCCGCCAACAGCTTGTAGCCCGGGCTGGCGACGAAGGCCTGGCGGATGCGCCGGCCTTCGGCGGTACGGATCGGGATGTTCTGCAGGTTAGGGTCGCTGGAAGAAAGCCGGCCGGTGGCCGCCACCGCCTGCTGGTAGGAGGTGTGGATACGCCCGGTGCGCGGGTTGATCTGCCCCGGCAGCTTGTCGGTGTAGGTGCTCTTGAGCTTGCTCAGGCTGCGGTACTGCATCAGTACCTCAGGCAGCGGGTAGCCTTGCTCGGCCAGTTCATCGAGCACTGCTTCCGCCGTGGATGGCTGGCCCTTGGTGGTCTTGCTCAGCACCGGCATGCCCAGCTTGTCGTAGAGAATCGCACCCAGCTGCTTGGGCGAACCGAGGTTGAATTCCTCACCGGCCAGCTCATAGGCGCGCTGCTCCAGTTCGGCCATCTTCACGCCCAGCTCACCGCTCTGCACCTGCAGCAGCGCGGCATCGACCAGCGCACCCTGGCGCTCGATCCTGGCCAGCACCGGCACCAGCGGCATCTCGATGTCCATCAGTACCGGCTGCACGCTTGGCGTCTGCGCCAGGCGTGCCTGCAGCGCGTGATGCAGGCGCAGGGTGATGTCGGCGTCTTCGGCGGCGTAGGGGCCGGCCTTGTCCAGGTGGATCTGGTTGAAGGTCAGCTGCTTGGCGCCCTTGCCGGCGATGTCCTCGAAGGCGATGGTGGTGTGGTCGAGGTACTTCTGCGCCAGGCTGTCCATGTCGTGACGGGTGGCGGTAGAGTTCAGCACGTACGACTCGAGCATGGTGTCGTAGGCCACGCCGCGCATTTCGATGGCGGGTGAGCCGTTGGCGAGGATGTTGATATCGTACTTGGCGTTCTGCCCGACCTTGGCCTTGGCCGGGTCTTCCAGCAGCGGCTTCAGCGCCAGTAGCACGGCGGCGCGGTCCAGCTGAACCGGCGCCCCCTCATAGTCATGGGCCAGCGGCACATAGGCCGCTTCATGCGGCTCGACAGCGAACGACACGCCAACCAGCTGCGCCTGCTGGGCGTCCAGGCTGGTGGTTTCGGTGTCGAAGGCGAACAGTGGCGCCCGGCGCAGCTTCTCCAGCCAGAAGTCGAGACGGGCCTGGTCGAGGATGGTTTCGTACCTGGGCTCGGCCTTGGCCGCTTGCTCCACGATCGGCGCGATGTCATCACCGGCCTTGGCCGCCTCACGCTGCACCTCGGCGACCCAGCTCTTGAACTCCATCTCGGTGTACAGCGCCAGCAACGCTTCACGGTCCGGCTCGCCGCACACCAGGGCATCTACTTCGATATCCAGGGGCACATCGACCTTGATGGTAGCCAGCTCATAAGACAGGAACGCGGCGTCGCGGTGCTCTTCCAGCTTGGCCGGCAGGGTCTTGGCGCCGCGAATGGCCAGCGCCGGGACCTTGTCCAGGTTGGCGTACAAATCGCTGAGGCCGCCGCCGATGCCGGTCAGCAGGCCCACCGCGGTTTTTTCGCCCACGCCCGGCACACCGGGGATGTTGTCGACCTTGTCGCCCATCAGCGCCAGGAAATCGATGATATGTTCCGGGCCGACGCCAAATTTCTCGTGCACGCCAGCTACGTCCAGCACGCTTCCGGTCATGGTGTTGACCAAGGTAATGTGCCCGTCCACCAGCTGCGCCATGTCCTTGTCACCGGTCGAGATGATCACCGGGCGGCCCAGCGCGGCGCTGCTGCGCGCCAGGGTGCCGATCACGTCGTCGGCCTCGACCCCTTCCACGCACAGCAGCGGGTAGCCCAGCGCCTTGACGCTGGCATGCAGCGGCTCGATCTGTACCCGCAGGTCGTCCGGCATGCTCGGGCGGTTGGCCTTGTATTCGGCGAACATGGCATCGCGGAAGGTACCGCCCTTGGCGTCGAACACCACCGCGAACAGGCTGTCGGGGTATTGCTTGCGCAGGCTCTTGAGCATGTTCAGCACCCCCTTCACCGCGCCGGTCGGCATGCCCTTGGAGGTGGTCAGCGGCGGCAGCGCGTGAAAGGCGCGGTACAGGTAGGAGGAACCGTCCACCAGGACGAGGGGCGCTTGGCTCATGAGCAGAATCAACCTTTTCGACGGGTCCGGCGCTAGAATAGCCAGAATCATTGACGACAAAGGGACAAGGTTATCATGCGTACACTCAATCGCCTGTTACTGCTCGGTCTGTTGGCAACCATGCCTGTCGTCACCCTGGCGGCGGACGACGCCCCCTCGGCCGATCCCGAGGTGACCATTCGCACGGAAGGCGACAAAACCATCCAGGAGTACCGGCAGAACGGGTTCCTGTATGCGATCAAGATCACGCCGAAAAACGGCAAGCCTTATTTCCTGGTACGCGCCGATGGCTCTGATGGCAATTTCATTCGATCCGACCAGCCGGACATGCTGATTCCGTCCTGGAAGATCTTCGAGTGGTAATCTGACGCGCACCGTTCACATCAACCTGGCACTTCCCGGCGGAAGTGCCCGTATGGGCAACTTTTCATCATGTCAGTCTTCACCCCCGTGACCCGGCCTGAGCTGGAAACCTTTCTGGCGCCGTACGAGCTGGGCCGTCTGCTCGACTTCCAGGGCATCGCCGCCGGCACCGAGAACAGCAATTTCTTCGTCAGCCTCGAACAGGGGGAGTTCGTCCTGACGCTGATCGAGCGCGGGCCCAGCGAGGACATGCCGTTCTTCATCGAGCTGCTCGACACCCTGCACGCCGCCGACATGCCAGTGCCCTATGCGATACGGGACCGCCACGGCAACGGCCTGCGTGAACTGTGTGGCAAGCCGGCACTGCTGCAGCCACGGCTGTCGGGCAAGCACATCAAGGTACCGAACGCCCAGCACTGCGCCCAGGTAGGCGAATTGCTGGCGCACATTCACCTGGCTACCCGCGAGCACATCATCGAGCGCCGTACCGACCGTGGCCTGGACTGGATGCTGGCTTCGGGTGCCGAACTGCTGCCGCGCCTGACCGCCGAGCAAGCCGCGCTGCTGCAACCGGCACTGGCTGAAATCCGCGCACACAAGGCGCAGATTCTGGCCCTGCCACGCGCCAACCTGCATGCCGACCTGTTCCGCGACAACGTGATGTTCGAAGGCACCCACCTGACTGGTGTGATCGACTTCTACAATGCCTGTTCCGGGCCGATGCTGTATGACATCGCCATCACCGTGAACGACTGGTGCCTGGACGAGCACGGCGCTGTGGATGTACCGCGCGCCCAGGCGCTGCTGGCCGCATACGCGGCGTTGCGGCCGTTCACCGCTGCCGAGGCTGAGCTGTGGCCGGAAATGTTGCGGGTAGGGTGCGTGCGCTTCTGGCTGTCGCGCCTGATTGCCGCCGAGTCGTTTGCCGGAATGGATGTGATGATCCACGACCCGAGCGAGTTCGAAGTGCGCCTGGCGCAGCGCCAGCAGGTGGCCTTGCACCTGCCATTCGCCCTCTAGACCGCGTCGGCTGCTGCGCGGGCATGCCCGCAAAGCAGCCGGAACAGGCTTACAGCTGTTCCAGGCACCCGGCCAGGTCGCCCCCCAGCTTTTCCAGCAAACGCTCATAACCCTTGCCATCCACCGGGTCGCTACCGCCCAGGGCATCCAGCTCGGCCAGGCGCACCGGCAGGCCGGCGACCAGCGTCTCGGCCAGGCGTGGCCGCAACGGCGGTTCGCTGAAGACACAGGTCTTGCCTACTTCCTGCAGGCGCTTGCGCATGGTGGCCACGTGCTGCGCGCCGGGCTGCACCTCGGCTGCCACGGTGAACACCCCGGTATGCTTCAGGCCGTACTCGGCTTCGAAATAATCGAACGCCTCGTGGAACACGAAGTACGGCTTGCCGGCAATGCCGGCCACCCGCGCCTTGATCCGCCCGTCCAGAGCGTCCAGGCGTTCATCGAAGGCCTTCAGGTTGCTTTGGTAGCGTGCGGCATTGGCCGGGTCGACCTGCGCCAAATCCGCAGCCATTTTCGCAGCGATTACCCGTGCATTGACCGACGATAGCCACAAGTGCGCGTCCAGGCTGCCTGGGCGGTGGTCGTGGTCATGGTCGTCGTGGTCTTCCTCTTCATGGGACTGGCTGTCTTCGCCAAAATGACGCAGCTTCATGCCCGGCAGCGACTGTACGGCCACCGTGGGCTTGCTGCGATTGCCCAACACCCGTGGCAGGAAGTTCTCCATGTCCGGGCCGATCCAGTACAGCAGGTCAGCGTCCGCCATCCGCCGAACATCCGACGGGCGTAGTGCATAGTGGTGCGGCGATGCCCCCGGCGGCAGCAAAGCCTCAGGGCTGCCGAGCCCGTCCTGCACCGCGGCGGCAATCTGCTGCAGCGGCTTGATGGTGGTCAGCACGCGCACGTCGGCCTGGGCGGAAAATGCGATGAAAGCGACAAACAGGGCTAGTAATCGGGACACGGTGAGTACTCGATTCGTCAGAAACAGGTAACATAATAACGTCTCCATCCAGAACCGTCGCTGCCCATGTCCATCACGCCGCTGGCCAACCGCCCTCACGATCATTCCCATTGCGTGCACAGCGCACTGGCTGAAGCCGACGCCTTGTGCACCCGCCAGGGCCTGCGCCTGACCGCGCTGCGCCGCCGCGTGCTGGAACTGGTGTGGCAAAGCCACAAGCCGCTGGGTGCCTACGACATCCTCGCCGTGCTCAGCGAGCAGGATGGCCGCCGCGCCGCACCACCCACGGTGTACCGTGCGCTGGATTTCCTCCTGGAAAACGGCCTGGTACACCGCATCGCCTCGCTCAATGCCTTCATCGGCTGCAGCCACCCCGAGCACGTGCATCAGGGCCAGTTCCTGATCTGCCGGGCTTGCCATGTGGCCATCGAGCTGGAGCAGGACAGCATCAGCCAAGCCATCGTCGACAGCGCCAGAGGCGTAAGCTTCACGGTCGAGAGCCAGACCGTGGAAGTGGTCGGCCTGTGCGGCAACTGCCGGAGCGCGGCATGAGCGATGCACTGATCCGCCTGGAGCAGGTCGGCGTCACCTTCGGCGGCGAGGCGGTGCTCGACAGCATCGACCTGTCGGTCGCGCCCGGCCAGATCGTTACCCTGATCGGCCCGAACGGCGCGGGCAAGACCACCCTGGTGCGTGCCGTGCTCGGTTTGCTCAAGCCGCATCATGGCAAGGTATGGCGCAAACCGAAGCTGCGCATCGGCTACATGCCGCAGAAGATCCAGGTAGATGCCACCTTGCCGCTGTCGGTGCTGCGCTTCCTGCGCCTGGTTCCCGGGGTAGACCGCGCGGCCGCCTTGTCGGCACTGCAGGAAGTGGGTGCCGAGCAGGTCATCGACAGCCCGATCCAGTCCATTTCGGGCGGTGAGATGCAGCGCGTGCTGCTGGCCCGTGCCTTGCTGCGCGAACCCCAGCTACTGGTGCTCGACGAGCCGGTGCAGGGCGTCGACGTGGTCGGCCAGGCCGAGCTGTACAACCTCATTACCCGCTTGCGCGACCGCCACGGCTGTGGCGTGCTGATGGTTTCCCACGACCTGCACCTGGTCATGAGCGCCACCGACCAGGTGGTATGCCTGAACCGCCACGTCTGCTGTTCAGGCCACCCCGAGCAAGTCAGCGGCGACCCGGCGTTCGTCGAGCTGTTCGGCCAGGCCGCCGCACCCAGCCTGGCCATCTACCACCATCATCACGACCACAGCCACGACCTGCACGGCTCGGTGGTCGCCCCTGGTACCCATGTTCACGGAGCGCACTGCAAGCATGGCTGATTTTCTTCTCTACGCCCTGCTTGCCGGTTTGTCCCTGGCGCTGGTGGCTGGCCCGCTGGGCTCCTTCGTGGTGTGGCGGCGCATGGCCTATTTTGGCGATACCCTGTCTCACGCCGCCCTGCTCGGTGTAGCCCTGGGCTTTGCTTTGGACGTCAGCCCGGCGCTGGCGGTAACCGTGGGCTGCCTGCTGCTGGCAATCCTGCTGGTCACCTTGCAGCAACGCCAGCCGCTGGCCTCCGACACCCTGCTCGGCATCCTCGCCCCCAGCACCCTATCGCTGGGCCTTGTGGTGCTGAGTTTCATGCATGATGTGCGCATCGACCTGATGGCTTATCTGTTCGGCGACCTGCTGGCCATCAGCACCACCGACTTGGCCTGGATCCTCGGCGGCAGCGTGCTGGTCCTGGCGCTGCTCGCCCTGCTCTGGCGGCCGCTCCTGGCCATCACCGTGCACGAAGAGCTGGCCATGGTCGAAGGCCTGCCTGTAGCCGGCCTGCGCATGGCGCTGATGCTGCTGATCGCGGTAGTGATCGCCGTGGCCATGAAGATCGTCGGCGTGTTGCTGATCACCTCGCTGTTGATCATCCCCGCCGCTGCGGCACAGCGCCACGCCCGCTCCCCGGAGCAGATGGCCCTCGGCGCGAGCCTGCTGGGCGTGACTGCGGTATGCGCTGGGCTGGCCATGTCCTGGTTCAAGGATACCCCTGCCGGCCCGTCGATCGTGGTTTGTGCGGCGGTGCTATTCTTGCTGAGCCTGGCCCTGCCCAAACGCTGAAAAACAGGGCGTGTGAAGGCGCGCCCTGCAACCTTTTCGCACGTAAAGGGTCTGTAAGACTTGTTTTCGAGCGTGCGCACCTGGGTGTAGACTTGCTCGCTTTTTGCGCAAATAGAGAGTCGCAGGAATGAAGCCGTTCGCCTCCCGTTATCTGCTTGTTGCCGCGTTTTCCCTGTTCCTGGCTGCCTGTTCCAGCGCGCCAGTCGAACAGGCCGCCGTACCTGCCCAAGCCGATGCCTGGCAGCAGTTGCAACAGAACATCGCCAGCAACGAGCTGGCAACCGCCGAAGACCAGCTGGCCGCTCTGCAGGCCCAGTCGCCGGATGACGCGCGCCTGGAGCAATACCAGCGCCAGTTGGCCGAAGCCTACCTGCAGCGCAGCCAGGTCTTCTTGCAAAAAGGCGATGTGAACGCTGCGGCCACCGCCTTGGCACGCGCCCGCGCGCTGATGCCGCAAGCCCCGGCAGTCACCGGTGGCGATGCCGTTACCCAGGCCCGCAAAGCCGAGCTGGAGAAAGCCGAGGCAGCGTTGAAGGCCGCCGAAGCCAAGCCCAAGGCACGCATCATCGACCCGGCCGCGCCCAGCACTGTAGTGGCCTTGAAGACGACCGACAGCCGCGCCATGCGCCGCCAGCTGGATGATATCGCCGCCGACGTGGTCAGCTACCAGTGTGACGTGGTGTTCCAGGTGCCGCGTACCGAGGATGGGCCTTGGCTGAAAACCCTGCTGGAGAAACGCGTACGCAAGATCGACAGCGGGTTCGAGCTGAAGCAGAAGCATGAGATCCAGCGCGCGCTGCCGGCGCAAGTGGTTCTGGTTCCGCATCAGCGTTGAAAAGCAGGGGCGCTTCGCGCCCCTTTGGCGACACAAGGCCGCTCCTGCAGAGCAATGCGGTCCTCTATAGCACCGGCCTTGTGCCGCGATGGGCTGCACAGCGTCAGGCCGGTACAGCCTCCGCAGCCGCCTCCCGCTCCCACACCCGATGCCCCTCGACCGCTTTGACGAAGGCATCCACCGCGCTCTGGTCATCGCCCAGCAGCAAGCCCTTGTCTTCCTTGAGGCCCAGGCTGCCAGACAGCTCCCTGGTCAGCACCATGGCCTTCAGATGCTTGTAACCCTCGAGCAGGAAATGCTTGGCCAACCCGCTGGCTGCAAGCGCATCGGTCGAGGCCTTGCCACCCGGTACGACAATCCCGTCGAACATGATCGATGGCATGCCTTCCATCGAAGCAGCAACCGGCAACTGCGTGCCATCCGCCGCTTTCACCGGCGCTGAAGTCGGCCCCAGCAGCAGCGGCCGGGCACTGTGCGCCTCCAGTGCCTTCACCAGCCGGTCGACACTACCGGCGTCCACGCCATCCGCCACCAGTACTGCGATCTTGCGCCCCTTGATACCGACCACACCGGGGTGATTCAGCTGGCTCAGCGCGGGCGACTGGGCCAGCTGGCTACCCTTCACCTGCACGGTACCCGCCGCCGGTGCGGGCAGGCCGAGGTTTGCCGCCACCGCCGCCGCCAGCTTCAGGTCGATGTTGGCCAGGATTTCGTTCACTTCCCGCGCCCGGATCGCCTCACGCTCGACCTTGCCCAGCTCGAAGCTGTAGGCCTTGATGATGTGCTGCTGCTCGGTCGGGCTCATGCTCTGGAAGAACAGCCGCGCCTGGGAAAAATGGTCGCTGAACGATTCGCTGCGCTGGCGGATCTTGTGAGCATCGATGCGCTCCTGGTAGCTCTCGAAACCGCCATCCTGCGCAGCAGGCGGGGTTTCTTTCGGCCAGCCACCATCGATGGAGTTAGGCTCGTACGAGGCGCGCCCCTTGTGCACCACATGCTGGTGCAAGGCATCGCGCTGGTTGTTGTGGTTGGGGGCAACCGGGCGGTTGATCGGGATCTGGTGGAAATTCGGCCCGCCCAGGCGGCTGAGCTGGGTGTCGGTGTAGGAGAACAGCCGGCCCTGCAGCAACGGGTCATTGGTGAAGTCGATGCCAGGCACGATATGGCCCGGGCAGAACGCCACCTGTTCCACTTCGGCAAAGAAGTTGTCCGGGTTGCGGTTCAGCACCATCTTGCCCAGCGGCGTAACCGGGACCAGTTCTTCCGGGATGATCTTGGTCGGGTCCAGCAAGTCGAAGTCAAACTTGTGCTCGTCGGCCTCCGGCACGATCTGCACGCCCAGTTCCCATTCCGGGTAGTCGCCCGTTTCGATGGCTTCCCACAGGTCGCGGCGCTGGAAGTCGGGGTCTTTCCCGGCCAGCTTCTGCGCTTCGTCCCACAGCAGAGAATGCACGCCCTGACGCGGTTTCCAGTGGAACTTGACGAAACTGGCCACGCCCTGTTCGTTGATCAGGCGGAAGGTATGCACGCCGAACCCTTCCATCATCCGCAGGCTGCGTGGAATCGCGCGGTCCGACATTGCCCACATCACCATATGGGCCGACTCCGGTACCAGCGAGACGAAATCCCAGAAGGTGTCGTGGGCCGAGGCACCGGTAGGGATCTCATTGTGCGGCTCCGGCTTCACGGCGTGGACGAAATCCGGGAACTTGATCGCATCCTGGATGAAGAACACCGGCATGTTGTTGCCTACCAGGTCGAAGTTGCCTTCATCGGTGTAGAACTTGACTGCAAAACCGCGCACGTCACGCACGGTGTCGGCCGACCCGCGCGGGCCCTGTACTGTGGAAAAACGCACGAAGACGGGGGTGATTTTCGCCGGATCGCGCAAAAACCCTGCCTTGGTCAGCGCTGCGTGGTCGCCATAGCTCTGGAAATAGCCATGCGCCCCGGTGCCCCGGGCATGCACGATCCGCTCCGGAATACGCTCGTGGTCGAAGTGGGTGATCTTCTCGCGCATGATGAAATCTTCAAGCAGCGAGGGGCCGCGGTCGCCAGCCTTGAGGGTGTTCTGGTTGTCGGCGATGCGCACGCCTTGGTTAGTACGCAGTGCCTGGCCGGTGGCATCGCTGCGTACGTCTTCCAGGCTTTGCAGCTTGGCATTGGTGTTGGCGCGGTCTGGCGTGTCGGTGCCGGCGAGCTGGCTGTGTCTTGGCGAATCCGTCTTCTTGCTGGGCATCGTGGCTCTCCTCATCCGTCTTCAGGCTGCCCTGCAGGGCATGTTCAAGTAGTGACTGGAGGCCGCTTGGTTGCGTTCAATTGACTTTACCGGTTGTCGCGATATGCCCGAAGGATTGGTGCAATACGAAATAAATGCTAAGAACAGTTATTGGAAAAGGCTAAAATGCGCGACCCCAGCCAACCGCTGACCCCAATTTCCATGCGCCCCACAAGGTTCGCTACGTGATCGAGTTCCAACAGGTACACAAGACCTACCGCGTTGACGGTAGGGAAATTCCCGCACTGAATCCGACCACCCTGACCATCGAGAATGGCCAGGTGTTCGGCCTGATCGGCCATTCCGGCGCCGGCAAGAGCACCATGCTGCGCCTGATCAACCGCCTGGAAGAGCCTTCCGGCGGCAAGATCATCGTCGACGGCGAAGACGTCACCGCGTTCAACGCCAGCCAGTTGCGCGGTTTCCGCCAGCAGGTCGGGATGATTTTCCAGCACTTCAACCTGCTGGCCTCCAAGACTGTCGCCGACAACGTCGGCCTGCCGCTGACCCTGGCGGGCGAACTGTCGCGCAGCCAGATCGACAAGCGGGTCACCGAGCTGCTGGCCCGGGTCGGCCTTTCCGACCACGCCAGGAAGTACCCGGCACAATTGTCCGGTGGCCAGAAGCAGCGCGTCGGCATCGCCCGCGCCTTGTCCACCAACCCGAAAATCCTGTTGTGCGACGAGGCCACCAGCGCCCTCGACCCGCAGACCACGGCCTCGGTCCTGCAATTGCTGGCCGAGATCAACCGCGAGCTGAAGCTGACCATTGTGCTGATCACCCACGAAATGGACGTGATCCGCCGGGTCTGCGACCGCGTGGCGGTGATGGATGCCGGCCAGATCGTCGAGCAAGGCCCGGTAGCCGAGGTGTTCCTGCACCCGCAGCACCCGACCACCAAGCGCTTTGTCCAGGAAGACGAGCAGGTCGACGAGGGCGAGCAGCGCGACGACTTCGCCCATGTACCAGGACGCATCGTACGCCTGACCTTCCAGGGCGACGCCACCTACGCGCCGCTGCTGGGCACCGTCGCCCGCGAGACCGGCGTGGACTACAGCATCCTCGCCGGGCGCATCGACCGCATCAAGGACGTGCCCTATGGCCAGCTGACCCTCGCCCTGATCGGCGGTGACATGGAAGCGGCGTTCACCCGCTTCAAGGCAGCTGACGTACATATGGAGGTACTGCGTTGATGGACGCCCTGAATTTCTTCGCCAACGTCGACTGGGCCGAAATCTGGCTGGCCACCGTCGACACCATGATCATGCTGTTCGGCTCGCTGTTCTTCACCGTGCTGCTGGGCTTGCCGCTGGGCGTGCTGCTGTTCCTCTGCGGGCCCAGGCAGATGTTCGAGCAGAAGGGCGTTTATGCATTGCTGTCGCTGGTCGTGAACATTCTGCGTTCGCTGCCGTTCATCATCCTGTTGATCGTGATGATCCCGATCACCGTGCTGATCACCGGCACTTCGCTGGGCGTCGCGGGTGCCATCCCGCCGCTGGTCGTCGGTGCCACACCGTTCTTCGCACGCCTGGTGGAAACTGCCTTGCGTGAAGTAGACCGCGGCATCATCGAAGCCACCCAGTCGATGGGCGCCACCACCCGCCAGATCATCACCAACGCATTGCTGCCGGAGGCCCGCCCGGGCATCTTCGCAGCCATTACCGTGACCGCCATCACCCTGGTGTCGTACACCGCCATGGCCGGCGTGGTCGGTGCCGGCGGCCTGGGCGACCTGGCCATCCGCTTCGGTTACCAGCGTTTCCAGACCGATGTGATGGTGGTAACCGTGGTTCTGCTGCTGGTACTGGTTCAAGTACTGCAAAGCGTGGGCGACAAACTGGTCGTGCATTTTTCCCGTAAATAACCCCAATGGGGTCGGCCAGGCCGACCCGTTCGGGGGCCGTCGCGGCCCTCACAAGGAGTGCTCAATGAAGAAGCTGCTTGCTGTTGTCGCCGCTGTCGCGGCCTTCTCGGCCCACGCCGAGTCCCTGACCGTCGCCGCCACCCCGGTGCCACACGCCGAGATCCTCAACTTCGTCAAACCTGCCCTGGCAAAAGAGGGCGTGGAGCTGAAGGTCAAGGAATTCACCGATTACATCCAGCCGAACGTACAAGTGGCGGAAAAGCGCCTGGATGCCAACTTCTTCCAGCACCAGCCGTACCTGGATGAATTCAACAAGGCCAAGGGCACCCAGCTGGTCAGCGTGACTGGCGTGCACATCGAGCCACTGGGCGTGTACTCGGCCAAGATCAAGAAGCTGGACGAGCTGTCCTCCGGCGCCACCGTGGTCATCCCCAACGACGCTACAAACGGTGGCCGCGCCCTGCTGCTGCTGGACAAGGCCGGCGTGATCAAGCTGAAGGACAACAAGAACATCCTGTCCACCGTGAAGGATGTTGCCGAAAACCCGAAAAGCCTGAAATTCCGTGAGCTGGAAGCCGCCACCATCCCGCGCGTGCTGACCCAGGTCGACGCCGCCCTGATCAACACCAACTATGCGCTGGAAGCCAAGCTGAACCCGGAAAAAGACGCCCTGGTGATCGAAGGCAGCGATTCGCCGTACGTGAACATCCTGGTTGCCCGCCCGGACAACAAGGACTCGGAGGCGATGAAGAAGCTGGCCGCTGCGCTGCACTCGCCTGAGGTCAAGCAGTTCATCAACGAGAAGTACAAGGGCGCTGTGGTTCCGGCGTTCTGATCCGAACTATCGCGCTGGATTCTCCGCGGGCACGCCCGCTCCCACAGGTACATCGCTAGCCTCAGGCCTTGTGATATCTCTGTGGGAGCGGGCGTGCCCGCGAAGCTTTTCAGGGGACCCACTCAGTCCCGCTTCACCAGCCCCGGCAACTGCGCCACAAGCTTCTGGTTGTTGAACGGCGCCCGAATGAACCCGCGCTGGCGCCCGTCCGGCCCGACAACCGCCAGGTTGCCGCTGTGATCCACGGTATACCCCGGCTTGCTGGTATCCGCTGGAATGAACGGAATACTCAAGGCATTGGCCAGCTTCTGGGTATCCGCGATCGACCCCGCCACCCCGACGAAGTCCTTGTCGAAATAACCCAGGTACTGTTTCAGCTGGTTCGGCGTGTCACGGTTCGGGTCCACGCTCACCAGCACCACCTGCAGCCGATCGACCGCCTCCTTGGGCAGCTCGCTCTTGACCTGGCGCAGCTGGGCCAGGGTGGTCGGGCAGATATCCGGGCAATACGTGTAGCCAAAGAACAGCAGCGACCATTTGCCTTTCAGGTCATCCAGGCGCACCGGCTGGCCATCCTGGTTGGTCATGGTGACGTCGGCCACGGCACGGCTCTGCGGCAGCAGGATGATGCCGGCATCGATCAGCTCGGTCGGGTTGGGCTGGCCGCGGCCATTGAGCACCTTGTTGACGGTCAGGCCCAGAATCAGCGCGACCAGGGCAACGAGGATGAAGACAGTTTTCTGGGTTCGGGTCATAGGTTCAGCAACAGGTAGTGGTCAACGAGCAACGCGATGAACAGCGCGAACAGGTAGCCGATAGAGTACTTGAAGGTGCCGATCGCCGCGTGCGGCCGGCTGCCACGGTACAACACCCAGGCCCATTGCAGGAAGCGCGCACCCAGCAGGACGGCACAGGCCAGGTACAGCGGGCCACTCATGTGGATGACGTAGGGCAGCAGGGTGATCGCCAGCAGCACCAGGGTGTACAGCAGGATATGCAGCTTGGTGTAGCGCTCGCCGTGGGTCACCGGCAGCATCGGGATGTCGGCCTTGGCATATTCCGCTTTGCGGTGAATGGCCAGGGCCCAGAAATGCGGTGGCGTCCAGGCAAAGATGATCAGCACCAGCAACAGCGGTTCGGCACTGACGTGCCCGGTGACCGCGACCCAGCCAAGCAGCGGCGGGGCGGCCCCGGCCAGGCCGCCGATGACGATGTTCTGTGGCGTGGCACGCTTGAGAAAGCCGGTATAGATCACCGCATAGCCCACCAGCGAAGCCAGGGTCAGCCAGGCCGTAAGGGGGTTGGTGAACACCAGCAACAAGGCCATGCCCGCCAGCGCCAGGCTCAAGGCAAACAGCAGCGCCGGCAGCGGCTCGACGCGCCCTTGGGCCAGAGGGCGCTTGTGGGTGCGCGCCATCAGGGCATCAATACGCCGGTCGACGACGTGATTGACCACCGCCGCACCGCCTGCGCACAAGCCAATGCCGAGGTTGCCGAACACCAGCACCTGCCAGGCCACCCCGGCACGGCTGGCGAGCAACATGCCCACCAGCGAGGTGATCAGCATCAGCACCACCACCTTGGGCTTGGTCAGTTCCAGGTAGTCGCGCCAGCCGGCACGTTGTCCCTGTGCTTTCAGAAGCGTCGCCACAGTGCATTCCTCGGGTGTGGGGCGACGCCCGCGCCGGCCATCGGCGTCAGGCGCCAGCCATGGCTGATATGAATTTGGTCAGCCACCCGGATGCGGTAGTTCAGGAAAACCATGGTCAGCAGCAGCAGCGCCCCGCCAGCGTTGTGCGCCACGGCCACTGCCAGAGGCAGGTGGAACACCACGTTGGCCAGGCCCAGGCTCACCTGCAGCGCCAATGCCAGCAATACCAGGCGCGCCAGGCCATTGAGCTGGTTGCGGTGCAGCTTCCAGCTGAGCAGCAACAGCACAAGCGTTACCGCCAGTGCTCCCAGGCGGTGGCTGATGTGGATAGCGGTGCGCGCGTCGCTGTCGAGCTGGCCGCCCAGGTAATTCGGGCCGACCTGCTGGGTCAGATGGAAGCCATTGCTGAAGTCGGCTGCCGGCCACCACTCACCGTGACAGGTCGGCAAGTCGATACAGGCCACGGCGGCGTAATTGGAGCTGACCCAACCGCCAAGGGCGACCTGGCCAATCACTACCAGCAACGCCAGCGCAGCGACCCGACGCAGGCTCAGCGGCAATTTTGGCAAGGGCGCAAACGCCCGGGACAGACGCAGGGACAACAGGAACAGCAAGCTCAGCGTGGTGAAGCCGCCCAGCAGGTGTGCAGTCACCACTTGCGGCCAGAGTTGCAGGGTAACGGTCCACATGCCGAAAGCCGCCTGGGCCAGCACCACGCCCAACAAAAGCAAGGGCAGCCGATGAGGCTGCCCATCGCGGCTATGACGACGTACCGCCTGGAAGGCGAGCAGGGCGATGACCACCGCCAGCGTGCCGGCGAAGTAGCGATGCACCATTTCCGCCCAACCCTTGGCAGCTTCCACCGGGTGATCGGGAAAATGCAGCTCGGCATGGGCCAGCTGCGCTTCGCTCTTGGGCACGCTGATGAAGCCATAGCAACCTGGCCAGTCTGGGCAACCGAGGCCGGCGTGGGTCAGGCGGGTATAGGCACCAAGCAGGACGACCAGCAGCGCCAGCAGGGTGGCGAACACAGCAAGGCGGAATCCGGGTCTGGCCATGGCAGGCTCCTAGCCGATATTGGACAGCTTGAGCAGGTGGCGCAGGTCGTCCAGCACATGCTTGCCGTTGACCTTGGCGTCGTAGCGCAGCACCAGGTTGCCGTGCGGGTCGACGATCCACAGCTGCGGGCCGGCCTCGCCGACCTTCTGCAGGTAGCGTTGCGCATCCAGTGGGTAACGCTGCAACTGTGGATACTCGCGGCCAAGCAGCGCCTGGTAGTCGGCGCTCAGCGGCTGGGCGCTGGCCAGCGCATGGCTGGCACGGCTGGCGTCACGGCCCAGGCCCACCTGGATCTGCCGGGCCAGGTACACCAGGCGCTGGCAATCATCGGCACAGGCTTCAGGGGCGCTTACCAGCAATTGCCAGCGTTCGTCCTGGCCCGCCACGCCAAGATCGGCACGGCTTTCACCGTTGCCAATCATCACGCCGTGGTAGCTGCGGCCATCCGGCACCCAGAATTTCAGCTTGTACATGCTGGTGGCAAGGATCATCGGCCCGAGCACCACCAGAAGGATCAGGATCAGCTGCAAACGCCCACGGGCTCTGGGTTTGCTGCGTTCAGGCACGTCCAGTGGAGTGGCGGTGGCCATGGCGTTTCTCCTTGTTGTGGTGCCAGCCGAAATAGAGGTAGAGCAGCACCAGCGCAGCCGCGAGGGCAAACCACTGCACGGCGTACCCCAGGTGTTTTTCCGGGCCCATGGCGACAACCGGCCAGTCCAGGCGATAGGCTGCCGGGCCAGGTTCCAGGCGCAGTTGATGGGCGAAGCCTTCGCGATCGAGCTGCTGCCACAGCTGTGCGGCATCGACAGCGGTCAGCAAATGCGGCCACTGGCCGCCTGCCGGGTCGGGGTGCAACTGGAACGTGCTGCCGGGCGTGACATACACCGCAGCATCCAGCGCCAGCGCCTGGGCTGGCGTATCGAAGTGCACCGGCACGCGGCGATCCGGCCATGGCAACCAGCCGCGATTGACCAGCAGCCACAGGCCGCTGGCCTGGTCATGGAAGGGTTGCAGCAACTCGACACCGGCCCGGCCATCGCGCAGGCGGTTGTCGAGCAAAAGGCTGTGTTCACCGTCGAAGCGGCCATACAGGTGCACGCGGCGGAAGGCGTTGTCCGGGTTCGCGGTCAGCTGTGCCATGGCCAGGGGCGCCTCGGCCCGGCGCTCGGCATAAGTGGCCAGCAGCAGGCGCTTTTCCGTGGCGCGGCCGAGCTGCCAGCAGCCCAGCGCGACCAGCCCCGGCAGTAGCGCAAGCACCACCAGGGTGGGTACCCAGCCCGGGCGAAACGGCCTCATCGGTGCCTCGCCAGGTCGCTCGCTATACTTGTCCACATCACCGCATCCCCCCGGGAGTATCGCCATGCTCAAGGCCGCGATTGTCCTGATGCTGTTGGCCACGATTGCCAGCCTGTTCAGTGGGCTGGTGTTTCTGGTCAAGGACGAGGAAAACTCGACCCGCCTGCTGAAGGCGCTGACCGTGCGGGTGACCCTGGCCGCCCTGACCATCGGCCTGGTCGCCTGGGGCTTCATCAGTGGTCAGCTGGTTTCACACGCCCCCTTCTGAATCTGTATCACTTCGACTGGCCCCGCCTTGTGGGAGCAGTCAGTTGTCAAAGCACGTATACAAAGATGAACAGCCCCACCCAGACCACGTCGACGAAATGCCAGTACCAGCTGGCGGCCTCGAAACCAAAGTGCTTGTCCGGGTTGAAGTGCCCGCGCAGGATGCGCAGGAACATCACGATCAGGATGATCGTGCCCAGCGTCACGTGGGCCCCGTGGAAGCCGGTCAGCATGAAGAACGTCGCGCCGTAGATCCCCGAGCCCAGCGTCAGCCCCAGCTTGGTGTAGGCCTCGTGGTACTCGTAGGCCTGCAGCGCAATGAAGCTGGCCCCCAGGATGATGGTCAGCGCCATCCACAATTTCAGCGCGCCACGGTGGTCACGGCGCAGCGCATGGTGGGCAATGGTGATGGTCACGCTGGAGCTCACCAGCAGGATGGTGTTGATCAGCGGCAGGTGCCACGGGTCGATCACTTCCTTCGGCGGCGGGAACAGTTTCGGGTCCGGCGTGTGCAGTAGCGGCCAGGTGAAGTCGAAAGTCGGCCACAGCATGTGCGCCACCCCCTTGGCCCCTTCCCCCCCCAACCACGGGCCGGCCAGCACGCGCACATAGAACAGCGCACCGAAGAACGCCAGGAAGAACATCACCTCGGAAAAGATGAACCAACTCATGCCCCAGCGGAACGAACGGTCCAGCTGCGGGCTGTACAGCCCCGCGCGGCTCTCCCGCACCACCGAGCCGAACCAGCCAAACAACATGTAGGCCAGGAACAATGCGCCAACGAAGAAGATCAGCGGCCCGTGCGACTCGGGGTGGCCGGCCTTCATGTCGTTGAACCAGGTACCCAGGCCGAACACAGTGATGAACATACCGATGGTGGCGATGATCGGCCATTTGCTCTGCGCCGGGACGTAGTAGTGCTCGTGACTTGCCATTGCTGTTCTCCTTCCCTTAACGGGCGCCCTGGACGTCCTGCGCCGCGATGTGCGCGACCGGCGGGTGGCGAGCGGTGATGTCGAACAAGGTGTAGGCCAGTGTCAGGTGCTTGACGCTGACCGGCAGGTCGCGGTCGACGATGAAGCGCACCGGCATCTCGATGCGTTCGCCGGGCTGCAGCACCTGCTGGGTAAAGCAGAAGCACTCGGTCTTGTGGAAGTACGCCGCAGCCTCGGCCGGGGTAATGCTGGGGATGGCCTGGGCACTCATTGGCCGATCGGTCGGGTTGTGGGCGATGAAGATCATCTGGTTCACCGCGCCCGGGTTGACTTCCAGCTGATCCGCCGTGGAGTAGAAGTCCCAGACCATGTCGCCGGCATTGGTCGACATGAACTGCACCCGCACCGAACGCGTCGGGTCGGCAAGCTGGCTGCCTTCATACTGCCCGCCAGTCTTGCCATTGATGCCGAAAGCCTTGCACATCACGTCGTAGATCGGCACCAGGGCGAAGCCGAAGGCAAACATCACCACCGTCAGCATCAGCAGGCGCAGCACCAGGCGTCTGAGCGAAAGGCCGTTCATGGCAGCGTTCCTACTTCACTTCCGGTGGGGTCTGGAAGGTGTGGTAGGGCGCAGGCGAGGGAATCGACCACTCCAGGCCCTCGGCGCCATCCCAGGGTTTGGCCGGCGCCGGCGCGCCGCCACGGATGCACTTGATGACGATGAACAGGAAGAAAATCTGCGTGGCACCGAACATGAAGGCGCCGATCGACGACACCATGTTGAAGTCGGCGAATTGCAGGTTGTAGTCGGGAATTCGCCGCGGCATGCCGGCCAGCCCGACGAAGTGCATGGGGAAGAACGCCAGGTTCATGCCGATGAACGACAGCCAGAAGTGCAGCTTGCCGAGGGTTTCGTCGTACATGTGGCCGGTCCATTTCGGCAGCCAGTAGTAGGCCGAGGCGAAGATCCCGAAGATGGCCCCGGGCACCAGCACGTAGTGGAAGTGCG